>Ga0272441_10001545_pt1:0-10000 | contig 48948 bp, 32 predicted proteins | sample SSMProp6N_FD_193582 | JGI IMG/M metagenome (GOLD analysis project Ga0272441, IMG submission 193582) | Marine sediment archaeal communities from Little Sippewissett salt marsh, Falmouth, MA, United States - SSM-Prop-6N | ecosystem: Environmental > Aquatic > Marine > Wetlands > Sediment ... | reverse complement strand
CCTGGGCATGATCGGCACCCGCGTCACGGTCGAGGGGCGCGAGGAGACTATCCACGGCATCGTCACCACCCGGGAAATGAGCTGCGGCGAGGATGTCGAGGAGGTCCCCGCGGTGGACGAGCTCGTCGTCGACACCGGCCTCACCTTCAAGAAGCTTGAGAAGCTGGGCGTCACCGTGGGGGCCTTCCTCGAGCCGGCCAAGGAGACGAACTGGCTCACTTACGGCAACACCATCTCGGGCAAGGCCCTCGACGACCGCATTGGGTGCCACTGCCTCATCGAGATAGCCCGGCGTCTCAAGCGCGTCAAGCAGGAGGTCTACTACGTCTTCACCGTGCAGGAGGAGGTGGGCATGCACGGAGCGAAGACCTCGGCCTTCGCCATCCGCCCGCGGTGGGCCATCGTCATCGACGTGACCGCCGCCTCCGACCTCTCGTCGGACGCCGAGCAGTCGACAGGCACCCACCTCGTGCTGGGCGAGGGCCCGTGCCTGCTCCACATGGACGAGGGCTTCATACCGAACACCGAGCTCGTCCGTGCCATACAGCGCGTGGCAGACCGGATGAACGTCACCATCCAGCACGAGGTCTCCTCCTTCGGCACGACCGACGCCTCCAACATCTCCACCGTCAGGCGTGGCGTGCCGTCGGCGACCGTCAGCATCCCGATCCGCAACGTCCACACCACCGTCGAGATCGCAAACCGCAAGGACGTGATGGCCACCATCGACCTCGTCACCGAGATCCTTCGCAAGCCGCCCGCCTCGCTCAAGCATCCGCCCGGCAAGGGCACGCGCCGGAAGAGTGCAGTCGAGGGCAAGGCGAAGGGCATCGCCTCGCGCGTGGCCAAGCCCAAGAAGAAGGCAAAGAAGAAGGCGAAGAAGAAACCCAGCAAGAAGACGACATCCCACAAGAAGGAGCCCGCCGCCGCCAGGGCGGCGAGGTTCAAGCCCGCCAGCAAGTCGGCCAGGAGGCGGCCCAAGAAGCGGCGCAAGTGACCGGCTTCGCCCCTGTCAGAATGACCCGGTCATTGCGACACGCCCGTTAGGCGCTCCAGGCCGCCGGCCCCCGTAAACCCCCGTCAATCAAGGACTTACATCGCCAGCCCCCAGTGGCACGGCCCTTGCATTAAGTACCGGCGGAAGGCCAGGACTCCGCGGGCCGCATGGCCCGAAGGGAACGGGATGAAGATAGTGATGACCCACGGAAGGACGGGAGAGGGAGGTGCCACTATGCTCGCCAGATGGGAACCTTTGAGGCTGGGGAACTTCGGACTCGGGATGGACAGGCTCTTCGACCACTTCCTCGGACACCCGCACGGCCACGCCGGCAACGGCTGGTTCCGCCCGGCCCTCGAGGTCACCGAGGACGAGGGCGGCCTGACCGTCAGGGCCGAGGTGCCGGGTGTGGAGCGCGACAAGCTCGACGTCAAGGTCGACGGCCGCCTGCTCACTATCAGCGGGACGAAGGAGGAGAGGCGCGAGGAGAAGAAGGAGGGCGAGGAGGGCGAGGAGGCCCCCGAGCGGACCTACCACATCGTCGAGTCGCGGTACGGCTCTTTCACGAGGACGATCGAGCTGCCGGAGTACGTCGACTCCGAGAACTCCGAAGCCGACTACGCCGACGGCGTGCTCTCGATCGTGTTCCAGAAGAAGGCGGAGGCGAAGCCGAAGCAGCTGGAGATCCACGTGAAGTGACCCGCCTCCGGCAGTGACGTCTTCACGAGCGGCCCGCTCCGGCGCGCGCAGAGCGGGCCGTTCTCTTTTGATCCGCGGGCGCCCCCGCGCTATAATGCCCCTCCCAGCCCCGAACGCAGCATCGAGGAGGCCGCATGCCGAATACATTCCGCGAGAACTACCTGGCCCGGGCCCGCGGAGACTCAATCGACCGGCTGCCCTTCGCTCCGGATCTCTCCGTCTGGCTCCGCGTAAACGAGAAGAACGGCACGACGCCCGAGCGATACCGCGGCATGGATCTCCTCGAGCTGCACGCCGAGCTCGACTGCTGCATGCCCTGGCACATCTACGGCGACTTCATGGAGTTCGAGTACCCCGGCATGAAACTCGACCGCCGCACCGAGGGCGACCGTGCCGTCACGGATCTCGAGACCCCCGCCGGCTCCGTCACCGGCTACCGCGAGCGCGTGCCGGGGGGCGAGTCCTGGGCCTGGCGCGAGCACTGGGTGAAGTCCCTCGACGACGTGAAGGTGGTCGAGTACATGCTCGAGCACCGGCGCGTTAAGGCCCGCTACGACAGGCTCGCGGAGGTGATGGGCTGGATAGGCGAGGCCGGCATCGGCGACATGGTCGTCGGCTACACGCCGCTGCTGCGCATCCTCGTCGAGTGGGTCGGCATCGAGCGCGGCATCTACATGCTCGTCGACCACCCGCGCGAGATGGAGCACCTCATGGAGATCGCCGCGGCGGCGGACGACGCCGTCTTCGAGATCGTCGCCGGTGCGCCCGGCTGCAACATCGTCATCGTCGGCGACAACATGGACACCCGCTACGTCTCGCCCGACATGTACGAGAGGTACTGCCTGCCGCATTACCAGCGGCGCACGGAGTTCCTCCACTCGCACGGCAAGATCGTGTCGACCCACATGGACGGCTCGATCCGCGCGCTCTTCCCGTACCTCCCCGACACCGGCTTCGACTACATCGACGGCTGCACCCCGGCGCCGATGAACGACTTCGAGCCGGCGGAGCTGTGCGCAGCTCTCGGCCCCGGTCAGCGCGCCCAGTGCGGGCCGCCGAGCACGCTCTTCACCCAGGGGCTGCCGGACTCGGTCATCGCGGAGTCGACGCGCGAGTCCATCGGGGGGATGGCCGAGAAGCTGCTGCTGATAGTCGGCGACCAGGTGCCGGAGAACTCCGACATCGAGCAGGTACGGCTGGTCGCGGAGATGGCGCGAGAGGCGGCGGTCTAGGCGCCGGCCTCAGCCGCCGGCGCGCCTGCTCGCCACCCTCCGCAGCCTGGCAATCTGCCCGCGCCACGTTGCGACCATCACCAGGGCGACGAAGCCCCATAGCACTGTCCCACCCATGAGGGACGCAAGCACAGCGTCGTCGTAGCCCTCCGACATCACCGCCCCGGCCAGGAAGAAAGGAATGCATGCCTCCGCCACCTCCTCGGAGTCCACGACGGCGGCGAATATCCCCGAGCAGAAGCACCAGGCGAACATGATGCCGAAGGCCAGGACCTTCCCGTTCTTCCTGACGGCCGTGGCGCATATGGCAAGTAGGAGCGCCGCAGGGAAGAGGCCCAGGGCCGCCGCCAGCGAGGCACCGATGGCCCTCCAGAGGCCCGCCGTCACCGCCAGCACGCAGGCGAGGATCACCCACACCACCCCCATGGCCAACAGCGCAGGGGACCTCTCGCCCCAGAGCCAGTCGCGCGGATCCCGCCCCCCGGCCGGAGCGTGCCTCAACCAGTCCCGCGCCTTGGCGTGGGGCGGCGTGATGGCGAAGGCCATGATCAGCGCCACCACACACATCGACACGGCCAGAACCACCGCCGTCGTAGACTTCAGCCAGGCAAGTCCCAACGCCCAGGGCCAGCAACTCCCCGTACACACGAGGCCCACGACGCCGTAGATGATGTAAGCCTGGCGCTTGCTCCAGAGCGTCGTCTCGCGATCGCGCATCAGACGCATCGCACCTGCGATGAAAGCCGCTGATACCGCGCACTCCCAGACGATGGACGGCCAGACCATGCCCGTCTCGAGCCCGAAGAACCGCCCCGCGCGAAACAGCGGGGGCGCGAACTGCCGGGCCGCCTCCCCGGTCATCCCGAAGATGACGATGCCCGGGTTCAGCCCCGCAAGCGGCCAGGCCTCCGACGCCCCCAGACCCACCAGTGAGAATGCCCCGAAGATCACGGCCGCCAGGAACGCCGTGACCGTGGCGTTCCGCCTGTTCTCCACTCCGGAAGAGAAGGCCAGCCCCAGCGAGCCGTAGAGGAGGCTGCCCGAAACAACGAGCGCGGCCCCCTGCGCAAGGGTGTTGAGGCTCACGCCTCCGCCCATAACGCAGAGCGCCTGGGCGGGTAGCGCGGCGATCACCATGAGCCACACCACGGCCGGAGCCCCGATAAGCTTGCCCGAGGCCATTGAGAGGGCGGACGCCGGACTCATCCTCTGAACGTCCCAGGTCTTCAGCTCGCGCTCTCCGGCGACCGAGGCCGCCGCGAGCAGCAGCCCACCCAGCTGGACGAGGAACAGTTGGACGGACAGGCAGATGAAGAAGGAGATGGTCAGGGCCTCGGCGATCTCTTCGGGGGTTATGTTCCTCTGCAGGTAGCGCGGCGGCATCTGGGCGGCGAAGTTGACTATCAGGTTGAAGGAGCACGCCCCGAGGACAGCGACGCCGAGGAGTATGGCCTTCAGCGGCCGCAGCCCGGAGCGCAGGTTCCGGATGAGCTCCGGGTTGTGGACGAGCAGCCTGGCAAGCGACTCCCCTCCGCCGGCCACTAGCTCGCCTCCCCGGAGCTCAGCCTCAGGAAGATGTCCTCGATGTCGCCGGCGCGCTCGTGGAAGCCGACGAGGCGCACGCCCTCGGCGGTCGCCAGCAGCCGGTGCAGCTCCGGCAGCCCCTCGCGCGAGCCCGAGTAGGCCACCTCCAGCGTCTCCTCGTCCTTCCGCTCGACGCCCTCGACGCCCGGGGCGTCCGCGAGAATCCCGCGCGCGGCGTCCAGGCCGTCGAGCACCGTCACCACCAGCACGCTCTTGTGGCCAGAGCGCTCGAGGACCTCGCCGATCGTCCCCGACTCGATCATGCGCCCCTTCTCCATCAGCGCCACCGACGTGCAGAAGTCGGAGAGCTCCGACAGGATGTGGCTCGAGACGATGATCGTCTTCCCCTGCTTCTGCAGGCCCCTGAGCAGCTTGCGGAGCTCGATCCTGGCCTTCGGGTCGAGCCCCGACGCCGGCTCGTCCAAGAGCAGCAGCTCCGGGTCGTGGATGACGCACCTGGCGATGGCCAGCCTCTGCCGCATGCCGCGCGAGAGCGTGCCGACGAGCTCGTCGCGCTTGACGTCGAGCTCGACCTTGGCCAGCGCCTCGATGATGGCGTTCTCGCGGTCGGCGAGGCCGTAGGTGTCGGCGAAGTAGTCGAGGTACTCCCAGCACTTGAGGTCGTCGTAGAGGCCGAAGAAGTCGGGCAGGAAGCCGATGCGGCGGTGGACCCCGCGCGGGTCCTTCACGGTATCGGAGCCGCAGATGTCGATGGTGCCCTCGGTGGGCTCGATCAGCGCGGCGAGCATCCTGAGCGTCGTCGTCTTGCCCGCGCCGTTGGGGCCCACGAACGCGTAGATCTCGCCGCGCGGTATGCGCAGGTCGAGGTCGCGCACCGCGACGACGTCGCCGTACTCCTTGCGGACGCCGGTGGTGGTAATGAGCGCGTCGGCCGCCGCGGCCGGAGTGCCGTCGGGGGGCGTCGCCGCCTCGTCGTCGACGGCCTCGGCCTCGTTCGGTCGCGGCGCCTCGTCTGCGGCGCCCTGGTCATCGGCCAAGGCTCATCCCTCCCTCTCCCGTCACTGCTCGCCCGCCACGTGCTCGACCGCCTCCTCGGAGGGGGTGAAGTTGGCGTAGACGTTCTCGACGTCCTCGTGGTCCTCGAGCGCCGCCATGAGGCGCAGGTTCTTCTCCTGGATCTCGGTGCCGGGCTCGAGCTCGGCGTCGGCGATGAAGGTGACCTCGGCGATCTCGGGCTCGAGCTCGGCCGCGGCGAGCGCGGCCTTCAGCCCCTGCAGCTCGTCCGGCGGGCAGATGATCTCCCAGACCGAGCCCGCGTCGGAGAGATCGTCGGCGCCCGCCTCGAGGGCGATCTCGAGCAGCGCGTCCTCGTCGGCGGCCTCCTTCTTCACCGAGACCAGGCCCTTCGGCCTGAACATGTAGGCCACCGAGCCCGACTTGCCGAGCTTGGCGCCGCGCGAGTCGAAGATGCGCCTGACCTCGGGGAAGGTCCGGTTGGCGTTGTCGGTGATGCACTCGACCATGAGCGCGACGCCGCCCGAGCCGTAGCCCTCGTAGACGACGCGGCGGAGCTCCTCGCCGGCCAGCTCCCCCGTGCCCTTCTTGATCGCCCGCTCGACGTTGTCCTTCGGCATGTTCGCCTGGCGGCACTTCTCCATGACCATACGCAGCTTGGGATTGTCGTCGGGGTTGCCGCCGCCCTCGCGCGCGGCGACCGAGAGGGCCTTCGAGAGCTTGGAGAAGACCTTGCCGCGCTTGGCGTCGGCGGCGGCCTTCTTGTACTTGATGCCGGCCCAGTGTGAGTGACCAGCCATTGCCTGCCTCCCTGCGTACTGCGGGTGATGCTCGGGGCGAAGCCCGGCGGCGCCGGGCGCCGGCTGCGTGGGGTCAGGTCAAGGGAGGGATTCCGAGCCGGAGGCAGAGGACGAGCAGCTGAGCGGTCGTGCGCCGGCGCATCATCGTTCGCCTCCGGTTGGCGGCGCCGGATTCTATTCCGGCGGCGGGGGAGTGTCAAGGGCAAGGTCTTGCCGCTTATGGCGGCCGCGGTTAGGAGCGGCGCAGCCGCGACGACGGCGCGGCATCAGGCATGCGACGCGGAGCGCCCTTCAGTTGGGGCGCGAGGCGCGCCCGCCGTTATGGTCATGACCTGCTTCCGCCGCCCTTGACCTGCCCATGCGCAGAGCGTATGCTGTTGAAGGGCGTGATAGGCCGCACGTCGTCCCCCGGGGCCGCGTGAAGGATCGCATGGAGCCGCTCGACGAGAAGATCGCCCGCGTGGTGGCAGAAGAAGTCGCCGTCGTGCCGTACGATCCGGCCTGGCCCGCGCTCTTCGAGGCCGAGAAGGCGCGCCTGCTGGCCTGCCTCCCGGGCGAGCTCATCCGCAGGATCGAGCACTTCGGCAGCACCGCCGTCCCCGGCCTCGCGGCGAAGCCCATCGTCGACATGCTCGTCGAGGTGACGGACCTCGACGAGACGCGCCGGGTGATCGCCCCCATCCTCGAGGCGCAGGGCTACGACTACTTCTGGCGCCCCACGTGGGGGGACGACACGCCGCCCTTCTACGCCTGGTTCATCAGGCGCGACGCGGACGGGAACAGGACGCATCACATCCACATGGTCGAGGCCGATTTCGAGCACTGGGAGAGGCTCCTCTTCCGCGACTACCTGGTCGAGCGGCCAGAGCTCGCGCGGCAGTACGGCGAGCTGAAGCTCGGCCTTTCGCGAGATCACCGCGGCGACCGCGTCGCCTATACTGAGGCCAAGACCGATTTCATCACGCGCGTGACCGAGGAGGCGAAGAGGCACTACCGGTCCGAGCGGCCTCGCAACGGAGGGTGTGACGGGAGATGATCTGGCTCGTGCTCGTGAGCGCCGCCGCGACCGTCGTCGCCGCCGTCGTCGTCATCGCGATGTGGCCGCGGAAAGGCCCGTGGGGCATCAACCTGAGCAAGGTGAGCTGCCCCCGCTGCGGCGCGCGCATGCCCCGGTTCCGCAGGCCCGCCAACGACAGGCAGGCCCTCTGGGGCGGCTGGACCTGCCCCGAATGCGGCTGCGAGATGGACAAGTACGGGGTCGAGGTGGAGGGGGAGGACGGGGGCTGATCGGTGTTTTGTTCTCGGAATGGCCCGGGGCGCGGAGCGCCCGCCGCTTATGGGGGCCCGGGCTAGGAGGCGCTGAGGCAGCGATCCGGCGCGCCCAGGTCGTCGGGGCGGCGCAGCCGCACGAAAGACCTGCGCCGGGAGCGATACTGCGCCGACGACGGCCGGGCATTAGGCATGCGACGCGGAGCTCGCCATGAAGTGAGTGCGATTACGCGCGCCGTGCTTCGCGGGACGCGAGGTACGAGCGCACGCGCAAGCTGCGCGCAATCGCCGACGATGGCGAGCGAGGCGCGCCCGCCGTCATCATCATGACCTGCCCCGTGCGCCCTTGACCGGCCCATGCGCAAAGCGTATACTGTTGAAGGGCGTGATAAGCCGCCAGAAATCGTGTAAGTGGTTGCCATGCAAGGACTTACGTTTCAATAACTGGGCGTAATATACCGCACGACGCGGTATATTCACTGGTTGGACACATGAGGCTGGGATGACAAGACGTTCCCGATACCTCTGCTTTGGCGCAGCGACGGCTGTCGTTCTCGGATTAGCGGCCTACGGCATTCGCGAGCACAGGCGGAGAACGGCCGCCAGGGAGACAAAGGTCATCGAGATGCTGCGGGGGATGTCTGGCGCCCAGAGCATGTACTTCGGCGAAGCTCCCGATGTTGAAGAGGGCAGCTCTCCGCCGCACATTGCCGTGCACAGCCTGCTCCGCGACCGACTGCCCGAGAACTGGGTGCTTGCCGATGTTGATGAGGGACAGGTGACCCCGGTCCACTGGGCGTCAGGGCCGGGCTTCGGAATATCGGCAGCCCGCAAGGGCGACCCGGACCGTGACTGGAAGATCGGCAAAGGTGGCTATGTCCGCGTTTGGCTCATGTTGCCAGGATACGAGCCGAGCAAGCCCTTGCATCCGCCCGGCGTGGCGCAGGTGGGCGCTGCACTCGAACACGAGCCCATTGGTGAACTCCGCGTTTTTGTGTGGGGCGGCGGCGGGTCCGACTGGCCCACTTGGCGGAAGGATGCCGACGGTGTTCTTCAGGAGGTGAGGAGCAGGGGGGGGCAGTAGCTGTCCAACCAGCGGATGGAGCTTGGCTCATCCGCATGACGTTGGAGGCACTCGTCGGTGAGAGTCACTTGGCTAGTCGGATGGGCGGCGCTGCTTGGCTTCTCCTGTGTCCCGGTTACGCCCGGGCCGGAGGCATCCGCTCGTCCTGCTATCGCGCGGCTACTCGACGGCAAGGTGATCGTGCCCACCAAGGGAGTGGCCGCGTGGGAGCTCATCGACGCGCTCTTCCATCCGGACCGCGTCAGCACGATACATGACTTCGATTTTGAGAAGCACGACGTCGTGATAGATCTCGACCTCCGGGGACGCAAGGTTTCGGATGCGCTTCGGGTGGTTTGCAGGGAGGCCGGTCTGGACTACTGCGCGACTGCGCAAGTCCTTTACATCTCGACCGCAAAGCGGGTGGCCTTAGCGCGTCGCGGGCCTCCGCAGTTGCGAATCAGCGATCCAGCTCAACGTCGGGCACTGGGTCGCACGCTATCGTTCTGCACCCCTGGCGATATGGCAACTCAGGAGGTGGTGAAGTTCTTCAGGACTATCTCGCACTTGGATCTTCGGGTGCGCCCAGACGAGCCGGATGATGAGCAGCTGATGGGTGCCCTCGTCATACTGAACGACGTCTCGCTTCTGAACGCTCTCTACTGGATAGCCGTGGTGTCCGATATGGAGTTGAAGGCCGAGGATACGGCCATTGTGCTCGTGCCCCGGAAGGGCTCGAGGAAGTAACGGGGGCCTCCAACCAGCGGATGGAACGAGTTCATCCGCGTGACGTTATGCTCGTGATGGCAAGAGGGGGATATAGGTGATTCAGATTCTCGTCTGGGTCTTCTTTCCCGTCGCCATGCTCGCTAGTGCTAGCGGCAGTCGGCTGGCGGTGGCCCTCTGGACCGTCGCAACCGCTGTGGCGTGCGTTGTCTTCGACATTGTGTCCGGCCACGGCTTGCCGGGCGCTGTCGCTGCTGGCGTTTTCATGCTCTCGGCACATCACGTCTACAAGAGAACGATCCCCGAGCAGAAGCGCGCTTCGAGGGAGGAGTCAACAACACATGATCCAAGCTGCTAGTGAGCAGGCCGCGTTCGACGATCACTGGCATAACCAGCGGATGGAGCGGTAGGCTCATCCGCGTGACGTTAGGGCGCCCCCACCCCGCGCCCTGGCGCCACCCCACGCCCCCAGCCGCTGAAGCTCTCTCAGACATTATCGGACGTCGCGGGCGCAAATTCTCCGAATCTCTGCACCTAGTGCAATGACCCCGACACGCGAGTTCGTAGGCGCCGGCGTGGTATAATCGCGCGGCCGAAAGAAAAACTTCGCGGCGCGTAAACCCCTGTGAAATAAGGACTTAGCCTGCCTGATATC
>Ga0272441_10001544_pt1 | contig 49047 bp, 40 predicted proteins | sample SSMProp6N_FD_193582 | JGI IMG/M metagenome (GOLD analysis project Ga0272441, IMG submission 193582) | Marine sediment archaeal communities from Little Sippewissett salt marsh, Falmouth, MA, United States - SSM-Prop-6N | ecosystem: Environmental > Aquatic > Marine > Wetlands > Sediment ... | reverse complement strand
CGCCCAGACTTCGGTAGCGAAAGTTGTGGGCCATTTCGATCCCCCGGGAGGGATTGGGGAACGGTATTCCCGAAACCCAGTTCAAAAGTTCACCGTTTGATCCCACCTTGGCCTGTCCGGAATATTTTTCCGTCATTTCAACGGTGCCCTGGGTGGGAACAATTTTCTTGTAGGGAACGATTTTAAACCAGTTTTCCCCCCAGCGTTCGGTATCTTTCATCATGTTGTAAAAGCTGTCCGGCAGATAATCCTTGACCTGGTCGATATTTTTTGCCGTTATTTTTTTTCCGGCCCACTGTTTTTCCCAGGAGCGTACTTTGTTAAGCTCTTCATCGTTGTAGGAACGGGGCGCGAAGCCGGCGGCTGAGGCCATGCCGGCGGTGAGCAGCAGGACCATGACAACGCCTGTTATGTTTGTTTTGATATTCATTGATGTGTCCTCCTTTTATTCCTTTTTGATTCCCGGGTTTTTTAGAATTCGTAAGTAATTTCAAAGGTCAAACTATCCAGGTGATTGACATATTCGGGAGGATAGCCGTAGTAGTTCAGATAGCGGATGAGGAAAGTCCAGCTGAAAGTGGGTTTAAATCCGACGGCCGGGGCATAATAGCCGGAGCCTTCGGGAATATGATGCGCCCAGTAGAAGCCGGGTAAAATCCGGCCGTTCCACAACTCATAATTAAAAGACTGGGTAATCATGGACCAGTGGTGACCTTTCTGCCGGAAATCGGGGGTCGGCGGCGCATACCAGGGATAGAGCATGTCCATGCGGTGCCGACTGGGCGCCCATTCCATAAACAGCTGGGTTGAGCTGGATAAAAGCTTGTTGCGGGCCCATGGGGTCAGCCCCGGAATAAAAATTTTGCAGTCCCAGCCCAGGGCAAAGGCATAGCGGTTGATATCCTTGCGGGCCGACAACTGATAGGCGTTGGGCATCATGGCGGTATAATCTTTTCCCAGTTCCGCCAGAAATTCACCTTTCAGAATGATGCCGCTCATCGCAAGTGTCGTCCCGGGAATGATAAATATTTTTTTGTCTATGGTTTTGTTAAAGGTAAAACCGATGCTGTCCTGCCAGCCGTATTTGTAGTTGTGTTCATTCCGCAAATCGAAGACCGGCGCGAGCTGCGTGTACAATACCCGCCCCGTTTTAACGGTGGGCGCATCGGCCCGGTGATGAAAGTAAAACAGGGTCCAGTCGAACCCATAGGCAAAACCGCGGATGCGCAGGCCGACTTCCGGGTGGGTCCAGGTGTTTTTGGGCGTATCCCGGTAGATGCCCATGACCGCTTCCTGGGCATTTGCCATGAACTGCGCCCCTTTGGAATGGGACAGGTGATACCCCTGGGAATAAACATGGTCGGGCTCAAAGTCCGGAATAACCAGAAATTCAAAGGTCATGTCCATCGGCATGTTGGCCGGAGTGTAGAACAGCCGCATCATCCACAGCCCCCGTTTGATTTCGGCAAAGTCCGGATAGGCGGGGTTGAGGTTCCCGCGCAGATCCACCGGGTTCACGATATCGGTCATGCGCGCCACCGAGGTCTCTCCCCAGCTGACGATCTGCTTACCGATGCGCAGCTGGAACTGGTCGTGAATGACCTCTGCGTACATTTCCCGGCAGATATCCCGAAAAGTTTCGTAGGACTTCATCAGGCGAAGGCCTTCGCTGCCGCTCATGGTGCGCAGGTTGTGTTCATAACCGCTGTCGATGTCGTGGGCGGCATCGTAAAAGTTTTTCCAGACCCCATAGATGTTGAATTCGTATTTGGGTCCCTGGTACAGACGGAACATGGTTTCCAGCTTCAGGGTTGTGCGGGCATGAAAAATATCGTAATCCTCCAGCGGCCCGTCATGTTCCCAGGGCTGTAGACTGTTGGTCCGGACCATCCATTGTTCCGATATCTTGCCGTGGATGATTACCTTGTTGTCAAACAGGCGAATGCCGCTGGCCGACCACGAGACGCCGGACAGGGTAAACAAAAGGCCTGTCAGCAGGACGATACTTTTAGCAATTTTTCTGCTTATCATGTTGTTCCTCCTTTTGATAAAAAATATACAGCCTTTTAAAAAAGTGAACTAAACATCATCTATATCTAAAAGGCCCACAGCATTCCCTCAAATACGGCCAGACCTGCATAAGCTTTACCCCCTGCATCTGCCACGGTATTTTCGCTAACCATAAACACCAAAAAGTATATATACTAATGAGTATACAAGCTTTAAAAAAATTTTGACGCCGGTTTATGCGTTTGCAAAACCAAAATATTTTATCTTTAAAAGAAGGTCAAGAAAAAAATGAATTCAGTCATAAATAGAATTATAAATTTTGTCGGAATCTCAACAGGATAACAGACAACGCCTTTTCGCTGAGGATCAATATCTTCGGTCAAATCGTTTTATGAACAGCCGGTCCCGGCAACCGGTCACAAAGCACCCGGCATATCTTTCCCGGGTTCGCGTTTATTCCGGAGAACCTCAATGCTGCGACCCGGTTCTGGGCCAGGGGTAAAAAAGCAGTTGTCCGTCAGCAGTGCCCGCAAAAATAAAAAGCATCGCCGGAGTTCCGGCTTGACCTGCGTATAAAAACAGGCTCTTACCAATTCAACAACTCAATAATAAAATTGAATTTTCTTTCTTTTTATATTACTCCTGCGGATGTATCCTTTGGCCCGATGGGTTATGAATCCTGTATTTATTACAGCTATTGACTTTTAGTTATCCGCAATCAGCAAAATTTTTAATCAATCGTTTGGTCAATCATCCTGACAAAAAAACTGCTGTCTAAAAAAGGAGAAATATATTGGAAAAAGAAATTACCATAAAATTTGATATGAAAAATAAAGTTCACCGCCGGGTCTATTTTGCATTAAAGGAACTTCCGAAATCTCTTGATGAACCCAACTTATCTGAAGCGATCATAACATTGGTTGATAACATGATAAATGCTATCGCAGAATGTGAACAGCGAACGGCCCGGTGTCAAGAAGCGCTTAAATCCATTTTGGGAAAACAATCTGACGGAAGTAATTGAATGGCAGTAAGCTGTTGTTTAAGCAAAAACATTTTGTTACGTATGGTTATCGCTTACTTTTGAATCGGACTGAGATTTTAGGTTCTCTGAAGTAAATTGATTTTGAAAATGATGTCCACTTTGCTATTTCAAATTGTTTACGTTATAAATAATTAAAAAATTTTAAAGAAGTACCTATTTATTGCGAATGTGGCGTTTTGAGGCAAAAAACCGACCACAAGCTATTGCTTTTTTAAGCATACAAAAAATATTTCTACAAGATCTTCAAGCAATTTGAATTATATGGAAGATATTATAAAACAGCCTTATGGTGATTTAACTGAGCTCAACACAAAACGGTTGATTTTAGACTTCGTTGGTAAAGAAATGCTTGCCAACATCGTAAACGATTATCTTGATCTGCTTCAAACATCCTCCGCGGTTTATGAGAAAAATGGTGACTATGCCTACGGTATTTTCACTTCCGGCTGGTGTAAAAGCCTCGACGCAGCTTCACGTGCTCTGTGTAAGACAGAAGACAATAAAGCAGCCCTTGCCACCGGTAAATGGCTTTGCCACGAATCCTGCTGGGCGGAGGCTTCCAAAGTAACAATAAAAACAGGAAAACCCATAGATATCGCATGCAAGGGCGGGTTGCGCCTGTATGCCGTTCCGATTAAGGCCCGAGGAGAAATAATCGGTTCCATAAATTTTGGGTATGGTGAGCCGCCACAGGATTCTGAAAAGCTGGAAGAAATTTCAAGACAATACGACATCGGCGTTGACGAGCTTCATCGTCTTGCAAAGGCCTTTGAGCCGATTCCAAAGAATATAATTGAAAATTGCAAAAAACGATTGTTAACTACCGCACAGCTCATTGGAACACTTGTCGAAAGCAAACAGGCAACTGAATTATTGTTGCAATCCGAAAAGATGAACCGTACCCTGCTTGAGGGATCACCGGTTTGCAACAAGATTATTGATTTGAATTCAAAACTGCAGTTCATGAGTGCCGCGGGTATAGCGCGTCTCAAGATTCCAGACGTCAACGAATACTACGGGCAGCCCTATCCATTTGACTTCTTCTGTGAGGCCTCGCGAAAGGCTATATCTGAAAAATTAAAATCTGCTTTTGCAGGTAAAACCGCAGAGATTGAATGTATTTCAAACGACAAGGAAGGTAATGAATTGTGGTTTTTGCACACATTTGTCCCTGTTCTTGACAATAACGGTCAAATCAAATTTGTCATCGGCTCATCGGTGGAAACCACTGAGCGCAGGCAGGCTGAAGTCGCCCTGCGTGAAAGCGAAGCGCAGTTTCGATCGGTGTTTGATAACACCTCCGATTCAATTATTATTACCGATGCAACAGGAACAATTACGTACTGGAACCGGGGATCACAAAATATTTTCGGTTATACCCAAGATGAAATAATCGGTACATCGATTGACAGGCTTATGCCGGAAGATATAAAGAGGGAAAAAGACGAGGCCCTGACGGCCTATGATGACGTAAGAGACAAAATAAATTTTGGCATTCTCCAAAAATCATATGCCAAACGAAAAGACGGCAGCATATTTTCTGCCGATGTAACGCTGTCAAGCTGGGAGCGTGATGGAACATACTATTTTTGTTCAATTATCCGTGATATCACGGAACGGGAAAAGGCGGAAAAAAATCTTGATCTCGAAAGAAAGCAACTTCTCAGTATCTTTGACGGCATGGACGAGGTGATCTATATCGCAGACCCGGAAACATATGAATTGCTTTACATAAATGGTCCGTTCAGAAAACAGTGGGGCAACGGCATTGGGAAGAAGTGTCACAAGATTTTGCAAAATCTTGACTCGCCCTGTCCCTTTTGCTCAAACCATATTATTTTTACAGAAAATCCCGGCTCATCATATGTTTGGGAGTGGCAAAACAAAGTCAATAAGCACTGGTATCGTTGTATAGATAAAGCCATTCAATGGCCGACGGGCAAATTGGTTCGTTTTGAAATAGCCATAGATATCACAGATTTAAAAAATGCTGAAGCACAGCTTCGCCAATCCCAAAAGATGGAGTCTGTCGGCACCCTGGCCGGCGGCATTGCCCACGAGTTTAACAATATCCTCGGCGGGATCTTCGGTTTTTTGGATATTGCCAGAGAAGATGCGCCTGGGAACAGCCCGATCCGGGAAAGCCTGGATGAAATACAAAGGCTCGGTATGCGGGCAAGGGATGTTGTCAAACAAATACTGGCCTTCAGCAGAAAAGAACCTCATCAGAAAAAACCCATCCGGCTTTCTTCGGTGATAGAAAAAGAATTGAAGATGCTCCGCGCAACAATTCCCAAAACAATTGAAATCCGGCAGAAGATGGACAACACCTGCGGTACGGTTCTGGTCGATCAAACCCAGATTCAACAGGTTCTCATGAACCTTTGCGTCAATGCCAAGGATGCCATGCAGGAGAAAGGCGGCGTTCTGGAAATATCCCTGTCACCGGTTGTTGTGAGGATGGAGAACCTCCAACAGTATCCGGATCTTTCTCCCGGCGAATATGTAAAGCTGTCGGTAAAAGATACTGGAAGGGGCATTGCTCCCGAAAACATGGACAAAATATTTGATCCGTTTTTCACCACAAAGGATGTGGGTGAAGGCACCGGCCTGGGACTGTCGGTCGTGCACGGCATTGTAAAAGATCACGCCGGTATCATCACAGTTTCAAGTGAACTTGGCAAGGGAACGACCTTTAGCCTTTTGTTTTCCGTTACAGATACCGAAGTTACGGCAAAGGCGGAAGAAAAATTCCTTCCCACCGGTACGGAAAATATTCTCATTGTGGATGATGAAGATTTCATGGTGTTTCCGCAAAAGAGAATTCTCGAAAAGCTGGGCTACAGGGTTACCGCGATGACCAGCAGCCTTGAAGCACTGGAACTGTTCAGGAAAAAACCTCAAGCCTATGACCTGATCATCACCGACCTGACCATGCCCCACCTGACAGGAGACCGGCTGGCTTCAGAAATTACGTCAATCCGTCCCGACATGCCGGTAATTCTCACCACGGGTTATGCTGATTCCGTGGACAGTGAAGAAATCAAACAAAGCGGCATTAAGGCATTTATCTCCAAGCCGTTTCAGCGGGAAGAACTGGCAAGGACAATTCGGTTAATGCTGGACAAAAAATAAAAGGCCACGGGCAATATCAGGGACAGGTCTTTCAACCATATTGTTCCCGGAGAAAAAACGAAATATTTATTTAAACACCATGTGCGGACGATTCACCTTCAGCAGCAACCTAAAGGACATCAAAAAAACCTTTGCCATCACCGACATCACCTGCGAACTGTCCCGTTCCTACAACATCGCTCCCGCAAATGAAGTCCTGGCTGTGATTCAACACGAGGGCAAAAACAGATTGGGCAAGCTTCATTGGGGGCTTGTCCCTTCCTGGGCCGAAGACCTGTCCGGCACCGGAAAGCACATCAATGCCAGGAGTGAAACGGTTGACAAAAAGCCGAGCTTTAAAGAGGCGTTCGCCAGGAGACGCTGCATAATCCTTGCCGACGGGTTCTTCGAGTGGCAGAAGACAAACAATACGAAACAGCCCTGGTATTTCAGCTTGCCCTTCGGCGGCCCGTTTGCCTTTGCCGGATTGTGGGAAACCTGGACAGGGGACAAAGGACAGAAGTATCATTCCTGTACCCTTTTAACGACCAGCGCCGGCGAACCGGTAAAACACGTCCATGACAGGATGCCCATCATCCTGCAGCCCGGCATCGTCAACACCTGGCTCAATCCCGGCATTCATGATCCTGATCAATTGAAAAAGATGTTGAATGACGGAAAAGTAACAGCCCTTACGGGATATCCGGTTTCAAATAAAATAAACTCGCCATCAGTGGATAATTCCGCATTGATTGAACCCCTGCATGAACTTCCCCGTAAAAGCTGAGGCCTTCGCAGGCGCTGTAATTTTACCGATAACATATCCTTTGCGGCAGCGGCCAGGCATAAAATATAATTTTCATGTCCGCAAATTCAAGCGGGCCGCTTTCCGGTTTCCCGATGGTTACATTCAATCGTGGTCAAAAACAAAAAGGGTACCGGAACCTCCGGCACCCTTAAAAAAGCCCTGTTCACTCGAATTTAGCGCCGGCCCCTTCGCGAAGAACGGCTGCTCTTGTTGTTGGCCTGACTGATCTTGATGGCCTGTCCTTTCATCGGCGTGCCGTTCAGGGCCTTGATGGCCTTGTCCGCCTCCGCGTTGCTGGGCATTTCTACAAAACCAAACCCCTTGGACTGACCGGAATACCGGTCTTTGATGATTTTTACACTCTCAATTTCACCAAAGGCGGCAAAAGCCTCCTTCAGATCCTCCTCGTTGACACTGAATGAGAGATTGCCGACATACATGTTCATAATGATCCCTCCTTTTTTGAATAATGAAATTTACCGCCCTGCCGGTTCGGCAACTCCTCAACCTGTTATGTTGCCATGGACTATATAACAAATACAAAAAATATGCACCTGTTTTTCTTATCAGGACACCTGTGCTAGCGGGGTCCGGGATACCCGGGATAAGGAATTTTTTTTTGGTTTTTTATAACAGAAGCAACCTGTTTTCACTGAAACATAATGGCATCCCGTCAAAAAACATGGTAGAACCAGAATATATCGGGATATGGGAAAAGAGAAACAGTCATGAAACCGGAACCTGAATTTACCTGGATTCCCCTCGGCGTGGGCGGCGGGCTGAACGAGGCAGACCTGTCCTCCCACCTTTTTGCGCCTGTCGGTTCATCGGATTTCGTCTGTATCGACGCGGGAAGCCTGTTCAGCGGGCTGAACAAGTCGGTTCAGGAAAACTGCTTCCACGAGGTGTCCTTTCCGAAAGATTCGAACCTGAGCCGGGAAGGCTTCATCCTGCACCATAAAATCAAGGCCTTTCTGATTACCCATGCCTATCTTGATCATTTGTCCGGGCTGGTCCTGGCCTCTCCCAATGATACGCCCAAACCCGTCATCAGCCTGGATGGCACCATCAACGATATCCAGAAACATATCTTCAGCTGGCACACCTGGCCCAATTTCGGAGACAGCGGGGAACCGCCCCGGCTCAACCAGTACCAGTACATCTCCCTGCCGCCCGGAAAGACTGCGCCGATCAGCGATACCCTTATAAATGTGACCGCTTTTCCCCTGGCCCACGGTCCCCATACCGACTCTACCGCCTTTCTTCTGGAATCCGGCGGACATTATCTTTTGTACATGGGGGATACCGGACCTGATGAAGTGGAAAAACGATCCACCACCTATAACCTGTGGAAAGTCACGGCCCCCCTGATCCGGGAGAACAGCCTCCACGGTATCTTTATCGAGGCATCCTATCCGGACGAACGACCGGATGAAGCGCTGTTCTCCCACCTGACCCCGAAATGGATCATGAAAGCCTTTCACCAGCTGGCAATGCTCGTCGCCCCGGGAAAACCGGCAACGGCATTGAAGGGCCTGAATGTGATTATCATGCACATCAAGCCCGACTTTTCCGCCAGGGTTCAGCCGCGCGATGTGATTATCAACCAACTCACCGAACAGAACGACCTCGGCCTGAATCTGATCTTTGCCGAACAGGGAAAGCGGATGACATTGTAATAAAACGGTGAACAACTGTTTGCCGGCTTCCGGATCATCAATAGACCGGTTTTTTTCGGGCATTTTTAATCTGGACTTTGTAATTCTATGTTCATCGGCGAACATCGTTCAGCCGTGATCTCCGACCGCTTGAGGCTATAATAAAAAGTAAATTGCTAGATTTAGATATCTGCCGCTTGACGCCGAACCGGGGGTCGGCGGATGCGCTGCAGATTCCCGGTCAAAAAGTTTATTGAGTTATCTCTCGGGAAAATCCGGTATTTGGTTTATTATGTAAACAAACAAAGATTAATACAAAATTTTCCCAAAATCGACCGACACCTGTTTGCGTTGGTGGAAACACAAAGAAAGGTTAAAAAAATGACAGCTGCCGCCGCAACCCCTTTTCAGAACCCGCCCGTCCTGACGAATTCGTCCGGCCAAATCCGCAAGGTCGGCTTTGAACTGGAACTTTCCGGCGTGGATCTCCCCTTAATCGCCGAGACAATCTCCGATCTTTTCGGCGGAAAGGTTCATCCGGAAAGTCCTTTTTCGCACAAGATATCCGGCACAGAATTCGGCGACTTCGCCGTCGAGGTCGATGCCGCCCTGCTGAAGGACCGGCGATACAAGGAATTTCTCAACAGCATCGGCATCGAACTGGATGCGGACGATCAGGAGATTCTCGAAAAGTTCATGCTTGACGCCGCCGCCATCGCCGTACCTTTTGAAATCGTCTTCCCCCCGATCCCGGTGACGGCACTGGAAAAACTGAGGCCCCTGGAACTGGCGCTGAAAAAGATGCAGGCAAAAGGAACACGGGCTTCCGTTCTTTACGCCTTCGGCATGCAGTTTAATCCGGAAATTCCCTGTCTTGATGCGCAAACGATTTTAGCCTATTTGCGCGCTTTTTTCGTCCTGTTTGAATGGCTCCGCAAAGAAATGAACACCGACTTATCCCGCAGAATTCTTCCGTTTATCGACGACTTTCCGGACGCGTACGTGCGCCGCGTGCTCACCCCCGAATACGCGCCGAATTTTCAGCACCTGGCGCGGGAGTACATCACTTTTAACCCGACCCGAAACCGTCCCCTGGACCTGCTGCCGCTGTTTGCCCATGTTGACGCTTCCACCATCACAAGCAAGATAAAAGAGTCACACCTTGTAAAACCACGGCCCACTTTTCACTACCGGCTTCCGGACTGCCGGATCGACGAACCCGACTGGTCCATGGCCTTGGAATGGAACCGGTGGGTGAAGGTGGAACAGCTGGCCGGGGATCCCCCGACCCTGACCGAATTGAGCAAGGAACGGCTGGAACGGAAACCCGGCCTGCCGGGCTGGATGGAAAGGCTTGTCCAGTGGGTAAACCCGTGAACAGGCCCGTGATCGGCGTCAGCACGGCACCGCGCGGCGGTTTCGCGCCCTGGATTTTCATTCGACTGAACATCTGGCTGGCAGGCGGACAATCGATTCGACTGACACCGAAGCGTAAAAACCCCGTCGACCGGCTGGACGGTCTTATCCTCAGCGGGGGAGCCGATATTGCGCCAGATCTTTTCGGCGAAGAATCCCTTGTTCCGCAAAAAACAGGTGAAAACGGTTACCGGCAGTGGCGGCGGCACCCCCTTCGTCTCGCCATATCCACGGTCATCTATGCGCTGCGGCTTGCTTTTGGAATTAAGCGTTCGCCGTCACGGGCACCCGACCGGGATCAGCTGGAGTCGGCCCTCATGAATGATGCCGTTCAGCGCCGCATTCCCATTCTCGGCATCTGCCGGGGCATGCAGTTTATCAACATTTATTTCGGGGGAGACCTGCACCAGCATCTCAGTGACTTCTATGGGCAGACCGCACACCCTCACACGGTTCTGCCGTATAAACGCGTGGGACTGGTCAGGGGGAGCAAACTGCATAAAATTCTCGGCGTCACAACGTTCAAGGTCAATGCCCTCCACCACCAGGCGGTCAAAAATCCGGGCAGGGGAATCGCCGTGAGTGCTAATGACGCGCTCGGCATCATTCAGGCCCTGGAGCACGAAGACTTTCCCTTTATCCTCGGTGTTCAATGGCACCCCGAATTTCTTCCGCATTTTCCCGGCCACCGCAAACTCTTTCGTGCCTTTATTCAGGCAAGCAGAAATTCACAAGCTAACGAGAAGGGATAACCACAGGTCTCCCACCGGAAAAACGCCATTTATAAACAAAAAGAACCAGAAGCTTGTCCTTTATTTAGCGATGAGTCATGCGGATCCTGATGCCTGCATCACCCCGGACAATCAGCGCTCACTTTGCTCAGATGATTTTTTCCGCCAGCCAGATCAGATTCTCGGCAAAACGGTCAATGGTCTTGAGCCCTTCCTCATCCGAATTCACATCTCCCGGCGCAAGGCCGATCCCCACATTCCAGTAGCTGGAACCGGCAACGATCATGTCGTTGATGGTATACCAGAACAGGAGCTGGGCATAGGTGAAGTTTTCGCCGGCCCGGCGCGCCACCGTCACCGGCCCGCCGATTTTGCGGCTGAACAGGTGGCCGTTGGCCCGGGACACATATCCGGCCCGGTCCAGAAGCGCCATGGTCTGGGGCGTGGCCGAGCCGAAGTAGACCGGGGACCCCGTGACAAGGATGTCAGCGGCAAGCATTTCTTCAAAAACGGGATGGAAATCGTCATTTTTGATCGCACAGGTGTTGTCCTTTTGTTCGCGGCACTTCCCGCAGGCCGTGCAGGGCGTGATGGTCTTTCCCCGCAGGCTGATCAATTTTGTCTCGATCCCGGCCGCCGACAGTTTTTCCAGGCACCGGTTCAACAGAATTTCCGTGTTCCCCGCTTTTCTCGGGCTTCCGCAAATGGCCACTGCTTTCATTATCTGTTCCTTTCCTTTTTAGTAAAAATCATTGTTTTTAAACCTTAGGCACTTCAAATACTTTAATTTACTCCGGACATTTGTCTCCCCGTTCATCGATAATATCCGGCAGTCCCAGATCCTCAAGATGCTCCCTTTTAAAAAGGCCGGTTTTCACGTCCCAGCCCCGGGCCGCATAGTAATCGTCCATGACCTTTTCAAACGCTTCCCTTTTCACGGTCCGGCCGAGGGCGGAAAAGGTCTCACCGTCTTTACCCGGCAGAAGGGCTTCCGGGTTGAAGACCCCGATCACGGAGTCGGGTTTTTCCTGGGGGTCGGTATAATGAAAATCTTCCAGCACGTCGTCTTCACGGCCGCGGCGGCCCTCCCGCAGGTAAACGGCCCGGCATAAATTCACCACCCGTTCACCGCTTAATAGAAAAGCGGTTTCATCCATGTCCTCGCCAGTGACCGCTGAAAACAGACGGGCCTCCAGGTCCGGATCACCCACACCCGACGTCCGGTTGCCGGTAAAATCCAGCGGCCAGAAAAAATCGCAGAAGATCATGTTCTCTTCGGCATAGGCCCGGTTCTGCATCAGGGCTGCGGCAGCACCCTTGCCTTCCGGTGAATCAAAGGCCGCGGCCTGTTCGGATCCCCAGAAGGTTTTCGCCAGATTTTTCAGCTTTTCCGTGGTAAAGTTTCCCATCATCCCTTCGGTCGCCATCCACACCATCCACTTGACCATGGGCAGGCTTACCGCATGCAGCTGGGTAATGGGATGAATCGGTTCGGTCGCATGGATCGGGGCCAGGGACAAAAACAGCCTCGGACCGTACAGGTCGGGATGAAACCCGTACCTGGAGACCAACCCGTCAATCAGGTTTTCCGCGCCCAGCACGGCCGCGGCCCGGCGGCTGCCCTCGGCCAGTACATCGCCAACACCTTTCCGGTTGACCACCAGATCGAAAAACCGGTCGAGCCATTTTACCGTGCCGTACAGGTCCGGATCCAGGCCGGTGTCCGCCGGGCTGATCAGCCCGGCAGACACCGCTTTGGGGACCCATTCGTAAAGCAGGTTCAGCTCATTGGTACACAGCCCGTGTTGATTGGCCAGCCGGTTGGCGGCAAAAGAAACCTTGCCCATGGTACCGGATTTTGCCTGCTCCGCATAGGCATAGGCATAGGCCGAAGCGCAGTTTTTGGCAAAGCCCGTCTGACCGTCCGTATCTTCATACCGGCCGCGGCCGCAGACCCCGGGACAGGAAAAACAGGGGAAAACCTTCTGCCGCTCAATATCATCCAGGACCGGTTCCCGCCAGTAGCGTTCGGATGTTTCCCCTTTCCAGAGAGCGGTGATCTCTTTTGTGATTGTTGAAAACCTTTCCGGCCGGGCAGCCGGAAGTACCTTTCTGTCGCTCTTGAGGACCACGGCTTTAAGGTTCTTGGACCCCATCACCGCGCCCATCCCTTTTCCGGCGGAGGACCCGCGCTTTCCCACAATCGACGCGAAACGGACCTTTTTCTCGCCGGCCCGGCCGACCACGGCAAATTCCGCTTTTTCGCCAAAACGCGCGGTCAATCCCGCGATGGTTTCCAGGGCGTCCTTGCCCCAAAGGTTTCCGGCGGCTTCACAAACCGCTGTGCCATCTTCCCCAATCACCAGGATCACCGGCACGGACGCTTTTCCGGTGATATCCAGACCGTCCAGACCGGTCCATTTGAGCGCTGCCCCGAACCACCCGCCCAGGTTGCCGAAACCATATTTTTCCGGAAAGGCCAGCGGAGACTTGGCCATCACGATCCAGCGGGACGCGGCCTGGGCCCGGGTGCCGGCCAGTGGGCCGGTCATGAAAAAAAGATGATTCTCCGGGTCAAGCGCCCCGGTCTGCGGAAAAACATTTTCCCAGTACAGCCGGCTGGCAATGCCGCGCCCGCCGATATAAGGATCCCGGTAACGGTCCGTTTCGATGGGATCCTTCTTTCCTGCACACAGGTCGATCCTGAGAATTCTGCCGGTCCAGCCAAAAGTTTTCTTCATAGATTTTCTCAATGGATTTTAGCTGTTGATTTTAAAGACGTTAAGTAGTTCAAGTTCGTTGAATACGTCAGGCCCTTTTCCACTAACACTTATTTATAACACTTTCTCTCCCAACGAATCGACAACAAAGCCCAGCCCCAGCTCTTTCAGGGTCGTTTTTTTCAGAAGACCGGTTTCAACGTCCCATCCGCGCAGGTCGTAATATTCATCCATCATCTTTTCGAATTTTTTCCGGTCCACGGCCGCGGTCTTGTGAGAGATCAGTTCGTCTCCCTTTCCGGGCAGGTAGCGCTCGGGATTGTACATGTCAAAGATGTCCGCGGGCGGTTCCTGCAGGGACACAAAACAGACTTCGGACAGGGTGTCCTCCTCCCGGCCTTTGCGCCCGTCACGAAACAAAATCGCCCGGTTCAGGGCCAGCACCCGGGCTCCGATCCGGTCCAGCGCTTCCGCGCTGATGTCCCGGCCGACCACCGCGGACAGCAGCCGGCTTTCCAGCGCCGGATCACCCACATGATCATCCGTACTGGCATCATCATGCACCGGCCAGACCAGGTCGCACAGCACCAGGCACTCCTTGGCGTACTCCCGGTTCTGAATGATCACCGCCGCCTTGGCCTTGCCGTCATAGGTTGAAAAATCAACCGCCGCTTTGCCGCCCCAGAATTTTTCCGCGATATTTCTCAGGACATCGGTGGAAACATAACTCTGTTCGCCCTTACTCTTGTACCACAGCGCCCACTTGGTCAGCGGATGACAGATCTCGTGCAGGCTGGTAATGGCCGGCCGCTGCTCGGTGGCATGAATGGGCGCGGAAATGATAAAACTCTTGGGGCCGTAGGTCCGGGAGGGTCGGCCGGTTTTGGTCAGAAAACCGAGAACCATTTTTTTGGATTCCGCACCAAAAGCTTCCACCGCGCGAAGTGCGCCCTCACCCAGAACCCGGCCGAAACCTTCCCTCGCAGCGATCATTTTCATAAAGCGCTCGATAAATTCAAGGCTGCCCATGTCCGACAGGGGAAGCCCGGTGTTCTCTTCGTTCAGAATTTCCCGGTCCCGGGCCCATTCGATCCAGAGCAGCAGAAACAGCATTTCGTGAATGCAGAGGCCGTACTCATTGGCCAGATCCATGGCCCGAAACGTGATATCCGTGACCTGGCCGTTTTTTTTCATATCCCACAGCATGTAAAAGCCCACGGTCTGACACTTGCGAATGCCTTCCAGGCCCGAGGGCCGGCGGTGAACAGCACGCCAGCAGCCCTGGGCACAGCCGTGGCAGTGGACTTTTCGGACCACCCTGTTTCCCGGGATCGGCATGGAGTTTTCGTAAAGATTATGGAAACCCGGCCCGGTCATCTGTTTCAGTTTTTTCCGCACCTGTTTCACCCCTTCCGGATCGGCGACCGGTACTTTTCCGGTTCCCCGGACCACAATGGCCTTGACGTTTTTGGATCCCATCACGGCGCCGAATCCCATGCCGGCGCTTCCGGCCAGATCGATCAACAGGGTCCCCATGCGCGCGCCATTTTCACCGCCCGGACCGATGGACATGATTTTATGCTTGTCCCCAGAGACAGTCGCGATCCTTTCCCGGGCCGCGGTGTTTTTCAGGCCCCACAAATGGGCGGCATCATCGAGCGTGACGGTTCCGTTTTCGATCCGAATCACAACCGGTGTGTCCGAGCGGCCGAAAAGCACGACGCCGTCCCATCCGGCCTTTTTCAGTTCGGCCGGAAAAAATCCGGCAATGCTGGCATTGACAAACCTTTCCGGACAGGTCATGGGGGACTTGCCGCACACCACCAGCCGGGGCGCCGAAGGCGCGGTGGTGCCGCACAGGGGACCGGTCATCAGAATCAGGGGATTTTCCGGGTCCAGGGCCCTGGTTTCCGGCACTGTTTCGTCCCAGTAAATCTTTTCCCCGATCCCCAGCCCGCCGAGAAAATCTTCACTGTAGTCATGGGTGGTTAAAGAGCTTATCTTCTTTTTCGTCAGGTCGATTTTCAGAATCTTTCCTGTCCAGCCGAACCGGGTCTCCATGTCCGTATCCTTCCTGCTTGAGTAACCGGATGAAAAAAACAAAAGCCCCAATCATGAGGGACATGACTGAGGCTTGATTTGCTGTCGTCGGTTGTGGTGAATAAACGGTTATGATGCTTTCTGTACCTTACCGGCCATTGCCGCAACCTGGGCCATGTCTGCATCGATCAGCTGACGCATTCGCTCTTTCAGGTCTTCGGGAACCCCCGGCAGCGAGATAAAGGATTCCAGCATCATGGTCGAGAAGGTATAGGGAGAGGCTTCCGCCTCTTTCATGACAATGGGATTTTCCATGGCCTTGTCAAAAAGGAAGTCCAGTTCCTTGACCGTGAAAAAGCGCGGAAACATCACCCGCTTGGTATAATCGGCCATGGCCTTGGGGTTGCGGACCCAGTCAAAATGATCCGCCCACCATTCGGTGTATTCATCATATCCCTTTTCACCCTTCAGTTCTTTAATGACACACTCGGCGCCCCTGTACCCGCACATGACCGCGCTCTGATACAGACACTCGCCGTAGGCCGCGGAATCACCGATAAAAAGGATATGCTGTTTTTGCGGAATGATCATGGGTCCCAGGAACTCGATGACCACACCGCTGGTCTCGATGACTTCCGAATTTTTAAACCAGCCGGCAAAAGGACCTTCCTTGGTAAAGTACTCGATCAGGTCTTCGGCCGTGGAGGCCGGCAGCATGGACATGGTCTCCATCCGAAAAATCCCTTCCCCGTGACAGCTGGGCACCATGATGATGCCGCCGGCACGGCCGCCGAAGTTTCCGGCGCCGAAGAAAAACATGTCCCCGCGCTCATAAGGACAGTCGACATTCTTTACTTCATATTCGATCGTGGGCCCCTTCATGCCGAAGTCCGTGCGGTCTGCATTTTTACCCGTTACCTTGGCAACCTTAGACGTGAGACCGTCGGCAGCCAGCAGTTTTTTGGCGGTGAGATAAATATCCTGGCCGTCTCTTCGGACCTTCACCTCCACGCCTTCCGGGGTCTGTTTGACATTCCGGAACAGGGTAGCCGGCATAAATTCCGCGCCCTGTTTTTTGGCCCAGGTGTAACGGTCCTTGTGACACTGATGGGGATTGAAGATATGGTAGAAGGGCTTGTCCGTCACCGTTACCTTCCAGTGCTTCTTGGTATCAGAGAACATATAGGAATGATAGATCCCTTCCATTTTGTCTCCGTAGACCAGCTCAAAACCGGTGTCCGTGTATTCCAGCAGGGTCTTGTCCCCTTTGGGGGTCCGTTTAATATGCTCCGCGTTAAAATTCTGGTCCAGGAAACAGTACCCTGAAGCGGTTCTGATATTTATATCCAGTAACGGCTTCTTGTCTATGCCCAGAACCTTGACGCCTCTTTTGGCCAGTTCTCCACAGGCCATCATCCCCGCAGGTCCGCAACCGATAACTATTACATCATAATCTGCCATGCTGATTTTACCTCCTCGGTTTTTTATATTCACGAAATAGGTATTTTATCCAATTTTATTTAATAACTCAAGCAATTTAAAAGCACGGCCTTATCTTTTCTCTCCGGCGGGACCTTCAAAATTCTAAGTGCCTTTAAAAACTTTTTAATTTTGAATGATCGACCGTTTTATGCCCGGCCGGAATATCGTTTTCCCCGAACAAACCGTTCCGGCTATTCCCTGCTGAAAACGGTTCTTTTGAGATTCCGGACCAGGCCCGGAACCAGTCGAAAGGGAAAGGCGGCAATCAGCTCCTGGTCTGCCAGCCCCATGTGCCGTCTGCCGCCATAGTCTCCGCAGGAAAAAACCGGCCGGTTTTCAAGAAAGGCAACGGGAATCGTTGCCAGGCAGGTCCCGCCCCCGATCTTGCCCTCAACCATTTCACCGGTTTCAAAGGAATAGGCGGTCGACAGCATGCACAGCTGTTTTCCGTTCACCGGCAGCAGGATCACATCCGGCTGTTCTGTCCGGTCAAGCGGCCCGATAATCATTCCCTTGTAGGTTTTGTTGAATGTCGGGAAATTTTTCCGGCCGAGGGTTAAAAGTTCCTTGGCCGCATAGTAACCGCCGTCTCCCACAACCATGGTCTCGATAATCACATCATAGGCCTCGCGGCCGGTTTCCCGGGTGCCCAGTCCCAGATTGGCGGCCCCGGCACAGGTGCTGTTTTGCGCGGTAAAGAACACGGGGCCCGTTTTGCCGTCAAACACCGCGCCGCACTCATAACACCAAAAACTAAGCCCCGCCACCGGTGTCGCTCCTTTCGGCCGCCGGTCCGCATATTTGACGGCGGCAATGTTTTTTTTCAGACCGAGGCTTTTCCGGATTGCCGCGTTCAGCTTTTCAACATCCTGCTGCGCCTTTTGCGGGCCGGGCCCGATGGCCCGCATGCCGCAGTACGCTGTACAATGTCCGCAGTCACAGCACATCGACGTGACAAACACTTTTTCTCCCCGGCGAACGATGGCCCGGTTCGGGCAGTTGCCGATACAGGTTCCGCAGGCCGTGCATTTTTCCTCATCGATGATAAACGGCATGGGCGCTCCTTATTTTTCAGCTGATGTATTGTTTAACGCCGGCAAAAAACCGGGCCGGCATCAGCGCTGATCATCGGCCTCCCAGATCTGTTTCAGGTGATAACCGCCGGAGCGGAATTTATGGTGCGTGATCACGATCCGCTGGGGCGTCACCTTGGTGACCAGCTGGTTTTTTTTCAGCGCCTTTTTCATTTTCGGTGTCAGGGTCATGCCTTCCGGCAGAATCACCGTGGACAGGCAAACATCAAAGGCCGCATCAAAGCCGGGGTCTCCCAGTTTGAGCTGCTCGGCCGTGCCCACCACCTGAACACCGATGGGGTCCGTAAAGTAGTCCAGATCGCTGCGGTGTTTGACATAGACCAGAGAGACCTTCTCGTTGGCCGCTATATGGAAAAGCTTTTCCCCCTGTTTTTCCGACGAGCCGTAGAAAATTAATGTGTCCGGGTCCACGGTATATTCCATGCAGGTGGCCAGCGGCCGGTTGTCAAATGCGGTGGCCAGCACATACATTTCCCGGTAATTGCCCAGCCCCCTGAGGGTCTCCAGAATCGCCGCTTTTATCTCCTTTTTGGGCAGCCGGCCCTTTTGGCTTTTCTTGAGGGTCAGGGTCGCCGCGGTATAGGCATCGGTGCCGTCCCACTTGTGGCAGTCCAGGCATTTCATGTCCTCATCATAGGGCATATGCACCGGACTTTTTTTTAACGGTTTGACATAAATATATTTGGGCCCGCCGTCTGTCCATTCATTTGTCTGGGCAACCCCCGAAACCGTGCCCATCAGCAGCAAAATCAAAACCTCTGAAATTAAAAGGACTTGTTTCATGTTCTCTCCCCTGAAAAATAGGTTTACATGATGGTCTGTTTTTGAAAGTCCGAAATCCGCACACCGAATGCCGAAACAGGTTGATGTTTACGTCCTGATCCCGGCCAGCAACTGCTCCACGTCAAACATGTGCTGATCAGACAGGTCCAGTCCCCCGGCAAAAGAACACCGGGCAAAATACTTACCCAGTCCTGAAAAATAAAGGGTCCGGGCCATCTTTTCCGTCGGGTGCGCGATAAACTCACCGGTCGCGACCCCCGCATCCAGTAATTGTTTGATCGACTGAATGGAACCCCGGTAGTGATCAGTCACCACTTTCCTGACTTTCGGGTTGCGCACGGCAATGGAAACAAACTCCACCAGGAAACACATAAACAGGTCGTCTTTTTCCAGTGCTTTCACCCCCCGCGCAAGATAAAGACGCAGCCGCTGTTCCGAGCCGGACGACGGCGAAAACCCGTCGTTGTTTAAAAGATTGAAATATGTTTTTCCCCGGAATTTGAAAAGTGCGATAAAAAGATCATCCTTTGACTTGAAATGGTAGTAAAGCCCCCGCTTGGTGATTTCAGCGCTTTCGGCAATCATATCCATGGAGGCCTTATGGTAACCGAATTCCGTAAAGCAGCTCAACGCTGCGTTCAGGATGTTCTCTTTTCTGTTCCGTGAAGCTTTCATTTCCGGCCCGTCACATAAGTATACCGGTCAGTATAGTTTCCGAGACCCTTCTGTCAACAAAAATCATTGTAACCTTTCCGCAAACCCCTGCATCTCCATTACCAGATGAATGATCATTCATGTCGTTAAAACAAAAACCGCGAAGGAGAAAAATCATGTTCATTACAGCACTAAAAAAAACAAGCCTTGTTATGTTGGTCCTGTCCGCAATTGTTCTCTCCGCCGGTTCCGCCGGTGCTTTCGGGCCGGGGAAAGGCGGCCCGCCGGACAACCCTTTCAGAATGCTTTGGATTCTGGACCTTTCCGACAGCCAGCAAGAAACCATTCAGGCCATTCAGGAGGAGGCAAAAAACAGCATTCAGCCGTTCAAAGAACAAATCGCCGATATTGACCTGTTCAGCGCCCTGCTCGCCGAAACCATCGATATTGAAACCGTCCGGCAAAAGGCCGCCCAAACGGAGGCGTTGATGTCCCGGATCGGTCAAATCCGGATGAATGCCCACATTGAAATCGCACAGGTATTAACCGCTGAGCAGCGCGTAAAACTGCTCGACTTTATGGAAAAAATGAAAGCGCTGCGCCAGGCATTCAAAGACAGAAAAGAGCGGTAAAGCGGTTTATTTTCATGCACCGGTGGCCACCTGCCGGTAGGCCGGGACAGCAGCATCTCCGCTTCTGCTGTCCCGGTATGACCATATAGAAATATGTTGAACACGGCCTGCCCCAGCAGATATACTGACGCTATGCAAAACGATGAAACCGCCCTGGTCCGGGAAACCCTGGCCGGAAACAAAGCAGCCTTTGACAAGCTGGTAAAGCTTTTTGCCCCGCGGGTGTTCGCTATTATTTACCGCTTCTTCAGCGAAAAACAGCAGGCCGAAGATATTGCGCAGGACGTTTTTATCAAGGCATACCGGGCGCTCCATACCTATGGTCAGGAAAGGCCGTTTGCCAACTGGTTAAGCGCCATTACAACCAGACACTGCTACCGGGAACTGAAAAAACGCAAAGCCCGGCCGGAAACAAATGCATCCGCCATCAGTTTTGACGGCAGCGCGATCATCGATATCCTGTGTTTTGATCCGGGTTCGTCCGCCCGAAACACCCCGGAACAGAAACTGGTCATAAAAGAGCTTGCCGAAAAGGTCTTGGAAAAACTTTCCGCCCGGGAAAAAATGGTTCTGGTGCTGATCGAAGTTGAAGGCAAAAGCATGAAGGAAACGGCTGCCCTGATGGGAATAACGCCGATCAATGTGAAGGTCAGCAGTTTCCGCGCCCGAAAAAAAGCAAAAAAGATATTACAACGCTTAATCAAATAAAAAGGACGGCCAATGAAAACCCGGTGCAGCGAAACAAAAGATATTTTAACCCGCCGCGACAAAGGACTGCCGGTTTCCCCCCGGGAAAAAGCAGCGCTTAAAAAACACATCGCGTCCTGTTCCGACTGCCGGGACCGCGTCCTGGATCCGGGGCTGGCCGCCCTGCTTTCCACGGCCTTTTCAACCCCGGTTCCGGAACCGTCTCCGTCGTTTTATGCCGGCCTGTCGCGAAAGATTGAGGGTTTGGATTCGTCAAAAAAATACGACCTGTTTTCAGAACTTTTTCTGCCGGTAAGCCTTAAGCTGGTACCGGTCATGGCCGCCCTGCTTTTGATGCTGTCCGCAACCTTTGCCCTTTATTACGATGGCAGTCTGAAAAACAACAGCCGGGTTTCTGTTGAAGAAAGAGTGCTGTTTAATGACGGTGAAATAAATGCGAAAGCGTTTCTGCAGGAAATTTTAATTGTTGAGGTCCAAAATGGAAAATAAAGTGAAAGTCAGCCTGATTATTGTCATTGTTTTTCTGGTCGGTTTTTTCACCGGCACCGGGGTGGTGGCAACCTTTCTTTACATCAACCGGCCCCCGCTGCCGTTCGACCGGCCGCCGGAAGACAGCCCGCCGCCCGGCCCGCCCGGAATGATCCTGGAAAAAATGACCCGGGCGCTGGACCTGACCCCGGACCAGCAGGAAAAAGTCCAAAACATCCTGGACCGGACCCGGGACAAAATGATGGTTTTGCGCGAAAAGAACCGGCCGGCATTCAAGCGGATTTTTCAGCAGTCACAAAAAGAGATCGCCGCTGTTTTGAATCCCGGGCAGAAAGATAAATTTGACCGGTTGCGGAAACGGCTGAAGCAACAGTTTGAAAAAAGAGGGGAAAGGAGAAGACCCCCGCGGCCCGGTCCGAAAAACCGGGGCGGGTTCGGCCCGCCGCCGGCGGGCCCGTAAAAATACAGGCAACCGAAATTTGAAAATCATCAACAAAGGATACGGTTTTTTTTCGCCATTTTCTGCAAAATCCGTAAAAGAGGACAGGCCTCCGGGTTCTTTGGGGAATCCAGCAAAAACAAAACGCAGGACATCTTTTTTTTCTTTAAACGTCACCACCGATCGCTTGATCCGCATTAAAGCCTGTTGCTCTTTTTGCCGGATACTTTTTCATGAGCTTCTCCGCACAGGTCCGGCAGTCTTCACAGTATCGGTAACGGTCATGATAGACACAGCCGTAAATGTCTTCCCTTTTTGAACAGTTCTTGTCACAGCAGACGCTTACCATAAGATGCCGCCTTTAACAGGAGTACCTAAAAACAAAAGATCCCTTTGGCCAGATCCTTTAGCTCATGGGCATAGGTTTCAAGCGCTTTTGAAGAGGTTGTGGGCGTACGGTTCACATCATAAAGCACCGCCTCGCCGTTGAGGAGAACATAGTCGAACCGTCCGTAATCAAAACCCAGCTGCCTGCGGATCCGGATCAGTTTTTCGGGAACAGCATCGGACAGAATCTCTCTTTTTTCGATGGTGCTACCTTTGATAATCGGTGTTGAAGCCGTGGTTAAAACATTCAGGCTCCTGTCTCCGAGAAAAGACCAGGCCCTCAACCGGTATTTGCCTCCAGGATCAATTTCCGGTATAAATTTTTCCACAATCAGGTGTTTGTTCTTCCAGACCCCGCGGGGTAAATCCTGAACCGAATCAAAAACCGGATAATTTTTGCTTTTAATGGTTTTTACATTCCACCATGTATAGTTCTTCAGAAAAGCGTTGAATCGGCTGCAAATTCGTTCATACAGACTGAACGCTGTTTGATCCCCCTTTCTCAGCAAACGCTCTTTTTCGCCGCCATAGTTTGCATTTGTTTTTAAGATAACCTTCCCCGGATAACGACTATTGCGATAAATAATATTTTCACTGAAAATCGTTTTTGAAATATCCCGCACCTTTTGATTCAGGACCACCGGATACCTGTTCAGGAAATTAATATATTCATCCGGCACAACACTCAGGTCAACATGATTGATTACAATGTCGGCCTTTATCTCGTCATCTGTACCATAAGCCACCTTTACCACCAACCCCAATCTCTCCCATTCTGTTTTGAGAAAGCGGATGGTAAAGCTCGAAGACAGAAAGTCTTCCTCATTTTTATGAAGGAGGATTAATATGGTTTTTTTCATGGTGCGTGTTTGTGCAAAGAGAGAAACAGGTCTGCCGAAAGGAATTCCCTGCTTTCAATCCCCTCCGCCTCTATCTTGAACCCGGCAGGAAGATTTTCCCGAACACACTCCGCCAGCAAGCGGCCTCTTCGGGTCGGATTGCGGACGACAACCGGCAAATTTCTGTCGGCCGTTTCTGCAATCCGCTCCAGGACATCCTTTTTGGGAGACACCTGGTTGGCAACAAAAATAAAATCAACTCCCGAATAATCCACGTCCCGGCCATTTTCCCGGTTTAGATGTATATTTCCGACACCCAGAAATTTCACGACTTCCTTGGCAAGGTCAATGCACTCCGCATCAATATCGACACCTGCATATTCACCTTCCGGATAATGATCATACAGCCAGAACAGCGTCGCGGGAAAAGCGCCACAGCCCACCATCACCGCCCGGCGGTTTATTGAAAAGTCCACCCGGTTCGCAAGATCCTGCACCCGATCATAGGAATTCTTTGCGAACACCTGGCCCAACAACTCCCGGATAGAACCGTTCTTTTTTTTCTTTGTGCCAAGTACCGCGGCCACGGTTTCTCTCTCTTTAAGCGCCAGGTACCGTCTCTGGTACTGCGTCAATAGCGGAGAAAACTCCGCACCCGCACGCTCCAGGAATAACATATAGGCCGATTCCTCAAACCCGCAGAGCAAATCAATAAATTCTTCATAGAGTGTGATAAAACGATTATTGTCCGCCTGACCCAGTCGGTGAAGATAATTTGTTACCCGATTTTTAATGTTTTCCATTATCCGCCCTTATTCAGTGTTTGCATATCCTGAAGTTGTACCGGCCAGCCGATACGAAAGCGGTTGCTGCACTGGGGACAGATCAGAAGGATGGTTCCGGAACCGTTGTTGTCCAGGTCAAAGGAAACATGAAAGCCGTCCGGGTAATCACAGACCGGACAGGTTGACATCTGACCTCGGGGCGCCATTTTGTGAAAGGGTTTACGGTCCGTTTTTTCCATGGGCTTTTCCCTTGATCCCGGGCAACCGATGGTCGTCAAAGACCTTGAAAGTTATTCCGTCACTTTTCTGATTGAAGCCAGGGTCACGTCGCATAACAGGTTCAGCTCTTTTTCGGAAATGGACAGCGGCGGCATCAGAATGATCACGTCCCCCAGGGGCCGGATCATCACCCCTTTTTTGCGGGCCGCCAGAATCACCCGGTGCCCGATCTGTTCGCTGACCGCATAGGGGGTCTTTTGCTGCTTGTCTTTCACCAGTTCGATCCCCACCATGAATCCCTTCTGGCGCACATCTCCCACATGGGCCAGCGGCTTCAGCTCCTTCAGGCGGCGGCTCAGCAGCTTTATCTTTTTCTGCAGAGCCGCCAGCACCTGCTCCTCTTCAAAAATTTCAATATTGGCAATGGCCGCGGCACAGGCCACCGGATTACCGGTATAGGTATGACCGTGATAAAAAGTCTTCAACTCCTCGGCTTCCCCCAGGAAGGCCTGATAAATCTCATCCGTCATCAGGGTCGCCGCCAAAGGCAGGGTCCCGCCGCTGATGCCCTTGGCCATGGCCATCAGGTCGGGTTTTATTTTTTCGTGTTCACAGCCGAACATTTTTCCGGTGCGGCCAAAGCCCACCGCCACTTCGTCGGCAATCATCAGCACATTGTACCGAGTGCAGAGTTCCCGCGCTTTGCTGAGAAAGCCTTTCGGAAAAGTGATCATGCCGGCCGCTCCCTGAACCATGGATTCCACCACAAAGGCTGCAATTTCCCGGCCGTGATTTTTGAGAATTTTTTCCAGGGAGTTCAGGCAGGCCAGCCTGCATTCCGGATAGGTTTTTTTCAGCGGGCAGCGGTAGCAGTAGGGCGAATGGGCCTTAAAGGTCTTAAAAAGCAGCGGGTGGTAAACCTGGTGAAAGAGATCAATACCACCCACGCTCACCGAACCGATGGTATCGCCGTGATAGGCATGGGTCAGGGAAACAAACTTTTTTTTCTTTTTGGTTTTATCCGACTTCTGCTGCCAGTACTGGTAGGCAATCTTGAGCGCGATCTCGACCGCGGTGGAACCGTTATCCGAGTAAAAAACCCGGGTCAGGCCCGGCGGGCTGATTTTGACCAGTTTTTCCGCAAGTTCCGCCGCCGGCACATTTGAGATGCCCAGCAGGGTCGAGTGGGAAATTTTTTTGACCTGGGCAATAATGGCATCATCGATCTTCTTCTTGCGGTGGCCATGGACAGTTACCCACAGGGAGGAAATCCCGTCGAGATAGCGGTTGCCTTCCGTATCATAAAGGTATGACCCCCGTCCCTTTTCAATCACCAGAGGCGTACTTTTTTCATAATTTTTCATCTGGGTAAAGGGATGCCAGATATATTTTTTGTCTTTTTGGGCCGTCGTTATCGCTTTTCCGGAAGGTGCCATGGTTGTTGAATCTTTCGTCTTGTACTAATGATTAAAGGTTGTTATACTTTTGAGCTCTAAAATCGATTTTAAGATTAAACCAGTAGATAATTCTAATCCAGAAACCGGTTCAAGTCAAACCGAAGGTCTTCATGGAAGCCGTTCCGCAAAAAAAAATTACCGAATTCGATCCCAAAAACTTTTTCGAAAGTTTCATTTTTGTGGCAAAAGCGGTTCTTTTGAAACCGGCAAAATTCTTTTACCAGATGCCCAAATCCGGCGGTATTCAAAATCCGTTTATTTTTCTGGTGGTTTGCTCCTTTTTCTTCGCCCTTTTTATTGCCAACTTCAAAGGCGGAAATTTCAATCTTTTTCTGCTCTATTTTTTTGCCAACACCTTTTCCGTTTTTGTACAGAGTTTGGTTTATCATCTGATCGTTACAAAACTGTTTGCCTCAAAAGCTGCTTTTGACGCCACGTTCAGATTGCTTGCCTATATCAACGTGCTGTGCCTGGTTTCCTGGATACCGGTGATAATTATCAGTATGGCGGTGAATATTTACAGCATTTATCTGACCTTCATTGGACTGCAAATTGTTCACCGGTTAAAGCCGAAACAGGCCGGAATGACCATTCTTTCCTTTTTTCTGGTCGCCCTCCTGCTCGTTGCCGGACTTTTTGTTTTCGCCGGCGGAAACATGCAGGAAGGCATGACCATACTGAAGCCGTAACCGGAATTCTTTTTTTTCTGTATTTTATCATTATTTTATATATTTTAATAAAAATTGTTTTTATATTGCTATAAATAAAAAATTTAAATATTTTCCTGAGAAAAAAATCACAGAGACTCGGTAAGGGAAATTACAGTAAAACAGCTGCAAAATCTTTATTTTTATATTATTTCCTGCCGATATCGGCCGATACGTTTACGTGTATTTTATTCGAGTCTTTAACGTCGGATTTTTTCTTTACATAATATATATAATCCACTAATAATAAAAAAATATCAGCAGGTGTCTTGACTTCCGTCAACCTGTTATACCGTTGTGGGGTTTTATATGTCTGAAAAACTGGGTGAACTGCTGGTCAGAAACCATGCCGTATCTCAGGAGCAGCTGGCAGAGGCCTTAAAAGGACAAAAAGAAACCGGCAAAATGGTCGGTTCTCTCCTGGTGGAAATGGGCGCGCTGAGCGACAGCGAGCTGCTTCAGTTTTTAAGCGAACAGCACGGGGTCCCTTCCATCAAGTTGTCTGAATTTCAGGTGGATCCTGACGTTCTCAAAATTATTCCCGCCGGCGTGGCGTCCAAGTACCAGGTCATGCCGATTTCCGCCAAAGATTCCACCCTCACCGTTGCCATGATGGATCCGGGAAACATTTTTGCCCTGGATGACATCAAGTTTCTCACCGGGTACCGTGTCGAACCGCTGATTGCGTCGGAAGCCGCCGTATCTGAAGCTATCGAAGATTACTACAAGGTCGAAGATCAGGAAAACGATACCGAGAAGCTGGAAGATCTGCTGTCGGGCTTTGACACCGAAGGGGTGGAATATATTGAAGAGGAAGAGGAAACCGATCTCAGCGCCCTGGAGCAGGAAAGTGAAGACGCGCCGGTGGTCAAGCTGGTCAATGCCATCCTGACCGACGCCATCTCCAAGAACTGCAGTGATATTCATATCGAACCCTATGAGAAAAGTTTCCGGGTCCGGTTCCGGATCGACGGCAGTCTGTATGAAATGATGAACCCGCCCATACGAATGAAAAATGCCATTACTTCCAGAATCAAAATCATGTCCAATATGGATATCGCGGAAAGACGGCTGCCCCAGGACGGCCGAATCAAACTGAAGCTGGGCAAAAACAGGGAAATGGATTACCGGGTCTCGGTCCTGCCCACCCTGTTTGGCGAAAAAATCGTGCTCAGACTTCTGGACAAATCAAACCTTCAGCTGGATATGACCAAGCTGGGATTTGGTGAAAAACAGCTGACCAATTTTCAGGAGGCCATTCACAAGCCTTTCGGCATGGTCCTGGTCACCGGTCCCACGGGCAGCGGTAAAACCACGACCCTCTACTCCGCCATTGCAGACTTGAACAAAACCACGGAAAACATCTCGACCGCAGAAGATCCGGTGGAATTCAACCTGGAGGGCATCAACCAGGTGCAGATGCAGGAAGGGATCGGTCTGACCTTTGCCTCGGCCCTTCGGTCCTTTTTGCGGCAGGATCCCGATGTCATTCTGGTCGGTGAAATCCGTGATTTTGAAACCGCGGAAATCGCGATCAAGGCGGCACTCACCGGACATATGGTCCTCTCCACGCTGCATACCAACGATGCCCCCAGTACGGTCAACCGGCTTCTGAACATGGGAATTGAACCTTTTCTGGTGTCCTCTTCCGTGAACCTGATCCTGGCCCAGCGCCTGGCCCGCAAAATCTGTCCGGAATGCAAGGCGCCGGTGGAAATATCCAAAAGCCGTCTCGAAAAACTGGGCGTTACGCCGGAACAGTATGAAGGGGTAACCTTTTACGAGGGGAAAGGCTGTGAAGTTTGTAACCATACCGGCAACAAGGGCCGCATCGCGCTTTATGAGGTCATGCCCATGTATGAACCCTTAAAAGAGCTGGTCCTTCAGGGCGCGTCTTCCATTGAACTGAAAAAAGAGGCTATGAGCCTGGGGATGCAGAGCCTTCGGCAAAGCGGCATTGAAAAATTTCTCGCGGGACAGATAAACTATGAAGAGGTCCTGAAAACAACGGTTCGCGATGATGATTAATTTGCATTATTGTTTCCTTTTCTGTATGAACGTATTATAACTCTAAACGATCAAGAGAGGATCAACATGCCGAAATATCTTTGGGAAGGAAAAACCGCAAAAGGAACCCTTCAAAAAGGTGAAAACGAAGCTCCCAGCGAAGCTGTTCTTCGGCAGATGCTTAAAGGCCGGAACGTAACGGTCCTGAAAATCAAAAAAAAGCCAAAAGACATCTTTGAAAATGTCGCTTTCATGCAGCCGGGGGTCAAAACCAAGGATATTATTCTTTTTACCCGGCAGTTTTCAACCATGATCGATTCCGGGCTGCCCCTGATCCAGGGCCTGGAAATCCTTTCCAGCCAGGAAGAAAATAAAACCTTTAAAAAAATTCTGACCCAGATCAAGCAGGATGTTGAAGGCGGCTCCGCCTTTGCCGAAGCCCTGAAAAAGCATCCTGGTGTTTTTGACAACCTGTATGTCAACCTGGTGGCCGCCGGCGAAATGGGCGGTATTCTGGACACCATCCTGCAAAGACTGGCCGCTTATATCGAAAAGAACGCAAAACTGGTCAGCAAGGTCAAGGGGGCCATGGTGTATCCCACCACCATCATGGTGATCGCCATTGTGGTTATCATTATCATGCTGGTTTTTGTTATCCCGGTTTTCTCCTCCATGTTCGCTGACTTCGGCGGGGAACTGCCCGGCCTGACCCAGATGGTAGTCAACCTGAGTGACTTTCTGCGCGCGAACTGGTATATCCTGCTGGGCGTGGGAATCGGTCTTTTCTTTGCCTTTAAAAAATTCAAAAAAACCGACAAGGGAGAGCAGATTATTGACAAATACCTGCTGAAAGCCCCGGTGGTGGGGGACCTGCTGAAAAAGGTGGCCGTGGCAAAATTTACCCGCACCCTGGGAACCATGATTTCCAGCGGCGTTCCCATTCTGGACGGTATGGAGGTGGTGGCCAAAACCGCGGGCAACCGGATCGTGGAAGATGCCATCAATTCAACCCGGCAAAGCGTCAGCGAAGGAAAGACCATTGCCGGACCGCTGGAGGAAAGCGGGGTTTTCCCCCCCATGGTCTGCCAGATGGTGGCCGTGGGGGAATCCACCGGCGCCCTGGATGCCATGCTCGAAAAAATCGCCGCCTTTTACGAGGAAGAGGTGGACGCCGCCGTGGAGGCCCTGACCTCCCTGATCGAACCGTTCATGATGATCTTTCTCGGCGGCACCGTCGGCACCATGCTGGCCGCCATGTATCTGCCGATCTTCAAGATCGCCGGCGCGGTCGAATAAATTCAAAAATCTGAATGAAGAAACAGCTGAAAAACATCGTATTGTATTTGTTGCTGCCAGGGATCGGTATCTTTATCGCTCTTTTTCTAACTGAAATTGCCCTGCGGTTTACCGGTTTTGAATTCACCCTTTATCCAACCCGGGTTCAAATCGGATGGCCGGATCCCGTCACCATCAAACGCCGTTATATGCTCGACGAGGATTTACTGTGGGTACCCAAGAACTACTCTGACCGAAAACAACTCCCGAATGGGGCATTCCCTTCACTTGTGTTCATGGGTTGCTCTTGCACCGAGTTTGGCCGATACGATAAATACCTTTCAGAAATAATTAACCAAAATTTTCCCGACAGTGGTTTTACCTTTGTGAATCTTGGTGTGGGTGGATGGAGTTCATATCAGGGCCTGAAACAGCTCAAACGGGATATTGTCCCCATGAGGCCCCGGATAATAACTATCTTTTACGGCTGGAATGACCATTGGTGCACTTTTGGGTTAGAGGACAAAAAAATAGGCGATTTTAATCTGAACTATCCTAAAATCATGACAGCACTCTCTACCAATTTTCGTCTTGTCCAGCTGATTAACAAAAGTATTTTTGCAATGAAATTCTGCGGAAAAACAGACACAAAAAGGGTTTCTCTTGAGGACTTTCGGGCCAACCTGAAAGAGATGATACGTGTCGCACGAAGGAATTCGATTATCCCGGTATTTCTGACAGCGCCAACATCCCACCGTAAAGGAGAGGAACCGGCATATCTATCCAAACGATGGTTGAAAGATCTTTCAAAACTGGTTCCGCTGCATGAGTCTTACGTGCAGGTTGTTCGTGATATCACTCATCAAGAAGGGGTTTACCTGGTTGATTTGTACCAGCAATTTCGCAAGCTCCCCAGGGAAAAGATGGAAAAGAGTTTTGGAACAGATGGAATTCACCTGACGGAGGAAGGAAATAAAATCATAGCCCATTATCTCTATGAATATTTTGTTCAAACAGGTTTAATCAAGACGCTTGTAACAAACAATTAATTTTTTCAATAAAAATTTTTATCAAATTGTAAAAGCAACCCAAGCTGTCCGTTTATCAGGATTCTATTTACTGGGGTCGGCTAAATATAGTACATGTACTGCTCTTTGGCACCGCCTGGATCTTTTTCCCGCCGCACCAGTTTGGGCGGCTGATGGGTCAGAGTCGTCCCCGGCGGCACCGATTCCAGCAGCCATACATTACCGCCGATCACCGAATCCCGTCCCACCACGGTCTCACCGCCGAGAATGGTCGCCCCCGCATAAATTACCACATTGTCCTCGATGGTGGGATGCCGTTTGCCGCCCTTGAGCACCCGGCCGTCCCTGTCTTTCTTGAAACTCAGCGCGCCCAGCGTGACCCCCTGATAAATTTTGACATTGTCGCCGATCAGAGTGGTTTCACCGATCACGATTCCGGTGCCATGGTCAATGAAAAAATTGTCGCCGATGTGGGCGCCGGGATGGATATCGATGCCGGTCGCGCTGTGCGCGAATTCGGTCATGATCCGCGGGATCAGGGGAATGTTCAGATGATACAGCTCGTGGGCCACCCGGTAAACCGCAATGGCGAAAAGACCGGGATAGCTCAGGATGATTTCGTCAAAGCTTTTGGCCGCGGGATCGCCGGCATAGGCCGACGCCACATCACCGTTCAGTTTTTCGCGCACCTTCTGGATTCGGGAAAGAAAGAAAACCGTTTTTTCGATAGACAATGAAATAATTTCATCCATTTCCTTTTGCGCCATCTCCGGCAGCATCTTCAGGCTTCTGGAAATTTCATGGGACAGGCTGTGATACACCGCGGCCACTTTTTCCCAGACATACAGGCGGATATCCTGCCGGCTGATTTCCTGCTTTTCGTAATATCCGGGAAAAACGATATTCAAAAGATCCCGGGTAATTTCTTCCACCGATTTTCTGGACGGCAGGTTCGGCCCTTCAATATGGTTGATCCCCCGGTCCGTTTCGTAGCCGGAAAGAATCTCCTCTATGATCACCGCCAGTTTGCTGTTATTCATTGTCCCCCGTTTCCGGAAAAGATGAACAAAGACCGTCCAGGACGGCACGGTACACGGCCAGGTCCCCGGCACTGAAAAGAACAAAAATCACTTTCCCGATCCGGGTCTCCCCCTTTATATAGTCTGCCACCGTTTGAAGGGCAATCCTTGACGCCGCTTCAATGGGGTATCCGTACACCCCGGTGCTGATCGACGGGAAGGCCAGGGCGGTGATATTGTTTTCGTCCGCCAGCGTCAGGCTGCTCAAATAGGCGGACCGCAAAAGTTCGGGCTCGCCTGCTTTCCCGTTTTTATAAACCGGCCCCACCGTATGGATGACATACTTTGCCGGCAGACGGCCGCCGGTGGTGATCACCGCCGTACCCGTGGGACAGCCGTCATACTTTCGGCAGGCCGCCATGATCTCGGGCCCGCCGGCCCGGTGAATCGCGCCGTCGACCCCGCCGCCGCCGGCCAGTCTTTGATTCGCCGCATTGACAATGGCATCCACCTTCTGGGTGGTAATGTCTCCCTGTTCCAAACGGATCAGCGAACGGTTGATTTTGATTTCCATGCCGTTTCCCCCTTGACTGTTGCTCCCTGAAATTCATATAACATAATATTTGTTTTAATTGAACCGGCAATCTCAGCCGTTTAAACGGTTTGCACGGCTCAAACAAGCAAGGCCGCCGCCTTTCCGTGCTTACAGTATTTTAAAAACGGTCTCGCGACCGATTTCCAGAAACGCTTTCCGATCCGAAACCCGGTCGAACCAGACACAGTCGCCTCTTTGCACCGCACCAAAGTCCGCGTTCGCATCGGAACCGTTTTTTTTCAGTCGCCTGAGCATTTTCCTGTCCCGGCCGTTACAGACATAAAGGCGCTCTTCTCCCTTGTTCCGAATGCGGTAACTGACCACCCGGAAAACCCGGTTTGGATCCAGGGCCGGATACAGGCGGGACAGCGTTGAATCCCGACGGGTCAAGGTCAGATAGATAAAGCGAAGCCCTTTTTCCTTGGAAAAACCGGTGATCCGGTCAACCGTCCGCACCAGTTCCGGCGGCTGCCAGGCCAGGTTTTCATGACACCAGTTTTTGCTGTTCACCGCCAGCGGGCAGATACCGCTGTTCGGACAGGGCGCAAACGGGTTCAGCCCGGCCCGGATGAAACAGTCTTTCAGGGCCATCAGCCGCTGAAAGGACGGCCGGGTGCCGGGATCGATCACCATCACAACCCCTTCCGGGGAAAGATGGCTTTCCACGAATTGCGTGAAAAGAGAAAGGTCCGCGGCGCAGAGCTCGGTCAACACATTTCCGGCAATGATCAGGTCATAGCGGTCGTCCGGCGAAAAGGCTTCGCCCAAGGCGGCCGCAGCGGTCAGGCTGGCCTTTTTTAAAACCGTTTTTCTCCGGACTTGCCGGGGAAACGGTCCCTGGTCCAGATAATCGCTGACCAGCCTGTGCGCGAAGGACAGACTTTCCCTTGACCGGTCCATCAGGGTCAGCCAAAGAGTATTCAAAACGAAACGGCCGGCACTGAAACGGCCGGCAAGATACTCCAGAACCCCCAGGGTAAATGTACCCGGCCCGCAGCCGATATCCAGCACAGACAGAGATTCTTTTTGAAACAGCCGGCAGGCCGGATCTCTTCCGACTTCATCCAGCAGGGGAAAAAGTTTCACCAGATTCGCCGGCATAAAGTAAGCGGCATAGGCCGTGATCCGGGAATCCCCTTCCTTTTCCCCAACTTTGTTTTTCGTTTCCGAAAAAACATAGGCATTGGAAAGCGCCAGGACCGCTTCGGCAATCTTTTTTACCTTTTTGCTTTTGACACTGAGCGGAGGTGTTAGCTGGACAAGGTCCAGCAGCTTTTTTTCCAGAAATGCGCTGATCTTTAAATCGTTTTTCTGATCCATAGGAATTAAACCGCTCCACTGACAAAACAGCGGATACGGTCCCCTTCTGTAATGCGGGGAATATGAAAATTTTTTCCGCAGAAGACAATAAGTTTTTGCATCGACCGCATGAATACAGTAGTATACATAAAAAAACAAAATATCAAACCCCTGACCCTCTGAACGTTTGTATGGAAGGCGGTACCCTTTATATCATTGCCACGCCCATCGGCAACCTCGAAGATATTTCCTATCGCGCGGTGCGCATTCTGGGAGAGGTGGACTGCATCGCCGCCGAAGACACCCGCAGGACCCGCATCCTGTTGAACCACTATCATATCAAAAACCGGCTGACCAGCTATTTCGAGCATAATGAAAAGATCAAGACCGGGGCGATCATTGAGATGCTCAAGGCCGGAAAACAGGTGGCCCTGGTCTCCGAGGCCGGCACCCCGGCCATATCCGATCCGGGCTACCGGGTCCTTGCCGAAGCCGTTCGGCAGGACCTGCGCGTGGTGCCGGTTCCCGGTGCCTGCGCGGCCGTTACCGCACTCTCGGTTTCCGGCCTGCCCGTTCACCGGTTTGCTTTTGAAGGATTTCTGCCGCCGAAAAAGGGCAAACGGAAAACCTTTCTGACCCGGCTGGCCGGGGAGGAGCGAACCCTGATTTTTTATGAATCTCCCTACCGCATTTTAAACACGCTGGAGGACATGCTTGCTGTTTTCGGCGACCGGTATGCGGTGCTGGCCCGGGAAATCACCAAGCTTCACGAAGAAATCATCCGCGGGCGGTTGACAGAAATTAATGAAAGACTGAACCCCGGAAAAATCAAGGGGGAAATAACGCTCCTGGTGGCGGGCTGCCGCGCCAAGCCCCGCGATTGACAAAACAGTTTAAACATGAAAATATAGGCTCATGGAAAAAAATGTCCTGCTGACCGGTATTGCGGCGTCTCCCGGAATCGTCATCAGCCACGCCTTTGTGGTGGATCACGCCGGCCCTGAATTTTCGCACTTTCGCCTGGCAACGAAAGACGAAATTGCTGCGGAAAAGGATCGTTTGAAAGACGCCTTTGCCGACTCGAAACAGCAGCTGGAAAAGGTCAAAAAAGAGCTCGGCCGCAAGGGAAACAAGCAGGCTCAGTACATTATCGATACCCATATTCTGATCCTGCAGGATAAAATGCTGATCACGGGATCACTGCAAAAGATCGAAGCGGACCGTGTCGACGCGGCCTGGGCGCTGAAAAACACCGTCAAGGACCTGCGCAAAAGCATTCTGGAGCTAAGCGATGAATACATGCGGGACCGGGCCAGCGATATTGATTATATCGAAAAGCGGGTGCTGCGCAATTTGGCCGGCAAGAACGAGGAACTGCTCTCAAAAATCGGCGAGCCGGTCGTGGTCGTCGCCAACGACCTGTCTCCGGCCGATACGGTCAACCTGAATGTTTCCGAGGTCATGGGGTTTGTCACGGAATGCGGCGGCAAAACCTCCCATACCGCCATCATGTCCAGGGCGCTGAAAATTCCCTCGGTGGTCGGGCTGAAGGGCATTACCGAAAAGGTCGAAAACGGCGACATCATTATCGTGGACGGTATTCACGGCGTTGTTATTCTCAACCCGGACGCGGAAACCCTGCTGAAATACAAACAAAAAAAAGAACAGCATGAGGAGTTTGAAAGAAGCCTGTTAAAATACAAGGATGTTCCGGCCGAATCGGTGGACGGTTTCGGTGTTGACCTGCTGGCCAATATTGAAATTGTCGAAGAAGTTTCCTCCGTGCTGGATTACGGCGCCGAAGGCATCGGTCTTTTTCGCACTGAATTTCTTTACCTGAACAAAAAGGAACTGCCAAAAGAAAAGGAACTGTTTGAAATATTCAAAAAGGCCGCCCAGGAGGTCGCCCCGCATCCGGTCACCATTCGGACACTGGATATCGGCGGCGATAAATTCATTTCCCATATCGACGTCGCTGAAGAGATGAACCCCGCGATGGGGCTTCGCGCGGTCCGGTTCTGTCTGAAAGAAATCGACATTTTCAAAACCCAGCTGCGGGCCATTCTTCGGGCCAGCGCCTACGGCACCATAAAGATCATGTTTCCCATGATCTCCGGCATCAAGGAGGTCCGACAGATCAAGGTCATTCTGAAGGAGGTCCAAAGTGAGCTGAAAAAACAGAAAAAACCCTTTGATGCCAACCTCAAGATCGGCATCATGGTGGAAGTTCCGGCCGCCGCGCTGCTGGCGGATGTCCTGGCAAAGGAGGTCGATTTTTTCAGCATCGGTACCAATGACCTGATCCAGTACGCGCTGGCCATCGACCGCGTCAATGAACAGGTCTCCTATCTTTACGAACCGCTGCATCCGTCGGTCCTGCGACTGTTGAAACGGATTATCGACAGCGCCCACGAGAGCGGCATTACCGTTGCCATGTGCGGCGAAATGGCCGGAGACCCCATCTACCTCCCCGTTCTTCTCGGCCTGGGCATCGATGAAATGAGCATGAACCCGGTGGCCATCCTGGAGGTCAAACGGATCCTGCGCGGCCTCAATTACAAAAAATGCCGGAAAATTTCCCACCGCCTTTTCAACTACACCACGGTAGATGAAATAAAAACTTTTCTTAAAAAAGAAACAAAAGGGATGTTCCCCGCATAAATATAGTATCATTTTGTGCTTTTTTTTATAAATTCATATCTCCACTCCTTTCTTTTTCTTGACAAAAAATAAAAAACACCTAAACTAATAGGTTTTAACCCGTCTTATATCGAGAGGGGTTAAATGAGAGCATATGTGTGTTTTTAATCTGTTTCAACGGAAACAGCGTTGACCTTCATGAAAACAGGGCGGCCGGTCATCTTCCCCTGTCCTTTCAGGCAGACACACAAAACTTCCTGCGCGATATAAAGGAATAATGCTGAATACCGGATCAAACACTTTCATTCCGGAAGAAAAAATCAGGGAAATAAGGGCGTCGGTCAGTATTGTCGGCGTTATTTCCGATTATGTCAGTTTGAAAAAGAAGGGTGCGAATTATCAGGGGCTTTGCCCGTTTCATCAGGAAAAAACACCGTCATTTTCGGTCAATGAGGAAAAAAAGTTTTTTTACTGCTTCGGCTGCCATGCCAGCGGTGATGTTTTTACCTTCCTGATGAAACAGGAAAACATCAGCTTTAATGAGGCCGTGAAACTCCTGGCCCGAAGGAACGGGATCACCCTTCCGGAAAAGCCCCTGTCGCCCCGGCAGCTTAAAAAACAAAGCGAAAAAGAAGCGCTCTTTGAAATCAACAGGGAAGCCGCCCGGCATTATCACCGGTTGCTTCTGGAAGACGACCGCCAGGCCGAAAAGGCCCGAAAATACCTTGAAAACCGCGGCATCGGTCCTGAAACCATTAAAACTTACGGTCTGGGGTTTGCGCCGGACCGCTGGGACACGCTGACAAAAATTTTTCAGGAAAACGGGAAAAAGCTTTCCGGCGCCTTAAAAACAGGGCTTCTGGTGAAAAAAGACAGCGGGCACTGTTATGACCGGTTCAGAAACAGAATTATTTTTCCGATATTAAATATCGCGAAAAACGTTGCCGGATTCGGTGGTCGCATCATCGACACAGGCGAACCCAAATATTTGAACTCCCCCGAATCGGAAATATACAGCAAAAGGCATACCCTTTACGGGCTGCCCCACGCAATAAAGGAGATTCAAAACAAAAACAAGGTTATTCTTGTCGAAGGGTATCTCGATGTCCTGAGTCTGCATCAGGCCGGCATTCAAAACAGCGTCGCGCCGCTGGGCACCGCATTGACGGAAAATCAAATCCGGACCTTGCGCCGCTATACCCAGGATATCGTGACGGTGTTCGATGCGGATCCGTCGGGCGAAAAGGCCATGGTTCGAAGCCTGGCCCCTTTTCTGGCCAACAATATTGCGCCCCGCCTGGTGCTGCTCCCGGAACAGGAGGATCCGGACAGTTTTGTCCGCAAGCACGGGGGAGAGGCCTTCAGCGAAAAAACGGACCGGGCCGGCTATCTTCTCGATTTTGTGATTGAAAAAATTATTAAGAAAAATCAAACAGATACACCCAGGGGCCGAATAGAAGCCTGCGACGAAATCGTTCCCCTGTTAAAACAGATATCCGACGAGATGGAACGGGATTTATATGTTCAGAAGGTCTGCCGCCGGATGGACCTGAAAGAAGAACATCTCCGCGCCAGACTGGGCAGGGATAAAAGCCCCAAAAGCGCTTTACCGGCAAAAAACAGAAGCACAGAAACCGCTTCAGCTTCCGGGAAAAATGCCGAACAGTTAATACTACAGCTGATGTTTTACCATCCGGAAGTTATAGAGATTATCGAACATTCTTCATTTCTCGACGAGTTGACTGATCCTGACTTAAAACAAATCTGTATCCTGATTTCAGCCGCCTATAAAGAGAAAGGGGAGTTCAGTCTTTCTGATATTATGACCGCCATAGAACAGGAAGACACAAAAAAAAGGGTGGCCGCGTTTCTGATGGAAAACCCCCTTGCGGCGGAACCGGCAAAGGTTCTGCAAGACTGTATCCGGGATATCCGCCTGAAAAAAAACATTCGGCAGCGGGAAAAAATCAGCGCCCTGCTGAAGCAGGCGGAAGCGGCCCGCGATGAAGATCTTTCAATCAAATATCTTGCGGAATCGCAAAAACTGCTGAAGGAAAAACAGGAAATTCTTCGGCTGGTGATCAATACTTAATTCATGAAGGAGTGGTATCTATGGGAAGAAAACCCAAAGCAGACAAGGTTAAACAGCTGATTGATACGGGCAAAGAAAAAGGCTTTTTAACCTATGAGGAAGTAAATGATGTGCTTCCCTCAGACGTGGTTTCCCCGGATAAAATAGATGAGCTGATGGCGATGTTCGGCGAAATGGACATTGAAATCGTGGAATCCGCCCAAAACGTCACGGTTGCCAAGCGTAAATCCGAGAAGAACGACAGCGCGGAAAAGGACCTTTTCGGAAAAATGAACGATCCGGTCCGGATGTATTTGAAAGAAATGGGTTCCGTTTCTCTGCTTTCCCGTGAAGAAGAAGTGGAGATTGCCAAGCGGATAGAGGTCGGTGAAAGAGAAGTCCTTGAAGTGGTTTTAAATTCTCCCATCACCATTGAAAAAATATTTCTGCTGGGGGACCATCTCAAGAAAGGGCAGATTCAGATCCGCGACATCGTGGATGACCTGGACGAAGATGACGGCGACATCGACGAGGAACATTACATTAATATTTTCCTGGAACAGCTGGATAAAATCAAAAAAATCTGTCAGGATATCGCTCGGATCGAAAAACGGCTGGCCACCCAGAAGGATTTCAGCGAAACCCGGAAAAGAAATCACAAGCAGAAAATCGACAAGAATAAAAACGCGCTGTTTGTGCTTTTAAAAGAGCTCAACCTGAAAAAATACCACCGGGAAAACATCGTCAGCACCTTAAGGGGCTTTTTAAAAGAGATCGAATCGGCCGAGCGCTATATCGAAAGACGCTGCAAAAAGGTGGGCATGGACCACAAGGAGCTGCGAAAGTGGATCCGCCAGGCCAAAAACAACCCCAACGAAAAGCGCAAGCTGAAAAGAAAATACGGCTACCGGGTTGACGAACTGATCGAGATCGACAAGGACCTCAAGGAGTACCGGAAAAAAATCCGGCAGATTGAAAAAGAGGCCAACCTGTCGGTGGTCGGGCTGAAAGAGGCCATTGAACGGCTGGACCGGGGCGACAACCGGGCCAAGATCGCCAAGGACGAGCTGGTGCGGTCCAATCTCCGCCTGGTGGTCAGCCTGGCCAAAAAATATACCAATCGGGGCCTGCAGTTTCTCGACCTGATCCAGGAGGGAAATATCGGCCTGATCAAGGCGGTCGAGAAATTCGAGTATCAGCGGGGCTACAAGTTCAGCACCTACGCCACCTGGTGGATCCGCCAGGCCATTACCCGGGCCATTGCCGACCAGGCCCGGACCATTCGGATACCGGTTCACATGATCGAAACCATCAACAAGCTCATCCGGACCTCCCGGTATCTGGTCCAGGAAAAGGGCTGTGAACCGGCCCCGGAAGAAATCGCTGAAAAGATGGAACTGCCGCTGGACAAGGTGCGCAAGGTTTTGAAAATCGCCAAGGAGCCGATTTCCCTGGAAACCCCCATCGGCGAAGAAGAGGACAGCCATCTGGGAGACTTTATTGAAGATAAAAAGATTGTCAACCCGATGGATTCCATAGTATATAAAAACCTTTCCGAACAGACCCAGGGTGTTTTGTCGACCCTGACGCCGCGGGAAGAAAAGGTGCTGCGGCTGCGGTTCGGCATCGGTGAAAAAGCGGACCATACGCTGGAAGAGGTGGGCAAGGATTTTGACGTCACCCGGGAAAGAATCCGCCAGATCGAGGCCAAGGCGCTGCGAAAGCTCAGGCACCCGATCAGAAATAAAAAATTGAAAAGCTTTGTATAGATCATGTTTGTCCATGGGCTCATAGCTCAGTTGGTAGAGCCCCCGGCTCATAACCGGATGGTCCCAGGTTCGAATCCTGGTGAGCCCACCAGCAAAAAGGAAAAAAATGGTTTTTGAACAGATTCCCCAAACAAACAGCATCTTTTAGAACTTGTAAATGCACCCGAAACATGGGTGCATTTTTTTATGTCCGAGATTAACCCATTTTTGTTAAGGAGAAAACGTTTTGAAAAAACAATTAGCACTGCTTGCCAGAGTCCAGAAAATAGATACCGATGTGAAAACAACGGAACAGCTGAAACAAAAGTTTGAAAAAGAGATTGCGGCGCTGCAGCAGGAGGTTCAAAAAGACGAGGACCGCCATAACAGCGAACTGGCGCGGCTGGAAAAACTGGAAAAGGAATATAAAGACGGGGAAAAGGCCATTTTGCTGCTCCAGGAAAAAATCGGTAAAACCGAAGAAAAGATGCTGTCCATCAAAACCAACAAAGAATACCAGGCCTCGATTCAGGAAATTGAAAACGTTAAAAAAATGATCGGTGAAAAAGAAGAAGAAATGATCCTGAAAATGGAAGAGGTTGAACGGGTGAAACAGGACCTGAAAAGCTCCGAAGACGAGCTCAACCGGGTCAAGGCCGAATTTGCGCAAAAGAAACAGGAGGTCGAGGTGGACCTGAAAAAATTCCTCTCGGAAGTGGAACAGGGCAAAAGCACCCGGGACGCCCTGGTGGCGGAAATCGACAAGGATATTTTTGCAAGATACGAACAGATCCAGACCCTGAGAAACGGGGTGGCCGTCGCCTTTACCGAGGCGGAGCGCTGCCTGGGCTGCAACATGAAAATCCCGCCCCAGCTTTACAACGATGCGGTGCTGGCGGAAAAGCTGACCTCCTGCCCGAACTGCCAGAGAATTCTGGTGGCAAAGCCGCTGAAAGGAGAAGAAAACAGTTAATCTTCCACAGGAAGAGAAATATCTGCTCGGCTTCCCTCTGGCTGTATCTAAAGCATAGCGGTAAGCGCATGGCCGGAAAGAACGCTTTGCACCCTGCGCTATGCGCCCTGTTGTTTGCATGATAAAATAGCTGAAAATACAACTCCCGATTGGCCGGGATTTCATTTCAGTAAAAACACCAGACCTAAGGTTTTTTCCATGTCGCTGACGCCCATGATGAAACAGTATCAGGCCATTCGCAAAACCCTTACCGGGGACACGGTCCTGTTTTTCCGCCTGGGCGATTTCTATGAAATGTTTTTCGAGGATGCCAAACGGGCGTCCGCCATTCTGGACATCACCCTGACGGCCCGCGACGGCGGCAACAGCACCAAGGTGCCCATGTGCGGCATTCCCTTTCACGCCTCCCAGGGATACATCAACCGGCTGACCCGGTCCGGTCTCAAGGTGGCGATCTGCGAGCAGATCGGAGACCCCAAGCTGGCCAAGGGCATTGTCAAGCGCGAAGTGGCCCGGATCATCTCCCCGGCCACCAACCTGGAGGAGGACACGGAGGGCCGGGAAGCACACCGTTTTCTCGCCGCGGTTTACCGAAACCGAAAAAAATGGGGCTGTGCCTACCTCGACCTGGGCACCGGCGATTTTCGGCTGGGTGAGTTTTCCGGGTCCAAGGACCTGGAAGATGAAATCGTCCGGCTGGCCCCCCGCGAATGTGTGGTTTCCGAAAAAGCCGACCTTTCGGTCCTGCAGCCGGTTTTCCGGGAAAACAACATTTCCGTCACCGCCTACGACGACTGGATTTTCGACCTTGAAGAAGCCCGGAAGAAAATTCGGGAGCAGTTCAATCTCACATCCCTGGCCAGCCTGGGCATTGAAGACCAGACCGGGGGCCTGGCCTGCGCCGGCGCGCTGCTCTACTACCTGAAAGACAACCTGCATAATTCTCTGGGACACCTGAAAAAACCGGTGGCGCTTCAGCATTCCCGGTTTATGTTCCTGGACAAGCAGACCATTACCCACCTGGAGATCCTGCGGCCGGCCGCGGACCAAAACAGCGATACCCTGTACACGGTGTTGAACCGGACCCGGACGCCCATGGGCGCCCGGCTGCTGGGCCATTATCTCACCCGGCCGCTGCTGGACCCCAAAGCCATCTCGGACCGGCTTGACGCGGTGGACGCCTTTTTCTCCGACCGGGACGTGCTGCTGAAAACGGCAGCGTCTCTGGGCGGAATCAAGGACCTGGAACGCCTGCTGGCCCGGATCAACTGCGGCACCCCGTCGGCCAGGAACATGGTGGCCCTGGGCCGGTCGTTAAAGGCCGTTCCGGGACTGAAAGCAACCCTTCGGCCGCTCCACAGCCGCCTGGTTTCACAACAGACGAACCAGCTTCATGAATTAAAAGAACTGGCGGACGAGATTGACCGGGCCTTTGTGGATCTTCCGCCGCCCGGCATTCGCGACGGCGGGTTCATCCGCGACGGCTTCAGCGAAGAGCTGGACGCGCTCAGGAACATTTCCGCCAACGCCCGGGAATGGATTGCCGACCTGCAAAAGCGGGAAACGGAAAACACCGGCATCAAGTCCCTGAAAATAAAGTACAACCGGGTGTTCGGCTACTATATTGAGGTCACCAGGGCCAACCTGTCCATGGTGCCCGACAGCTACATCCGCAAGCAGACCCTGGTCAATTCCGAACGGTTCATCATTCCGGAACTGAAAGATTACGAGGAAAAAATTCTCGGCGCCGAGGAAAAAACCAAGGAACTCGAATTTCAAATTTACGAAACGTTCAGGAGCCGGGTGCTGGACCACATTCAGGAGATTCAGCAGACCGCCGGTGCAATCGGGGTCCTGGATGTGATCACCACTTTTGCCGAAACCGCCCTGGAGAACAACTACTGCCGTCCGGAAGTTTCCGACAGCGCCACCATCTACCTGACCGGCAGCCGGCACCCGGTGGTGGAACACACCCTGGAAGAAAGCTTCATCGACAACGACGTCCTGCTGGACACGGACAAGAACCAGCTTTTGATCATCACCGGGCCGAACATGGCCGGTAAATCGACCTTCATTCGCCAGGTGGCGCTGATTGTCCTCATGGCCCAAGCCGGTTCCTTTGTCCCGGCGCGAATGGCCCGGATCGGGGTGGTGGACCGGGTGTTTTCGAGAATCGGCGCTTCCGACAACCTGTCCCGGGGGGAAAGCACCTTTATGGTGGAGATGATCGAAACCGCCAATATTCTGCATAACGCCACGTCGAAAAGCCTGCTGGTCTTCGATGAAATCGGCCGGGGCACCTCGACGTTTGACGGTGTCAGTATCGCCTGGTCCGTGTGCGAACACCTGAACCGGGAAACCTTTCATCCCAAATGCCTGTTTGCCACCCATTACCATGAACTGACCGAGCTGGCCGATCACCATCACGGGATCCGGAACTTCAACGTCACGGTCAAGGAACTGGAAGATTCGATCCTTTTCCTGAGGAAAGTGGTGGAGGGCAGCGCGGACCGGAGCTACGGGATCCATGTGGGCAAGCTGGCCGGGCTTCCGGAGGAAATCACCCGGCGCGCCGCTGAAATTCTGCTGTGCCTGGAAGAGGAAAAAATTTCGGACGAGTCGATCACCGAGATCCTGAGCCGAAAAAAGGGGCGGAAATCCATATACGACCTCCCCCTGTTCAAGCCCCTGAAAGATGAGCCGGCCGGCGGCCCGGAGACAGCGGAAAAACCCCTGTTCAGCGCAGCGGAAAGTGCTATTCTAAAAGAGGTCTCTAAAATCGACGTCAACACCATGACCCCGATCGAGGCGCTGACCAAAATCGCGGAATGGAAGAGTTTGCTTCTTTCAGGGGAGGACGAAAAAGAAAATTAGCTTTTTTTCAAAAAGCTTTGCTTTAGCAGACAACACAATTAGAAGTCTACCATAAATATTATTTATACCCGGATGATTCGATGGGCACCATTAATATCCTATCAGAATTAACTGCCAACAAGATCGCCGCCGGCGAGGTGGTGGAACGCCCGGCCTCGGTGGTCAAGGAACTGATTGAAAATTCCCTGGATGCCGGCGCGGACCGGATTACGGTGTCCGTCAATCACGGTGGCAAGAGCCTGATCCGGGTCAAAGACAACGGCATCGGCATGGACCGGGCGGATGCCGAAGCCTGCCTGGCGCGCCACGCCACCAGCAAGATAAGCGCCGCGGAAGATATCGAGGGCATCGCCACGCTGGGCTTTCGCGGCGAGGCCCTGCCCAGCATCGCCGCCGTTTCCCGCTTCACCCTCACCACCCGGACAAATGCGCAGGAGACCGCGACCCGGGTTCTGGTGACCGGGGGGAAAAAAGAGGCCCTCACCGAGGTCGTCGCGGATGCGGGCACCCTGGTGGAGGTCTCCGACCTTTTTTTCAACACGCCGGCCCGGAAAAAATTTCTAAAGTCCGACGCGGCCGAGTACAATGCCATTGCCGGTATCTTCACGACCCTGGCCCTGGGCAATCCCGGAATTTCCCTGGCCCTGATGCGAAACGGGCAAACGGCCGCGGACTACCCGGTTTGTGATAATCTCCTGCAGAGAATCCGGCAGCTTTTCCCGGCCGATTTTGCCCAGCACCTGCTGCCCCTGGAAATCAAAAAAACCGACTTTTCCCTGTCCGGGTACATCGGCACCCCGGAAAACGTCCGGGTCAACCGCACCGGCCAGAAATTTTTCATCAACCGGCGGCCGATCCAGTCGGCAGCCCTCAACAGCGCCTTAAGCCGCGCCTATGAAGAGTTCCTGCCCCAGAGACGTTTTCCGGTCGCCGTTCTTTTCCTGGATATCGAACCGTCCTATGTGGACGTCAACGTCCATCCGGCCAAGCGGGAGGTCCGGATCCGCACCGAGCACTTTTTTACCGGTATCGTGGTCAAGGCGGTGAAGCAGGCGCTGTCGGCCGGCGGTCTTTTTCCCGAAGCCGCCTCCCGGCCGGTGAGCATGTCTTCGCCGGATGACCTGCGAGTCCCGGGCAGTTCCGAAAATCTTTCCTTTAACCGTCTGAAGGAAGCCGCTGCCGGCTGGAAGACCGCTGGGCCGGACACGTTTGCTTTTGACCCGATCAAAAAGGCCGGGCCGGTACCCGGACCACCACCGGGCGACTACATCAACCGCGCGCTTATCGAACAGAAACGAAACGTTTTTCATATCACCCGGATCGTGGGCCAGGTACTGGGTACCTACATCCTGGCGGAAACGGAAAACGGCCTGGGCCTGTTTGACCAGCATGCCGCCCACGAGCGGATTTTATACGAGGAAATCCTGGAAAGCTTTGACCGGAAAACCAGCCATGGGCAAAAAATAATTCCCGAGACCCTGGCCCTGACCCTGCAGGAAAACAGCGTCATGGAACGGTGCCTGAAAGACCTGGAAAAAATCGGCTACGGCATCAACGACCTGGGCGGCAACACCTGGTCCGTGGACGCGGTGCCCGCTTTTGCCCCGGAGGGCAACGCGCTGCAGGCCATCAAAGACACTCTCCATGAGCTGATGGCGGAGACCAGACCCCGGTCCCGTGAGGAGCACATGCAGGCGCTGGCCGCCATCCTGGCCTGCAAAACCTACACCATCAAGGCCGGCCGAAAACTCGATCTGCCGGAAATGGAACACCTGATCGAAAGGCTGGCCGCCCGTAAAAATCCTCACACCTGTCCCCACGGCCGACCCACCTTTTTTCTTCTGACAAAAAATGACATCGAAAAGATGTTCAAGCGAAAATAAATTATCGTTTCACCACTGAGTCACGGAGCACACGGAGAAAATAAACCGGTTTTTGTCTTCTAACCTTTGACATTTGTGCTTTGACATTCATTTGTCATTTGAGCTTTATCATTTGACATTAAAGGGCCACTTCTGATTTCTTGACAATTCCGATTGTATCCTCTATTTATTTCTATTGCTGTCTGTTCCTCCGACAGTCACCGGCCATACAAAGCGTATTCGCCGGACCATACCCATTATCCCTTATAAGGAGAATCCCATGAAAGCACTGTCCCTGATGATTGCCTGTTTTATCGCTGTTTGTTTCTGCCTGACCGGCTGCGGCAAGGATTCCGAAGAAAAAGCCGTTGAAAAGATGATCGCGCAAAACACCGGCGGCAAAGCCACTGTCGACCTGGATAAAGGCAAAATGCGCGTCAAAACCAGGGACGGCGGCGAAATGGTGATCAACGCCGACGGCGCGGTCAAGCTGCCCGCGGACTTTCCCAGGGATGTTTTCGTGATCAAAAATGCCGAGGTCAAAATGACCATGGACATGCCCCAGGGCAAAACCGTGTCCCTGGTCACCGGCGAGGACCTGACCGCGGTGTACGACAAGTACCAGCAGGAAATGAAAAGCAAGGGCTGGACCGAGCAGATGGCCATGAACATGGGCGAAGGCGCATCCCTGGTGTATGAAAAGGGCGACCGCATGACCCATATCACCATTTCCCGGGATGATGAACAAACCGTGATCAACCTGGTGCTGGCGAAAAAGTAAGCCCTTTTCTTCGCCCGGTTTTGTTTTTGTTTAAATTGTGCTATCCTTATAAAATTAATTAGCTCTCTGTAATAATGCTTTTAAAGTCCCCAGAGGGGACTGTCGAATGGGGCCCTATTTTGACCGTGCCGCAGTTTCAGCCTTTTTTGGGAACCTGTAGGCAACACATGTCTGAGCCTCGCGGTCCCGAGGTGAGTTTGTGTTGCCGACAGCAAAAAAGTCTGAAACAAGGGTATCCTGTTTTACAGGACCGGTCAAAGGGTGCATTTTCTATGTTACTTTCTTTATGCACGTAAAGAAAGTAAAAGCATGCAGACACCTCACGGATATATAGTTTGCGGTTTAATAATAAAATTTATCTGGTTGAAAATATGTCTCTTCAGATTCTATCCCCCCTGAACAACCCGGACGAGGTCCTGCCCCTGATCGAAGAGGGGGCGGGCGCTTTTTACTGCGGCCTGATGCCGAAAGAGTGGCGGGAGAACTATACGGTGGCCGCATCATTAAACCGCCGCCAGGAAGACAACCCCGTCATCAAGACCAGCCCGCATATGACCAGCTTTGCAGACCTGGAAAAATGCGTGTCCCTGGCCAATTCCCGGTCCGTGCCGGTTATCCTGACCCTGAACGAGCACTACTACAGCAACCCGCAGTATGAATTTCTGCTAAAATACGTGGAAGAAGCCCTGAAGGCCGGGGTGGGCACGTTTATCGTCGGCGATATCGGCATGATGCTCACCATCAAGGAGATGGACCCTAACATTAAAATCCATGTGAGCACCGCGGGCACGGCCTTTAATTCGGAGACCGTCCATTTTTACCGCGACCTGGGCGCGTCCCGGGTGATTTTGCCCCGACACCTGTCCCTGGAGGAGATAGGGGCCATTGCCGAAAAAACAGAAGGCATCGAGCTGGAAGCTTTTATCCTGAACTCGCGCTGCGCCAACGTGGACGGCTTCTGCACCTTCCAGCACGGCCTGGCCGACTTTATTCCGGAACGGGACCAGAAAAAAAATTACGAAAACGCCTGCATGGTCCTCTACAACATCACCGCCGATGTGCGGGGCGTGGATGAGGACGAGGCCGAGGAAATCCTCAAAAACAAAATCTCCTGGGAACGGCAGCATTTCTGGTCGGCCATGCACATCGACGACCGGCCCTGCGGCGCCTGCGCGCTGTTTGATTTTGAAGAAATGGGGCTGGCCGGGGTCAAGATCGTCGGACGCCAGAACAAGACCGAAAAGAAACTCAAAGACGCCAAGTTCATCAAGAAACTGCTCGACTACATCCACAACGAAAAGCCGGAAAAAAAGGCCTATTACAAGTACTGCCGCGAACTCTACCAGCAGATGTACGACAGCCCCTGCCTGATCTTCAAATGCTATTACCCTTCGGTCATGGAAGGCGTTGAGACATAAAATTTCAAAGTTCAAATTAAAAATGTCAATTGAAGCTCAAAGCACCAAGGTCAAAACACCTTTTTTGTGTCAGTGGACAGAAGTTTTAACTTTAAGTACTTTATAAACTTTAATATACTTTAAATACTTTTCTTCTTCCCTTTTGATCTTTGTCATTCATTTTTCATTTGGTTTTTATCCTTTGACATTTATACTCCGCCCCTGTTGCCAAAATGCACACAATGTGCTATGTTTAGAGCATGAAGCTTTTTGACTGGAATAACGAGAAAAATGAGTCGTTAATAGAAAACCGTGATGTTTCTTTTGAAGAAATCGTTTTTCACATCACACACGGCGGACTGCTCGACATAATTGAACATCCCAATCAAAAAGCGTATCCCGGCCAAAGAATATTTATTGTAAACGTGGAAAATTACGCCTGTCTCGTCCCTTTTATGGAGAACGAGACCTCGTTTTTTTTGAAAACCATTATTCCAAGTCGCAAAATGACAAAAAAATATCTTGGAGGTCATCCCAAATGAAGTTATCAAAGGAAGAAAAAGAGCTGTTGGAATCGGTTGAAAAGGGAGAATGGAAGCGGGTTCCCAATTTCAAACAAGAAGCCAAACGCTTTCAGGAGGCGGCGCAGGCAACCCTTCGTAAAGACAAGCGCGTCAACATCAGGATGACTGAACGCGACCTGGTTCATTTTCAGAAAAAAGCCATGGAAGAAGGTCTGCCCTACCAGACCCTGATTTCCAGCGTTCTGCACAAATACATCAACGGCAAAATGGTCGACAAAACCTCTTGATCCCACTGTAACCGACTGAAGTTTTTTGAGATCTCCCAAGACTTGACTTTTTCAGTTCGTCCTATAACCAATAACCCCTGACCCATAACCTGGGACTTTTCCCTTTAACCTTTATTCTTTGTCATTCATTTGTCATTTGGATTTTATCATTTGACATTTTAGCCATGCCCTTAGCGCCCAAGCCTTTCGCATACAAATAGTTTGCAAACATATATACTTTCTACCCAAAGCCCCTTACGCTATGCTCCATGCTCTATGCGTTTCTCCCTTTTATCTTTTTTAATTTAATTTTACCTACTAATAATATTAAAGGTCGTAAATAGATATTTGCGTAATCCGATAACTTCGAACACCTAATCCGATTTTAACCGAACGGCAAATCAGCTTGCCATCTTCCTGCAGGTCGACTTTACAAAAGTGTTCGAACTATGTCAAGTTTGCCTGCAGTTT
>Ga0272441_10001543_pt1 | contig 49050 bp, 51 predicted proteins | sample SSMProp6N_FD_193582 | JGI IMG/M metagenome (GOLD analysis project Ga0272441, IMG submission 193582) | Marine sediment archaeal communities from Little Sippewissett salt marsh, Falmouth, MA, United States - SSM-Prop-6N | ecosystem: Environmental > Aquatic > Marine > Wetlands > Sediment ... | reverse complement strand
AAGACCTACGAGCAGGCCACGGGGCAAAAAGCAATAGACTTTGCGCGAATAGCCGAAAAAGTATACGAGAAAACTGGGATAAGCATCGCTATAGCCCCGCAGGCCATCGATATCGCGGCTGTTACAGTCTCTTCAGAGACCCCGGTCTTTTCTCAGCATATTGATCCTGTTTTCTATGGGAAATATACTGGACATACACTGCCCGAGGCTGTTGCCGAGGCTGGAGCATATGGTACCTTGCTGAACCACAGTGAGCACCAGATCCCGTTGGAGCAGATTGAGGCATCCATAAAAAGGGCAAAGGAAGTTGATCTCGTCACCGTTGTCTGCGCAGATACGGTTGATACAGCGAAAAAGGTCGCCCTACTCGGACCAGACGCCATAGCCATCGAGCCTCCAGAACTCATAGGCTCAGGCATATCAGTATCCTCCGCCCAGCCAGAAATAGTCACGGGATCAGTGACGGCTGTTAAGAACATCAACCCAGATGTCAAGGTACTCTGTGGCGCAGGCATCACAAACGGTGAGGACGCCTCCTCTGCACTTGATCTCGGTGCAAAAGGAATTCTCGTAGCAAGTGGTGTTATCAAGGCTCCTGATCCATACAAGGCGCTCTTGGAGCTTGCACGCGCTATGCAGCGCTGAGCTCATCCACCACATTCTTTACGAGTTTTTTATGTTTCTCTATTAGCTCTTTGACCCGTTTATCGCTGCTGGATTCTGCGTATATCCTGAATATGGGTTCTGTTCCGCTTGGTCTGAATAAGACCCAGCTATCATCATCGTAGACGATCTTGATCCCATCCATGGTGTTGATCTCTGGGGCATCTACCCGCTTTACCAGTAGCTTAATCGCCTCTTCCTTGAGCTCATTCGGGCACGGGGTCTTGTCCTTATTCTTGTAGAGATGAGGCTGTTCATCGATCAACTCGCTCAATGATTTTCCCCTCGTAGCAATATAGTGAAGCATCAACGCCATAGTAATGCAGCCGTCACGGACAGGCAAGAAGGGACCATACATAACACCGCCATTCTCCTCGCCACCAACCTGATAGCCATTATCCACCATCGCTCTGCTAACCAGAACGCTGCCCACTTTGGTCCAGTGGACCTTTCCCCCATACTTTGCCACTACTTTTTCTAGGCTAGGGGAGCTACTGATGGCTGTTGCGATGGTCTCGTTGGGGTGTGTCTTTAGATATTCCTGTGCTACAAGACTCAGTGTCTTATCGCCCCAAACAGCCTCAGACTTCTCATCAATGATAATAGACCTATCCCCATCACCATCAAAACCAATACCAAGATCAGCCCCAGTCGCCTTGATCAACTTCTTCAAGTCACCTAGAGACTCCGGAGTAGGCTCAGAACCCCTTCCTGGGAAACCACCATCAATCTCAGCGTTCAAAGTATAGACCTTGCACCCAAGCTTACTTGCCAATACAGGCGCAGTATGAACCCCAGCGCCATTACCAAAATCAAGGGCAACTGATAGCGCGGCTTCTCGTATGGCTTCAGCATCAACATGGCTCATAACAGCGTCCGTATATTCCTCAACGTAATCATGATAGGATACCTTACCAACCATATCCCATGGGCACTTGGGTGGTCCTCCCCGGTCAACGAGAGCCTCAATCTCTGCCTCCAAGGGCTTCGGTATCTCGACACCATCATGGTACATGATCTTGACGCCATTGAACTCGGGTGGATTATGGCTGGCAGTAATCATCACTCCTCCCTTTAGGTCGCTTCTACTGATCATATACTGTAGCGCAGGAGTAGTGGTAACCCCAAAATCATGAACATTACACCCCACACTCAACAAAGCACCAACAACAACATCCCTAAACATAGGACTCGTGGTACGCCCATCCCGACCCACACCAATATCCTTACCGAGAAGGCTACCAGCAGACGAGGCCAAACACTCAGCAAGCTCCAAAGTGAAATCCTTATTGACTACTCCTCTGACTCCATTGGAGCCAAATAGCTTGCCCACTACATCACCTGTCTAGGTCTTAGGATGCTCTCCTCAACTGTCTTGCTTGGACAGATAGTTACGCCCTCTGTGATTGTGACCCCATCCAATATCTGAGCAAAGTCACCCACAAGGCTACCTGACTCTACCTTCACCCATCGCTCAAGCACACTGTTCTCTCCAAGGATCGCGTTCTTAACGCTACTATAGTCCTCTATTACTGCTCCCGCGAATATGATGCTGTTCTCTATGCGACAGCCTTTCCCTATCCTCACATCATCTCCTATTGAGACATTGGGGCCTATTCTAGAGTCTGCTCCAATGATGACATTTTCGCCAAAGTTACATGGACCATTTATAGCCGCACTGGAATCGATTTGATTTGATTCAGGCTTAACTTGGTGCCTTTGTTTAGCTAGCACAGCTGCGTTGGCGTCCAAGTAATCAACTGGCTCCCCTACGTCCATCCAGAAGCCATGGCTCTCGAATCCATAGAGTTGCATCTCCTCGGCTAACTTTGGGAAAACCTCGGTCTCGATGCGTACCTTCTTGCCATCTGGGATATAATCCATGATCTCGGGTTCAAGGATGTATATCCCTGCGTTGATTAAATTACTGGGGGCCATTCCATGCTCCGGTTTCTCGACGAAACGCGTGATCCTGCCCTCCCAATCCAATTCCACTGAGCCATATCTGGCGGGGTCATTAACATGTGTAAGCGCTACGGTGGCTATTCCCCCCTTCTCCTCATGGTAGTTTATCAATCTCTTGTAATCAAAGTCTGTGAGAAGATCACCGTTCATCACCATGAACTTTTCACCATTGAGCATCCCCTTCGCCTTCTTAATTGGCCCCCCTGTGCCAAGGGGACGCTGCTCTCTCGAATATAATATACCGAGATCATATTTTGTCGGGCCAAGGTATCGCACCAGTGACTCCGCCATATAATAAACAGCCAATATAACGGTCTCTACACCTGCTTCGCTAAGGGATTCAAGGGTATAATCTATGAGTGGCTTATTTGCTATTGGAAAAAGGGCTTTTGGTCTACTACAGCTCAGGGGTCTGAGCCTTGTACCAAATCCACCTGCAAGGACTAGGGTCTTCAACAGTCTCGCCGCTTGATACGTTTTTGCCCAGAATAAGAATGTATCGACCTATAGTAGGAACCCAAGCTCTTCACTGATTCGCTCATTGCTGAGCCTCTCATACCGCTCTATTGAGCCTACATCATACCAGAAGGCATTGGTTAGATAGGCCCCCACTTTCTCTTTGCGCTCAACAAGGTACTGTATAACATCACCCATCAAATCAAAGCTTGAGAACTGACCCGCCATGTGCAACTCAATCATATCCTCTATCACCGAGCCTTCCAAGACCAATATGCCTATACTTGCCTTCGTGTCAAGTCGTGGCTTCTCTTTGAAGGCGGTAATCCAGTCTCCATCCACCTCAGCGGTCCCCTCATTGATCTGAAGACCCGTGGCAAGCGCTACAGTGGCTTTGGCTCCTGTTTCTTGATGCTGTCTCAACATCTCATCTAGATTGATGTTACTGACAATGTCTCCGTAATAGACCACCAAGGTATCATTTTTAGTAAAAGCGTCCTCATTGTAGGCGTTCAGTAATGCGTTGGCGCTTCCCTTCCAACCCGGCTTATCTTGTATATAGTTGAGTTTTACAGCGAATCTTTCCCCATGGTCAAAATAGTTCTCTATCTGGAGATACCTGTACCCCACCAGTAATACCAAGTCATTGATGCTGTGGTGCTTGTAGAGTCTAATAATGTACTCTAGTATGGGCTTCTCCTTGTCACCGATGGGAATCATGCATTTCTGGAGATAATTAGTTAAGGGCTTGAAACGGGTACCCATCCCACCTGCCATAATAATGCCTTTGACAGCCACGTTACTCATCCCGACTAGCCAATAGGAATACTCCGACTAGTGCGGTTACTGCTCCTAGGAGCCTAAGTACTCCGGGGCTTACCGGGTCTGGTACTGTGTTACTTGCGTTCAAAAACATGAGTATGCCTGTGGCTAAGAAGATGAATCCGGCTAGTAAGGCTGCGAATCCGGTGAGGTCTAGTTTGGGGAGATCAACCATTAGCTTTCACCCTGTTGATGTACTGTTGGGGTTAAAATGGTTACTCTCCTAGTTTGGCTGGTAGATACTCGTCAACGATATATGTGAGTCCGTATCTGCTGAATGCTTCCAGTTCTGCTTTCTGGTCTAGCTCGATGAGGATATCAAGCTCTTTCTGCCATGCATCATCCGCGTATCTTGGGTCTCTCTTAAGCTCTTGAAGGCGTTTTCTATCGAATTCGGACAGGGGTTCTGTTGGTAGCTTATAATCGATGATATCGCTTCCATTGACCCCAATCCATTCAGCAGTAGGTGTGCTAAGCCCCCTTAGATGCGCAGCGTTAGCCGAGCCGCTGATGATAACCATGGCGATGTGCAGCCCCCATGGGTCTGCATCAGTAAAGATGTATATGGGCAACCCGTGGTCCTTGTTGAGCCTGTTGATTATTCCCCTCGTGGCTCTGGGGCTCTGTCCAGCTGTATGAATTAGAATTGCTTTGAATTTTTCATGGGCACGCTCCTCAACAAGTCTGGTGAACATTGCTCCTTTCTCGACAACAAGCACTTTGTTGGCTGTGGTCTCGACGAAATCACTGCTAGTTACTGCGGGGCCAATCATTGCGCCGTCTGGGTGATCCGTAAGATTGGTTCTACGTCCCTCGTATCCGGGTACAGTGTACTCGATGGTTAGGTCACCGAATATGGATGAACGCTCCTCAGGGAATATGTGAAAGTCCTCTCTGGCTCGGTTCAGAGCCACCTCTAAATCAGTGATGATATTGTCAGACTCCTGCTGACCACTGTACTCGATATCCCTTTGACCTCTAGCCGAGTAGTAGACCTCCCTCAGGGTGCTGGTCTTTCGTTGACTCACTAGCTCCTTTGCGAACCAACTTGTCCATATCAGCTGGGTGAATGGTCTGATGTGTCTAATGTTTCGGCTATGGCGTCTAATCATGCGTGGTCCAAGAACGTATTGCCGAACATCAGGATCATACAAGATATTGTCAGTGCTACGGCTTTGCATATGAATCCAAGGAAACTCCCTGTTCTGAATCTGGTCATATATGAGAGCACCCATCTGGGTGAGACTCTTCTCCATAGATTGGCGTTTCCGCTCTGCTTCACTCTGCGCTTTCTTCGACAATTTTTGATACCTCTTCTAGTTTCTCATCTACCTCAGGAATTTTTGCGCTAACCACCTCAAGTAATGGGGAGATGTTAGGCATTTCCTCTTTTTCAGATAACTTGGCGCTGAACTCCGCTATCTTTGGTAGGAATTTCTCGAATATGTTTAGCCTGCGACGTTCCCGTTGCAGTCTGGTTCTTCTCCTGATGAAGCCCCTCACGCCTCGGGACGCCTCCCTGATGGCGTTTGTTATCTCTTTCTCCACTTCAGGCTGGTCTGCCATGAACTCTTTTCCTACACTCTTGTAGGGTATCTTGGTGCTACAGACGTGCACAGCTATCACCAGAGAAGTGTCATTCTCGACACTGTATGTCTTCCAGTTAATGTTCTTGTTTGCTGCTTTCCATATGACTCCGCTTCCCTCATCAAATAGGAGGGGAATACGGTTTGCGAAACGATAGATATGCATCCCGGGTCCAAGGCCTTTCCTGATGGTCCTTCCCGTGGCTACCGCAGCCTCTACGATGAATGGATACCCCAAATATGTGTTTGGCTTCCTAGTAACTACTTTAATGTAATCATCTTCTGTCAAGCCAAGCTCCTTTGTGATGCCTGTCTCAAGTAGCTCTTCCCCGATTGGGCTCAGGCAGCTGGCTATGGGTCGTTTAAAATTATCATATTCTTTTGTTGATCTTACTATCCTGACAATCTCTTCTGGTGTCAGCTTCTTTGGGCTCTTTTTTGGGCTTATTTTCGCCAACTTTAGGAACTTGTCCGCTGTGATTGCGCCTACCCCTTGAAAGTTCTCCATCATGAACTGCTTCATATTCTTGGCTCTCTTGGACGAGATGAGCCTCTTGAAGGTCTCCACATCCACCCCGTGGGGATGAGGCAATACTGATTTTGGGAGTGGTGGTAACTTGGTTGTTCCACGCTCATACTTGTACAGCCTTCCTCTTGGGTCAACATAAGTGATATCAGCATAGGGTACCACCATAGCTGTCTCCTTCAGATACTCTATCAGCCGGTACATAATGCGACTATAGTCCCCATCCATCTGAAGCTCGACGGCAGTACCCTGCCACTTTGTGGGGTTTGCCTTCACATTATGTTTGAGAATGTTTGCACGGTTGTTCTGGATATCGATATTCATGACAAACTCATGTATCTGGCCACCTGTGCTACTGGTTACCTGTACCGGTTGATGAGTCGTGATCTGACCATAGAGTACAGCCATGGTGCCTCCGAGACCGAATGTTCCCCTTGCTTGCTTGAGCTCGTATTTGCTGCCGTAGAAGACCTGTGCAAATGCTCTGGGTATATGCTCTGATGGTAATCCTGTGCCGTTGTCCTCGACTCTGAGAACATATATCTTGGTCTCGGTATCCTTCTGGTCCGCTACCTCGCTTATCCTGAGGAATATATTCGGGGGCGTCATACGAGCCTCACAGGCGTCCAGACTGTTCTCAATTAGCTCCCTAACAGCCGTGTAGGTAGCCCTGCTGGGGTTACTGAAGCCCGCTATCTCCCTGTTTCGGTAGAAGAAGTCGCTTGGGCTGATTGATTGGTATTCTGGCTGTGACATTAGTTGGTCTCCCTTCTTCGGGCTGGCTCGTACCAGAGCTCTCCCTTTTCTTTTTTCATCTTGCGGCGATATGCATATAGATGGTTCCAAACTGTCTTATGGAATGATCCATTGATCAGCATCTCAACAGCCTCTTTTGTCACCGGAAGCATCTCATAAGGACCTATTATTCCCACAGTATCGCCATAGATACTGATAAGACAATCCGTAAGCTCCTCGATCATGGCCCGGCTTTTTCCCTCTTTGCCTATGATCCTGCCTTTTACTCGACCCTTGGCGTTCTTGTTACGGCCAACATATTCCTCTAGATCTACTATTATGAGATCATAGTCTTCGTTGATTAACGCATAGGCGTTCTTTGGGCTGAATCCCCTGCCTATGGCTTTGATTATGTTTCTTGCTACGAACAAGACTGATACGTCTGGATGGTTTGGTTTGACCTTGATATCTACGTTTCCTGTCTCACCGTCTATAGTCAGGTCTATCTTGAATGTGGCTTCGATGCGTTTCTTGGTCTTTCCACTGGGTCCAATAAGCGCGCCGATCCTGTCGGCTGGTATTCTAATAAAGGTCTTCTGTTCCACCTGTAATCCACTCCTTTAGTTCCTCTGTGTCCCGGGTCTCCGCTCCGAGTCGTTTGAAAAAATAGTTGATATTCTGTATGTCTCTCTCAATGAGCATCTGCGCCATGGGGTGAATGGTAAGCATGGCTTGACTCACATCAAATATTACGGGGGTTTCATCTTGGATCATAATATTGTATTCGCTGAGGTCACCGTGGGCTAGTCCAGCCTGTTGCCACAGTCGCTGCATCTCATCTAGTACTGTATCGTAGAAGGCTTGAGGGTCTTCTGGGTCCTGTTCTCTGAGCAGTGGGGCTGGTACCCCGTCTTCGCCGATGAAGGTCATTACCAAGATGTTCCTGATGAACGCGATGGGACGTGGGCTGTTTATTCCCGCTTCTTGACATAGCTGGAGGTTGTTGAACTCTTTCTGGTTCCAAGTATAGATCATGCTACGAGTATTGCTCCTGATCCGTTTGAACCGAGGGTCGCCTTGGATATACTGCATCATGCCCTTCCGGAATTCCGCTGTATGGGTGTAATAGATCTTTATCGCAAGTTCTTTGCCTTCTTTATCTGTGGCATAGTATACCCTAGCTTCTTTACCCGCTTTCACGACACCATGGAGAGTTTCGATGGTGCCCTTGTTGAAGAGCTTGAGCATACCCTTTAGGGTAAGCCGGTCAAACACCTCTTCAATGACCCTGAACTCTTCCTTGTTCTTGTCCTTGAAGAGAGCATCCTCCACATACTTGCGTGTAAGCCGGTCGTCCTGCTCCTCATAGTCCCTTTTTCGAGACATTGTTCTCAGTCTCGTTATTCAATGAGTAAAATGCCTTTACGGCGGAGGTCATCGACCTGGCTCTGGGTGTAGCGATGGAAGATCTCGCCACGCTCTTCGCTCTGGAAGTCCCAAGGGCTTACTAGCACTATGTCTCCTTCTCTGATCCAGGTCCGCCGCTTCATTTTTCCTCTGATGCGGCATGTTCTTGTGTATCCGTCTTGGCATTTGACGAGTACTCTGTCGAAGCCCAGTAGCTTCTGGACGACTCCGAGCACATCGTTCTCACTGGGGTAAAGCATTTGTCTGAGGTTTTTCTCGCTTAATACCTTCTTTTTTCCCATTCAGTGGCCTCTTTACAAAATTACACGTGTCGGAGCTTAAAAACTAATCCGCTGATGGTAGTCTGTTTAAGCGGTTTTAAGGGCTCTCTAGGTTAGAAAACGTTGTTTTGAGGGTCTCTTAGTGTTTAATTTGTTATTCTAGGTTTACTGGGATGCGTTTTCTTATCTCTACCCCGCCTAGATTGATATCACAGGTGTATGCGTAGGCTTCTACTCCGTTTTGGACAGCATTTCTTATGTTTTGGGTGAATTCTGGGTCCATCTTCTTGTTTGGGCGCCACTCAACAGCGTCGTTTCGCTGTATTATGAAGCATACCGCCGCTCGTCCATAATCCAGCGCCTTGATTAGTGTGTTCATGTGGCGTGCCCCCCGCTTGGTGGGTGCATCAGGGAATAACGCGATGTTTTCCTCAACTAGGGTGCAGCTCTTAGCCTCCAAGAGTATCTGGCTGGTTCCGTCGCTGAGTTTTAGGTCTAGTCTGCTGTCGTGGAATGTGGGTTCTGTGCGTTCTACCTTGTAGCTTTTGAACTCCGGTAGTTTATCCTGGTTGATGGCTTCTTTTAGCATATAGTTTGGTAGCCTGCTGTCGATGCTCACCAGTGTATTGTTGTATTCTACGAGGGTGAGATCATAGTCTGTCTTACGGTGTTCCCCGGGTTTGTATATCATGTAGACCCTTGTGCCGGGTACCATGAGTTCATGCATCCTACCCGGATTCGGGATGAAGCATTGTACTCGTTTTCCTTCGAGTTCTGCATTGCCTAAGAACCTGTTGGGTCTGCTGATTAGCTTGGCAGGGATGGGGGTTGATGGGTGTCTCATTCTATTAATTCCATTATCTCATCGTGGAGTCGTCTGCTGTTAGCCGCAATCACTGTGCAATGGGTCTCACGTGTTAGATCAAAGTCTCCGAATAGTTCACCGTTGATGCTGTAGACTCCTCCGGCTTCCTTGATCATGAACAATCCTGCGCTGATGTCTGTAGCTCTTACTATTCCCCTAAGATCGATGTGTGCATCCAGTACCCCGTCAGCTATGTGGCATAGGCTGGCTGCACTGCACCCTTCTTGGCGAGTGTGGCGGCTCTCGGCGATGAGCTTGCTGGTTTTCTCTAGTTTGGGGTGTTTGCTGATGTCCATTCCGATGAGTCCATACTTGTAGGGTGTGTATGCTGCTGGCTTGATGGGGAAGTCATCCAGTGTTGGCTGCTTATTGATCTCAGCGTAATAGGTCTCGCCTGTATAGAAATTGGCGACTATTCCCGCTATTACATCACTTTGGTGGGGTGTTGTTGCTACACTGATGCTTAGTACCGCTGGGTGTAGTCCCCTGCTCAGGTTGGTGGTTCCATCAACTGGGTCAGCGGTTATGATGTATTCTCCTTCGCCGAAGACCTTGTTTCCTTCCTCGCTGATGAGGGTGGCGCTGATCTTGTTTTTTGTGAGGGTCTCGATGATAGCTTCCTGTGCTTGATTGTCCAATAATGTCTTGAATTTATTGTAGGGAAGCTTGCCTCGTTGAGGGATTACCTCAAACACCTTGTTCTGCACATTTTCCGAGAGATTAATGAGAATTTTCTTCCAGTCTATCATGTTTAAGCCCCTTTGTAGATATCTGCTGGGCGTTGGGGCTATAAATCATTGAGGTATAGTTCCATTGTGCAACTCCTCAAGAGAGAATTCTACTCCCGGCGAACAGACCTTGTTGCCCGAGACCTACTAGGCAAGATACTGGTGAGGCGGATTGGTGATGCAAAACTTGGGGGTGTTATTGTTGAAACTGAGGCTTATTTCGGTAGGGATGACCCCGCAAGCCGAGCCTTCCATGGAAAGAAAACGTATAACAAGGTGATGTTTGAGGAGCCGGGGCATCTCTTCATCTATAATGTCCACAAGTACTGGATGCTCAACATAATCGCCCACACTGATGGTGTAGGAGGAATACTCATCAGAGCCATAGAGCCAACAAAAGGTATCGAAGCAATGAAGAGGAACCGCCCAGCAAAACAACTACAAGACCTCACCAGTGGACCGGGTAAGCTAACGCTCGCTTTAGATGTGGATAAGCGTCTGAATGGCTTGGATATAACAGACGCTTCAAACCAAATCTATGTATTGGACAACGAATTTGAATGCGAGCTAGGAACCAGCCACAGGATAGGAGTAACCCGAGACCTACCCGAGCATCTTAGATTCTATGTAAAAAATAATAGATTTGTATCAAAATAAGGAGCTTAGCCCTTCCACTGGACTATGGCGCCCTGTTTCTCCAAGGCATCCAGCTCTTCATCAGTCTTGCCGAGCTTCTCCTTCAATACCTCACGGGTATGCTGACCCAATACGGGAGCAGCAGAAGTTACCTCTCCAGGGGTCTCACTGAAGACTACTGGGAAGTTTGGTATCCTGTATTTGCCGGCTGCTTTGTGCTCGACCTCGACAAACATGTTTCTTGCTTTGATGTGGGGGTCGTCCATTGCCTCATATGCCTCGTATATGGGTGCGCATGGGAATCCCATATTGGCGAGCCACTTGAATGCCTCCATCTTGGTCATATCCTTGATACGCTCAAGCACCAAGTCCTTGTTAACCTCATCGACATCAAGCTCGGCTTTCAGGTTCTCAATGGCTCTTCCCCTCTCCCCGGCGATCTGAATCCAGCCATCCTTAACGGGCAAAATACCCCAAATCCTGTTGGGATCACGAGGGCGTTTGGCTCTCCGCTCTATGGGGCTTTCACCGATGAGATCATAGGCGACGCTTGCACAGCAGTTGAAGGCAACCATGGTGTCAATTTGAGAGACATCAATCATCTGACCCTTTCCCGTCTGATCACGATACCTTATAGCCGCCATAATAGAGAAAGCCGCATACATAGCTGGACCAAGGTCACCCATGGCTCCAGCCATAGTAACTGGTGGGTGCTCTAAATTGATTCCCTTGCCCGTAGCATATGAGTGTCCACTGATGGCCTCAGCGATAACAGCATAAGAGCCATACCTACTATAGGGACCTGTCTGCCCGAATCCACTGAGGGCTGCATAGATTATCTTTGGGTTCCACTCCTTGAGCACATCGTAGCCGAGTCCAAGTCTCTCCATGGTGCCCGGTGCAAAGTTCTGAGCAACCACGTCGCTCTGCTTGACAAGTTCCTTGATCATCTCCTTGACCTCTGGGTTCTTGAGGTCCATGCTGATGCCTTTCTTGTTTAGGTTCAGCGCGTAGAAGGTAGTGCTTGTGCTGTGGTGAAGCTCTCCGGGGCCGAGTCTACCGATGGTTCCCCATGGTGGCTCTACCTTTATTACTTCTGCTCCGAGTTCGGCTAGCATCATGGTGCTGTATGGTCCAAACCAGACGTGTGTGAAGTCCAAGACTTTGATGTCTTCGAGTATTTTCTTCATGATAACGAAAAGAGCCCGGTGGTTCTAGATAATGTTTACCAATGTTAGTTATTCTTGAAAATCTTAACTAACCTTAATACTATGATATAGTATGTCTGATTCTTATCCTGAGCTGAAAAAGCACGTAGATGGTATCAAGATCATTGATACCCACGAGCATCTTCCATCAGAAGAGGAACGCATCAGCCAACCAGTAGATGTATTGAGCCAGTTCTTCATCCATTACACCTCATCGGACCTCCTCTCTGCAGGTATGCCTGAAGAGGAACTCAGCATGATAAGAGATACTTCCTTGCCTCTTGAGGATCGCTGGGATGTCTTTGAGCCATGGTGGGAGATGATCCAGAACACAGGATACTCAAGGTGTATGGAGATAGCTGCACGTGATCTCTATGGTGTTGATGGGATTAATCATGATACCTACATGGAGCTCTCCAAGAGAATTGCTGAGCAGAATAAACCCGGATTATACAAGTGGGTTTTGAAGGAGAAGGCTGGTATAGATATCAGCGTCCTCGATCCTTTGACGGACAATCAGTATGTGGACCGAGAGTTCTTCGCTCCAGTTCTCAGAATAGGTGATTTTGTCACCATCAGCAACCGATACGAGTTAGAGGTGTTTGCCCGGAAATATGATGCGAAAATACACAGTTTCAGTGATCTAGTCTCGCTGGTCAAGAACCTGTTCATATGCAACACAGGAATCGTGGGCATCAAGATAGCCCAAGCTTACCGACGTCCACTGTATTTCGAGAAACGCACATTCGCTGAAGCAGAGGAATCATTCAACAGGCTATTCAAGATAAGGACATTCACCCGGGTAATAACTGACCCCTTGAAGGACGAGAGTAAGATGGTGCCAGATTCCCCGGGAATCTCTGAGTTGGTTCCCATGCAGGACTATCTTGTGCATCTGGCTATCACTGAGGCTATGAAGTGTGATATCCCCATCCAGATTCACACTGGGCTCCATGAGGGTAACGAGAACATACTCAGCAACAGTGACCCCATGCACCTTGTGAACCTGTTCATGGAGTACCATGACGCCAAGTTCGATATTTTCCATGGAAGCTGGCCCTACTGCGGAACACTGGGAGCATTAGCCAAGAACTTCCCTAATGTCTATGTTGATATGAGCTGGATGCATATAATCAGCCCAGCAAAATCCAGAACAGCCTTATCCGAGTGGCTGGATGAGTTTCCAGTTAACAAGATACTAGGTTTTGGCGGCGATTATCTGACTGTTGAGGGGGCTTATGGGCACTCGGTTATTGCCAGAGACAACGTCGCACGTGTCTTGTCTGAGAAAGTTGACCAAGGCGATTACAGTATCGATCAGGCGAAGAAATACGCCTCATGGATATTGAGGGATAACCCCAAGCGCTTGTTTAACCTCTAATCCAAGCCCCGGTCCCATTTCTGATAAACAGCCTCGATACCATCGCCCACTACCTCTATTTCATCGATCTCTCCCAATCCAGCCTCGTGAAGCCACCTAACGTGATCAATCGTCCAAGGATCAATACCAATACATCTCGCCCCTGTAGCGTCTGCTGCTACTGGATCTGTACCCGCAATGATTGTATCCATCTTAACAGGCGTACCCTCCCATGGACCTCTTCCCGATTTATCGTAGAATCCATCGATAACACTAAGAGTGGGTGGTAGCGTCTTGCAGATATCATAGATTACATTGTTCATCCCATGACGGTGCATGGGATACTTTTTCCGGGTGGTAAGCATCCCAAACATGTTTTTGAGCCCCATAGTAATGCCTGTATGATGTAGAGTCTTCATGGTTGGCACTGTGATGATGGCTGACTCTGTCGCTAGTCTGGCTAACTTGAACTTCTTTACATTGCGTGGGTTCTCCACATGTAGCTCTACCTTGTCTTTGAGCTTCCTCATGTTGATGTACTCTGAGCCGAGACGCTCGATTACCTCCATCATACCTGTCTCATGAATAGCCGAATCAGGTGAAGTAATACCTCCCTCCGTCTCAACCACTATCGCTTTCTTATCGAGTTCCTGTACTTTCTTTATTACTGCTTCGACCACTATCGGGTCTGTGGTTATCCCGGTCTCATAGGTGTGGCTCGTGATGAGGTTGGGCTTGACAAGAACCGTGTCATAGGGCTCCAATGCTTTACAGTAGTCTATTAGGTCCATTGCCCTGTATACTGGCTCTAATCCTCTTTCACCTCTAACAACCGCGACTCGTGACATTGTAAGAATATATTCCTGTGGCTGTTTATGAATCAGATTACTAGACGTTATCGCTTATAGTCGAGTACAACAATGGTAGCGCCAGTAGAACTGTGTTTTTTCCCTTCTGGGTAACACTGTACTCGACACGCAGCGGAGACTTCTCATATACTCGGCGATCCACGTACCCATTATCCGCCAAAAGCTTGAGCTTATCAGACAATGTCCGTGAATTGATCCCCAGAATACGCTTCAACTCACTGAACCCAACAGTATTCTTCAGAAACAACGTGTAGAGGATGCCAAGGTTCCACTTCTGGAAAAGAATGTTGAAACTGTCCTCAAGCACCTGTAGGTTTGTCTTTATCTCCTCTGGACTGATGTCATAGTCTTGGTTCATCTGATTGATGGTGTCTTGTATGCCCTCTAACGTTCTCCGAATTCTGAGTTCGACGAGTCTTCTTAGTTCGGTGCTAATGGTGAAACGAGCAGTCACTTTTGGCTCACTTGGTGTATTTTGACTCACTTCCATGTTTTTAAGGGTTTACTCCTTACACCGAGTGTAATAGTTACACTAAGTGATCCTTATGGAGAAATATGATACAATAATCGTAGGCGCAGGCACAGGCGGTACAATGGCAGCACGGACCCTCGCCTCAAAAGGAGCATCAGTACTCCTAGTAGACATCAAGGCAAAACAAAGTATAGGCGACAAGGTCTGCGGAGACGTTGTAGGCGAACACCACATAACAGAACTCAAACTCGGTACACCAGACAACGGAGCCTTCGAGTACAACGTCAAGGGCATCAAGATATACTCCCCTAACGAGGAGACCGTATTCACAGCAGCAGACCAGGAGTTCATGGGCTTCATGCTAGACAGGACACTGTTTGGTCAGTGGCTTCTCGGAAAAGCACTTGATGCAGGCGCAGAGCTAATGGACTCTACCATGTTCATGGACCCAATCCTTGAAAATGGAGCAGTAGCAGGCATCATAGCCAAGCGCGGCACTGAGAAAATTGAGCTACGCAGCAAAGTAGTAATTGATGCAAGCGGTTTCCATGGAGTAATCCGTAAGAAGCTACCCCCGATGGGATTTGAGAAAAACATAGCCAACGAGGACATCGAGCTATGCTACCGCGAGATACGTAAGGTCAAGAAGATGCAAGAAGACTCAAACTACTGCGAGATATACCTCAACCAGGAAAAGACCCCCGGTGGCTATGCATGGATTTTCCCCACAAGCGAGAACAGAATCAACGCTGGTCTCGGCGTCTACATGGAAGGTAATTTCCCGAGCCCCAAGGATTTGTTCTTCAAGCATGTTGCGACTCGTCCAATCTTTGAAGGCTCAGAGACAATCAAGATGGGCGGAGGATTTGATCCAACCCGTAGACCACTGGACCAACTTGTCGGTGATGGCGTGATGCTCATCGGTGACTCAGCAAGCCTAGTGAACCCAATACATGGCGGTGGTATCGGTCCATCAATGAAGAGCGGTGTCTTTGCAGGCGAGGCTATTCTTGATTCACTGAATACAAACGATTTCAGCAAGGCTGGTCTCTGGAGCTACGCGCACCACTTTATGACCAATTATGGTCTGAAGCAGGCGAGCCTAGACATCTTCAGAAGGTTCCTAATTGCCACTGACAACACTGACATCGATTATGGTATGAAGTATGGTTTGTTGAAGGAGGATGACTTGATGGCGGCAGGCTATGGTGAAGAGTTTGAGATAAACATCACCGACGTAGCCAGTAGAGTATTTAGAGGCATCCAACGCATGGGGCTACTAAACAAACTCAGATTAACACACTCCATGATGAAACAGATCAAAGCCCACTACCTAGACTACCCCGAGACCCCAGACGACTTCGACGCATGGAAATCAAAAACAGTATCCATCATCGATGAAGCCCGGTCTAAGCTTCAGGGGAAGCCCTAATCCTAACCGCAAACGCAGCAACAACAAAGGCGATAGCCACGCCATACAACAAGTATGGTTTTTCTTCTTTTTCCTCAACAATTAGCTTGTCAACCTGAGTGAATACCACGTTTGACTCTGTAAGGGCTTCACGTTGATTAGTCTCGTCCAGTATGTAGTCGTGGCTTGTGATGTTCCACGCGACAACCGTGTATTGGTACCAATAGAAAGCCTCCGTTATGGCTTCAGATGAACTCATACCACCAAGCATAGTCAAGTCAACAGGCAGCCACCCCCAAGGCGGAATATACACCATTGCCCAAGCATGCCACCCAGCACCATAAAACACATAATGATAATGCCCATCCCAGTCAGTCTCATCAATATCCAAGGACTCGCTTAATACCACCCCCGCTTGAAGATAAGCAGGTATGCCTTGGCTTCTACACATGGTAATGAAGAGAAGAGACAAGTCGTCACAGTCTCCCCTCGGGTCTCTTACCATGTATTCTGGGCGTTTCGGCTCCTCGGTCACCATATAAGATGAGTTCTCATCAAACCAGTCAATCAACGCCAATACTTTCCCGTAAACCGTCTCCTCCCCATCTGTTATACTGGTTGCAATTTCAACAATCTCTGTGTTATCACTGGGATACAGAGTATTGGGTTGAGTGTATTCCAGTAAATCATTTGGTATCTGCTCTGGTGTATCGGCTAGCTGTTTTCTTAATGCTGGAACCGGTCTCGGCGTGGATTCTATCTGGTAGGTTGCGGTGATTGTGTGGGTCTCGTCTATTGGTACCAATACCTTGGAAAACGGAACCATTTTCAAGAAACCGGGCTCTAACTCAACCAATTCGCCCTCAAAGCTCGTCTCCATGGTCACTGTTTGATATGGTGTATCTGGGAAGACTGGGACACCAAGGTCTTTCTGGCTCATGTTGTAAGCTGCGTCTCCGTTGTTTTCGTAGCTCCAAGTCATCTCATAGTTAAGGGCAGAGACAGGTATGGTGTTAATGAATAGTAGAATTAGAAACGTGTACCTGAGGCTCATCTTATTACTGATGGTTCTGGGTGCTTAACCTTGTTTCGTAGAAAGAGTTGGTAAGTATCATATCCATCATCCACCCATCATACTCTGTGAGTTTCTGTGGAGATCGATAAAACAAAATGTGTCGGCTGTGGCAACTGTCACCCAGTTTGCCCTATGGAAGCAATATCCCTAGACACCGACGGCAAATCAATTGTAAACCAAGACAAGTGCGTTGAATGCTCAACCTGTTACAGGCTACTAAGAGACGAGAGATATCCCCCATTCCTAGTACGCATAATTCGAGGTATTCTCGGAGTTTTCCGCCTGCAATACATGGCTGCATCAGACGTATGCCCCACAGGCGCATTAACACCACCAGAGCTTGAGTATCCGAGAAGCCTGCGGGCAGCTTTCAGTGATCCCACTGTAGTACATGCTGGAACCGGTGTTGGTGGAAGAGGTACTGAGGAGATCAAGACCAACGATATAACCGGTAGGTTGCGTACAGGTGATGCTGGAATAGTAATAGAATTAGGAAGACCCGGTACAGGCGCATACTTCAGGGACGTTGAGAAGGTGGCGATGGCATTGAGTCCTCTTGAGCCTCACTTTGAAGAATTCAACCCGGTAACACAGTTAATGACTGACACCAAAACTGGGAAAATTAGGGACGAGGTACTAGATGAGAAGGTACTCTCCGCTATTATCGAGGTAAAAACCAAGCTAGAGCGAATACCAGAATACTTAGAGATCCTTGAAGGGATACAAGCCGAGCTTGACACAGTTTTCTCAGTAGGCGTAGCATCAAAGTGTCTCCCTGATGGCTCAGTTCCTCATCAACAGTGGGTCGATAAGGCAGGATACACGTTGTCGCTGAATGGTAAGACGAACCTTGGTCTCGGTAGACCCCTGTTCAAGGAGGAAGCAGCATGACTAACACGCTTCATAGACAGGGAAAACTAGAGGACCTGAAAGGCGACTATGTGATATTCACAAGCATCGCCAAGGAGATCAAACCGGGAACAGCACCCAAGATACACGAGTTCCTCAAGATATGCAACAAATATGGACCCATCAACATCGGCAGCAGCAAATACGGTACAGTACTCCAAGACGACGTAGAGTTCAACGACCTAATTACCCACCTCAAGGACGGTTCAACTAGTGGAGCCGTCTTCAAAGACGTAGAAACACTCCAAAAAGTAATAGGCGAACTCATTGAGGCTGATCTGGGAATCAGTATCAATGTCAGTGGCTTGCTTGAAGGCGTCCATGAGTTCTGTGGCAAGAATGGTATAGTTCGTCACAGTGTCGAGCAGAGTCTAGGCTTCTGGGGAGCCAAAGACCGGTTGCCTGAGCGTGATGTGCTTGAGATAAACTCGCTCTGTGGTCACGGGATGGTCTCCTTCAACTTTATCCATAAGATGATGGAACAGGTTAGAATGAGAAAACTCACTCCTAAAGAGGCAGCTAAAATGATGGGTAAATGCTGTGAATGCGCGGTCTTCAACACAGACAGAGCAGAAAAACTGCTGGAGAAGGTACTAGAAACCTAACATAGAAAATAGGGGAGGGGGGGGGTAGCGCTGAAAAGGTTGGAAGCGGCTTATTTCACTAAAAGAAGCCCCAGAACCGCCCAGATCACCGCTTGATATATGTAAAAAACCGTCACCTTAACGGGTTTTAGAAGCAAAAAAGTTTCATAATAAAGCATAAAATGAGGGTTAGGTGACAGTGCTTCTGTCATCCGTGAACTTCTCGTACTCCTTGTTATCGATGACTGCCTTCAGGTGCTGTGCAACCTTCCAGACATCATAATAGCTAATATACAAGGGTACAGGAGCCAGCCTGATGATGTTCGGTGGACGGAAATCTGGAACCACATTACGAGCAATCAAAGCCTGATTGATTCTCCACCCTTCCTTATGGTAGACGCCAACGTGTCCTCCACGTCTTTCAGGGGCACGAGGAGTAGCGATACCATAACTGTAGGGCTCTTTGCTGAGCATCTCATCGATCAAGTACATCAAGTAGCCTGTGATCTTGAGGCTCTTCTCCCTGATGGCTTCGATGCTTGCCTCCCTCATCATGCGTAGACTGCCCTCGATAGGCGCAGTGCTTAGCATCGTTGTGGTGCCTATCTGCCAAGCTGAGGCTGTACGGGCTGGGTCAAACTGTGTTTTCATCTCGAACATGGTGCTTCGTGCGTTACCGAACCATCCTGCCATACCGGGCATCTTACCCCAGTGTTTCTTATTGACGTAGATGCTGCCAGTGCTTCCGGGTCCACCGTTCATGTACTTGTAGTTACACCAGAAAGCAAAGTCGCTACCCCATTCACTGAACCTGTGAGGCACTACGCCTGTGCTGTGGCTGCAGTCGAATCCAACGATGATGCCGCGTTTATGGGCTTCCTCGGTGATCCGCTTCATGTCCAGTAATTGACCGGATTTATAGTAGACGCTGGGCAGTAAAGCGAGCTGTATTTCGTCTGTCATCGCCGCGATGATGTCTTCTTCCTCGATGATCATACCGTCTCGGCTCCGGACAAGCACCAAGTCCTCGTCTGGGTCTCCTCCTTTGAGCCTGATCTCTGCGCTCAAAGCATAGAGGTCGCTTGGGAAGTTCAGTTCATCAGCTAGAATCTTCTTGCGTTTTCCTTCTGGTTGGTAGAATGTTGAGACCAAGGTGTGCAGATTGATGGTCGTACCACCCGTCACGACACACTCGTCTTTCTCGGCTCCAATCAGTGGTGCCTGTAGGTTGCCTAATTCCTCGGCGTATCTGATCCACGGTATCTTTCCGCCGCCCCATCCTTTGATGCCTAGGGTTCTCCACTCCTCAATAAGCCTAAGTAGTGTTTTCTCGGCGTCTTTGCTCATTAACCCGAGACTGTTTCCATCCATGTAGATGGCGTCTCCCAGTGGGTAGAATCTTTCCTTAAAACCGGCAAGGGGGTCCTTGGCGTCCATTTCGAGGGCAAAGTCTTCGTCAAGCCTGTACTCTGTCATGGGCTATGAAACACGGTACCGGGTTTTAAGCCCTACTAGACGTTGAGAAGCGTAACCTCAACAGTGTCACCGGTCTCAAGCTTACTATAACCAATTGGAAGTATGATGAATCCATCCGCATGAGTCATGCTGGTGATGTCTCCGCTTTGCTTGAACACTCTATAGGCTTTGCCTTCCCTGATTTCAACGGTGATAAACTGTTCCCTGTCTCCCTTGGACTCGAATCCCTCACCCATAGGAACATTAACCCGAACCCAGTGCTTGGGCTCAAGACGCGACATCTTACGAAGCGCAGGCAAGAGATACACATAGCTATTGTTGAGGCAGCTAGTGGGATATCCCGGCATACCAAAGATAAGAGTCTCACCTACCTTACCGAATAACGTAGGCTTACCCGGTTTGGTCTTGACCCCATGGAAGTAAATCTCACCTTGTTTCTCGATGGCTTCACCGAATAGGTCCTTAACCCCCACGCTGCTACCGCCACTGAAAACTCCGAGATCAAACGTTGAAGCACTCTTGAGGCTCTCGTTGATGGACTCCATGGTATCCTCCATGATGCCACGCTTGTATGCCACTCCACCATTCATCTCGATTACCGACGCCAATGTGAAGCTGTTGATATCATAGATCTGACCCGGATTCAAAGGCGTCCCTTGTGGAGCTATCTCGGGTCCACTGCTAAAGATGGCTATCCGGGGCTTGACATAGACCTCAATTTCTGTATACCCCAAGGCTGCTAGGGCTCCAAGAACTCCCGGGATGACCGTCGTACCTGCTTCAAGCACCTTTGCGCCTTTTATCATGTCCTCACCAGCGGGAGCCATATTCTTCCCCGGCTCAACGCCCCGCTTGATAACCACATTCTCTGTTTCAAGCTCAGTGTATTCCACCATTACCACTGCGTCTGCGCCATCAGGCATGGGGCTACCCGTTGCGATCTCAAGACACTCACCATGATCCACTGTTCCTTCAAAGATACCGCCCGTATGTTGGGCGCCTATTAATTTGAGTTTGATGGGGACAGTCTCTGATGCTCCTTTGGTGTCTTCTGATTTGACCGCGTAGCCATCCATGCTGGCCCTGTCGAATGGGGGTACATCGAATCCAGCCATCACATCAACAGCCAAGACTCGTCCAATGGAACTCTGTATAGGTACTATCTCGGTATTGGTTACTGGTTTGGTCTTTTCCAGTATGATATTGACGGCTTCTTCTCTTGGCATCAGTTCCTTGAAAGGCTTCATACTCATCTACGCTTCAACTCCCACAGCATATGCCCGACACCAGGTAATATGATCTCATTTAACGCGGTCTTCATGGCTCCACGTGAACCAGGTAAACAGAAAATAAGCTTCTTACCAGCCACTCCAGCAGTGGCTCTGCTCATCAGACCCGATACACCCACCTCATCGTAGCTGAGGCGCCTAAACTGTTCTCCAAAGCCCGGAAGCTCCTTCTCGATTATGCTTCTAGCAGTATCAACGGTGACGTCTACTCTGCCTAGTCCCGTTCCTCCGCTTGTGATTATTACTGAGGCTTCACTTTCGATAGCTTCATTTAGCCATTGCTTGATTTTCTCCGGGTCATTGGGCACAATATCTCTTTTGACTACCTTGTGCCCTGCTTCCTCAAGCATGGCTACAGCGAGGTTACCCGTATGATCATCTTCCAGTGTGCGCGAGTCACTTGTAACGAGTAAGGCAAAGTTTGCCTCTACTTGTTGGTCTCGTGGGTGGCTCATTCCCTTTTCCTCTTCTCTACTACCCTGATATCAGTGATAGCCGCGTCAGGGTACTGACCATCAGCGTCCTTCTCAAGATACTTGGTCATATCCCAGATATTCAACAAGGCTGTTGCTACACCCATGAGTGCCTCCATCTCTACACCAGTCTGGGCATTGGTAACCACCCGGCATCTCGCCTCAATACTGTTCTCCATGAACTCGTACTCTACATCCACTTGACCAATTGGGATATTGTGGCATAACGGGATCAACTCAGGGGTCTTTTTCACCGCCAGAATCGCGGCGATCTCACCAACGGTTAACGGGTCTCCCTTCTTTATCCCCTGCTCTTTGATGGCTTCAACCGTTGTTTTTTTGAGTCTAATTCTGCCCACGGCTGTCGCAGACCTGTAAACCGTCTCCTTACCGGATACATCAATCATTTTCACTGGATCACTCATGTTTTTCACCCTCTACCCAGAACTCCCCCTCTGGGGTCGTCTCCTTTTTCCATATGGGCACACGCTGCTTTAACTCATCAATAACATATTTGCATGCCTTGAAAGCCTCTTCCCTATGCCCAGCAGCCACCGCTATAAACACGATATTATCCCCTACCTCCAAGTCACCATACCTGTGAATCACGGCTGCCTCATGTACACCAAACTTTTCCAATGCCTCAGACCTAATAGCCTCCAACTGAGTTACGGCCATAGCCTCATAGACCTCGATACTCATCTTGGCTACACTACGCCCCTTAGCGTTGTCTCGTACAGTGCCTAGAAACGTGACTACTCCACCACTCGCAGGGCTCTTAACTGACTCAAGAATCCCCTCTATATCAATATCTTCCCGCTGTATCTTGATCACTTTAACCACCACTCACCGGGGGAAAGAACGCCACCTCATCACTAGCCTCGATAACCTGATCAAGGGGACCAAAGTTACCATTCACAGCCACCAATACTTCTTCCTTGGCCGCGATCTTAGGATAAATGCCCCTGACATATTCACGCATCTCCTCTACAGTGATCCCCTGCTTCACTTCTAGCGTCTCTTCGCGTTTCCCAGTGAACTCCCTGAACTGACCAAAGTACCTGATATTGATCTCCAAGTTAATCCTTCCAATATGGCTCTCTGCGCCGCACAGCCTCCTTGAATGCAGCCACCACCTCTTCATGGCTTGCTCCGCTGCGCATCAATGATACAAATGGTACGTGATTATCCTCTCTCATTAAGCATGCCTTGAGTTTACCGTCGCTGGTGACCCTGAGCCTTGTGCAGTATTTGCAGAATGTGCTGTTATGCATGGGGCGAACCACCTCTACCTGTGCACCGTTACGGAGATAGTAGATCTTTCTTCGATGCATCTCACGCTCCACTATCCGCTCTGAACGCTCTGCGAGCATCTCCTCCACTGGCACAAGATCATAATGAAGCTTATCATAGTACTCGACGCCGTTCTCAAGTTCTTGGAACTCGATTAACTGGAGAACTGCACCGGTCTCGCTACTGAACTCAATAAGGTCTTCAATCTCTTCATGGTTAACGCCCTTCATAACTACCATGTTAAGCTTCACTGGAGTCAATCCGCATCTGAGCGCCTCTCTTATGCCTGCCTCTACCTCTTCTATCTTACTGGAGCCTGTTATTTCCTTGAATTTGTCCGGCTTCAAGCTATGAAGACTGATATTGACGCGGGCTAGACCCGCTTCCTTCAATCTGCATGCAAGTCCGGCGAGTTTGCTGGCGTTAGTGGTCATGGAGACCTCCTCAACATATGGTTTTACTCGGCGGACTATCTCGACTATGTCTTCTCTGATGAGGGGTTCGCCGCCTGTTAGCTTGATGTATCTTACTCCTTGCTCTGCGGCTATTTTGGCGATGTTCTCTACCTCCTCAGTGGTGAGTTCTTCTCCCGGGTTGTGTTCGCCTTCTTGGTGGCAGAAGAAGCAGTTGAAGTCGCATCGCTGGGTTAAGCTGATTCTTAGACTCTTTATGGGTCTGTTGTAAGGGTCTTTTAGGGTCAGGGTTCTTCTCCTCTTTTTTATTATGGTATCTTATTTAGGGTTATGCTTGCTGGTACACATCGTATGATCGATATGAATAAATAAACATATCAATAATTGGTACACCGACACAACATGTCAGGATTCAACAATCAAAAAACCATCATGATAGTAGGCGCCATACTCGTAATCATCGTAGCAGGAGGCCTCTACTGGAACTATTCAAGACCAGATGAGAAAGAACATCTCATAGTATCAACCACCACCAGTCTCTATGAGACCGGTGTACTGGACGCCCTCAAGATAAGGTTCGAGTCCAATTACCCCGAGTATAACGTGAGCTTCATCTCACAGGGTACAGGATTGGCCATCGAGACAGCTAAAAACGGTGACGCTGATATGATCCTGGTCCATAGTCCATCACAGGAGCGGGGCTTCATGGAGACCGGATACGGGGTGAACCGCAAGACATTCGCGTATAACTTCTTCATCATTGTTGGCCCAGAGTCTGACCCAGCTGGAATCGCTGGAATGGACCCACTCGATGCATTAATGACCATAGCAGAAAAGGGTGTAACAGGTGAAGCAATCTGGGTCTCAAGGGGAGATAATTCTGGTACTCACAGCAAGGAGAAGAGCCTATGGGCTGCAACAGGACTAGACCTTGAGTCTTTGAAGGCTGAGAAGATTGAGGACTCAAATGATCCTTGGTATATCGAGGCAGGCGCTGGAATGACAGCTACATTGAACCTTGCCAACGAGAAGAACGCCTATACCTTGACTGATGTTGCTACTTATCTCAAGAACTATGCAAATGGAAACATCGAGCTAAAAAAGGTAGTTGACAGTGGTCAGGCTACTCTCAACGTATACAGCGCTATTGTCTGTAACCCCGATGAGAATCCTCGGGGAATGTTTGAGGGTTCGATGCTCTTCCTAGGGTTCTTGGTGAGTGATGAGGTGCAGACGATGCTCGTGGATTATGGTCAGGCAGAGTTTGGTTCAACTCTGTTCAAGCCTTGGATACCTGAACTTGATAACCCTGACTCAGATATTGTACAATGGGTCGAGGATTTCGCTTATATCGATGGCTCAGAGTGTCCACAAATGTATAGGCATCAAGCTGGTGACCTATACCAATAACAATAACCTCAACACATTTTGATCACCATGGGATGGCAGACCATTGTCGCTGGGCTCGCGGAAGCCTTCAGACTGATAATCAGTCTGGATAAAACTGTCCTAGAGATCACAGTAAGATCTCTTTACACTGCCATCTTAGCTACTCTACTTGCATCCATAGTTGGGCTGCCTCTCAGCATTTTTATCACCATGAAGGAGTTCCCCGGTAAAAGGGGTCTAAAATTCTTCTTCAACTCCATGGTTGGAATACCCACAGTAACCCTTGGCTTATTCCTATACAGCTTGTTTAGCAGGAGTGGCCCATTAGGCACTCTGAGTCTGCTCTATACTGTGAGGGGTGTATCCGTAGGTCAGGCGATACTCATACTCCCAATAATGGTTACCTTCATAGTCAGCGCCATTGAGAGTAAGGACCAAGAGCTACGGGATCTCGTAAGAACATTAGGTGCATCTGAGTATGAGACCAGCATCGCTGTAGTGCGTGAAGCATATAGCGGAGTTAGTCTAGCTCTTGTCTCAAGCTTCAATAGGGCTTTTGCTGAACTCGGTATCGCTACTATGTTGGGTGCTAATATCAGTGGCATAACCCGTGTGTTGACGACTGCTATCGCATTGGAGACCTCCAAAGGGGAGCTTGGGCTGAGCTTTGCCCTGAGCTTTATCTTATTATTCGTGGTTCTTGCATTGAATTACTTCATTAATTGGCTTCAGGGAGGTTCTTCGTGAAGTATTCTCTTCAAGGTGTGACCAAAAGCTACGAGAAAATCGAGGCTCTAAGGGGTATAGATCTAACCATTGGAGATGAGGTACTGGGAATCATCGGTTATAGTGGAGTAGGTAAAACAACGTTACTCAAAATACTCGCAGGCTTAGAGACTCCTACTGCTGGTATTCTCAAGTATAATGATAAGCAGATAACAGCAGAAAACATGGCTTTCCTCAGGAAAAACGTCACCATGATCTTCCAGACCCCCCTATTTCTACGGGGAGACGTGTTCACAAACATTGCCTACGGGCTCAGGATAAGGAACACCCCCGAACCAATAATCAAAGAACAGGTTGAGAAAGTATTAGACACAGTCAGGCTTCCCGGATTGGCGCATAGAGACACCAAGGATTTGTCTGGGGGGGAGCAGCAACGAGTAGCATTGGCTCGTGCACTGGTATTGGACCCTGAGGTGCTCTTGCTAGATGAGCCTACATCGAATCTTGACCCGGGAAACGCCAGTATAATCAATGATGTGCTCCGTGAGGAGTCAGAAAGTAGAGTAATCGTCATAGCTACACATGATTTACCTCAGGTTAGTCGTCTAGCAGATCGCGTCCTGTATCTCATGAATGGGGTAATCATTGAGGAAGGAGCCCCAGAACAGGTTGAGGCAATAACGCGTTTCACCGAGAATATTTTCCCTGGGATCAGCAGCCATGTGGATGGGGTCAGTACGATAAAGGTGGAGGGTATAGAGCTCAAGTTTACCGAGCCCGTTGAGGGTAGAGTGTCTATTCATGTGCGTCCACAGGACATAATTCTCAGCAAGGATTGGATTGAGACCAGTGCACGGAACCAGTTCCGGGGACCAATAGTGGGGGTTGAGGAGAAAAACGGTGTTGTATTGGTGAGTGTTGATGTCGGGACAATATTCCGGGCTCAGATAACTCGTAAGAGTTTCGATGAGATGAGGCTATTCCTTGGGAAGGAGATTAATATCTCGTTTAAAGCCTCATCAGTAATTCTTCTTTAAGTCAAGCTATAATAGCAGCGGTTTCGCCCCATTTCTAATGAGTAGACCAGTAAAAGTCACTGTATTTCCCCGGCTTAATGCTGATAGTTGCGGTACAGGATGCGGAATATCCTGTTCCAGTTGTACTGGATGTGATCAGAACTGTGGATTCAAGGAAAACGAGCAGGAGCAGATGGATGATCTATACTTCCTATTGGAGGAGATTGGGTATGGTAAATACGATAACTGCCAGTTAGAGTTCGTTGACACAAGCGATATCGATTACGCTATTGAACGCCTCAACGTAGTACTGGTAACCAACGGAGAGGAGACCGTTACACATTACACCTATGGCGAGTATATGACAGAGAACTCACCCCTCATCACTATCAATAGCAAGATTATAACCAAAGGCAGAATACCATCAAAACAAGAACTCATAGATGCCTTCGAAGGCTCCCCCTAGCCTTGTTCTTCTTTCATCTTCTGTTCAAGGGTCTTTAGTTCGCCTTTCTCGCTTATCCTAATCTTTGTCTGGAGTCGCACAGGTATCCCAATTGCTCTGAAGAAACCCATCAAGGCAGCGCCATCGATAACATCCCTGATCTTTCCAGTCTTGATACCCTCAACCAGTATTTGTTCGACCTGTGGCATCACCTGCGGGTGCTGATAAGCCGCAGCGTTATAGACCTCCCAAGCCCTGTCCCCAAAATGTTTATCTAGTGTTTGCTGGTTGGTGGGTTTTTTTGGTTTTTCTTTGTCTGGTTTGGGCTCATCGGTCTGTTGTTCTTTAAGTTGTTTGAGCATTAGCTTGCGTTTCATCTCATCTAGACGACGCTGCTTAATCCTTTCCAGTTCTTCATCCAAGGTATCTACCGTAGCACAATAGCCGCATGTATATGATTTATTCCTTACTGAGCACTGGCAGGTTTTACCCCAGTGATCCTGATACTATTCAATATAACTAATAGTGCGAGCCCCACATCTCCTAGAATAACCGATAACCATAAGCTGATGGTTCCCATGGCTGCTAGAACCACGATAGCCAGCTTCATGACGACGCTGATGGTGATGTTTTCCTTTATTCTACTCAAAGTTGTCTTGCTCAGTCTCTGGATGTAGCTTAGTTTCGTCAAGTCGTCCTCTAGCAATACGATATCTGCTGTCTCCAAAGCGATATCGCTTCCTAGACCCCCCATGGCTATTCCAACGTCTGCGGCAGTCAGGGCTGGTGCATCATTCACACCGTCTCCAACCATTACCACTTTGCCATGGTTCTTTAGGTCCTCTATCGCATTCAGTTTATCCTCTGGTAGTAGATTTGCGTGATATCCATTGAAGCCGACCTGTTCAGCGATAGCTGCTGCGGTTGTCTCGTTGTCTCCTGTGAGCATCTCTACTTTCATGCCTTTCCTGCGTAGGTCCTGTATCGCCTGTATTGAGGTGGGTCTGCTTTGATCTATCAAGGCTATCAGTCCCATTACCCTGTCCTCTTTTGCCAGTATCACCACTGTTTTTCCCTGTGACTCCAGTTCGGTTATTGTTTCAAGTGGGTACTGGATTCCATTTTCCATGGAGAGCCTTTGATTTCCCAGCCAATATTTTTCGTCTTGGATTTTTGCCTCGACTCCTCTACCGGATACGCTGAGGAACTCATCAGCAGAGTACTCTGGTAGATTCCATTGGGCTGCCTCATTTTTTATTGCATATGCGATTGGGTGTTTGCTGCCTTCCTCAAGAGCTGCGGCTAAGGCTAGTACTTCTTCTTTGCTGGTATTGTATGGTATGATGTCTGTTACGCTTGGTTTTCCCTCAGTCAATGTTCCTGTCTTGTCGAATGCAAAGACCTTGGCTTGATTCATCTCCTCGATAAACGTGCTTCCCTTGATCAAGACCCCGTTCCTGCTGGCGCTTGTTATCGCCGAGACCATGGCGACTGGTGTCGCGATTGTTAATGCACATGGGCATCCTATCACCAGCAATACTAGACTATTGTAGATTGATGGAATCCATGGAGCGTTAAACAACAAAGGAGGAACCGATGCGAACAGGATCGCCAAGACAATGATGGCTGGTGTATAATACTTCGCGAAACGATTTACCAGTGTCTCTGTTGGGCTTCTCCTACCCTCAGCTTCCCTTACCATCCTTAGAATACTGGATAACATGCTCTCAGAGGATCTACGCGTGGTCTCTACAGCCATATACCCGTCAATGTTTATGGTTCCAGCAAAGACCTCATCATGTAGCCCCTTGTTGACCGGTATTGATTCGCCGGTCATGGTGGATTGATCAACTGAGGTATTTCCCTCAATCACCTTACCATCTAAGGGTATCCTGTCACCGGGTCTGACGATGAAAATTTCTCCCGGCAATACACGTTCAACTGGGACTGTTTTCTCCTCACCCTTCTCTCTGATTGTCGCTACCTCTGGTCTTAACTCCATTAACGCCTCGATGGCGTGTCTTGCGCGCTCGGAGGCAATAACCTCCAGTTTTAATGAGATGTCCTTCAAGAAGACCACCAAAGCGCCTTCCTGATATTGACCTATCAGGGTTGCTCCAATAGCGGCGATGGTTACAAGAAAGTCTATGCCGATGTTTCCCTTCAGGACTCCTTTGAATCCATTGATAGCCATCTCATAGCCGGAACCTAACATCGCTGATACCAGTATAATTGTTGATAGTGGACCACCGACCCCGAAATAATCCAGTGTTATTCCTGTCGCGATTGCTAACCCGATAACAATTGTCTTGTTCCAGCTTGTCTTCTCATGACTGTGCCCGTGTCCATGGTCTTGTCCACAGCTAGAGCAGCCAGTGGTCTCCAATGTGCATGAGGTGCATGCAGCGTCTCTGTTCACTGTACAGGATGTACATGAGTCGCTGTGTTCATGCTTGTGATCGTGATGGTGGTCATCGTGGTGCTGGTGGTCTGGCATTTCCTTTTTTCGAGTAATAAGGGTTTATTAATATAGTGCTACAATTCTCGGCTATTTTATTAGAAATTAATAAATTTACACCCGTTATTTATTAAATCATGACTGTAATCAGTGTCAGCCTGACAAACGAGCTACTGGACCGTCTCGACCAGTTCGTGGAAGAATCAGGATATAGCAGTCGCTCTGAGGCACTAAGACTAGCTATCCGGGATGTATTGAACGAGTACAAGCTATCAAGAATGCAGCGAGGAGACCTCCTCTCTACAGTCACGATTATTTCTGAGACCGAGGAGAGCAGAACCCATGTCGGTTTGATTGATCTACGGAATGGTTATGATGATTTGATCTTTGGTAACATGCATCTGCATATCGAGGGTGGCTACTGTATAGAAATATTCTTGGTTAAAGGTCCTTCAAACAGGATACTGGACTTTGTGAACAAGTCCAAGGCTATCAGGGGGGTAATAGAGGTAAACCACACACTCACCCCCATGCTACAGGATAGCTAATTCTTATAATTCGAATGTGTAACTCTTTCCCCATATGTCTAATCGTTCAACGTTCAATGTCCTGGGCAGGGACACCCAGAGACAGGATGGAGTAGCCAAGGTAACGGGCAGAGAAAAATATGCTTCAGACTTGTCGCTCCCCCACATGCTACATGCACGTGTATTGAAGAGCCCATATCCCCATGCAAGGGTCAAGAGCATAGATGTCTCGAAGATCACTGATCCAACTATTGTTACTTTGACCCCTGATGAGGTGCCCGATGTAACCTTCTGTCCAAGACTTGTAAGCGTCCCATCTAGCACCTACAAGGACTGGAAGGTGCTCAGTGATAGACCACGATACGTGGGAGAACCAGTAGCAGCTGTAGCAGCCGAATCAGAGGAAGAAGCCCAGAGCGCCGTAGAGTCCATTGAGGTGAGTTATGAGCAGTTACCTGCGGTCTATGATGCCTTGGAGTCTATGAAGCCCGAGACAGAGCCAATTCATACCGATATCATGCTGGCTGATGACTGGATCAAGGTCGAGAATAACATCGCCTGCAGCCTCGATATCGTTGAGGGAGACCCGGAGAAAGGCTTCGCTGAATCTGATTATATTGTCGAGGATACTTATCACACTAACAGACGTTATCATACTCAACTGGAGACCAAGAGTGTATTAGTTAGACCCGAACCAGATGGCGGTGTAACTATCTGGAGCACTACTCAAACCCTTCATAATACCCGGATACTGCTTCATGAGATATTCGGAATCCCCATGGGCAAGATCAGGATCATCAAGGTACCCCTTGGAGGCAGCTTCGGGTCAAGCATCCAAGTTAACCCGCCTATCCCGATTGCCGTCGGGTTGGCGGTGAAATCCCAGAGACCAGTCAAGCTCAGTTATACCCGTGAAGAAGACCTCCACGACCACTGTAGCTATCAGATGGTATTCAGGCTCAAACTAGGAGCCAACAAAGAGGGTAAACTCACTGCAGGACACCTTGACGCCTATCTGGATATTGGAGGACACCAGATACAAGCATACCCCTTACTGGGATGCGTCGTTGGATGGTGGGTCAGCCTCTACAAGCTACCCCACAAGAGCTACATGGGTAAAGCAGTCTACACCAACAAGGTGCCAGCATGTGCCTTCAGAGGCTACGGTAACCCCCAGATCACATGGGTTGTAGAAACCATGATGGATGCCTTGGCCAACAAGATCGGCATCGATCCAGTTGATTTCAGGCTCATGAACTATATTGGTGAAGGCGACCTATTCTGGGGACAGGGACCCAGCGTCCAGAGCATCATAGAGAGCTGCGGCGTAGAAGAGATATTGAAGACAGGCGCAGAGATGAGTGGATGGTATGAACGTCCAAAGGCTGAGAATCAATCTGGCAGATACAGGCGGGGCATCGGTATGGGTAGAGGATATCACACCAGCAGCGCAGGTGCACCTGTACCCGGTTCTGTGATTGATTTCGGTGGAGCCATGCTGAAGCTCAACGAGGACGGTACATTCGATTATATCTCGGCTTTGATGGATCACGGCGGCGGCACAATGGATGCCCACACCAAGATAATCGCCGAGGAACTCAGCGTACCCCCGTATATGGTGAATATCGTCAGAGCCGACACTGGAACCACTGTATATGATGTTTGTACCCACGCATCAAGGGGCATCTACAGCGGAGGCGGAGCCGCATTAAAGGTAGCTGGGCAGGTTAAAGAGAAGATCAGGGCATCCGCGGCTCGGTCATTGGACGCTTATGGGCATGCTCTACGGTTCAAATGGGACCTAGAGCGAGAACAAGCGGTCGTCTATGCTCAAGGCGTTGAGGGACGCGAGATCACACTCAAGGAGCTAGCCTATGAGATGAGGCACAAGAACCTTGGATCAATCGCCGCAGTAGACAGTTACAGGCAGCCTTCTTGTCCACCTCACTTCACAGGGTACTTTGTCGAGGTGGAGGTAGATACATGGACTGGAAAGGTAAAGCTTGTGAACGTGATAGCTGGAGCCGATGTTGGTACAGTCATCAACCCCAAGTTAGCCATGGGACAGGTTCACGGCGGTTTCTCACAGGGCTGGAGTATGACAGTCAACGAGGACACCCCCTATGATCCAGTTAGCGGAGACCTCTGGAACCACGGCTTCATGGCTGACTACAAGATACCCACACCACTGGATATGCCAGACTTGGAGAATTTCTACGTCTTCTTCGCGGACACCTATGAGCCTACAGGACCCTTTGGAGCAAAAGGGCTGGGCGAAGGAGCCTTAAACCCAGTGGCTGGAGCTATAGCCAATGCAATCCAGAATGCATTGGGAGTCAGGTTCTTTGAGCTACCAATCACCAAGGATAAGATTCTCGTGGCTCTACGGGAGAAGGAGGCACAGCAATGACCAACATAAACAAGTTCAACACCCACATCATCAGTAAACCATTCGAGTACCATCAACCAGAAACAATCGAAGAAGCCACCAAGCTACTAGCAGAACTGGAGAACACCAAGGTTCTCGCCGGAGGCACCGACTTGATACCCAAGATGAAGCAGCGACTTCTAGAGCCTAAGAATATCATCAATCTCAAAAAGATCAAAGCACTGGAAGGTATCAACGAGACAGAAAAAGGAATCTGGATCGGCGCAGCCACCAAACTAAGAGCCATCGAGAGAAGCACTCTAGTCAAGGAGAAGATACCCCTCCAGTATCTAGCCACAAAGACCATCGGCAGCGTCCAGATACGCAACATGGGAACACTAGCAGGAAACGTCTGTAACGCCTCACCTGCAGCAGACGGGGCGCTCGGCTTGGTTGCACAGGATGCTACTGTGCATATTGCTGGATCAAATGGCACAAGAGATGTGCCTATTACCGATTTCTTCACTGGACCCGGAGCCAGTGTACTCTCAAAGGATGAGATTGTAACCGGTTTCACGGTACCAGTCATGGACAAGGACACCGGATATCACTTCATCAGCATAGGTAGGATGGCGCTGGACATCAGTACCATCAGCATAGCAGTAACCATCACCAAGAAAGAAGACAAAGTAGCCAAAGCAACCATAGCACTGGGCAGCGTAGCCCCCACACCATTACGGCTACCAGAAGTAGAAGCCTATCTCGTGGGCAAAACGCTATCTGATGATGTCATCTGGGAGGCAGCCGAGATGGTAAGCAACGGCATCAAACCAATCACTGATGTAAGAGCCACAGCAGAATACCGCAAGGAAGCAGCTAAAGGAATGGCAATGGAGGCGATTAAACTGGCTTGGATGAAGGAGGCGAGACAATGAAGACCACCATAACCATCAACGGCAGAAAACGTGAATTCGATGTACCTCCAAGCACACTGTTATTGAACCTATTAAGGGATGAACTTGGATTAACAGGCGCAAAATACGGCTGCGGCATCGGGGAATGCGGAGCCTGTACCGTTCATGTTGACGGTGAACCAGTGCTAGGCTGCATGACCCTAGCAGTGGATTGCGATGGAAAATCAGTTGAAACCATTGAGGGCCTCAGTGATAGTAGAGATCTTCACCCCATACAGCAGGCATATCTCGATGAGGGAGCAGTCCAGTGCGGCTTCTGCACACCCGGCTTCATCATGACCACCAAGGCTTTGCTAAATGAGAACCCTGATCCATCTGAGTCAGAGATAAGGAACTACCTGAAGGGCAACCTCTGCAGGTGCACTGGCTACGTCAACATAGTCCGCGCGGTCCAGAAGGCAGCTAAGGATATGCGATGAAGACCACGGCCATAGTCCTCGCGGCGGGTAAGTCCAGCCGCATGGGCTCAAATAAGCTCCTCTTACGGTTCGATGGTAAAACTGTCATAGAGCATATCTTGGATCGTCTGGTAAACTACGAGACTATTGTCGTGACAGGGCATCGTCCAGAGGATATTGAGCCAATAATAAAGGAATATGGTGCTAGAACTATACATAATCCCTACTATGAACAGGGCATGACCACAAGCTTCCAAGCCGGATTACGGGCAATAGACGAGGATGTGGAGGCTGTTTTCATGGTCTTAAGTGATACTTTCGGTTTCAAACCCTCTCTTCTCATTGAGATGGAGTTGAAGATGGCATCAACCGTAGACCTCATTGTTAGCCCAGTATATGACGGAAAACGAGGCCACCCAGTACTAATAGCCTATGAATTATTCCAGGAATTCCTCAATCTAAGCGGCGAGGAAACTATGAAAGACGTCGTATTGCGACATGAGGACGAGCACTCGTATGTTCCGGGTGATATCTGGACTAGAATCGACCTAGATACCCCAGAAGACTATGAGACTATGAAAAAACTCTGGGCTAATCGTTCTCTTTAGACTGTTTTTCATAATACCACCATTGTCTACCTGACCATCCAGCCAGTATGACTCCAGCAGCAGCGACTACCTTAGCGATAATATCAATCAACGTATCAACGCTAATGAGTAAAACCGCTATACCTATGATGAATAAGACTAACCCTATTGCGTAGTTTCTCCTATAGGGCTTCAAAGGGTTAGCCCCTTTTCTGTTGAATAATCTCTGCTATTATACTGATGGCTATCTCTTCCGGCGTCTCAGCGGCGATCTCTATCCCTATGGGACCTTTGATTCTCTCCACTGCCTCTGGGTCGAATCCCTCAGTTTTTAGTTGTTTTACGTGCTCTTTTCGCTTGTTTCTACTTCCAAGTAATCCGATGTAAGCTGGTCTTGCTTTTACTGTATATCTTAGTCCTTCTATCTCAAAGTCAGTCTCGCCGTGAAGCATAGCAACATAGTCGCTGGGTCTGATCTGGACACTCTTGAGGCTTTCAGGATAAGCTGAATTGACCAAAGTCATTTCTGGGAAGTTTTCTTGTGTTGCTGTGTCTGCGTCATCTATCACTACCACTAAGAATCCGCAATCCAACGCGTATCGGGCAACGACTTGAGCAATCAATCCGCTTCCCATTATTACTAGTCTAGGGTCTGGTTTAATCAGGTCCATGAATATCTTCACCTCTCCACCACATTTACTATCAACGGGTATCATTCCCTCCCGAGCCGGTATCCCCATCGCGAAGTGATATGACCGAGGCTTTCCCTCCTTCATCACCTCAAGCCCGCGATCTACCAGCAGCCGCTCCATTCCACCTCCACCAATGGTTCCTATGGCTTCTCCCTTGCTGGTTACCAGCATCTTGGCCCCAGGATCTCGGGGCCCTGATCCATCCTTAAAAACCAAAGTGCAGAGGACAGCCTGGTTGCCTTCCTCTAATTCCTTGTTGAGTCTATTGATGATCTCCTGTTCACTCAGGTGCTATCCGCTCCGCAGCGTCCAGAATCGCCTCAATTATCTTTGTAAACCCTGTGCAGCGGCAGATATTACCCTCGATGCCTATCTTCACTTCCTCAGATGTAGGATGGGGGTTATCCCTGAGCAAGGCGTAACTACTGATAAGCATGCCTGGTGTGCAGAAGCCGCACTGGACTGCCCCATTCTCTATGAATGCTTGTCTGAGGTCAATCATTAATGGATTATACTCTAATCCTTCCACCGTGGTAACGTGTTTTCCTTCTACCTGTGGGGCTAGTACTATGCAGCTCGTCATCGGTAGTCCATCCACCAGTACTGTGCATGCTCCGCATTCCCCGTGTTCACATCCTTTCTTGACGCTTTTTACCCCGAGGTAGTCCCTGAGCATATCACTAAGACTTGTGTACGCAGTGATTTCTGTCTCGATCTTCTTGCCGTTTAACTCGAATCTTACCTTCACCTTGCTCACCTCATCCTCTCCAACGCTGTCTGCAATGCTCTACGCATCAATACTGGGCACATATCACGCCTGTACTCCGCAGTTCCACGTACATCAGTAATGGGGTTCACGTGATCCTTGACCGCCTCAGATGCCTCCCTTATGTTCTCAGGCGTCAACTCCTTCCCCCTGAGCATATCCTCTGCTTCAGGTACCCTGAGTGGCGTCATAGCAACGCTGCCAAAGGCTACTCCCGCGTCTATGCATAGATTGTCTTCTGCTTGGATGTATACCGCTGCGCTCACCACTGATAATGTGAATGCTTTGCGTCTCCCTATTCGCTTGTATGCGCTCATTGAGTCTGCAGAGGGCTTGGGTATCCTAATTTCTGTTACCAGTTCCCCGGGCTCAAGGCAGTTAATCTTGGGCCCAGCGAACAGCTCCTCAATAGGCAACATGTTCGTACCATCCACCGACTGTACCATGATCTCTGCATCATGCACGATTAATGGACAAGCTGTATCCGCCGCAGGAGAAGCATTCACGATATTTCCAGTGATTGTTCCACGGTTTCTGATCTGGGGGCTGCCTATCCTGCTCACCGCATCATGTAGCGCTGGTATACCCACTGTTAAGGGGTCGGTCGCTGCCTGTGCATGGGTTGTGGTAGCCCCGATCTTGATGAAACCCTCTTCCTCCTTGATGTAATTAAGCTCAGGTATCCTGTTGAGATCAACAACATGGCTTGGGCTGCACACTGCTTCCCTCATGGATACCATTAGGTCGGTGCCACCGATGATGGGTTTCACCTTATCAAGTTCATTAAGTAGCTCTAATGCACCAGCTAGCGTAACTGGAGCATGATACTCGAACTTCGGTATAGGTCTCATTACTGGTCCTCCTTCAATGCCTTGTGCATAGTCCATGACCTGATAGGTATCTCGCTGAATCGTTTGCCAGTGGCATGATAGATGGCGTTAGTAATTGTGGGTACTATGCTAATGATGGCTGGTTCTCCCACTCCTTTAGCGCCGAATACTCCATGCTTGTAAGGTTTCTCTATGATGATGCATGGCTCTATCTCTGGTGTATCTAGACTACTAGGTACCACATAGTCTGTGAAGTTGGGGTTGATGACTTGTCCCTTGTCGTTGAGTTCCATGTTCTCCATCAACGCGAATCCTAATCCTTGGCTGATGGCTCCCTCTATCTGTCCCTCGATTATCATTGGATCGATGGCTTTTCCGCAATCCATGGCAGGCCAGATCCTTGTCACCCGTGTTTCACCTGTCTCAGTGTCAACCTCCACCTCGGCGACTGTAGCAGCAAAAGTATAGACGCTATAATTTACCCCGAGACCCGTTTTAGGGTCAAAGAATCTCTTGGGCGCCTTGAAGTAGCCATACGCTCCCGGGTCATACCCTCGTTGATACATTTCCTCGGCTAGTTCCTTGATGGGTATGCTGGTATCATTGTCTTTCTTATCAAAGGCTTTACCCTCGACTAGCTCAATCCTATCCTCAGACAACTCGAATAACTCGGCAGCACATGCGATCATGTTTTCCCTGAGCTTCAAGGCTGCCTTGGCCGCTGCTGTTCCTCCCAACATTAGCCCACGGCTTCCATGGGTGGGCTTCGCATTCAATGTGCTATCTGTATCAGGCAAATCAATAATGATCTTCTCTATTGGGACCCCTGTAATCTCTGAGACTATCTTAATATGCCCAAAGGGGCTCCCTTGGCCCAGCTCAACAATACCAGTACGATAATTGATGCTTCCATCTTGGTTAAGTAAGAGACTGGCTGCGCTCCAGTCTGGCGTACTCCGACTGGTGCTGATTCCATGGTATGCGAGTCCTACTCCATATCCCCTTACTTTTGATCCATCCCAGACTGGTTCACGGTGATTGGCCCAATCTGAAGCATCTCTTACCGCCTCAAGGCACTCCTTGATGCCAACGCTGTGGTCCAGTACTTGATCACATGTGGTACTGCTACCCACTGTTAACACGTTCTTTAGCCTGAAGTCTATTGGGTCCATGTCAAGCTCATAAGCTAGCTTATCCATCTGCTGCTCTGCAGCAAAGTGAAGCGCAACGTCTCCAAATCCCCTGAAGCTGCCCCCATATACCTTGTTTGTGTAGACTGCTCTACCATCAACGCTGCAGTTATCAACCTCGTAGGGTCCCGCTGCGTGGGCAGTCTGTCTCCATAACCAGAATGGGCTCCTGTTAGCGTATGCCCCACATTCTAGGGTGATATCCACCTCGATGGCGGTTACCTTGCCTTTCTTGTTGGCTCCGCTCCTGTATTTGATGCGTGCTGGGAACCGTTTATTACTATAGGCAAGGCTCTCTTCACGGTTCCAGATGTGAGCCACTGGTTTACCCAGTTTTGTCGCGGCAAACGCAGCGTAGGCTGAGACCAGTGGTCCTTGGTCGTCTTTTCCTCCGAATGCTCCCCCTGTGAGTGCCTGAATTATCTGCACCTGATTCAAGTCCCATCCCAGTACGTGGGCAACCTTCTCTCTACACAGGAACGGGCTCTGACCATTGGCTATGACTGTTACCTTATTTGATCCATCTGGGATGGCGTAAGCTGCCTCGGTCTCGATATAGGTGTGGTCTTGATATGGGCTCCAGTAAGTATCCTCAACCTCTACATCTGCCTCTTTAAACCCCTTCTCGGAATCCCCTTTCCTTATCTTTGCGGTAACAGCGATGTTTCCTCCCTCATGAATATCTAAAGCATCCTCTGCCTGAGCTGCATCAATGTCTAGATAGACTGGGAGAGGATCATAGTCAACATGGATGTTTTCAAACGCCTCCGCTGCGGCATATTCATCCCTTGCGACTACAAGGGCGACGGGGTCTCCGATAAAGTGGACCTTTTTGTAGTTTAGGAATGGTTGATCGGGTAAAGCGTAACCGATCTGATTATTTCCGGTCACATCTGCGCCGGTGTAGATGGCTTCCACACCAGGAATCTTCAACGCTTTCGATGTATCAATTGATTTTATCTTGGCGTGAGCCATGCTGCTTCTGAACACCCTGAGAATGGAGGTATCTTTTGGGACATAATCGGCTGTATAACGTGCCTTGCCGAGCGCCTTGTCGATGGCGTCAGTTCTGATGACGTTTTTCCCTACGACAAGGAAGTCTTTTCGTCCCAGAATATCAGTTAATATCTTATCATACTCCAACGTGGAACACCCATTAATAGTTGAATAGGTAGGGGGGATTATCTAAATAAAAGAATCTCCCAACGAGTCCCAGAAACCCTTCCTGTTAGACTCCAGCACTAGTAACTTGGTTTCCCCGTGGAATAATCTAAGCACATTATCGATCTTGTCTGTCCTACAGAGGATAAGCAACTTACCTCCCCCTTGAAGCGCCTCTATCACCTTGATCAATCCCGGGTATAATCCAAAGCCTCGAACCTCAAGGTGACCATACTCATCAACTATCACCAAAGTTTTTTCATCCATCAGGTACGCTGCTTCAATTAACGCTTCATTGGCTTTCTGAAAAGCTGGTTCATTGTAAAGGAATGGTCCTCTGAGGGGCTTCCAATCTTCCCCCGAGACCTCTGTTCCCCTGTAAACTATGGGCGTGGTCTCTCTGGTATTAGGAAAGAATCCATCATAGCCTATGGTTTCCCTACCTTTCATCACCCTTCTGCTGATTACCCCGTAGACACTGTATCCGTTGACCTTGGCTCTGTCGGCTATCTGTTCTGCTCTGTTGGACTTCCCTGAGCCAATAGGACCGTGTAGGATGAGTATCTGGGGGGTCAACTCGCACAAAGAATACGGTATCTGTTTCTTGAGTCTTGCCTCTCAATAGACTATAGTAGTGCTATTTTTTAACCCATCAGACGAGTCTCATATGATCAACTTGGCTTTCCCCGGCTTCACCCGTAGCAAGATTGTATGTACCATTGGACCTGTATCCAATAGCCCTGAGGTTCTAGACCAGATGCTAGACTCGGGCATGGATGTTGCAAGGATCAACATGAGTCACGGCTCCCCAGAGGAACATAGGCCTGTTATTGAGTATCTGCGCGAGGTAGGTAACTGTGGTATCTTGGTGGACTTGCCGGGTCCAAAGATCAGACTCGGTGAGTTATCAGCGCCTATCTTGGTTGAGGAAGGACATACCCTGTACTTTACCACCAAGAATGTAACGGGGAACCGCTCTGAGCTTCCTGTTAGCTATAATTTACTGCCTTCTGAGGTTGATGTTGGAGGGCATCTCTTCATCAATGATGGTATAATTGATGTGGAGATAACCGACATCGACCAAGATAAGAAAGGATTCTCGGGCATGGTGATCTCGGGTGGCGAGATAACCAGCCGAAAAGGCATCAATGCTCCGGGAGCAAAACTATCCTTGAAGCCTCCTACTGATAGGGACCTTGTTGGGGTGCGTTTTGGTGTGGAGATGGATTGTGACTGGTTTGCAGCCAGTTTCATCAGATCCGAGGAAGATGTCGAGATCATTAAAAGAGTCATACGGGAACATGGCGGTGATCAACCCATCATCAGCAAGATCGAGCATGGGGAAGCAGTCTACAACATAGATGAGATAATCGAAGCAAGTGGGGGCATAATGGTTGCACGGGGGGACTTGGGTATAGAGGTTCCCCCATGGGATGTGCCACTACTCCAAAAGAAGATTATAGAGACCTGCAACCTCAAGGGGAAGCCTGTTATCGTTGCCACCCAGATGCTGGAGTCCATGATGTTAAATCCTAGGCCTACTCGTGCCGAGGCCAGCGATGTGGCTAATGCGTTGCTTGATGGTGCAGATGCTGTGATGTTGAGCGGAGAGACAGCTATTGGCAAGTATCCTGTGGAGACTGTCAAGGCCATGAACAGCATCGGCATGGTAGTTCAGGAGCAGATCACCCCCCGGGATCACATGGAGATGAGGGGACTCCCCTTATCAGATATTATCGGTGATTTGGCTGCACGCGCTGTTTATGCCGTGGAGCCTGCCGCGATTATTGTGGTTACCCGTAGCGGATTCAGTGCCCTGATGGTAAGTAAGCATCGTCCAAAGGCGAGTATTCTGAGTGTGACTAAGGATATCAGGGTTAGTCGCAGGATGCATATGTACTGGGGGGTGAAGCCCATTGACGTGGTCTGGACGGATGATCGGGATGAGCTTATCATCCGGGTTGTCAAACGCAGCCTTGAGCTAGGGTTCTTGTCTAGAGGCGATGTTATCGAGGTGGTCTCTGGCTCCACTCTGATAGCTCCGGGGCTGACCACTACCTTGGATATTTTGAAGGTGGAAGACATACTCTACCGGGCTGGTAGAAGAGACTAGAAAAAAGAGTGAAAACTACTAGACTTTACCAATTATATTTACGAAATTAAGAAAAGAGTCGACAAAGAACAAAAAAATTCATTTTTCTGTATTTCAATAACTGTTTTTATTGGTGTTATGGATGGGGCACCCGTAAAAAGGGACCTGATTCCAAAGTTCACCTTTACATGATCTCGTGTAACTAGTAAAAAGTAAGAGTGTTCCAATGATGCACAGAGAAGGGATATCTGATATCCAAATAGTAAGGTTCATCGTTTTCGTCTCAGGAGCCGTCGTCATGGGGGTCGAGATTATGGCCAGTAGGCTGCTTGCCCCTTACTATGGTGACTCTGTGTACACTTGGGGTAGTTTGATAGCCGTAATAATGATTGCATTAGCGATTGGCTATCGACGAGGAGGGAAAAAAGCTGATAGGTATTCGAGCTACATGGGGCTGCTCAACCTAGTTTTGATAGCCGGAACTTTTGTTACACTTGTTCCCCTCTCAGCTCCCTACGTGCTAGAACTTGTGAGAGAGCTTGGAATACCTCAGATGTATGAGCCTTTACTCCCCTCAGTGATATTGCTCACAATACCAACCATGTACTTGGGCATGGTCAGCCCCTATGCGCTACGATTAGTGGCAAAAAACATCGATGAAATAGGAGATGTGTCAGGGAGCCTCAGTAGCCTAAACACTATTGGCAGCATCTTCGGTACTTTTTTAACTGTTTTTTTCCTCATCCCCAACTTTGGAACAAGGGAGACCCTGCTAAGTATGGGCGTCTTCTTGGTAATGATCTCCATGCTTAGAAGAGGAAAAACCCTCACCCTGAGTGCAGTGTTCCTGCTAATCATAATGATTGTTCCCGGGAATATCCTTCTCAGGGGATTAAGAGTGGTTGGCGATGGGGCTAGCATCTATAGCACAGAGACCCCGTACAGTACCTTGACTATTGTTGAAAACAAAGCCGTTGGTACCCGAACCTTATACCTGAACAATATGCCTCAAAGTGCTATTTACACAAACGGGTCAGTGACCCCGGTTTTCCGTTATACTGATTATTTCAACCTAGCTTTTGGTTACAATCAAAACATAACCAAGATTCTTTTCATCGGCGGTGGAGGATTTTCTGGACCACGACAGTTTCTGGTGGATTACCCAGATACATCTATCAGTGTAGTTGAGATAGATCCTGAAGTTGTTGAGGCTTCGCATAGATACTTTCTAGTCCCTAGGACTAATCCAAGATTAAAGATAACTGTAATGGATGGACGCAAATATCTTGAAACTGCTGGAGTCTACGATCTAATAGTGCTGGATGCATATACCCATACGTATGTGCCATTTCATTTGATGACTGACGAGTTCATGGCGCTTGTTGATTCTCACCTGAGTGAGGACGGGGTTTTCGTGGCAAACGTGATTGGGAGTCTGATTGGTGATGCATCTGAGCTTCTTTGGAGTCAGGTATTGACCACTCAGAACAATATACCCTATGTTGACCTGTACAAGACCAAGGATTTTGTTGATGGGGTGGTTCAGAACATCTGCTTGGTGGCATCAAAAAATAGAGTCACCCTTGAAACACTCCGGAATCACTTAATCGAAACGGTTGAACCAAGACACTTGGAGTTCTTAGATTACAAGTATGATGAAGATTACCCCGTGGAAGGACTTGTGTTACATGATAACTATGCGCCTGTAGAGGACATGCTGAACCCAGTAACGTTAACCGCTTATGATCAAGAGGGAAGATTGGTTCTCCAGAACTTCCTGAATCCCGTATTGATAGGTGGACTTTGGTTCATCTCCATGGGTGGCCTATATTATCTCACTCGAAGGTTCAGTTAGTATCAAGCACTTCTAGCGGTCATCAATAGACTAAGTTTTATCCCCTTATCTCACCCATTTCATTGTATGAGTTATCAATTACCATCAATCACTGAGCCAAAACCGCTCAAACCGAACGAAATAATACTCGTCACCAGCGGCGACCTCCGGCTCAGCGCCAACAAGGAATGTTGGCCTGCCCAGAAAGCCATGGAGGAAAAAGTAGGCAAGGTATTCGAGAAGGAGGGATACAAGATCATCAGGGGCCATCCTTATGACCCTGAGCTTGAGCATGGCTTCATCTGGAATCAACGCATGGGAATGGATGTATTCCAGAAGATACCCAAAGACAGCCGAGTAATCGTGGCGGAAGCAGTATGGCAGTACAGCCACCACGTATTGGCTGGGCTACGAGACCATAGGGGGCCAATCTTGACTTTGGCTAATTGGAGTGGTCAATGGCCGGGTCTGGTTGGCATGTTGAATCTTAATGCGAGCCTCACTAAGATGGGCGTAGAGTACAGTACTATCTGGAGTGTTGATTTTGAGGATGCGTTCTTCCTTAAAGGCATCAGGCAGTGGCTCAATGAGGGAAAAATAACCCATGATACCAGCCATGCACGACCATTAGACCCAGAAAAACTACCCAAATCTGAGGTAGAGCTCGGAACAGCATTGGCTAGGCAGCTCAAGCATGAGAAAGCCGTCATGGGTATCTTCGATGAGGGCTGCATGGGAATGTACAACGGAATAATCGAGGATGAACTGCTAAACCTACTGGGAGTCTACAAGGAACGCCTCAGCCAAAGCGCACTGGTTGCCAAGATGAGGACTGTTAGCGACTCAGAAGCACAGGATGTTCGAGACTGGCTTGACCTCAAGGGAATGACCTTTGTAACGGGCACCGATGAGGCGGCAGAGCTAACAAACCGACAGATACTCGAGCAGTGTAAGATGTATATCGCAGCTGTCAGGATCGCGGATGAGTTTGGATGCGACCTAATTGGTATCCAGTACCAGCAGGGACTCAAAGATATGGCTCCAGCCAGCGACCTCGTCGAAGGATTACTGAACTGCAGTGACAGACCTCCAGTGCATCATGAAGTGACTGGCAAGGTTCTCTACGAAGAAAAACCAGTTCCACACTTCAACGAGGTTGATGAGGGCGCAGGATTAGACGCATTGATCACCAACAGGGTCTGGACCGCCATGGGTTACAACCCTGATACAACCCTCCATGACGTAAGATGGGGCGACTGGTACAAAGACGACTATGTCTGGGTCTTCCTTATCAGCGGAAGCGCACCCCCCACCCACTTCAAAGGAGGATACATGGGAGCAAGCAGCGAAAGACAGCCACCAATGTACTTCCCACTAGGCGGAGGAACCCTCAAAGGAGATAGTAAATCTGGTGAGATCGTCTGGAGCAGGGTCTATGTAGCGCCTAACGGGCTATTCGCTGACATTGGCAGAGGCTCTGTGGTTGATCTTCCTGAGGAGGAGACCAAGCGACGCTGGGATGCCACCACACCAGAGTGGCCCATAATGAGCGCAGTACTCCACGGAGTGTCCCGAGACCAGTTCATGGCCAAACACAAAGCCAACCATATACAAGTGGTCTACGCACCCACGAATTCTGACGCTGACAAGGCGTTAGCAGCCAAGGCAGCAATGTTCCACGCTCTAGGCGTTAAGGTAAACGTCTGTGGTGATGTGAAGGTAGGTTAATCTATGCATGTTATAGCTGTTGACTTGGGGGCTAGTAACGGCAGGGTAATGAAATGTACCTATGATGACAGCTTCAGGCTTGAAGAGGTCCACAGGTTCCCCAATGTCCCGGTGAAGCGGGGAAAATACCTTCACTGGAATATTCAACAGCTATGGCGAGAGACTATAAAAGGCATAGAATGGGCTAGTGAGGGCGCCCAGAGTATAGGTATTGATTCTTGGGGTGTAGACTTCGGGTTACTTGATTCCCAAGGGAACCTCTTGGAGGATCCAATACACTACCGTGACCCACGAACCAATGGCATGATGGAGTGGGTCTTCAAACGAATCACCCGGAGAGAGATATTCAACAAGACAGGCATCCAGTTTCTAGAATTAAACACACTATACCAGTTGGCAAGTCTATCCAGAAGACGAAAAGCGCTAATGAAAAAAGCTGGCTCCTATCTGGGGTTCCCTGATCTATTCAACTACTGGCTCACAGGCGAGAAAAGAGCCGAGTTCAGCCATGCGACCACGACCCAGTGTTATAATCCACTTGAGAAGCGTTGGGATCCGGATATCCTAAAGGCAATTGGTGTCCCAGTTGAATTTTTCCCCGATATAGTATACCCGGGAGATATTCTTGGCTCCATGAAATCTATGAGTGTCTCTGTACCCGCCTGCCATGATACTGGTAGCGCTGTAGTAGCCACTCCAACAACAGACACAGATTTCGTCTACCTCAGCAGTGGCACATGGAGCCTAATGGGAACCGAGACCAAGGAGACAGTAATCAATGATGAGGTATATCAACAGAACTTCACTAACGAAGGAGGAGCAGAAAAGACAAATAGGCTTCTCAGAAACCTCCCGGGGCTTTGGTTTGAACAAGAACTCTTACGCGAATGGACCAGCAAGGGCTCACGAGTAACATATGACGACCTCAACCAGCTCGCAGAAGGCACCGAGCCCTTCAGATCCATAATCAACCCAGCAGACCCAAGGTTCATGGCTCCCGGAGACATGACCTCAAGAATAATCGAGTACTGCCGGGAACATGGTGAGCCCCAGCCAATGAGCATGGGCGAGCATATACGCTGTGTATATGATAGCCTCGCGTTTAGCTATCGTCTGGGTCTTGAACAGCTGGAATCTATCACAGGTAAACATTATCACCTCATCAATGTGATTGGAGGGGGTTCATTGAACAAGTTCCTCAATCAGCATACCTCTGATATAACTCAGAGGAAACTAGTCGCTGGTCCCGTGGAGGCTGCGGCTCTTGGGAACGCCATCGTGCAGTACAAGTGCATTGGGCTACTAAGGGATATCAGTGAGGCAAGGGAGGTACTCAAGGAGACCTTGGAGCTTCCTGTCTATTACCCAACAGATGGGTTGGAGTGGGAAAACGCCTATAATCGTTACTTGGAGTTAATCAAACAATGATTATCGGATTAATATCAGACACCCACGACAACGTCCCCTATATCAAGAAGGCAATAACACGACTCAAAGAAGAAAGAGTCAAGCTCGTACTCCACGCAGGCGACTATATCTCAGCCTTCACCGCCAAACCTTATGCTGAGCTTGATGTGCCTCTCATAGGTGTTTTTGGGAATAATTGCGCCGAGACTGATAGACTCAAAACGGTTTACGCTGAGGTAGGAGGTGATCTCCGTGGCTACTTTGCTGAGATTGAAGTTGATAGACTCAAGATCGCTTTGATACATGGGCACCGGAAACAGGACGAAGACAAAGCGTTCAACGGTGATTACGATGTGGTTGTCAGAGGACATCTGCATAGGTCATCGATTGCCGAGGAAAACGGAGTATTGGTAATAAATCCGGGGGAGGTCTGTGGATATCTAACGGGCGTCCACAGTATTGGCTTCTTGGATACTGAGAAAAGATTCGCTTGGATAAGCGAACTAGACTAGGCACAGAATCGTTTGATTACCTCCGCCTGGACTTGGGATACTTTGTAGACAGAGTCAAGGTCAACCCACTCCACAGCTGCATGAGCGCCCTCACCATTAGGTCCATAAGCCACAGCTGGTATTCCTTTATCATAGATAATCTGGGTGTCCATCCACCCAGAGCCTCCAATGAATCGAGGTTTAGCACCCATTATTCGTGTTATTTCCTCCTCTAGGAGCTTGCATATTTCTTCTTCTGGGCTGATCTCCATGGGTCCCCGGTAGAAAGTGATCTTGTAATCTGCCTTGAACTTGGGGTCATCTTCGCTTAGACTCTGTAATAAGTGCTGCATCTCGATCTCCACGTCTTCGCGGGTCTCTCCCGGTATCAAGCGTCTCTCTATCTCCAGTTTGCACCTATCAGGATACGTGCTTAGTTCCCGACCTCCGCTAATTATACTGGCGTGGACGCTTCCCGGTCCTACCAATGGATGCTCATCTTCCAGCAAGATATTCTGAAGCGCCTCTAATCCGATGAGAACATGCCCCATCTTGGCGATTGCATCAATCCCTGACTTATATTTACTTCCATGGGCGGCGAATCCATGGGTCACCACATCGATCCACGCGAATCCCTTGTGGGCTACCTGAATATTGGCGTTTGTAAATTCCCCAATAATAGCCGCATCTACTCTCTGTTCCTTCATCAAGTGCTCTGTACCGATACTGGCAAACTCCTCATCACAGACACAGGCAACAACAACATCTCCACTAAGCTCCATCCCTGAATCCACCATAGCCTTGACCGCTCCCAGACTTGCTGACAATCCACCTTTCATATCGAAGCTACCACGCCCATAGAGCTTGCCATCGGCGATCTTGGGGTCGAATGGGTCAATTGTCATGTAGTCAACTCCTACAGTGTCAATATGCCCATTGAGCATCAGGGCTTTTCCTCCCCCTGTGCCCTTCAATACTCCAACAACGTTTGGTCTTCCGGGCTCAACCTCAATTAGCTCAGTCTTCAATCCTAGAGCAATCAACCACTCCTTCAAGTATTCAGCTATCTCCGCCTCTCCTGCAGCTCCCGGTACCAGCGAAGGATTAACAGAGTCAATCTTTACGAGATCCTTGAGAAGTTCTACCAGCTTCTCATTATCTATATCTATGTTCAATGCAATCCATGAGAATAGTTGTATGTATAAAAAAGGTAGCCGGCTAGACTACGCCCTTCTTCCTGAGTTCTTCTAGTCTCTCAGAGCTTAAACCAAGGACACGCGTCAATACCTCAACAGTATGCTCACCTAGCAACGGAGCAGGCTCGCTAAGATCTCCCTTTGTGTCACTGAACTTGATTGGGAACCCGGGCTCAACGATCTCACCCATAACGGGATGATCCACCTTGACGAACATCTCACGAGCCAACGCCTGCGGAGACCTCTGAGCCTCCTCAAGATCCATTACGGCTCCTACTGGGACACCTATTTTGCCCAATTCTTCTACCACTTCATCTGTGGTCCTTTCCGCGACCCATTTGCTCGCTGTATCCTCTTCCAGCTCCTCCACACCGAGAAGCTCCTTGAACCAGTCAGTTATCCTGCCCGGAGGCAGGCTGAACATAACATATCCATCTTGGGTCCTGTTTAATCCACCTATACCCGTTCTACCAGATCGTCCAGCGCTCATGAAGCTCATCTTTGCGATGTTCCAGAAGCTGAAACTCTGCATGCAACCAATCATACTATCCATCTGGGCTACATCCACCCGCTGCCCCTTTCCCGTCTGGTTTCTACTCAACAATGCAGCCAATATACCTATGAGACAAGTGAATCCCGGAATAGTATCTGCTATGGCGTCTGGGGCTTGAATCGGTGGACCCTCAGGGTCAACTGCGTCCTTCATAAGCCACATGAATCCACTTGTAGCCTGTGCGATAGGGTCAAAGCTGCGTCTATCCTTCCATGGACCAGTATGCCCGAAGCCGCTGATGCTTGCATAGATTATCCCCGGGTTAAGCTCTTGGAGTACATCCCATCCCAGTCCGAGGCGATCCATGGTTCCTGGGCTGAAGTTCTCCATAACTACATCGGATTTTTTCACCATCTCCATGAAGAGTTCCTTGCCCTCTGGTTTCTTGAGGTCGAGGGTTATTCCTTTCTTGCCTCTGCCGAGGAAGAGGAAGTATGGGCTTTGTCCTTTGATGAGGGGTGGGAACATGCGGGTCATGTCTCCCCACTGGGGTTCTATCTTGATTACGTCTGCGCCCATGGCTGCCATGTATAATGTGCATATTGGTCCAGCGTGGGCGTGAGTCAGGTCAAGGACTCTGATTCCCTTTAGAGCTGTCATCGATTACACTCTCCCTACTGAGAGGTATGAGATAAAAAAAGATACGGAATTATCCCCGTATCCAGCCCGGATAAACGGGGTACTTGCTACAGATAATCTCCAACAAGTAGGGCTTATCGG
>Ga0272441_10001542_pt1 | contig 49101 bp, 41 predicted proteins | sample SSMProp6N_FD_193582 | JGI IMG/M metagenome (GOLD analysis project Ga0272441, IMG submission 193582) | Marine sediment archaeal communities from Little Sippewissett salt marsh, Falmouth, MA, United States - SSM-Prop-6N | ecosystem: Environmental > Aquatic > Marine > Wetlands > Sediment ... | reverse complement strand
CATTACCAGTGCTTCGTTGCCCTTTTCCTTTGCAAATTCCTTGAACACCTTTGCTACGGCTGCAGCGTCTCCCGTAACTACCGTAAATGCGTTGGGACCAGCCATAAAGTCCTGCGGGACAGGGCACGATTCCTCTTCCAGAGCTATTTTCATCAGTTTGTTCTTGGCTACGTGCATTTCTCCCCCCGCCTGACGAATGCGGGAACGAAGATCGGTGATCTTGCTGACCGTAAGACCACGGTACTCGGAAATGAAAATGGCTTCCTTGCCGCTGATCTTTTCGCGCAGTTCCGCAACCTTGGCTATCCTGGATTCCGAAGGCATATATTCACCTCCCCCCAATAAAAATCTCCCGGACCCACCGGGCCCGGGAGACGTATACGCATGCAACTGCGACCGTTCTCTCGACCTCGGCGGGGTGTTGTTTTAAGCGCATTATATGCGCCCCGGCTTTCTTCAGTCTTTCAACGCAGGTTCAATTCTATGTGGTTTTACTGGCGGGTCTTTCACCCGCCTCGCCGCCTATTCTGTCACCAGTTCCTTCTGGGCCGCGGATGGATCCACCTTGACCCCCACACCCATGGTGGAGGTAACGGTGAGACTGCGGACATACTGGCCCTTTACGGCGGCAGGTCTTGCCTTGACTATGGCGTCGAAAAGCGCCCTGGCGTTCTGCACCAGAGCTTCGGTGGAAAAGCTGGCTTTTCCTATGGCGTTATGGATGATCCCGAACTTGTCGACCCTGTATTCCACCTTGCCCGCTTTTATTTCCTTTACCGCATCGGCGATGTCGAACGTTACCGTTCCGGCCTTGGCGCTGGGCATCATGCCGCGCGGCCCCAGAACACGGCCAAGTTTGCCGACGGATTTCATCATATCAGGGGTCGTTATAACAGCGTCGAAATCGAGCCAGCCGCCCTCGATCTGTTTTACAAGGTCTTCGCCACCGGCGATATCGGCTCCGGCCTCTTCGGCCTCCTTGATCTTTTCGCCTGCGGCTATGGCCACTACTTTTTTGGTTACGCCTGTTCCGTTGGGAAGCACGATGGTGCTGCGTACCTGCTGGTCGGCGTGGCGCGGATCGACACCCAGTTTGACGTGCATCTCAAGGCTCTCGTCAAATTTGGCGGATGCGTTCGACCTGGCCATTTCTACTGCTTCGGCCAGCGAATACTGTTTCTCCCTGTCGATCTTTCCCTGTATCTCGCGGTATCTTTTGCTACGTTTCGGCATTGTTGTTTTCCTCCTCGTGGTGCATGCGAGCCTGCGGCTCTCCCACCAGATTATTGCTAACCAGCTACTTCGATACCCATGGATCTTGCGGTGCCCTTGATCATCTCCATGGCTGCTTCTACATCATTGGCGTTGAGGTCTTCCTTCTTGATCTCGGCAATTTCCTTAACCTGGGCCAGAGTCACCTTGCCGACCTTTACCTTATTGGGCTCACCCGAGGCTCTTTCAAGGCCTGCGGCCTTTTTGAGCAGAATGCTTGCGGGCGGAGTCTTTGTTATGAAGCTGAAACTCCTGTCGGCGTACACCGTAAGTACCGCCGGAATGATCATGCCTGGCTGATCGGACGTCTTGGCATTGAACTGTTTGCAGAACTCCATGATGTTGACGCCGTGCTGGCCAAGCGCCGGGCCGACCGGCGGCGCGGGCGTCGCCTTGCCGGCGGGAAGTTGCAATTTGATCTGTGCAATGATTTTTTTCGCCATTACCCTGTTTCCCTCCTGTGGTCACCTAAACTGCGGCGCAAACGATAAACGTCGATGTTACAGTTTCTCCAGTTCGGAGTAATCGGCTTCTACAAGGGTCTCGCGGCCAAAGACCGATACGGAGAACTTTACCTTTCCCTTTTCCTCCAGCACTTCGACGACTGGTCCCACCTGGCCCTCGAAAGGCCCTGCCTTGACCCTGATGACGTCTCCCTGCCTGAGGTCTATTTCTACTTTGGGCTTGACCTGGTCGCGCCCTATTTTGCTCATGATCTCGCTTACTTCCCGTTCCGTCAAAGGTATAGGGAAATTGCCGGCGCCCACGAAACCCGTTACGCCGGGCGTATGACGAACGACATACCAGGACTGGTCGTCAAGGAGCATCTCCACGAGCACATAGCTGGGAAAAACCTTGCGCCTCGTGCGCTTGGTCTTTCCGTCCTTGACAGTGACCCTTTCCTCTACAGGCACAAGCACATGAAATATCTTCTCGTCCATGCCCATTGTGGCTATGCGCTGTTCGAGGTTGGCCTTTACCCTGTTTTCGTATCCCGAGTAGGTTTGTACGATGTACCAGCGACGTTCTTTCTTGTCGTTCATCAGTTAAAAGGGGGCCGGTCCGGCCCCCCTGTCCTCCTCCATGTCGCCCGATCCTCAACCGCGAACGCCAAAGCCTGCGGTTACTGTATGATCCTTGAGAAGACGGCCGTCAGGATAACGTCCACAAGACCAAGGTACGCCGAGACCAGAAGCGTCACCGCGATCACGATCAGGGTCGAGTACCAGACCTGCTGACGGCTCGGCCAGGTGACCCTTTTGAGTTCTGCTCTCGCTTCGCGGATAAATCCAAACATTTTCATGCAGTCACGGCCCCCTGTGTTCTCTTGCTAGTAAAAAAATGGCAGGCCCGGCAGGACTTGAACCTGCAACCCCCGGATTTGGAGTCCGGTGCTCTGCCAATTGAGCCACGGACCTGCGCGCGGATGGTATTCTACACTACTTCGTTTCCTTGTGCAAGGTGTGCTTGTTGCACCACTTGCAGAACTTGTTTTTTTCGAGTTTCTTTTGCATCTTTTTCTTGTTCACCGTTGTTACGTAATTACGCCTTTTGCATTCTGTGCACTGAAGCCCTATAACATCCGACATTAGTGGTCGCCCCTACTTGTCCAGAATTTCGGTGACGACGCCTGCGCCCACGGTGCGTCCGCCTTCGCGTACGGCGAAGCGGAGACCCTGGTCCATGGCGATCGGCACGATAAGGTTCACTTCAAAGGTCGCGTTGTCTCCGGGCATTACCATCTCTACGCCGTCAGGCAGTTTGATGTCGCCGGTAACGTCGGTGGTCCTGAAGTAGAACTGCGGCTTGTAACCCGTGAAGAACGGCGTGTGGCGCCCGCCTTCTTCCTTTTTGAGTACGTAGACTTCGCCCTTGAAGTGCTTGTGAGGCGTGATGCTGCCCGGTTTGGCGAGCACCTGGCCCCGCTCGACGTCGTCCTTGCCTACGCCCCTGAGCAGTACGCCTACGTTGTCTCCGGCCATTGCGTCGTCGAGGATCTTGCGGAACATCTCAAGCGATGTGGCTACTGTCTTCTTGATGTCTTCCTGCATGCCTATGATTGCTACTTCGTCTCCGCCCTTTATGATGCCGCGCTCAACTCTACCGGTGACAACGGTGCCGCGTCCGGTGATGGTGAATACGTCCTCGATGGGCATGAGGAAGGGCTTGTCGACGTCGCGCTCGGGCGCGGGGATGTAGCTGTCGCAGGCGTCCATGAGCTCCCAGATGGATTTGCTCCACTTGCCTTCACGGCTGGCGTCTTCGTCTTCCAGCGCCTTGAGTGCGGAACCGCGGACAACGGGTACGTCGTCTCCGGGGAATTCGTACTTGTTGAGCAGATCCCTGATCTCCATCTCGACGAGGTCCATGAGTTCTTCGTCGTCGACCATGTCGACCTTGTTCATGTACACGACAAGCGCGGGTACGTTGACCTGACGCGCCAGCAGTACGTGTTCCCTGGTCTGCGGCATGGGGCCGTCGGCGGCCGATACGACTATTATGGCTCCGTCCATCTGCGCCGCGCCGGTGATCATGTTCTTGATGTAGTCGGCGTGTCCCGGGCAGTCGATGTGCGCGTAGTGACGGTTCTCCGTCTGGTACTCTACATGCGCGATGTTGATGGTGATGCCGCGCTCACGCTCTTCCGGAGCCTTGTCTATCTGCTCGAAAGGCGTGAAGTCCGCCCATCCGTTCGACGCAAGCGTCTTGGTGATAGCCGCCGTCAGCGTCGTTTTCCCGTGGTCGATGTGACCTATCGTCCCTATGTTCAAATGCGGTTTCGACCTGTCAAAATGCTCTTTCGCCATTTCCTGAAACCTCCTCAACAGAATACAGTGTTTTCGTTTTCGATCTATCTATTTTCTGAGGATCTTTTCGGTAACGTCTTTCGGGACTTCCTCGTAGTGAGTGAACTGCATCGTATAGGAAGCCCTTCCGGACGTTCTGCTTCTAAGATCCGTCGCGTAGCCGAACATCTCGGACAGAGGCACGTAGGCCTTGACTATCCTTGCGTTCCCGCGCATCTCCATACCCTCGACATGCCCTCTGAGGGAGGACAGATTGCCCATGACATCACCGACGTATTCCTCGGGAGTAACTACTTCGACTTCCATTATGGGCTCCATCAGTACGGGCTGCGCCGCCCTCATGGCGTCCTTGAAAGCCATTGAGGCGGCAATCTTGAAGGCCATCTCCGAACTGTCGACTTCGTGATAGCTTCCGTCAACCAGCGAGATCTTCATGCCGATAACAGGATAACCGCCGAGAACGCCGTTGTTGACCGAATCGGCCAGACCCTTCTGTACGGCGGGAATATACTCTCTCGGTATGGATCCGCCGACGATCCTGTTCTCGAACTCGTAGCCCTTGTGATCCGGTAGTGGTTCGATCTCCAGGACAACGTGTCCATACTGTCCGCGTCCACCTGTCTGTTTGACGAACTTGCCCTCCGCCGAAGAGGGATTGCGGATAGCTTCGCGGTAGGCCACCTGCGGCTTGCCCACTCGCACCTCCACGCCGTATTCCCTCTTGAGCCTGTCTACGATGATCTCAAGGTGCAGCTCGCCCATTCCCGAGATTATAGTCTGTCCCGTCTCCTCGTCACTTTTGACGCGGAAGGTCGGATCTTCTTCCGCGAGTCCCGAAAGGCCCTTTGACAGCTTGACCTGGTCGGCCTTGCTCATGGGCTCCACCGCCAGATCGATAACAGGTTCCGGGAACTCGACCGTTTCGAGAATTACGGGTTTCGACGCATCGCAAAGCGTGTCGCCCGTCCTTGTCGACTTGAGTCCGGGAAGAGCCACTATCATGCCGGTCTCCGCCGTTTCGAGATCCTCACGCTTGTTGGCGTGCATGCGTATGATCCTTCCGATTCTTTCCCGGCTGTTGGTGGTGGTGTTGAGCACACTGCCGCCGGCCTTTACCTTTCCGGCATAGATCCTGCAGTAGACCAGTCTCCCCACGAAGGGATCCACCACTATCTTGAACGCAAGAGCGGTAAAGGGACCCTCTACTTCGGGCCTGCGCTCAACGCTTTCTCCTGTTTTTGGATGCACGCCCACTACAGACGGCATATCAAGCGGACTCGGCAGATAGTCGACAACGGCGTCGAGAAGGAGCTGCACACCCTTGTTCTTGAAGGCCGATCCGCACATCACCGGGAACAGCTCCAGCGCGATCGTTCCCTTGCGTATGGCGGCCCTTATGGCGGCTTCCGGCGCCTCCCGTCCCTCGAGATAGAGGTTCATTATCTCCTCGTCCAGGTCGGCCAGAGCTTCGACGAGCACTTCACGTCCGAGATGGGCTTCTTCAAGAAGCTCGGGCGGGATATCCACGATCTTGGGATCCTTGCCCAGCTCATCTCTGTACATGACGGCCTTGAACCTTACCAGATCGATAATGCCGTTAAAACTGTCTTCCACACCTATAGGTATCTGCACGGGAACGGCGTTGGCGCCGAGTCGCTCCCTGAGCTGTGAGACCACAAGACTGAAATCGGCTCCCACGCGGTCCATCTTGTTAACGAACGCGACTCTGGGGACCCTGTAGCGGTCCGCCTGACGCCAGACGGTCTCGGACTGGGGCTCAACACCCCCGACGGCGCAGAAAACCGCCACCGCTCCATCGAGGACCCTCATGGACCTCTCGACCTCTACAGTAAAATCCACGTGGCCGGGCGTATCAATTATATTGACATTATGATCATTCCAGGAACAGGTTGTGGCCGCTGAGGTGATCGTTATACCACGCTCGCGCTCCTGCTCCATCCAGTCCATTGTAGCGGCGCCTTCATGCACTTCACCGAGCTTGTGCTTCCTTCCGGTATAGAAAAGGATACGCTCGGTCGTGGTCGTCTTTCCGGCGTCGATATGCGCTGCTATTCCGATATTGCGGATCTTGCTGAGATCTCTGTGTCCCATTCTTATTCACCACCCGGCCCCGCTCCGCCTCTGCGGCGGAATATCAAGGGGTGCTACCAGCGATAATGAGCAAAGGCCCTGTTGGCCTCCGCCATCCTGTGGGTGTCCTCCCGTTTCTTGATGGTGCTTCCTTCGTTCTTGTAGGCGTCGGTGAATTCTCTGGCCAGTCTTTCTTTCATGGGCATACCCTTGCGGCCCCTGGCATACTGTAGTATCCAGCGGATCGCAAGCGCCTGCGCCCTTGCCGGCTGCACTTCGACCGGAACCTGGTACGTGGCTCCTCCAACCCTGCGCGGTCTGACCTCTACGATAGGCCTTGCGTTCTCCATGGCTTTGCTGAACACTTCCATGGGCTCCGCACCTACCCGTTCCCCCGCGATATCGAGAGCTCCGTACATGATCGTCTCTGCAACGCTTTTCTTCCCGTCAAGCATGATCGCGTTTATGAACTTTGCGATATCCTTGCTCCCGAAGCGGGAATCGGGCTGTGTTTCTCTTTTGCGAATATGACCTTTTCTGGGCATTGTTCAGGCGCCTCCTTGTTTGCTCCGGCTGCTGCGGCTACTTGGGCCGCCTGGCGCCGTACTTGGACCGGCTCTGCTTGCGGCCTTCGACCCCGCCGCAATCGAGGGTTCCCCTGACGATGTGATACCTGACACCCGGGAGGTCCTTTACACGACCTCCGCGGACCAGAACTACGGAGTGTTCCTGCAGGTTGTGGCCAACGCCTGGAATATATGACGTGACCTCAAGCCCGTTGGTGAGTCGTATCCTGGCCACCTTGCGGAGAGCCGAGTTAGGCTTCTTGGGTGTGACCGTATAGACCCTCGTACACACGCCTCTGCGGGCGGGGTTGCCCTGAAGCGCCGGAGCGCTTGACCGTTTCCGTTTTTCCAGTCGACCCTTCCGGATCAGCTGATTGATCGTTGGCAATGAACTCCCTCCTTACACTGTAAAAAACGATTCGACACGGCCTGCGTTTTCAGTTTTTCAGACCGGACGGTATCCCGGCCGCCGCCGCCTTGCAACCGATCGCGCAGGCTCTGCCGAGTTTTTCCATGCTTTCCGCCCATTCAACGGGTATACCGCCGACACGGGCCTGTTCCTCCAGACGATCCACTATCGAACCCTTTGCATCCCTGGCGATGAAAACCTTTGCTATACCGCCCTCGGAAAGGGCGCGCCGGACCGCTTTCGCTCCGACCACCCGTCCGGGCACACCAATCTCGTTCAAGGGCACAGAAATCCCTCCCTCGAAAGGCACCGGGACATGATAGCAACGGCGCTACGGGGTGTCAAGAAATCCCGCACATCTAGATGGGCCCAACGTCTTCGGATGTCTCCCCCTGGACGACTGGCGGCGGAAGTATCTCGGTCTTTCTGTATACCTCCGAAGCGGTGCCGGCCGGTATCAGGCTCCCGATTATGACATTTTCCTTCAGACCCTTCAGTTCGTCCATGTCGCCCCTGACAGCCGCTCCCGCCAGCACCTGAGCAGTTTGCTGGAAGGAAGCCGCGCTCAGGAAACTGTCGGTTGCGAGGGCCGCCTTGGTTATCCCGTGGATAACCGGCTTCCACTGTGGCTCGTCACGCAGTCTTCTGACGAAACCGACCCGCTGGATGATCCGCTTGGTGTCGGCGTGGGTGAATATCGGTCTGAGGACCAGTTCCTCGGGATCCATCTCCACCAGAGTTTCGAGGACCTGATGATTGACTTCCCGTCCGGCTTCCACGACCGTTTCACCTTCACTTGAGACAACGGCGCCCAGTATCACCTTTCCATAGGCGGTATCCGTAAGCACCTGGTGCAGCAACGAGTCGCGCGAATGTATCTCGCCGTCAATTTCAACGGCCGTCAGTTCACCCTCCACGAGGCCCCGCACCACTCTCCCGTCTACCATATGGGGTATGTCCGCTACGGATTCCCCGTCAGCGTCAATGGCTTTTGAAAGCGGCAGTCCCCAAACCTTGTCTATAAGCATTTTCTGCATGGCCTCGGATACAATTACCCGTTCCGGGCTTTTCCAGACGCGGATGCTTTCCACCTCGTTGCGCCTGAGTGAATCGGAGACGGCTCTGTCAATAAGCTGATCCTTGAGGGCCAGCTTCTCACCTTCCACTTCTACATCCTCGGCCAGATAGGCGTTGTCTTCGAGCGCATCCAGGACCTCTATGTCCCTGACCCATATATCCATCGGTTTTCCGGCCGTCACGAGACCAAGCTGACCGGTGGTGAGACTGGTTCCGGCCTCTATCCGGCGATCTTCGTCCAGTTCACAGGTCTGAATAAGCTCAAGACCTTCCATTTCTCTCCTGAAGGCGGCTTCACCCACTATAAGCCTCAGCAGGCATCCGTCGTCCTCGAGGTTCATTTCCGCCACACCGGAACCCGGTCTCAGCAGATCCCGCACCATTTTCTCGTTCAATTCCTCTCCCTTGTGGGCGAGCGCCGCTTCCAGATTGCCCTGGCCTGAAACATCCTTTATTACCGTTCCGGTCATTTTCTCCACGGCCTCATCAAGGAACCGCTCGTTATCGAGTCGGATCTGTTCCGATTCCTTTTCCAGGTCTCGCAGCCAAACGAGTTCTCCAGCGACAAAGGTGCTGTCGCCTTCCTCGGAGATGCGGACCCTGTTCACCGGGGCCACCTTTCTGAGAATGACCTCTATGTGCTTGTTGTTTATCGAAACGCCCTGCGATCTGTAGACTGCCTGAATGCTGTCTACCAGATACTTCTGAACTGCTTCCAGCCCCTCGACTTCCAGAAGCTGCTGGGGGTCTATATACCCCTCGGTTATTGCCTGGCCCTTCTCCACCTCTTCGCCTTCCTCTACGAGTAGATGCTGCGAGGCCGGCACGTTGTACGAGGACCTGGTCTCACCCTTTTCCTCGGTGGAACTGATGAAGACCTTTCTCTTGCCTTCCATTTCGCGAATCTCCGATATAATTCCATCCCTGTCCGAAAGGAAGGCCACTTTCTTGGGCCTGCGTACTTCGAAAAGCTGCTCTATCCTTGGAAGGCCCTGCGTGATGTCCTCACCCGTCAGCCTTACTCCTCCAGTGTGAAACGTTCGCATCGTCAGCTGGGTGCCCGGTTCTCCGATCGACTGGGCCGCAACGACGCCGACCGCCTCGCCTATGGAAACCTTTTCCCGCGACGATAGATCCATGCCGTAGCACTGTCGGCACACGCCTTCCTGAAGGCCGCAGGTCATCGGGCTCCGCACCCAGACCTCGTCGATGCCCGCGTTTTCGATGCGCAAGGCTATATCGTTCGTTATCGATTCGCCGCCCTTGACCAGGATCTCGCCGCTGTCCGGATGCGAAATATCGTTCAGCGCCGTTCTTCCCGCGATACGCTCACTGAGATGTATTACGATCTTGTCGTCCTGCATCAGAGGCCGTATCCTGACACCCTGGTCCGTACCGCAGTCTTCCTTGACTACGATAAGGTCCTGCGCCACGTCGACAAGCCTGCGGGTAAGGTACCCCGACTTGGCTGTTCTAAGGGCGGTGTCCGCCAGGCCTTTCCGGGCCCCGTGGGTCGAAATGAAGTATTCCAGCATGTTCAGGCCTTCCCGGAAATTCGAGACGATGGGATAGTCGATGATCCTGCCCGAAGGATCGGCCATAAGCCCTCTGATACCGGCCATCTGGGCCACCTGGCTCTTGCTGCCCCTGGCCCCGGATTCGACCATCATCTTGAGTGGATTGGTTTCCTCCATGTTGGCCAGGATCGAATCCGCCGCCTCTCTGGCCGCTTCCGACCACAGAGTCTCCTTCTGGCGCAGGTATTCGTCTTCCGTCAGGATCCCCATGCCGTACTGTGAGCCGAGCTCTTCCTCCTGCTCCATGGCCTGCTTGACGATGTCCTTTTTCTTGGGAGGTATGACGACATACGACAGGCCGATGCTCAACCCGCTTACGCTTGCCCAGTGATAGCCCAGCGTCTTGACGGCGTCGAGCATGGTTACAAGGGAATACCTGCCCACCTTGTCGTAGGCGTTGTCCAGAAGCATCCCCAGGCTCTTCTTGTTCATCTGCTTGTTTATAAAGCGAAGATCCTGGTGGATGACGCTGTTGAAAAGAGCTCTCCCCGGCGATGTTTCTATCCATTCACCCCGGACACGCAGTTTGATGGCGCTGTTGACGTGAACTGCGCCGTGGTCCAGGGCGCTGAGAACATCTTCGATTTCAGTGAAGGTCATACCCTCGCCCTTGAGCCCCTTGCGCATCCCGGTAAGGTAGAAGATGCCGAGTACTATGTCCTGCGTAGGTGTGACCACAGGTTTGCCGCTTGCCGGTGAAAGCAGGTTCTTGGCCGAAAGCATGATCATCTGCGCCTCAACTCTGGCCTCTATCGACAGCGGCACGTGCACGGCCATCTGGTCCCCGTCGAAGTCGGCGTTGAAAGCCGTACATACCAGGGGATGGAGCCTTATGGCCTTGCCCTCCATAAGTACGGGCTCGAAAGCCTGGATGCCCAGCCTGTGCAGTGTGGGCGCCCTGTTCAAAAGGACCGAATGCCCCTTTATGACCTCCTCGAGTATCCCCCAGACATCTTCGCGTCCTCGTTCGATGACGCGCTTGGCGCTCTTGACATTGGGAGCAAGACCTCGCTCCACAAGCTTCTCGATCACGAAAGGTTTGAAAAGCTCCAGCGCCATCTGTTTAGGCAGGCCGCACTGGTTGAGTTTGAGGTTCGGCCCTATGACAATGACCGAACGGCCGGAGTAGTCGACGCGCTTGCCCAGAAGGTTCTGGCGAAAACGACCCTTCTTTCCCCGCAGAAGGTCGGTAAGGCTCTTGAGCGGCCTGTTGCCGGCGCCAAGGACGGCCTTGCCCATACGTCCATTGTCGACAAGAGCGTCAACCGACTCCTGGAGCATCCGTTTTTCGTTGCGGATGATGATCTCCGGCGCCCTGAGCTCCTGCAGCTTGCGCAGTCTGTTGTTCCTGTTGATGACCCTTCTGTACAAATCGTTGAGGTCGGATGTGGCGAACCGGCCTCCGTCAAGCTGGACCATCGGCCTGAGATCCGGCGGTATGACAGGAAGAACCTTGAGTATCATCCATTCCGGCCGCCCGTCACTTTTCCGGAAATCCTCGGTGACCTGTAGTCTTTTCACCAGTTTGCGCTTCTTCTGGCCAGTGGTGTCTCCTATCTCTTCCCTGAGGGACGCCGCCAGGTCCTCCATGTCTATCTTTGCGAGAAGCGACTCAACGCCTTCCGCGCCGATGCCGGCCTGGAATTCTTTGTCGTACTGGGCGCAGAGATGCTGCTCCCTCTCAAGAATGATATCGGAACGAACGAAGGGAGAGTCTCCTGCCCCGATGACTATATAGCAGGGATCCTCTATGGTTATCGTCTCGGGCTGAACCGAAAAACGCCCAGGGTATTTCTGGTAGAACAACTGATATTCGCTGGCGGATATTACGTCGCCCTTGGCAAACGGAAGATGGGCGACCGCAGTTACAACGAAGCCCTCCTCGTCGTTGCCGGCCCTTGCTCTTTCGACGGGGGCGTCCACGCCTTCTTCGGCGAGACTGTCGCGCTCGCTAGCCCTGAGGATGCGCCCCTCCTCGAAACGTCCGTCCGGAGATGTCTCCGAAACCCTGAAGGCCGGTTCAACCTGGAACACGCTTTCTCCGAAATCACGCTTGAAGGAACCCACCTGATGCGCTGTGACGACATCGCCCTCGTTGACCGGAACATCATCCACATGCGTGACCCTGAAGGCCTCCTCGGCCTTGAACTTGCCGTCATAATGCCTGTGAATGCGTTCCTCGCATGCGGCAATGACATCCCCTCTGTGCACGGGGCTGTTCTTGCGGCCTTCGATAACGACCTTGAAAACCTGCTCTCTTCTGCGCGTCGGCGCGAAATATACCACTTTTTCGAGATCTTTGGTCGCGGTGCCCAGAAGCAGGCTCAGACGGCTGGGTATCCCCCGCAGGTACCAGATATGCACTACCGGCGCGGCCAGCTCTATATGACCCATTCTTTCGCGACGAACGCGGTTGTCGGCTATCTCGACACCGCAGCGATCGCATACAACGCCCTTGAACTTGGGTCCGCTGCGCTTGTACTTTCCGCAGGCGCATTCGTAGCTTTTGGTTGGCCCGAAGATACGCTCGCAAAAAAGGCCGTCCTTTTCCGGTCGCAGTGTACGGTAATTTATGGTTTCGGGTTTCTTTACCTCTCCGCTCGATAGTTCCCGGATCTTTTCGGGGCTGGCCAGTTTTATCTGAACCCCTTTGATATCACGGCTCATTACGAATCCGCCCCCTTGTCCGTTTCATCCACCTGCACATCGCTGAAAACCTCGGCGAGCCCTGCGGCTCCCTTTTCCCGCCCGCCCGGGGACGGCTTCTCGGGAGGCGTTTCGAACATGGCCTCGACGCCGTGCACTCCCCTGGTTTCCGGTTCTTCCTGACGCGGACGCCTCACCGGCCGGAAGTAGGAATCCTCCTCTTCCTCGACCACGAGTTCACCGTGAGTACCGTCCTGGTAATGAATATCCACATCCAGGCCAAGGCCCTGCAATTCCTTGACAAGCACCCTGAAGCTTTCGGGAATACCCGGTTCCGTCAGGTTCAACCCCTTGACTATCCGTTCATATGTCCTCAATCGGCCACGGATATCATCCGATTTCACCGTGAGCATTTCCTGCAGTATGTGAGCCGCGCCGTAGCCCTCCAGCGCCCAGACTTCCATTTCACCGAACCTTTGTCCCCCGAACTGAGCTTTTCCGCCGAGGGGCTGCTGGGTAATCAGGCTGTAGGGGCCGATGGAACGGGCGTGTATCTTGTCATCCACAAGGTGGATAAGTTTCATCATGTACATGACTCCAACGGTCACCGGATATTCCATGGGTTCTCCGGTTCGTCCGTCGAACAGCGTTATCCTTCCGTCATCGGTCAGTTCCGGGATGCATTCCTCCCCGAGGTCGCCGATCAGGGCGCGGATCTCGTCTTCCTTGGCGCCCTCGAACACCGGGGTCGCTATATGCCAGCCCCTTCTGTCCGCGACAAAACCCATTATCGTCTCCAGAACCTGGCCGAGATTCATTCTGCTGGGAACCCCCAGAGGGTTGAGGACCACGTCTACAGGCGTTCCGTCGGGAAGGTAGGGCATGTCCTCCTCGGGAAGTATCCTGGACACGACGCCCTTGTTTCCATGGCGTCCGGCCATCTTGTCTCCCACGGTTATCTTGCGCAGCTGTGCTACGTAGACCTTTACGACCTCGTTAACGCCGGGGCTCAGTTCGTCGCCGTTTTCCGAACGGCGCAGGCGCTTGACCGCTACGACCTTGCCGCCTTCGCCGTGAGGTATACGCAGGGAAGTGTCCCTGACTTCACGGGCCTTTTCTCCGAAAATGGCCCTGAGCAGTTTTTCCTCCGGCGACTGGTCGGATTCCCCCTTGGGGGTGACCTTTCCTACCAGGATATCGCCGGCGACCACCTCGGCGCCCACCCGGACGATGCCGTCCTCGTCGAGATTCCTGAGGGCGTCTTCACCGACGTTCGGGATATCCCTTGTGATCTCCTCGGGGCCCAGTTTCGTATCGCGGGCCTCCATTTCGTATTCCTCTATATGTATTGAAGTGTAAAGGTCTTCCTTGACCAGCCTCTGGCTCAACAGTATGGCGTCTTCGTAGTTGTAGCCCTCCCATGAGACAAAGGCCACCAGCACGTTCTTGCCCAGCGCCAGCTCTCCCTGCTCCACCGACTGGCCGTCGGCGATTATGGAGCCGGCCTCGATCTTGTCGCCGGTCTGTACTACCGGCTTCTGGTGGATTATCGTTCCCTGGTTCGATCGTCTGAACTTGACCAGATCGTAACTTTGCGTTTCGCCTCCGGTTCCAACCCGAACGTCTATCCTCCTGGCGTCAACATATGAGACGGTCCCGGAACTGCGGGCCGTAACACAGGACCCCGAATCCAGCGCGATGCGACCCTCGATCCCGGTGCCGATTCTCGGGGCCTCGGCCTGAATGAGAGGTACGGCCTGACGCTGCATGTTCGAACCCATAAGGGCCCTGTTGGCGTCGTCGTGCTCCAGGAACGGGATCAGCGCCGTGGAAGCTGATACGATCTGTTTGGGCGACACGTCCAGGTAGTCCACATCTCCGGGAGACACCTCGACTATAGCGCCGCGATAACGCACATGGACCTCTTCTTCTTCGAGTGAACCGTCGTCGTTCAGAGGGGTATTCGCTCGTCCGCTGTAGCTTTCGTCTTCCTCGTCCGCGGAAAGATAGGTGACATCGTTGCTCACGAAACCGTCCGCGACCTTTCTCTTGGGGGTCTGAAGGAAGCCGTATTCATTTATCCTGGCGTAGGTGGCCAGCGATGTGACCAGGCCTATGTTCGGGCCTTCGGGTGTCTCTATGGGGCAGACCCTGCCGTAATGGGTGTAGTGAACGTCCCGCGCCTCGAACCCCGCCCTTTCACGGCTGAGGCCTCCCGGGCCAAGCGCCGAAAGTCTGCGGCGGTGCGTCAGTTCCGCCAGAGGATTGGTCTGGTCCATGAACTGCGAAAGCTGGCCGGACCCGAAGAACTCCCTCAGGGCCGCGGATATGGGTCGCACGTTGATAAGGTCTTTCGCTGTAGCCTCGGTGAGGTCGGGGATGGTGGTCATGCGTTCCTTGGCGATACGTTCCATTCTAAGCAGGCCCACGCGGACCTGGTTCTGGAGCAGTTCGCCTACCGCCCTTACCCTGCGATTTCCGAGATGGTCTATATCGTCAGGCCTTCCCTCTCCGTTCCTGAGGTTGAAAAGACCTTTCACTATGGCTACAACATCCCTGATGGTAAGAAGCCTCTGTGTCTCGGGAATGTCCAGCCCCAGTCTTCTGCCAAGTTTATAGCGCCCCACGCGCCCGAGATTGTACCGCCGGGTGTCGAAGAAAAGCCCGTATACGTATTCCCTTGCGTTTTCCATCCTGGCGGGTTCGTTGGGACGCAGCCGCCTGAACATCTCGAGCAGGGCGTCATCGCTGCTTCTGGTTCCATCACGCTCCAGTGTGGCGGCAATGGCCGGGTCGACGTTCCACACCCACACCTTGGTCCTGCCCATGTCCCAGAGCATTTCAAGGTGCTCCTTGGTAATGCGGTCATTTTTCCGCACCACCACTTTTCCGGATTCGTCGGCTATGGCTTCTGCTATGAGCTTTCCGCGAACTTCCTCTTCTATAAGGTCGACCTGCTCTTCCCTCGCGTCGAAGAGGTCGAGAATGGCGTCGTCGTTCTCTACGCTGAAAGCCTTGAGCAGCATGGTGACCGGAAGTTTCTTCCGGTTATCAACATTGACGGAAAGCACTTCTCCCGGCGTAAGATCGAATTCAAGCCAGGCGCCCCTGTCGGGTATCACCTTGGCGGCGTATTTTTCCTGTCCGGGAATAGCGTTCTCCGCATTAAAGTATACGCCGGCGGAACGGGCGAGCTGGTTTACAACCACCCTTTCCGTCCCGTTGATGATAAAGGTGCCCCTTTCCGTCATTACGGGAAAATCGCCGAGATAGACTTCCTCTTCCTTGATTTCACCCGTCTTCCTGTTCACCAGACGGATGGTGGCCTTGACCGGGCGCGCCCAGGTGAGATCGCGCTGCCTTGCTTCCTGTTCAGTTATCTGGGGCGACTCAACGAAATAGGTAACGAACTCCAGCGCAAATGAGCCATCGTAACTTTCGATGGGAAATATTTCGTCGAAAAGCTCCTGCAGGCCCTGACTGTTCCTCTCGTCCGCTCCGGGGAGAACACCGGATTCTTCGAACTGAAAGAAACTTCTGTAGGAACTGCGCTGAATGGAAACAAGATCCGGGAGTTCGACGAGGTCATGGGCTCGACCAAAAGTAAGCCGTTTTCTTTTGCTGCTTGTGGGGACAAACTCGGCCATGGGGGGATACACCTTCCCTGTCAGTCGAAATTTGGGAAACCGGGACGTGACAAACTAATAGGATAACGAAAGGGCCACACCGTGTCAATAGGCACAGCGTGACCCCGAATACCTTGAGGATTTCCTCAGGGACTGTTTTCGTCATTTTCTCACAGTATGAGAGATGACAATTATGGTGGGGAAGGGGGGATTCGAACCCCCACACCCTTTCGGACACTGGCTCCTGAAGCCAGCGCGTCTACCGTTCCGCCACTTCCCCTTATGTGTGATTCCGTACAACGGCGATGATTGTAGCAATGTGCAAAGCTTTTGGCAAGCATGATCTGTAGAGGTGTCGTGGTTGTCGCGGCGAGGACCGACCTGTTGTCTCGCGTTACCGCCGTTTCTCCGAGGCCCTGCGGAGCCTGTCTGCAATCGCCCTTCCAAGCCCCGTTTCTCCGGGAAGCTCCGCCAGGACGGCCTTCGCCCCGGAGCGTTCGAAAAGCCTGAGGGTCTGGAACAATCCCCTCCCGTATTCCTCCACGGATCTGAATGTCACGGCGCTGTAAACCGGACCGGGCGGATCGGCCATGCCCATATACGCCAGCATCTCTCCCGCCTCGAGTATTGCCGGCTCGTTTTTCCACAATTCTCCGGGGTCCATTAACACGACCGGTATCGAGGGAGCGTAATGACGGTGCCTGGTCCCGGGAGACCGTTTTTCCAGTGCACTGGCGTCCGTGGCCACAGCTTCTCCCAAAAATTCTTCCATGATTTCTACGGGAACCCCCCCCGGGCGAAGCAGCACAAGGCCGGGTCCGGTCGCATCCACGACCGTTGATTCAACACCCAGCGCCGCAGGCCCGGCGTCGATGACCATTTCGACAAGACCATCCATGTCCTCAAGCACCGCCTGCGCGTCGGTAGGGCTGGGTCTTGTGCTCCTGTTGGCGCTGGGCGCGGCGACCGGTTTGCCGGCTGCGCGTATCAGGCGCAGGGCCACCTCGTGATCCGGCATCCTTACGGCCACAGTGGGCAGGCCGGCGGTCACTATCGAAGGAACTCCCGGCAGAACCGGCAGCACAAGCGTAAGCGGTCCCGGCCAGAATCGTTCCATCAGTTTTCTGGTTTCGGGTGTCACCAGGGCTATGGTCCCGGCCTGCTCCACCGACGCCACATGTACGATCAGCGGGTTGTCGGAAGGTCTTCCCTTGCACCTGTATATACCCTCGACTGCTTCGGCGTTCGTTGCGTCGGCCCCCAGACCGTACACTGTTTCCGTGGGAAAAACCACCAGCCCTCCGTCTCTCAGGATCCGTCCCGCATCCGCGAACGCCGATTCAGGGTCTTCGACGGCGCCTATTCTTACGACCCTTGTTATCACGAGCGATCTCCCTCCAGATACTTTTCCGTGAAGGCCTCCCGAAAATCCTGGAAACGGCCCTCCCGGATGGATCCGCGTATCCGTTCCATGAGCTTCGCCAGGAACCGGAGGTTGTGCCAGGTGCAGAGCCTGGATGACAGAATTTCTCCCGATCGATACAGGTGTCTGATATAGGCCCTGCTGAAATTCCGGCAGGCGTAGCAATCGCATTCCGGATCCAGCGGTCCCCAGTCGCGCTCGTAGCGGCTGCTCTTGATGTTGATCCTTCCACGGGACGTGAATACAGTGCCGTTTCTGGCGTTGCGCGTGGGTAGAACACAGTCGAACATGTCAATACCTCGCGCCACTCCCTCTACCAGGTTCAGCGGGTGGCCTACCCCCATAAGATAACGGGGTTTGTCCTCCGGGAGAAGAGGATGCAGCACTTCAAGTATCTCGTACATGGCTTCATGAGGCTCGCCTACCGATAGACCTCCTACGGCGTAACCGGGGAAATCCATGCTTGCGAGTTCACTGGCGCACATCGCTCGCTGGTCCGGAAATACGGAACCCTGGACGATACCGAAGAGGACCTGGTCGCTACGCGTGTGGGCTTTTCTGCAACGCCCGGCCCACGATATCGTTCTCTTTACGGCTTTGAGGGAGTCCTCTTCCGTACAGGGCCAGGGAACGCACTCGTCGAAACACATGGCGATATCGCTTCCCAGACACTCCTGTATCCTTACCGACTCTTCCGGCGTCATAAAGTGTGAACTTCCGTCAAGATGCGAGCGGAACCGTACACCGTCGTCCGATACTTCCCTCAGTGAAGAAAGTGAAAAAACCTGAAACCCCCCGCTGTCGGTCAGTATGGACCTTTTCCAGTTCATGAAGGAATGGAGTCCCCCGGCTTCCCTTATGAGTTCGGGGCCGGGCCTCAGGTTCAGGTGATAGGTATTGGAGAGGATGATACGCGCCCCTATTTCTTCAAGTTCGAAGGGCGCCATGGCTTTGACTGTAGCCCTGGTTCCGACAGGCATGAATACAGGCGTCTCTATGATCCCGTGGGCGGTTTGCACGACGCCAGTCCGAGCGACTGTAGTCCTGCAACGGGTTTCCGTGCTGAATCCGAAAGGGCTCAATCGGGCCACCCGAACAGATCTGAAGCGTTTCTCCATATCTTCGGGGCCAGCTCTTCCAGGGGGACGCCCCTTGCCGCCGCCACCGCTTCGTAGACGTGGCGCACCATCGCAGGTTCGTTCGTAGAACCCCTGACGGGCTGGGGGGCGAGGAAGGGGGAATCGGTCTCGCAGAGTATCCTGTCCTCCGGTATGACGGCGGCCGCCTTTCGCAATCCGCCGTTCCTCGGGTAGGTGACCGGCCCGGCGAAGGAAATGTAAAAACCCAGTTTCAGCGCTCTGGCGGCGTCAGCCGTGGTTCCCGAAAAACAGTGGATGACGCCTCCGCACTCATGGGCCTTTTCCTTTTCCAGCAGAGACAGCACGTCGTTATAGGAATCCCTGGCGTGGATGATGAGGGGCTTTCCTGCTTCCCTGGCAAAACCTATATGCATCGAGAAGACCTTTTTCTGGATATCCCTCGGCGAGTGATCATAATAGTAATCGAGCCCTGTTTCCCCTACGGCCAGGACGCGTTCGTTGCCCGCAAGATCCGTAAGTTCTTCCGGCAGCCCTTCCGCCACCGACTTCGAATCATGCGGGTGGACCCCCACCGCGCCGTAGACTCCTTTCTCCGAGAATCTACCCAGCATGGAAACGACCTCGAAGCTCGACTGTTCGTCGGAGCTCACCAACATGTATCGCTCTACGCCCGCCCCGGAAGCGTTGCGAAAAACCTCGTCAAGCCTGTGAGAAAGCCCTTTCATATAGAGATGGCAGTGTGTGTCGGCCAGTCTTGTCAACGCTTTTTCACGCCTTTCGTCAGTGTATCCGTGACCCCGGGACAATATCGCGGTCGGGCGTCAGAAGAGCAAGCCCCTTTCCGTCCGGGGTTTCGGCCGCCAGCAGCATTCCGTTGCTGACGACGCCCCGGAGTTTTGCGGGCTTGAGGTTGCAGATGACTATGATATTCATTCCCACCAGGTCCTGTTCACTGTACGGTCCCCTGATGCCGGAAACGATGCTTCTGCACTGGTAGCCCAGGTCCAGATCCAGCTTGAAAAGCTTGTCGGTCTTTGGTACGGGTTCCACCGAAACGACCCTCGCGACCCGGAGTTCCACCTTCTTGAAATCGTCTATCGATATTTCTTCTTCGTGGTCGCCGGGGTCCGGCGCAGCACCCCGCGCGGCGTCTCGTTGGGCCTTTTCAATGTTCCACGCCTCCATGTCAATGCGGGGGAACAGTACGGGTCCTTTTCTGACGGGCTCTCCCGGTCTCAGGGCGCCCCATTCGAACGAATCGATAAGACCCAGTGCGGGATCTGCATCCAGACCCAGCTGATCCCATATCCTTTCGGCGGTCTCCGGAACAAAGGGCGAGAGCAGGAGACCCGAGAAACGCAGCGTTTCCGCAAGGGTGTACAGCACTGTATTGAGTCTTTCAGTCTGCTTTTCCTTCCCCAGCTTCCACGGCATAGTTTCGTCTATGTATTTGTTGCTCCTTCTGACGAATGTCCATATGGCCTTGAGGGCTTCATCAAACTGGTAGTTTTCCATGGCCGACCTGTAGTTATCCATCGTTTTGGAGGCCATTCCGCTCATTTGCTCTTCCAGCGGGGTAAGAGGTCCCGCCTGAGGGATGACCTTACCTGCGAACGAGTTCACCATCTGAAGCGTCCGGTTGAGCAAATTGCCCAGATCGTTGGCAAGATCGGAATTGATCTTTTTGACGAGCCCTTCCTCCGAAAAATCACCGTCCGATCCAAATGGTATCTCCCTGAGAAGGAAATAACGGAACGCGTCCACCCCGTAGCGATCGGTCATTTCAAACGGATCTACCACATTGCCCTTCGACTTGGACATTTTTTCTCCTTCAACCGTCCACCAGCCGTGCGAGAACACCCGGGCCGGAGGATTGAGGCCGAGGGCCAGCAGCATGGCGGGCCACACCACGCAGTGAAAACGGATGATGTCCTTGGCCATGATGTGGTTGACCGTGGGCCAGAACTCTGCGACCTTCTTTTCGTCATCGGGATATCCGCACACGGTCAGATAGTTGATGAGTGCGTCGAACCAGACATAGATCACGTGATCTTCGTCGCCGGGAAGGGGTACGCCCCACTGTATGGTCGTTCGCGATATGGACTGATCCCTGAGACCGCTCCTTATGAAACTCAGCACTTCATTGTAGCGGCTCCCGGGTCTGATGGCCTCGGGATTGGCCTCGTAGAACTCCAGCAGCGGCTTCTCGTATTTTGACATGCGGAAAAAGTAGCTTTCCTCCGTCATCTTCTGCAGAGGCCTGCCGCAGTCGGGGCATACATTGCCTTCGGCTATCTGGCTCTCCGGGAAATAGGTCTCGCAGGGAACGCAGTACCAGCCCTCATAGGAGCCCTTGTAGATATCGCCCTGCTCCATGAGTCGGGAAAAGATGTGTCGTACAACCTTCACGTGGCGGTCTTCGGTGGTCCTGATGAAATCGGTGTTGGTTATGTTCAGTACATCCCATAGTTTCCTGAAGTTCACGACGACGGAATCCACGAGTTCCTGGGCTGTCTTTCCCTTTTCTACAGCGGCCTGCTGTATCTTCTGTCCGTGCTCGTCCGTTCCGGTGGCGAACATGACGTCGCAGCCGCACATGCGCTTGTACCTGGCCATCACGTCGGACGCTATCGTCGTATAGGCGTGTCCTATGTGGGGCACGTCGTTCACGTAGTAGATCGGAGTGGTGATGTAAAAACGGTTATCGTTCATGTTCATGTTCCCCCTTCAGGCATCTTGAGACGACCGTCGACCCGGATCATGATTCCGTATCAGGCGTCTGGTTCCTCGCGCCGGGCCTCAAGCAGAAATCGCTTGACGCTGTTTTTCGGAATACCATACCCTTCCGTTATTCTCTTGACAACCTCCCGCATTGAAGATCCGCTCTCATCCAGTCTGGCGGCTTCGTCCATCCACTCGTCTCCGGGGTCTTCTTCTCCGGGCTCACCCACCACCAGGACCATCTCCCCCCGAAGCGTTCCCATGCGCGGATCGGCTGCAAGATCCTCCAGTGTTCCCCGTATCGCTTCCTGATGTATCTTGGATATCTCCCTTACGACGGCTGCCTGCCTGCCGGGACATGCTGTTGAGACTTCCACCAGAACGCCCTTGAGATCGTGGGGAGGAACGTAAACGACAAACCTTCCCCGGAACTTCGACAGTTCCTCAAGGCGTTTCGCGCGGGCGCCCTTTTTGGGGGGTAGAAACCCCTCGAAAACGAAGGGCGCCGGGGTCATCCCCGAAAGCAGCAGGGCGGGCACAAAGGCCACGGGTCCCGGCAGAACGTCTACCTCTACGCCTTCGAGCAAAGCCTGCTGTAGTATTATCATTCCGGGATCCGCAATACAGGGGGTGCCGGCGTCCGAAACCAGCGCCACGGTAAGACCCTCGCGCAGCTTCTCAAGTATCATGGCGGCCCTTTTCGACTCGTTGTGCGCGTAGCAGGAAACCATGGGAGTAGACATTCCGTACCTGTCGAGAAGCTTCCTCGTGCGCCTGGTGTCCTCGCACGCTATGAGATCGGCTTGTCTCAATACCCGCAGGGCCCTGAGCGTGATATCTTCGAGGTTGCCCACCGGGGTCGGAACGATGATCAGAGGCACGATCCGCCTCCTACGCTGTAGGCCGCCAGGAGAGAAGGTGTGTAGTCGCCTTTTCTGTCGTGGATGAACAGCGGCGGCTGTATGGTGACTCCGACGCCTCCGGCCCTGAGGCCTTCTACAAGCACCACGCTGGCGTCTTTCTCCGGAGATGGATGAACAGGTCGGATGCGCTTGGGCTCTATGGCGGACTGCTCCAGTATCCTGCAGAGCTCCGCCGTACGGTTCGCCCTGAAGACCATAAAGAGTCTGCCCCTGTTCGCCAGAAGATACCTTGCGGCCTGAACGACATCCTGCAGACTGCAATGGAGTCCGTGACGCGCCGTGGCTTCGGCGTCGTGAGGGCTTGGTCTGCTCTTGCCCGGTTCATCATAGGGCGGATTCATGACCACCACCTGAAATGATTGTGGTGGGTAGATATTGCGAACCTGCCTGAGGTCGCCCCTTCTGAAGGCGACACGGTCCGCCAGACCGTTCTCCAGCGCGTTCTTTCTCGCAACTTCAACCAGCTCCGGCTGTATTTCCAGCCCCTCTACGGAGCCGCTTTCCGGAAAACGTCTGGCGAGAAGAAGGGCGACCGCGCCGTGGGCCGAGCCAAGTTCCAGAACCCTTTCGCCTGGCCGGACCTGGCTGAACGCCGTGAGGAGGACCGAGTCCACGCTTACCCTGGGACCCTTTTCCGGCTGCCACAACATCAGTTCCCCGTACAGGATAGCGTCCCTTGTGAATTCCATCAGTCCCAGTCCCCCGGCCGCACCCCGACCACCTGGGACAACCCCGGCTCGGACATGGTCACTCCATACATCAGGTCGGCCCTTTCCATTGTGGCCCTCCTGTGGGTCATGCAGATGATCTGGAGCGATTTGGAATATTCCCTGGCCAGTTCGGAAAAACGACCCAGGTTGACCTCATCGAGGGCGGCGTCCACCTCGTCAAGTACAGCCACCGGCGCTCCGGCAACATCCATGGCGGCGAACAGAAGAGATATGGCCGAAAGCGACTGTTCGCCCCCCGAGAGCTGGCCCAGATGCTGCGGTTTTTTACCGGGAGGACGAGCTATGACTTCCACGCCCGCTTCCCAGATGCTTTCGGCTTCCGAGAGGCGCAGATGCGCTTCGCCGCCCTCGAACAACCGCTTGAAAAGGTCGCAGAAACGTGCGTCGATCTGCGTAAGGGACGTTGAAAACAACTTTCCCGCATGCTCGTCGGTCTCGGCGAGCAGACGCCTCAGTTCTTCCATGCTTGTTCCGACATCATCAAGCTGTTCATCCAGAAACGAAATCCTTTCAGCAAGAGATTCCTCCTCTGAAAGAACGCCCATGTTCACGTCACCCAGTTTCCGGAGAGCCTTTTCCAGATTGCGGACGTTTCGACGAATGGTCTCGAGGTCCTGGGTGTCCACCATGTCGCGCCCGGGGAATGGATACCTTTCCTCCCACAGGTCCCTCATTTCGGAAAGCTCCATCCGGATGGATTCCCTTTTCTGCCTTATCTCGGCAAGCCTTACGTCAATTCCACCCATTCTGTGGTTAGCGAGCTCAAGCTTTTTTGCAGCAAGGCGCTGTTTTCTTTCACAGGCCAGATACTCTCCGTTACTTCTGCTCCAGTCGGCCCTTGCCCCGGAAAGATCCTTCCACAGATGGAAATAGCGCTTGCCCAGTTCTTCGAGCCGAAAACGCGCCGCGTCCCTGGAACGCGCGGTCTCCTCCAGCCTGGTCTCATGTTCCCGAAGCCTTGCGACCGCTCTGTCCTTTTCGTCCCTTATTCTTTGAAGTATATCTCCCGCCGCCTTTTGCCGTTCCATCGCCAGCGCTGCTTCCGAGCGCTTCCCGTCCAGATCCCTCAGCATTCCCGCATCGTCCCTGTGTTCACCGGTTTCGGAAAGCTGCTTTCGCAGTTCTTCAATATCCGCTATGCCTTCATAGATAGCCCGCCCGAGAAGAGCCGTTTCCCTGCTGACGTCCTCACGCTCTTTCTCCAGCGCTTCGAGTCGCCTGCGCGAGACCGTTTCCTCTTCGAGGATCTGCGCTGTCTCCCGGTTCAGCGTTTTTATCTCGAGTGACAGTTTTTCGAGTTCGGCGGATATATCCTTCTCGCCTGTTTCTTCCGCGACCAGGCTCTCTTCCAGAGCTCGTTTCTCCGATATGACATCCTGAAGCCGGGCCTCGTGTTGTTCCAGTTTTGCTCGGAGATCGAATATCCCGGTCTCTCTTGCCCTGCTGCCCCCGCTCACTGTACCTCCGGGCTGGAAGACGTCTCCCTCAAGGGTCACCACCGGGAACCTGGCGCCCCCCCTGATAATGTCGCGGGAAACCTCGAACGTTCTGGCCAACAACAGGTCTCCCAGGACATGCAACACACAAGGCTTCCAGGTCTCCTCTATCTCCAGGATATCGCAGGCCCATCCCAGGATATCGCCCCCTGCGGTTATTGTCCTGTCGGGCTTTCTGGGCCTGGCCCTTTCGAGAGATAGAAAAGTCGCTCTGCCCCCTTTGGCTTTTTTCAATTCGTCTATGCATACACCTGATTCATCGATATCCTTTACCAGAAGCCAGTACATCCGGCCTCCGAGGTACGACGAAAGGGCGCACGAGAACTCGGGCGGACATGTCACGACATCGGCAAGCACCCTGGGGTTCGCGTCAAGCCGTCCCAGCCTTACCGCCGAAAGCAGATGCCTTACGGGGGTCGGGTAACCGCGGGCCTGTATCTCGTCGCGGATATCCTCTATGGTCGAGACCGTTTCCTTTTCACTACGGCGAATCGACTGGAGCCTGGCGCCGAGCGTTTTGCACACATCTTCCGAAGCTCGCCTTTTTTCCGCAAGGCTCGTTTGCCTGTCGCCAAGGACCGAGCGCCTGCTCTCCAGTTCCGCCCGCCTTGCGCTGATGGACTGGACTTTTTTTCGCGCCTCCGGGGTTTCCCGTCCGGACTCGAGGATCCTTTTCCCGGCGAGGGCAAGTCTGGCCCTGCGCCTCTCCTGCTCGGATTCCATAAATGCTTCTCTCTGCACCAGCAGTATTTTCTGTTTGGCAAGCTGGTCGTTAACCCTTCGTCTTTCCCGCCATTCAGTCTCGGCCTCAGCCAGTGACTCCTGTTTCCGGGAAGCCGCCGAAGCTACCTGTTCAAACTCGCCGGTTTTGATCTTGAGCTCTCCGTCGAGCTGTGAGATCCTCTCTTTTTCAGCGACAATACCTTTTTTGACAGAGGCGGCCTGCTCGATAGACGACTTAAGCGATGTCGCGGCCGCGAACAGATTCCGACGTGTCTCCTCAAGACCCTTCTCTATATCCCCTATCCTGCGGCTGCCGTCCTCACGTTTCCGGTCCAGAAGCGGAAGCCTGCCGCCGATCTCCGCCTCCAGCCCCAGCCAGCCGCTTTTCCAGAAGCGGAGGGGCCCGGAGCGGTCCGCCATATCGGCTTCTTCCTCACCCAGTCGTTGAAGGGTTTCTTCGGACCGGGCGCGCCTGACCCAGTAAAGGACGCTGTGCCTCCTGTCGAGTTCGTCCGTTATTGTGCGGGCCTTTCTGGCTACGGCGACCATCGAAGCTATCGTTTCCCGCCGGTTAGCCAGTTCGTTCCGCAGGTTAAGCAGACGGGCCGTTTCCTCCCCGGCGGCGTCCAGTTTGGACGATGTATCCTCACGCTGCTTCCTGTAGACGTCGATGCCGAAAAGAGCTTCCAGGTGCATGCGCCTCTGAAGCGGCCTCTGCTGTATGACTTCGGCAACCTCTCCCTGCCCTATGAAGGCGAACCTGTCACCCTCCAGACGCCATTTGCGCTTGACGTCCTCAAGGTCGACGAGGCGTACTTTTTCTCCGTCCACGAATATACTGCTGCCCTCGTCGTGGCCCAGTTTCCTCCTCAGCAGACACTGATGTTTTTCGCTTCCGAGCTGTATCGCAACTTCCGCCCATCTTGAGGGCGCCAGGCTTATGCTTCCCTGGAACAGAAGATCGTTCTGCCGGACGATACGGAGCCTTCCCGGGTGACCGTCTCCCAGCACCCAGCGAAACGCATCCAGTATATTGCTCTTGCCGCTTCCGTTCGGACCCACGATCGCCGTAAAACGCGGTGAAAGGGTTATTTCGTGAGATCCGCCGAAGCTTTTGAAACCCTTAAGCTGAATCCGTCCGATGTACAATACGGCCTTTCTCCCTGTCTTCGAAGATGGCTGAGCGCTGCTCTACCTGTTCCACGCTTCCCTGGAATTCGAGCCTGTGCTTGTCCCATGGCATATCCGGGCGCTCGCCAAGATATATCCTTACGTTCAGGCTTTCTTCCCACTGGCGGAGAAAATCCCTGGCGATCGTCGAAGCTATTTCGGGGTGAACCTCGACCAGCAACGCCTCGCAATGGCTGGAAAGAACGACTTTCCTGAGAAATCGCTTGATGTTCATGGCCACGTTCTCCTCCCGCCGGACCCACCCGGAGCCGCCGCAGTAAGGACATCCCCTGGTGAATACGGAGCGCATGTCCGCCCGCGACCTCTTCCTGGTCAGTTCGACCAGCCCCAGCTTCGTTATCCCGTATATCCTCGCCTTGTGCCTGTCGTTTCTGAACAGCCCCTCCAGCCTCTCTGTAAGGAGCGTTCTGTCCTCGGGATTATCCATGTCTATGAAATCGACCACCACGATCCCGCCTATGGCCCTGAGTCTCAATTGTCTGGATATTTCGACCGCCGCTTCAAGGTTCGTTTTGAGGACGGTGCCCCTCAGGGTTTCGCCGCCGGTGAACTTCCCCGTGTTCACATCTATCACCGTCAGAGCCTCGGTCTGGTCTATTACCAGATATGCGCCGGATTCAAGCCACACCTTGCGGTCGAGCGCGGCTTCCAGTTCGTCCTCGATACCGTAGAATTCGAACAGCGGAACCGTTCCGGTGTAAAGATCCAGTGAAGGGACGTCATCGCTCACGCCGAAATTCCGGAGAAAGCTCTCCACGCTGGCGAACTCCTCAGGACTGTCAACGATTATCTCCATGACCTGGCCGTTGAGCTCATCCCTCAGGACACGGCCCAGCAGCCCCGTGTCCTGATAGAGAAGACAGGGCGCGTTCTGCCGTGTTGATTCCCGCTCGATCTCTTCCCAAATGTTCTCCAGATACCTGAGGTCGCTTTCCAGTTCCTCTTCGCCCACGTTCTCCGCCGCCGTCCGTACGATGACTCCGGCTGTTTTGGGCCTTATATCCCTGGCTATACGCCTCAGGCGCTCCCTTTCCTCCGGCTCTATCCTTCGGGATACGCCCGTTTCCCGGCCTCCCGGGATCAGCACCATATAACGGCCCGGAATGGATATCCTTGGTGTGACCCTGGCGCCCTTTCCCTTTCGGGCGGTCTTTGTAACCTGAACTACCATTTCCTGGTCGGGCTCCACCTTTCCGCCCTTTACATCCTCAAGGTACAGGAAGGCGTTTCGTCCGTCGCCCAGATTGAGAAAGGCCGCGTTCATGCCGGGAACAACACTGTCCACACGCGCCTTGTATATGTCGCCTGCCCGCTGGCGCTCCCACATGCGCTCAACGTACATCTCTCTCAGTTTCCCGTCTTCCAGAACGGCTACCCGGCATTCCTCCGGATCCAGGCCGTTGGAGATGATGCTTCTGCCCTGCCGGTTCACCGCCGGGCGCCTTCCTCCGGCGTCAGCGGAACCAGTTTTCCGCTGTCCCAGCGCCCCACTCCGGTCCTTACGATGAAAAGGTCGGCCCACGAGCTGACGATCCCCTCGGCCACAAGATCCCTGACCATGGCCCCGGGTCCCACCTGTCCCGGCGAACCCGAAACAACGGCGAAAAAACCGTCGTTCAAATTCAGATCCAGACACTCCCTGAGGGGTTCCCATCCATCCCGTATCATTCCGGAGACTCGCCCGAAAACTTCCGGGTCCCTGAAATAGACTTCATACCGGGCCGCATGGCAAACCTTGCTCAGGGACGGCTCTCCCTCTACGCAACGACAGGAAAGGATAGTAACTCCTTCGGGGAGAACCGCGCTGACCCGTGATTCGAGTCCGTCCGTGTCGCATTCCTCGAGCCATATTTCGGCCGGCTCCCGCAATCCGGGCACCCCTACCGGAAGAGCAGGACCAAGACTGATCCGCGGGTGGGGCGAAAGACCCTCTGTAAGCGACACGATATGACCCGAGCGCCTGAAAGCCCTGCAGAAGAGCGGGGGCGTCTCCACATGCGGAAGAAAACATATCCTGCCGCGCTTCGAGTAGACGAACCGCAACCTCATGTCGCTTTCCTTCCGTCTGGTCCTCGTCCGCACTCCGTGCAGCCGCATGCGGCGCACAGACCATTTCTGCAGTCGGGCGTGGCTATTCCCGCAAAAGCCCTTTCTCTTTCGCGGGCAAGGAAAAACCGGCTCACTCCAACATCGATATGATCCCAGGGCAGCGCCTCGTCGAGAGACCTGATCCTGGTCGTATAGAAGGAGGGATCTATTCCCGTTTCGAGAAAAGCTTCATCCCATATATTCGGGTCGAAACATTCGTTCCAGCCGTCGAACCTGGCGCCCTTTCTCCATGCGGTCTCTATTACCTCGCCTACGCGTCTGTCGCCCCGGGCTATTACTCCCTCCAGTGCGGTCTGTTTCGGTTCATGATAGTTGAGGCCGAAACCCATTCGCTTGGCTCCTGATTTAAGGAATCTGCCCTTCTCGGCAAGGGCGGATGGATCGTCCTGCGGTTCCCACTGGAACGGGGTATGTGGTTTCGGCACGAACCCGGCGACCGAGAGCGTGATCTTGCCCCTCCGGTTGTGCCTTCGCGCCAGTTTCAGAGCCATACGCCCGGTCTCGAGGATACCCTCCAGGTCCTCCTGCCGTTCGGACGGAAGTCCCATCATGAAATAGAGCTTTACCCTGTCCCATCCCCTTGAAAAGACCTCTTCGATCGTCGTGAAGATATCGTCCCCGGTCACACCCTTGTTGACAACGTCCCTGAGCCTCTGCGTTCCCGCCTCGGGCGCGAATGTAAGACCGTTACCTCCCAGCTGCTGCAGTTTTTCGGCAAGATCCACCGAAAATGCATCCATGCGAAGACTGGGAAGGCTGAGCTTGACGTTCCTTTTCCTCAGCTCCGGGAAAAGCTCGTCCACGACCTTTTCTATTCCGCTGTAATCGCAGGAAGCCAGTGAAACCAGTCCTATCTCTTCCCACCCCGTGGATGAACACAGGCTTCTGACCATCTCCGCAACACGTTCCGGAGAACGCTCCCTGACGGGCCGGTTAGTCATTCCCGCCTGGCAGAAACGGCACCCCCGCGTACATCCCCTGAACAGTTCCACGGACAATCTGTCGTGGACTATGCTCATACTGGGAACGATCATCTCCGATGGAGCGAATCCGCTGTCCATGTCGGAAAGTATCCTTTTTTTGAATCTCGCCGGTGGAAATGCGCCTGTCCGGGAGGCTTCCACCCCGTTGGGCTTTTCAAGGAACCGCGGAACGTAGCAGCCGGAAATTTCCGCTATTTTTTGCAGCAAGGTGTCACGCGAGCCTCCGGTATGCCCCATTACGACCGCAAGCAGTTCCGGGAGCAGTTCTTCGGCGTCCCCCAGGCAGAAAACGTCGATAAAAGGCGCAAGCGGCTCGGGGGCAAGCGCTCCGGGGCCTCCCGCTATCACCAGAGGGTCGTTTTCACCCCTGCTGTCGGAATGTAGAGGAACGCCGCCCAGGTCCAGCATGGTCAACAGGTTCGTGCTCGTCAGTTCATACTGAAGAGTGAACCCAAGCACGTCGAAATCGCCGAGGGTCTTTCCCGACTCCAGTGATACAAGCGGTTTTCCTTCGGACCTCAGCAGTTTTTCGGCGTCGGGCCAGGGGCAGTAGGCCCTCTCAACCGACACTCCTTCCACGCTCGAAGCCAGGGCGTATAGTATCTGGAAACCCAGATAGCTCATACCTACTTCGTAAGTATCGGGAAACGCCAGGCAGAAACCCAGATCGCCTCCGTTTCGTTTTGTTGCGCCTTCAGCACCCCATTCCGAACCCATATAACGCGCCGGACGGCGAGCTCTGGCCAGAAAAGGCCATAGAGTATCGTTCATTTCCTGATATCTCAAACGTGCCGTCCCCCCTGCATTTCAGTTTATTTGTACTGCCTGTGCGTCGAAACGTAGACGCTTTGAACAAGGCCGAAAGCCATTCCCAGAGATATCAGGGAGCTCCCCCCGTAACTCATCAGCGGAAGGGGTATCCCGGTTACCGGAGCAAGCCCTATGCTCATGGCCACACATTCGAACACCTGGAACCATATCCATGCCGACAGCGCCGTTACCAGCACCCGGGCCCCTCTGTCCCTCGACCGCATGGCTGTCCCTATGATCCGCCAGAGAAGAACCGCGAAAAGCAACAGTACCACCGAGGATCCCAGAAAACCGAATTCCTCGGAAAAAACGCTGAATATGAAGTCGGTGTGAGGTTCGGGCAGAAAATGAAGACGGCTCTGGCTGCCCTGCAGAAAGCCCTTGCCCCATAGTCCGCCTGCCCCTACTGCGATCCGCGACTGAATAACGTTGTAACCGGCCCCCAGAGGATCGAGCGACGGGTTGAGGAACACCAGCAACCTCAGTTTCTGATACTCCTTGAGGAAGGACCATCCCAGAGGCAGACATAGAAGCACAACTCCCGCCAGAGCCAGTATGTAGGAACGTTTCGCTCCGGCCACCACAAGGGCTACAAAGGTCATACAGGCGTATACGGCCGCGCTTCCCAGGTCGGGCTGAAGAGCGACAAGGGCGCCAGCGAAACCCGAGAGCAGAAGCGCTCCGGTAAAATTCCCGAGACCGGTCGGCGGATAGCGTCGCACCCAGGCCGCCAGAGCTATCGCCAGCGTCACCTTGCCCAGTTCGGAAGGCTGAAGCCTGAAGGGACCCAGGTCGAACCAGCTCTGCGCTCCTCTGGATGCGTATCCCATAGCCAGAACAAGAACCAGCATGCCTACGGTAACCGCGAAAAGGGGAAGCGCCCATTTCAGGAATCGTTCATATCCTGCCCCGAAAGCGACCACAAATACAGCCGCGGACAGAATGCCCCATAAAGCCTGTCTCAGCACGAAATGCAACGCTCCGGAAGTTCTTGCGGCCGTAGCACTGTAAATAGCCGCAAGACCCGCCAGGAACACGGCTATGATGCACACAACCGCTATCCAGTCCATCTCGCGGAGCCGGGCCAGCTCCTTCCACCAGCCCTCAAGGCGTTTCATGATCCGTTCTTTCCTGGAACGCGCCGCTTGACCTCCAGCACAGGGATGTTGGCCACCAGGGCCACGGAGCGCTCCTCCCTCTCCAGTTCGAGCTCGATGCCATCCTCTGAAATGACCATGTACTTGCTTATCACCTGGATCATTTCCTCCCGCAATTGCTCGAGCATCGCCGGGGCAATGTCGGTCCGGTCATGGATCAGCACCAGTTGGAGCCTCTCTCTCGCGGTCTGGCCCGATCTCTCGCCGTTTATGAAACGCTTCAGAAAACCCATCAGACGCCTCCCTAGATTCCAAGCATCTTTCTGATGCCGGAAAATAGTTTCTTTTCGTCATCACTGCCCGGTGTTTCGAAGGGCGCCTCCCGGCCCATCATCCTGAAAGCTATGTTGGCGAACGCCTTTGCGGCGGGCGCACTGTCGTTAAGGGCCAGTGGCTCGCCCTTGTTGGTGGAAACCACTACGGAGTCGTCCTCCGGTATGACGCCCAGCAGGTCAATGGCCAGAACATCGCTTACATCGGATACGTCCAGCATGTTCCCGCTTTTCACCATGGCCTGTCTTATCCTGTTTACGATCAGCCTGGTGTTCTTTTTTCCCTGGGCCTCCAGAAGCCCTATGATACGGTCTGCGTCGCGCACCGACGAAACCTCGGGCGTCGCCACCACAAGCGCCTGGTCGGCCGCGGTCGAAGCGTTTCTGAAACCAGCCTCTATTCCGGCGGGGCTGTCTATGATCACGTAGTCGAAAGCCCCCCTGAGCTTAGCGCAAAGGTCCTGCATCTGCTCGGCGTTCACAGCGTCCTTGGTTCGCGTCTGCGCGGCGGGGAGCAGGTACAGGTTGTCGACTCTCTTGTCCCTTACGAGGGCCTGTTCAAGCCTGCACGCGTTCTCGATAACATCGACCAGCGTATAGACGATACGGTTCTCCAGACCCATGACCACATCCAGATTTCTCAGGCCGATATCGCCGTCAATGGCCACGACACTTTTACCTTCCCTCGCGAGTCGAACGGAGAGGTTCGCCGTAACGGTCGTCTTTCCTACTCCTCCCTTGCCCGACGTAACAACGAAAATTTTAGTATCCACTGCGATCCCTCCGTATGCCTACTGATCAAAGCTGCGTTTTTTAAAGCAGGGGTCCGCCATTTCCCGGGCGGTGAGAGTTTCACCGTCGATCCTCAACAACACCGGAACTGTTCCCCAGTCCGCCCTTTCACGGGCATAGCTGATCTTTCTTCCTATTCGTATCTGGGGAGCGCCGAAGGAGCCGGCCAGAACGAAAGCGCCGTCGCGGCCCGAGCATCCCGCGTGTACAAGACCCGTTACATCTCCCCACACGACCACATTTCCCTCGGCGATCAGTTCCGCCCCTCCGTTTACGTTGCCCGTGACTACCACGTCCCCCGCATGCTCTATCCTTCTGCCCGACCTCATCGACTCCAGAACCAGCAGCGTGGGTTCGGCCTCGCCGCCCGGTTGTCCTGAATCGGTTGGTTCTGCGCCGTTTCCCTTTGCGACACGGAATCCGGCGCTTTCCAGCACACGTACCGTTTCTGTCGAGGCGCTTCGCCACGCCCTTACCCGCAGGCCCGGAACCTTCATGAAAGTTCCGACTAAAAAGAGCAGGTCGTCTGCGGTCATTGTGCGGCGCCCAATATCCACGGTTACGGAGGCGTTTTGCAGAAACTCTTCCTTTTCAGCCACGAACCGCTCGAGAGCCGCCGGAATACCGCTCGCCCGCGCCGATTCCGGCACGACTACGACCAGTCCATCTTTTTCGCCCTTCAGCGCCAGCGTGACGTCAATCTCCCTGCTAATCGCCCTCGCCGCCTTTCCTCCTGGCCTCGAAGCGGCACAGATATGCCAGCAATTCACCTACTATGGGACCGGACGTGCTCGATCCGTGAAGCCCCGCTTCCACCAGCGCCACAGCTACGAACCTCGGCTCATCCACAGGCGCGTAGCCCACGAACCATGCGTGATCATCTCCGTGAGGGTTCTGCGCCGTCCCCGTCTTGCCGGCTACGGTCACGCCGTACAATCCGGCCCTGCGTCCCGTTCCGCTACGGACAACTTCCGTGATCCCCTTGCGCACAAGCTCGAGCGGTTTTTCGGGCAGGTTCATGTTCTCAATCCTTTGGGCCCCTTCGAAAAGATGCGGTGTCACCCTGTAGCCGCCGTTGGCGATGGCTGCGTAGATAACCGCCAGCTGGATCGGCGTAAGGAGAAGATATCCCTGTCCTATCGCATAGTTGGCGGTATCTCCCGGATACCATTTCTCGCCTATTCGGAGCATCTTCCACTCAGACCCCGCAATGTTTCCGTTCACCTCTCCGGGGAGGTCGATCCCCGTGGCGCGGCCGACCCCGAAATGAGAACCCCATTTGACAAGATCGTCTATGCCGGTTCTCAGGCCGGTCTGATAGAAAAAGACGTCGCACGAGTCGCGGAGACCCGTAATGACGTTCCTGCTTCCGTGACCGGACCTGTTCCAGCAACGGAATATCCTGTTCCCCACACGCAGCGCGCCACTGCAGTTCCAGCTTGTCCGGGCGGTTATCTTGCCCTCTGCCAGGGCGGCGAACGCCGGGATCACCTTGAAGGTGGAGCCCGGCGGGTATGCTCCGCTGATAACCCTGTTCATCATAGGTCTCGCCGGATCCGAAAGGAGCCGGCTCCATTCGGAAGGGGAAACACCCCAGGCCAGCGGGTTTGCGTCGAAAGAGGGCGACGAACACAACACCTTGACGTCTCCGTTTTCCACATCCATTGCGAAAACAGCGCCGCGTCGTCCCGCCATCAGTTCGGCCGCCAGTCTTTGTGCGCCCAGATCCAGCGTGAGATGCAGGTCTTCCCCAGGCCTCGGCCTTCTGTATCCAATGCTTCCAAGCCTCCGCCCCCTGGCGTCGACCTCCACGGCCTCCTCGCCGGGCGTTCCCTGCAGAATGTCCTCGTAGTACTGTTCCACTCCGCTTTTGCCAACCTGGTCCCCGCCCCGGTAATCACTGTACTTCTCGGTATCCAGTTCCGCGCTGGTCACCTCGCCGACATAGCCCAGGATATGCGCAACCAGAGGCCCGGACGGATAAACCCTTCTGGAAACGGGGATGGGGAAAACCTGGGCGGGGAAAGCCGGATCGCTTGTAAACGACGCCATCTGGGCGAGTGTGATATCCGGAAGAAGCACGACGGCTCTGTAGGGAACCGAGTATTGTTTTTTCACCCGTTCCCTTATGCCCTCTTCTGTCAGCGGTATTCCCTTGCCGGCGAAGAATTTCGCTATCCGGCCCGCAATATCGGGATCCTCCAGATCAAGTGGGTAGATCATAAGGTTGAACGTCTGCACATTCGACGCGATCAGTGCACCATTGGCGTCGAATATACGGCCCCTGATGGGGGGTATCCGGACCATTCTCAGCCTGTTCTGGGCCGCCAGGCTCACATAGCGGTCGGCGTGCAGTATCTGGTATCTGAACAGAACTCCCCAAAGCGTTACTATGGAAAGCAGTACAACGACGCGCCAGAGCGTGTATCTGAGGTTGCCGGCGGTTTTATTATCTGCGGACATCGCCTTCACCCATCCGGGTCGTCAGAAACAGGGTGAGAACACCCGTAAAGGTTACGGCGAGCAACTGCTGGATCAGAAACATAGCCAGGATCGTTTCTCCTCCGAATCCCCAGGTGAACGTTCTGACAAGGCCTGTGAGAAAATGCGCGCCTGCGGCCATGATCATGAAAAGCTGACCCGTTCTGCCGGAATCGGGTATCCTGAGCCAGAGCCATCCGAACCCGACAAGAGCGGCGACGTAAAGCACGGCGGTAAGCCCGGGGATCGCCGTCCACCTGAGGTCCCACGCCAGACCTCCGGCAAATGCTATCCACGCAAGGCCGGGAGTGATAGCGCTCTTCGACGCCAGTCTGAAGAACACTACCAGAAGAAAAATATCGGGTACGAGTGATATCCCCGAAAACGCCACCTGCGCAAGATCCTGAAGGTACCAGGCCGCCACCCAGATCATCTGGATGCGCCCCCTTCGACAAGGATATAGACTTCGTACAGCCGGGAAAGCTCGGCGCCGGTTTTTACAACATATTCCCTGAAGCCGTCGCCCTCGACTATTTCGGATATCTCGCCCAGAGGCAGACCGGGCGGAAGATCGTCCCCGACAAGCGCCGTACTGAGGGTGTCGCCGGGAAGCAGTTCCGTCTCGAAAGGTATATATCGCAGAACCACACGACCTTGCCCGTCCCCCGCCGCAACGCCAAGATCCCTTGTCTCGTCGACTACAACCGGGACGAGCAAGCCGGGCGACGTAACGAGCCTCACCCATGCATGAGAAGGGAACACTTTTGTTATTCGTCCCACCAGGTAGCCCCTCTGAAGCGCGGGAGAACCTTCACGCACCCCGTCGCCTGATCCGCGGTCTACCCTGACCTCCTCCCACCAGCGTGAAGGTGGACGAAGGTCGACCCTGGCCTCCAGAAGTCCCTGCCCTCCATCGGAGGTCTTATCCGGCGCGGTCCCTCGTTGCGCCCTGAGTAACGCGTTTTCCTTCCTGAGCTCCTCAAGCTGGGCCCGGAGATCGTTCATACCGGAAACCCACACCAGGGTTTCTCCCGCAACGTTCCTGGCGGCGACCGCAGGATACTCGGGCAACCCGAGGAGAGTAGAAGCGATCTCCACGGACCAGCCCGACATATTTGAATACGGCGCAAGCGCCAGCAGGAGGAGCGCCGCTAGCAACGGGACAAGGACAGGGACCCAGCCCTCCTTCACCTTGCCGAGCACGGGAACCCGCACTTCCGTAAGGATTTGCAGAGCCGAAGTATTCTATCTGACGCCGTGGCCAACGGAAACCAGCACCTTTTTCATGGAATCGATCTGTTCCAGGAGCTTTCCCAGTCCTTCTGCGACCGAGAAGAGCGGCCTCTCGGCCCTCATTACCGGAGCGTTCAATTCCGAGGAAAGACGCTCGTCCAGACCGTCGAGAAGGGCGACTCCGCCCGTCAGGACGATGCCCTGGTCCGCGATATCCCGCGCCAGCTCGGGAGGCGTTCTTTCCAGTGTTTCCCTTACCATTTCGACTATCTGGCCCACCACGGGGTTCAGGGCGTCAAGCACCTCACCGCTGGATATCCGCATGGCCCTGGGCAAGCCGTCGGTGAGATTGCGTCCCCTTACCTCGATGTGCTTTTCGCAGTCGCGCCTGACGGCGGTTCCGACAGTGTTCTTTATTTCCTCCGCCGTGGCCGGACCTATGGACATTGTGTACTTCTGCCTCAGCATGCTCATTATTGCTGCGTCCATCTCATCTCCCGCAGCCCGCAGCGAACGGCTGACGACAACCCCGCCCAGCGAAAGTACGGCGACCTCGCTGGTCCCTCCGCCTATATCGAGGATCATGTTGCCCCTGGGCTCCGCGATAGGAAGGCCAACACCTATGGCGGCCGCGACTGGCTCCTCCACGACATAGGCCTCTCTGGCTCCACCGTCAAGCGTTGCATCGATAAACGCCTTGCGCTCTACCTCCGTGACCTGGACCGGGGCGCAGACCACAACGCGAGGGTGACTCATCATCCGCATCCCGTTGGCGGCCTTCTCGAGAAAATGCCTTATCAGGGCGCCGGTCATATCGAAATCGGCTATGACCCCGTTCAGAAGAGGCCTTACCGTTTCCACTCCCCTGGGCGTTTTGCCCGCCATCGCCTTGGCTTCTCCGCCGAAGGCGATGATCTCCCTGGGGCTTCTCCGGTTGGGCTTGCGATAGGCTATGATCGACGGTTCGTTCACCACTACGCCCTTGCCCTTGACGTAAACCACGATGTTCGCTGTTCCAAGGTCTATTGCGATATCCTTGCCGAAAAAACCCGATATGGATCCCAACACGGCCAGCCACCCACTTTCAGGATAGATCGTCGCGCGGAACGGCCCTGTACTCTCCGTTCGACACGACATAATGTCCGAAGAATTCCAATCCCAGAGCATCAAGCTGCCTGGCGACGTGAGACGTCAGCAGCCTGTCCTCCAGGCTTTCGTGCAGGTTGCCGTCGGGGTGATTATGCAGCATCATCACGCCCCGGGCGCCAAGCCTCACCGCCTTGCGAAGCAGGTAGCGCATATCCAGCGAGGCGCCCTCGAGCCCGCCCCAGGAAATTTTCCCGTGGGACAATATCCGTTTCCGCTCGTCGGCATATATAGCCACTATGAATTCCCTCTCTTCAGTATGAAGCTTCAGCGCCCATTCCCCGAGGGCTTCGTCGAGCCGTACTGCGTCGGCTTCGTACTCCTCGGTTCCCAGTCGTCTCGAAAGCTCCAGCGCCGCCATCAGCGTCGCCGCCTTGGCCTCGCCAAGACCCCCGAAATCCATCAACTCTGTGGTCGTCGCCCTCGCCAGTCCTCTTACGCCTCCGAACTCCGATATGATGTCGTCGGCAAGCTCCAGAACATCTTTTCCGCTGTTTCCCGTTCTCAGCAGTATAGCAAGCAGTTCCCTGAGGGCCAACGTCTCGGGGCCCATCCTGACCAGCCGCTCTCTGGGTCTTTCCGAAGGAGGGATGGCCGCGATCTTCATCGCGATCCTCCGGGCCAGAAAGGATTGGAGCGTCTTTCATTTTCGAGGTCCGTTTCGGGCCCGTGGCCGGGCAGGACCCGCATCGGGGGTTCCAGCCGGGCGATCCTGTCCAGAGACATCCTCATGCACCGGTCGCTTCCCCCTGGCAGGTCTGTGCGTCCGATGCTTCCGGCGAACAGCGTGTCCCCCGAAACGAGCACTCTGTCTTCACCGGACGACACCACGAAGCACACGCTTCCCGGCGTGTGTCCAGGCGTATGCATGACCTCCCAGGTCGATCCACCGGCTTCCAGGACATCGCCGTCTGACAGAATACGTTCGGCGGGCCTGCATGTGCACGGGACGCCCATGGAAGCGGAAAGATTTTCCTCCGGATCCAGAAGCATCGACGCGTCTTCGGCGTGTATGGCCGCTCCTCCGGTCGCCATATCCCGTATAGCCTCCAGCCCCGCGATATGGTCGGCGTGCCCATGTGTCAGGAAAACGCCGTCAAGGGCAAGGTCGTGTGATCGCAGCCATCGTCTTGCTTCAAGAGGATCCCCTCCCGGGTCGACCAGAACACAGTGTCCGTTCGAGCACAAAAGCCATGCGTTAGTCCACAGCATCCCAAGGGGAAATCTCTTTATCGATATGGTCATCGAGCCTTTTCTCCGGTGTCCACTATCAGTGTTACGGGCCCGTCGTTGCAGAGGTCCACCTTCATGAAAGTCTGGAAAACACCCGTTGCCGTCTCGACCCCGAGCCCCCGAAGCTTTTCGACGAACACCTCGTAAAGCTCCTTTGCGGGCTCCGGTGCGGCGGCCCTGACGAAGGACGGCCTCCTCCCCTTTCTGCAGTCACCATATAATGTGAACTGAGACACGGCGAGCAACGCCCCGCCTGTATCCATCAGTGAAAGGTTCATTTTTCCCTCTTCGTCCTCGAATATCCTTAGACCCGTTATTTTTTCGGCCATCCAGGCCGCTTCGGTCACGCCGTCGTCATGGGTCACACCCAGAAGAACGCAGAGTCCGTGACCTATTTCTCCCACGACCTCACCATCGACCGATACGCTGGCTCTGGAGACGCGCTGCACAACCGCACGCAAACCATGATCACCCCCGAATAACTTCTATGACTCCCCTTATGGCGTTCAGTTTGGCGATTATCCTGTAGAGATGCTCGAGGTCCCTGACCTGGAGATCTATGGCCATGCGGCCGCGGCTGCTCCCGACCACAAAAGCTCTTACCTGTACGATAACTCCGTCCAGACTGTTGATCGCCTGGGCGGCGTCCACAAAAAGCCCCGGCCTGTCGGCCCCCTCGAGCTTGAGCCTGGAAAGGTAGCGGTCAGACCTGAGCCTGCCCCATTCGACTTCGACGCAGCGCTCGGGGTCGGCGTTGTCCAGATTCGGGCAATCGGAGCGATGGATCGTTATGCCCCTGCTCCTTGTAACGTATCCCCTTATCTCGTCTCCAGGCAAAGGCTTGCAGCAGCTTGCCAGAGAAACCAGCACGCCCTCCGCGCCCTCCACGACTATTTCCGTATCCAGTTCCTTCCTTGCCGAAACCGCCTCCTGCGACTGCTGGAGAGCTTCGTTAGCCGCTTTGGAGGACCCGGACTCGAGGTATCTGCCGGCGACGGCGGCCGGACTCTGGTTCCCTTCGCCTATGGAGACCAGCAGGTCCTCGCCGTTGGTATAACCCATGTCCCGGGCGACCTTGTTGAATATCGGCAGGGCGATATCCGGTTCTTCTACTGCGGTACGGGAGAGTCTTTTTCTGATCTCTCTCTCCACCAGATCTTTGCCCTTCTGAAGAAATTCCTCTCGTTCGGTGCGTTCCTTCTGCCTGAACCATCCCCGGATCTTGCTCCTGGCCCTGCTGCTGTGGGCTATCTTTATCCAGTCCCTGGACGGACGGGCCTGCGATGAAGTAAGAACCTTTATGATATCTCCGTTCTGGATGCCGTAGTCTATCGGAACGATGCGGTTGTTCACCATGGCGCCGACGAAACGGTGACCCACCTCGGTATGGATCGCGTAGGCAAAATCGATGGGCGTAGCTCCGGCGGGCAGTGAGACCACGTCTCCCTTTGGAGTAAAAACGAAAACCTCGGAGGAAAGAACGTCCGCCTTGAGATGTTCGAGAAACTCGGTAGGCTCACCCGTATCCGACTGAGCCTCCAGCGCCTGTCGTATCCACGAGAGCTGACGGTCCAGTTCTCCTACCTTCTGCGGCCTTTCCTTGTAGCGCCAGTGCGCGGCCACTCCGTATTCGGCCAGCCAGTGCATTTCCCATGTCCGTATCTGTATCTCAAGCGGCTCTCCGCTCGGACCTATCACTGCGGTGTGCAGCGACTGGTACATATTGCTCTTGGGATTGGCTATATAGTCGTCGAACTGGCCTGGAAGGGGTTTCCATACGGTGTGAACGACACCCAGGACAGTATAGCATTCCGCCAGGTCGTCTACCGTGACCCTCAGGGCGAGGAGATCGAACAGTTCCTCGAGTGACAGGTTTTTGCGACGCATCTTTTCGTAGATGCTGTAGAAATGCTTGGCCCTGCCGGTGATGTGGGCCCTGAGGCCCTCGTCGCCCAGCTTGCCGTGAAGCACGCCTATGGCCTGCTTGATAATGTCTTCCCTTTCGGGGAGCTTTTTACGGACTCTCCTTCTTATGTCGTAAAAAGCCTCGGGATCTATTACCTTGAAGGCCAGGTCTTCGAGGTCGCGCTTTATCTGGTAGATGCCCAATCTGTGCGCCAGGGGAGCGTATATGTCCAGGGTCTCCCTGGCTATTCGCTCCTGCTTGTCGCGCCTCAGGGCCTGGATGGTCCGCATGTTGTGCAGGCGATCAGCAAGTTTGATCAGGACCACCCTGATATCCTTGGCCATGACGAGGAACATCTTGCGGAGGTTTTCGGCCTGGTAGTCCTCGAAAGATTTGAAAGGCAGCTTGCCGAGTTTTGTAACGCCGTCGACCAGGACAAGCACACCTTCACCAAACGTTTCAGATATTGATTCCGGCAAGACTTCGGTATCCTCAAGAACATCGTGAAGGATGGCCGCCATCAGCGTTTCGGGGTCCAGCTCCATATCGGCCAGAATGGAAGCCACCCTGAGAGAGTGGATAATATAGGGTTCGCCGGTAAGCCTTTTCTGCTCTCTGTGGGCGACCGCCGCGAAAACCAGAGCTTCTCCGCACCGGGCCAGGTCGTCCCTGCGAAGATAGGCGGATATTTTGCCCCACAGTTCCTGCCACGCCATCTTGGTCGACATTTCTCTGGCCCCTTCGGGGATCCTGCCTATAAAGCTGTCCCTGAAGAGGCGCAGTTCACGGGCTTCTCTGGCCCCGTGTTCCCTGCCTCCCGGCTTCGCATCTGTTTTCACGGCTGTCACGTCACCTCCGTCCCTGCTGCCTCTTCAGAACTGTTGCGCAAGCGTTATGTCTCAACTACGCCTTCCAGAAGGAAATCGAGGCGATAACGTCCCGCCCACCAGCTTTTTCTCGGCCTGTATATAAGGCCATGCGACGATTTGATGGCGTCCGAGACGGCTACTCCGTCGAAGGCCAGAAATTCCGTATCGCGCGTTTTGACCCTCACGTGCCTGCCGTCTTTTCCAAGCGGCGTAAAAGAGGGTTCGCCGTCTCTTCCGCAGTATAAGAGCGGTTTGGGGTTTCCCTGGCCGAAAGGCCCTATCCTTCTGATATCCCTGAGCAGCGCGTCGTCGACGCGTGACGGGTCGAACTCGACGAGGTTCATCACCTCTTCTACAGCCTCTATCCCGGAAAGTATCTTTTCCATCTCACACTGGACCTCGGGCCACTGCTCCGTCGAAACAGAAAAGCCGGCGGCCTGTCGATGTCCTCCCCACGCCTCCAGGTGATCGGAAAGCTCTTTCAGCACCCCCAGGGCGTCTCCCCCCTGCGGGACCCTGAGAGTTCCCCTTACACCACTGCCGGCGGGGGCCGCAAGCGCCACGGCGCGACCCGAAATACTGCATAATCGGCTGGCTACAGCGCTAAGAACCCCTACGTGCCAGGTGTCGTCGCTGAGGACATGGTTGCGCCCTTCGCAAAGGCCGGGCGTCACATCGCTGAGGATGTCCGCCGAAAGCCGCTGTCTTTTTCTGTTGAGGTCAACGAGCTCGGAAACCTTTCTCTGGAAACCCTTTTCTCCGTGCAGCACGCCGACGGCGATCTCCGCAAGGCCAAGACGGCCCGCGGCGTTTATGCAGGGTATCACCTTCATCGACAGATCTTCTTCGTCCACGGAACCGGCCGGAACGCGCAGTGTACGTAACAGTGAATCCAGGCCCTTTCTTTTTCCCGCAGCCATTTTCGACAACCCCCGGGAAACCAGCCCACGGTTTACGCCGTCGAGAGGCACATAGTCGGCCACGGCCGCCAGCGCCACCAGATCCAGCCTGTCGGCCAGCCACTGTACGGGTGCGGCGCCGGTGGCCGAGGCCCAGGCCCAGATCACCCCTGCCGCGCTGAGGTCCTTCATCGCGGGATCGCCCTCCACGTGGGGATTTACCACCACAACCCCCTCGGGGAGTGATTCTCCCGGCACGTGATGATCGAACACGATAACCGGGATACCGGCTTTTCTGGCTTCTCGAAGGGCTTCTACGTCCCGCGTGCCGCAATCGACCACGACCAAAAGATCGCAGCGGCTCTGTGCTATACCCCTCACCACCCGGCCATGGACTCCGTATCCCTGCCTGTGTCTGTGCGGGATATAGTAGCGCACCGAGTCGGAATGCAGGAGCGCCATCTCAACTGCCAGCACAGTGGAGCATACGCCGTCGGTGTCGTAGTCACCGTATACAACTACCTTTCCGCCCTTCGTCGCGTTCCAGAGTTCGGCCGCTTTTGCGGCGGAGTCGACCAGAGCGGAAACGCAGAACGTGATATCAGCAGGGCCCGGGCGTAGCAGCTCCCGAGCCCCGTTCATCCGGTTTTCGTTGTATCCCCTGTTCTGGAGAAGTGCGGCCGTAAGAGGCGTACAGGAAAGTGCGGAGGCCATCCACTCCGTTTCCCCGTCTATCCGCCTTATACGGACCCTTGACAACGGACAGACGTCTATCACTGTTCGTCCGTTTCCTTGTCCACCTCTTCGATTTTGGGAATGACCGTGTCTCTGGCTCCAGCGCTTTTAAGGGCGCTCATCAGGGAAGCCCTCTCGGAGTCGAGCTCCTTTATCCGTTTGTCCTTTTCCTTGAGCTGCTTCGAGTACTTGCCCCTGTTCTCCATCATCGCGAAAAAGGAAACGAGCCACATAAGGACCCCGCCGGCCGCGAACAGGAGCACTTCCCACAGGCCCTGTGGTATGGAGCGTTCCCATACAAGAAACTTCACCAGTATTTCCCCGGTGTTCTGAAAAGCGTAAACAGCCGCGAAAAGCATTGCCATGGCTACTGCAAGGGCATAACTCTTCATTCGCTCATTCCTCCTCGACAGTTTGCGGCCGACAGGCGGCGCCAGCTGTCTGCCTTATTGGATTCTATGTCCTTCCGGAAGCCTTCTGTAAAGGCGCTCCAGAGCTTCCGGCTTGTCTTCTTTTTTCATGCTGTCCAGATATTTCTGGCGGCCTGTGGTTTCCCATTCGCTTTCGAATATCCGCCTGATCCCGGCTCCGTAAGAATCCAGCCCGGGGGCCAGTTCCTCCAGGATGGTTTCAGCCTGTCTGTGCGTGGGTCGGGCCCCGTGTCTGGCTACGGTCTCGCGCAGCACGTGCGGATGATCGATTATCATACACGGGCACAGCAGGTTGTCGTCGTCATAGGGCTGCCGGTCCCTGATATCCCTGAAGAACGGGCTGTCGAAAATCTCCACCAGGCTTTTTTCTCTAATCGAATCGACGGCGAAATGGGCGAAAACGCAAGGTTCCGCGTCACCGTTTGCGTTGATGTGGAGGTACCTTTCACCGGCGGCCATGCATCCGTCGACATATGGGCCGTCGTTCCAGAAATCTCCCAGAAACACGGGATACCGGTTCCTCCATTCCTCGATCTTGCCGTGCAGCCGGGCCCTTTGTACGGGAGTAGCCATATAGTCGAGGTCCGGCGCCTCGCCGGTAGGTATGTACTGAAAGAACCATCCCACCTTGCATCCTGTATCCATCATCCTCCGGATAAAGGTGTCGGAGACCAGGTAATCGGCGCTGTTTCTGGTGCAGGTCGCGCTGAAACCGAAGAGGACGCCTTTGCTGTTGAGCCTTTCGTAGGCCTTCATGACCTTTTCGTAGACTCCCGGGCCCCTTCGGGCCTCGGTCTCCTCACGGGAGCCTTCCACCGATATCATGGGCGCCACGTTTCCCATATCCACGAGCCTGTCCGCTATTTCGTCGTCTATCAGCGTGCCGTTTGTATACACATGGAAGTAGCAATCGCGGTGCTTTTCCCACAGATCCAGCAGATCCTTCCTGAAAAAACACTCCCCGCCGGAAAATGTAAAAAAATACATTCCCAGCGATTTGGCTTCCTCAAGCAGTCTGTCCAGTTCGGCGAAGGAAAGCTCTCTGCTGTGGTCGTAAGAACTTGCGTAGCAGCCCCTGCAATGAAGGTTACATCGCATTGTAGGGCTTATGACCATGAAATTGGGCAGGTGGACGCCCAGTTCCTTTTCCTTGCGATCTCGTATTCCCCTTCCGAGGATAACCCAGTTGACCAGAAAATTTGTTATTGCCTTTTTTCGACAATTCGGGTGAAGATCTGAAAACAGTCTGCGGAAAACGCCGATGAAAGGGTGGTTCTCCCTTGCGTTCCGGGCCATTTGCATGAAACTCTCGCGATAGTACCTTGCAGGGGCCACCCGGGCAAGCGTTTCGAACAGCGTAATGAGCCTGTCTTCCCTGTCTTCCTCTATGACGCCGACCAGCTGTTCCAGCAATTTGGCCGAAACGAAGCCTTTCACGCGATCATAGGCCGCCATTGTCACTTGAATCGCCTCCCTGTGGATATCCTTGCACAGACCCCGCCGGGCCTGAGCCGCCTCCTTTCACCGATGTTTTTCGTTACCGTCATTGTAATACTATACCTTACGAAGGCCTCGTGCAAAAAGGGCGATGCAGCGAAACCGCCGCACCGCCCCTGGAAAAAGTCCGCCGGAAAAAGCTATTTCTTTTCAGGGGACCTGGCGTACCATTCGGCCAGAAGAGCGCCTGAAATATAAATGGAGCTGTAGGTTCCCACGACGATGCCCACGAGAAACGCAAAGGCGAAATTGGCTATGACCGGGCCTCCCCAGAGGAAAAGCGCCAGTACCGGCAGAAACGTCGTAAGCGATGTATTGATCGTGCGGGAAAGCGTCTGGTTCACTGAAAGATTGATGAGACCATCAATACCCAGCTGGCGGAGTTTCTTCCAGTTCTCCCTTACGCGGTCCAGAACGACGATGGTGTCGTTCAGGGAATAGCCGACTATCGTCAGTATAGCCGCTATGAACGGCAGGGATATTTCCCTGCCCGTGAGGCTGAATACCCCAAGCGTGATTATGGTGTCGTGAAGCAACGCGGCCACGCTGGCTATGCCGAACCTGAAGCGGAATCTCAGGGTTATGTATCCCAGAATGCCGACAAGAGCTATGACTACGGCTATGATGGCCTCTTTCCTGAGCTGTTCGCCTACTACGGGACCGACCTTTTCCAGCCTGAGGACCTCGAGTTCCCCGAAGGAATCCCTGAGCACCGACAGGGTCTGCTGGACCGCCTCATCCTCGACCTGCAGCCTGATTATGACGCCGCGGTCACTGTAGGCCTGGATAACCGACTGGCCCTGTTCGACTTCCACAAGGGAGTCCCGTATATCGCTGACCGCTACCGGCGAGGCGAACTCAAGCTGCACCAGGTTGCCGCCGCTGAAATCGATACCCAGATTGAGACCCTTCGTCATCAACAGGGCCAGGCTGCCGAGGATCAGGGCTATGCTCACACCCAGGGCGATACGGCGGATCCCCATGAAATTGATGTTGAACTGTCGTTTGATCACAGGTGTCTCCTCCTTTCGCCTCTAACGGGCCACTCGGGCCCGGCCGCGACCCTGGTAAACCTGAAGCAGCGCACGCGTCACCACGAGCGCGCTGAATACGCTGGCGATGATGCCTATGCTCAACGTGACCGCGAACCCCCTTATGGGGCCACTACCGAAATAGAAGAGAACGGCGGCGGCTATCAGCGTTGTAACATTGGCGTCGAAAATGGTAGTGAAGGCCTTTCGGAAACCGGCGTCGACCGATGCATAGGGCGTCTTGCCGCTTGCTATCTCTTCTTTCATTCGTTCGAAAATAAGGATATTGCCGTCAACGGCCATGCCTATTGTAAGGATGATACCAGCAATGCCGGGGAGCGTCAGGGTCGCCTTGAAGCTTATCAGACCGGCGAAGACAAGCAGCAGCGTGACGAAAAGCGCCGCGTCGGCCACCAGCCCCTGCGCCCTGTAGTAGATGAGCATGAACAGCAGCACCATGAACGCTCCTATCAGACCCGCGCGTATGCCCGCCCGGATCGAGTCGGAACCCATCGTGGGTCCTACGGACCTGTTTTCCAGGATATCCACGGGGACAGGCAGCGCACCTGCGCGAAGCATTATGGCGAGGCGCTGCGCCTGGGCAGATGAAAACCGCCCCGAGATCTGCGCGTTGCCGCCGCTTATGCGCTCCTGCACCACCGGCGCCGAGATAACGACACCGTCAAGCACTATGGCTATCTGTCTGCCGATATTTCCAGCCGTTGCTTCGTCGAAAAGCTGTGCGCCCTCGCTGTCGAACTCCAGAGTCACGACCGGCCTTCCCAGATTATCGTAACTGGTTTTCGCGTCCACGAGATATTTGCCGCTTACATAGGCCTTTCCAAGCAGGTAGGCGCTTTCCTCATCACCAGGAGCGAAGAGCAGTTCGGGATCTTCCTCCGCCCGCTCCATCATGAGAGCATCCGCCTCTTCGATGCTTGTTTTCACATCGTCCCAACGCTGCTGCGCGGCCAGATAGGATTCCCTGGAATCGTAGTTCCCGCGTTCAGGACCGGGAGGAAGGGCCGAACCCGCCTCCACTACCTGACGGAACTCGAGCAGGGCCGTTTTTCCGATCAGTTCCAGCGCGGCTTCCGGATCAGCCACGCCGGGAAGGTCCACAATGATCCTGTCGTCTCCCTCTCTCTGTATGACCGGCTCGGTTACCCCGTACTGGTCCACCCTGTTCCTCAACACGGCCAGCAGACGTTCCACACTGTCGTTGGTCACCGGCTGCTCCGGTGTGCCTACAGCCTGGAGCAGAATATGGGCGCCGCCTTCGAGGTCCAGCCCAAGCCGGACGCGGCCCCGTATCGGAAAGACGGTCAACAGGGCGGCTATGACGACGACGGCCACGAGGATCAGCCGCCAGCGGTCCCTTTTAAGCATACACATACCCTCCCTTTCCCTGTTCAGGACAGCGATCCGGCGGAATGGTCCCGCCGGCCCCGCCTTTACATTTCATAAAAAACGGAGCGGACGCCATGGCATCCACTCCGCAGCGACTGCGTCGCGGAAGAAACAGAACTCTACTGCTCCTTTTTCTCCTCGCTGGCCGCCTTTTCCTTTTTACCGGAGGTTTCCGCAGGCTGCTCACCCTCGACGCGTTTCATCTGGATGGAGCTCTTGAGAACCCTTACCTTGACTCCATCGGCTACCTCGAGAATGAAGCTGTCGTCTTTCATTTCCGTAACGACGCCAAAGAAACCGCCCGCCGTAACTATCTGGTCGCCCCTGCGTATAGCGGCGATCATTTCCTCATGCTTGCGCTGACGTTTCTTCTGAGGTCTGATGATAAGGAAATAGAAGATCACTACAAAAACCGCCAGCGGAAGCAACATACCCATCAAACTGCCCGACTGCTGCAATCACAACGCCTCCCTATGCATTGTTATCCACGATTTTGCTTTGCACATTCTATCATGACGTCCCCTGAAGCGAAATACGGAAAGGTCCTACATCCCCGCTTCCTTCAGGTAGAACAGAAGTTTCTCCAGTTCAATGGAAATATCCACGCGGTATACAAGGACATCTTCCGGGGCGGCCACGGCCGATGTTGCGAACGTCAGTATTCCCCTGACAGTACCCGCCGCCACCGCACGGTCCACCGACGACTGCGCGGCGCCGCCCGGGACAGTAAGGATAACTATTTCTATCCCGTTTTCCCGGATGATATCGGTCATGTTGTCGGCGTGATAGCAGGGCACTCCGCAGACGGTGGTTCCGACCTTTTCGGGGTCGACGTCGAAAACCGCCTCCATACGGAATTTTTCACTCCGCAGGGCCCGGTGCCCCAGCAGGGCCTCTCCGAGACGGCCCGCTCCCACCAGCGCTATGCGCCATAGCCTGTGGGGAGACAGTATTTCGCTTATATGACCATAGAGGCGATCCACGTGATACCCGACTCCCCGTTTTCCGATCTCCCCGAAATAGGACAGATCCTTGCGAACCTGACTGGCCTTGAGCCCCAGCATGTCCCCTATCTCCTGCGAGGATATGACCCTTCTGCCCTCTTCGTGAAGCTGGGTAAGGAGCCTGTAATACTGAACCAGTCTTTCTACGGTGGGTTCGGCGACCCTCATTTATATGCCACCGGCCCGGCCGAGGGCCCTCGTCCTGCGAAATCTTTCCAGACCGGTGTAACGCGCCGTTCCCCCGGTTTCTTCCTCTATCACAAGCAGCCTGTTGTATTTGGCCACCCTGTCCACCCTGGCGGGGGCTCCCGTTTTGATCTGCCCGGAACCAGTGGCGACCGCGAGGTCGGCTATGAAGGAATCTTCCGTTTCTCCCGATCTGTGGGAAATAACGAATCCGTATCCGTTCCATCTGGCGTCGTCTATCAGCTTAAGCGTTTCGGTCACCGTTCCTATCTGGTTGAGTTTGACCAGAACGGCGTTAGCCACGCCGCGTTTCAGGCCCATTTCGAGCCTGACGGGATTTGTGACGAATATGTCGTCGCCTACTATCTGTATGCTGTCCCCAAGTGCTCTCGTCATGGCTTCCCATCCGGTCCAGTCCTCTTCGGCCATGCCGTCCTCTATGGACACCAGAGGAAAACCATCGCAGAGTTCCCTGTAGTAGGCCACAAGATCGTCCACTGAAAGATCCCTTGCTTCTCCCGCGAACCTGTATACACCG
>Ga0272441_10001540_pt1 | contig 49125 bp, 42 predicted proteins | sample SSMProp6N_FD_193582 | JGI IMG/M metagenome (GOLD analysis project Ga0272441, IMG submission 193582) | Marine sediment archaeal communities from Little Sippewissett salt marsh, Falmouth, MA, United States - SSM-Prop-6N | ecosystem: Environmental > Aquatic > Marine > Wetlands > Sediment ... | reverse complement strand
CTCATCGACTTCGTTATATTTGCGAACCGGCATATCAGTCTCCTTTCAAATCATGATGATTCCAATGTATATGCTTACCGTAATAATGGCAAGAGGAGGTTTTTTGTTTCCCATTTGCCCGATATTATGTAGATTTTCGGCTGAGTTATGACCATTACGATCGAGCATATTCGCCGCAAGGGCAGTCTGTGTTACCTGGGGGTCAAGGACCACGAGGACGTGGTCGTGCTGGCGTCGGTTATCGCGCAGTTCGGGATCACAGAGGGCACATCGCTGACGCTGGACCAGTTGGAGCAGGTGGTTACGGTTTCGGATCAGAAGCGGGCGGAGAATTACGCGACATATCTTCTCTCGCGGCGCAATTACTCGGTCGGGCAGATGATGCGGAAGTTGAAGCAGAAAGAATATGCGGAGCGGATTATCAAGCAGATTGTCGGGGATTTTCTGGCGATGGGGATGCTGGACGATTTGCGATTCGCGCGGTCGATGGTGGAGTCGATGCTGGCGCGGAAGCCGGCCGGGCGGCGGTATTTGATTGCGAAGTTGCGGTCGAGCCTGGTTTCTCTCAAGATCGCGGAAAGCGTGGTGGACGAGTATTTGGCCGACACCGACGAGACCGAGCTGGCGGAGCGGCTACTTCGCCTGCGGTGGCGGTATTTATCCAAATTTGACCTTGAAACGGCCCGGAGGAAAGCGTATAATTATCTGTCCCGCCGGGCGATAGGGTATCGGGCGGCGAAAGAGGCCTTTGAGAAATTAGCGGAGGAGGAACCGAGTCATTAACGCAGTTGAAATCAGGCAATCGTTCATAGATTTTTTCAAGCATAACGACCACAAAGTGTTTCCGTCGTCGCCGGTCATCCCGTTTGACGACCCGACGATTATGTTTACCAATGCCGGGATGAATCAGTTCAAGGATATCTTCACGGGCAAGAAAAAGCCCGAGCATCCGCGGGCGGTGTCATCGCAGAAGTGCATGCGGGCGGGCGGCAAGCACAACGACCTGGAGAACGTGGGGCGGACCGGGCGGCACCAGACGTTTTTCGAGATGCTGGGGAATTTTTCGTTCGGTGATTATTTCAAGGAAGAAGCGATCAAGTACTGCTGGGACTGGATCACCAAAGAGATGAAGCTTCCCAAGGACCGGTTGTATACATCGGTGTATCTTGAGGATGACGAGGCTTTTGCGCTCTGGGAGAAGATTGCACCGGAGTTGAAAAACGGCCGGATTATGCGCTTCGACAAGAAGGAAAATTACTGGTCGATGGGTGAGGTGGGACCGTGCGGGCCGTGTTCGGAGATTCATTACGATCGTGGCGAGGAGTATGGGACCGGGCCGGATGCGGTGGTTAACGGTGAGTCCGACCGTTTCACGGAAATCTGGAATCTGGTGTTTATGCAGTATGACCAGAAGCCTGACGGGACGGTGGTGCCGCTTCCAAAGCCGTCGGTCGATACCGGCGCGGGTCTGGAACGCCTGACCAGTGTGATTCAGCAAGTCAACAGCAATTATGAGACGGATCTGTTTCGGGATATTATCAACCATATCGCGGAGATCAGCGGGAAGAAATATTTTGTCGATGAGCGCGGGGTATCGCATCGAGTGATCGCGGACCACGTTCGGGCGTTGACGTTTTGTATCGCGGACGGGGGCGGGCTTTCGAACGAGAAGCAGGGGTATGTGTTGCGGCGGATATTGCGCCGTGCGGCCCGTCACGGCCGCCTGCTGGAGATCGAGGGGCCGTTTATTTACAAGCTGGTGCCGACGCTGGTGGATTTGATGGGGGCGGTGTATCCGGAGATCAAGACGCGGCAGGAGCACGTGGAGAACGTGATCAAGTCCGAGGAGGAATCGTTCGGGCGGACGCTGGACAGCGGATTGATGCATTTCGATGACATTGTCAAGATGGTAAGTAAAAGCGGTAAGAAGATTATTGCCGGTGAGGATGTGTTCCGGTTGTACGATACGTACGGGTTCCCGGCCGACCTGACGCAGATTATGGCGGATGAAGCGGGATTGACGCTGGATATGGCGGGGTTTGAGAAGGCGATGGCGTGGCAGAAGGATCAATCGAGGGCGGCGGCGAATTTTGATGAGGGTGACCGGGTGTGGTACCAGGATGCGATACACTCATCGCTTGCAAATGACAAACAGGCGGCAGTTGAGACCAAATTTGTGCGGGAGCGATTCGAGATTGAGTCCGAGGTGGTGAAGGCGATTCAGTTAAATTACCAAGGCCGTAACGAGCTTGGCATTATCACGAATGAGACGCCGTTTTATGTTGAGGCTGGCGGGCAGATCAGCGACTGGGGCACGATTCAAATAGATAAAGATACTTACAATATCAGGATGTTACTCAAGCAGGATAACACGGTTGTGCATGTTTGTGATAGTCCCACGAGTATAAGGCCTGAGGATATCAAAGGCAAAGCGGCGGTGCTGTCAATTGACAGTGAGCGGCGGTGGGATATCATGCGAAATCATACCGCCACGCATTTGCTTCATGCGGCGCTGAGGACGGTGCTCGGGGAGCATGTGTATCAATCGGGGTCGTATGTGGGAGATGACAAATTACGTTTTGATTTTTCGCATTTCAAACCGATGACGCCGGAAGAAGTGACGCGGGTGGAAGAGATTGTCAACAAGCAGATACTCAAGGGAAAAGCGGTTGATACGGTAGAAAAGGATATTGAGACGGCCAAAAAAGAAGGGGCGATGGCGATTTTCGGCGAGAAGTATGACAGTACGGTGCGAGTGGTAACGGTTGATGATTTTTCGAAAGAGTTGTGCGGTGGGACGCATGTGGACAATGTCGCGCAGATCGGGCCGTTTTTGATCACGCTGGAGACCGGGATTGCCGCCGGGGTGCGGCGGATTGAGGCGATCACCGGCCATAAGGCAATTGAGAAGATGCTCAGCCAGAAGCAGGCGGTGGAGCGGATTGGTGGTCTGCTGAACCGTCCGGAGCCGGAGCTGGTCGAGGCGGTCGAGGAGTCAGGCAGGAAAGCGCTGGAATTGCAGAAGGAAGTAAAAAAGCTCAAGAGCGAACGGTTTTCCGGCGGGGCGGTTTCGGTGGGAAGTGAAATGTCGGTCGGATCGGTAACGCTGAGGTATCATGATTTCGGCGCGGTCGAGACGGATGAAATGAGCGGTTGGGTTGACAGTGTCAAGGGAGAGGCACAGCCACTGATTGCGCTGGCGCTGGGCAAAGTGAACGGCAAGGCGACGTTTATGTCGGCGGGGAGTTCATCGGTAACGGCGCATGTCGGGAATATTTCCCGCGCGGTATTGCAGGCGCTGGGCGGGCGCGGAGGCGGCCGTCCCAATTTCGCGCGCGGCAGTGTTCCGGATTCGGTCGGTATTGATGCGATCGTAGCGGAGTTCGAGGGGAAACTTCAGCAGTCCAATTAACCAGGGGGACGGATGATGTCGGTTTTTCAATCTTTAATGCAGGTCAGGGCCGACCGGGGCGGCGGTTTTTTATTGCTGATTGATCCTGATCGCTCCGGCGAGTCCGCTCTTTTGTCGCTGACCGAAGCCGCCTGTGATTGCGGAGTTGATGCAATTCTGGTGGGTACCAGTCTGGCCACGCACGGCAATTTCCACCGGGTGGTTCGGCAGATAAAAACGCATACCGACCTGCCGGTGATAATTTTCCCGGGGACGCACAGCCAGATTACGGCGGAGGCCGATGCAATTTTGTTCACGTCGCTGTTGTCGGGGCGTAATCCTCAGTTTCTGATTGATGAACAGGTCCGTGGTGCCCCGATGATAAGAGAATACGGTATCGAACCGATTGCGACCGGGTATTTGCTGATCGCATCGGGGCGGTACACGTCGGTTCAGTACATGTCCAATACTCTTCCGATTCCGGCCGACAAGCCTGATATCGCCTGTGCCCATGCCCTGGCGGCGCAATACCTGGGAATGCAGGTGGTGTTTCTCGAGGCGGGTTCGGGTGCTGAGTATTCGGTTCCGGAAGAAATGATAGACGCGGTGGCGGGCTATGTTGATCTTCCGCTCATTATCGGTGGGGGGATTCGCACCTCGGAAGAAGTTAACTCGAAAATTGCGGCGGGCGCGGCATTGGTAGTTGTCGGCGACCATTTCGAAAAAAACGGCGGGGATATTGAAAAGCTACGGGAGTTCACCGCGGCGGCTCATCCATCAGAAAGGATTCCGGTATGACCGACGAGGAACGCATACAACTGATTTTACGGGCGGGGGAGGAATCCAGCCTGCTGAGGCGGACGGCATCGGAGGCGCTGGCGAAACCGCTGGTTGATCTGGCCAATGTTTGCGCGGGGGTTATTGGTGCGGGCGGCAAATTGCTGATTTGCGGCAACGGTGGTTCGGCGGCTGACGCATCGCATATGGCGGCGGAGATGATTGTTCGCCTGACATCAGAGAAAAATCGCCAGTCGCTTCCAGCGCTGGCTCTTAACGCGGACACATCGGTCTTGACGGCGGCTGGTAACGATTACGGGTATGACATGATTTTTTCCCGCCAGGTTGAGGGGTTGGGTGCGGTCGGAGATATGTTACTGATGATTTCGACGTCGGGCAACTCGGCCAATCTGATCCGTGCGGCTGAGACCGCGCGAGAAAAAAAGATGATAACTTCGGCCCTGCTCGGCAAGGATGGTGGGCGGTTGGCCGCAATCGTCGATAAAAAGTTAATCGTGCCACATCAATCGGTTCAGCGGATTCAGGAAGAACACATTTTCATAATTCACACCCTGGTTGAGTTGATTGAAAGCGATCTTTTCGGATAATGTCACGAAAATACACTATCTGGGAAAACGCCGGTTTTTTCTGTATTGCCGGTTTCCTTATATCCATCACGTTTTCTAAGGCTTTGTCGCAGATGTTCCTGGGGTTGGGGTTACTTGCGGCAATTGTAATATTTATACAAGACGGAAAATACCGCCGATCATTTTCGAGGGATAGTGTTTTCTGGATAATTCTGATGTATGTGGTATGGTCGTTTGTGTCATCCTTTTTCGGCACGGACGCCAGGCAATCACTGGCGTATTTGCTTGAAGACTGGCTTTTTATCGGTATTCCGGTGATAGCGGTCATGATTACGAGCGAAAGACGTCTTTTCATTCTGCTTGAGACATTCCTGCTATCGGCGTCGCTTATGTCTCTCTACGGCATTGCCCAGCATTTTATAGGGGTTGACTGGTATATTTCAACTTCGCTGGTAAGCGCGCCCTCGGCGGGTTTTCGTGCCCAGGGCTTTTTCCCCAATGTCATGACGTATGGCAACTTTTTTGCGATATCGACGCTATTTTTGCTGGGATGTGCTCTTCATATGGAAACTGTCAAGCGGCGTTTTTTTTATTATGGGGGTTTTATTCTTGCGGCCCTGGCGGCTTTGTTATCATATGGGCGGGGTCCCATGGGTGCGATTGTTATTGGCCTGCTCACCTGCCTTTTTTTCATCCCGCGCAGATTTTTAAAGCATGCGGCCATTTTCCCGGTAATTTTTGCGGCGCTGGTTTATTGGGCGGCGCCGGACATTCTTTTTCGCCATGTCAATGAATTGCAAACCGAGCTTAAGGGTGAATATATCGGATCCCGTCAGGCAATCTGGCGGACTGCGGGGCGGATGATCGCGGATCATCCCCTGTTCGGCGTTGGCAGGGGTAATTTCAAGCCTAACAGCGAGATATACCGGGACGAGGGAGGTACCCGTCATTATACACATGCTCATAATGACTGGTTGAACGTTGCCGCCTCGGGTGGTATTCCGGCATTGATTCTATTTATTGGAATGTGGCTTGCGATCCTGGTCAAGATGAAGACGTCGATCGGCCGTCTGAGGGAACATCGGCCCCTTCGGGGGGTTATGATAGGGTGCTTTTTGGCCTCAATTGTTTTTGTGGTGGCCTCGTTTTATGAAGCGACTTTTGATGACACGGAGGTTCGGTTGTTGTTGACGGGTATCTGGGGGGTATTTTACGGGATGACGGAATTGGTCAAGAAGAACACGGAAACAGCCGATTATAGAGAAATGGCTTGACAATTTGAGAACGAATATTATTTTAGGAACCTGTTTGTAATATGGCTAAGAAAACACAAAAAGACGACAAGGGTCGGTTTGAGTGGCCGTTTGGCCCCCGCAATTACCTGTTTTTCGGAGTGGGTATCATCACGATTATCGTGGGTTATATCACTCTTGCGGCGGGTTCGATCACGCTGGCTCCGATTCTGTTGGTACTTGGGTATTGTGTCTTGATTCCCGTCTCGATCATAATCAACGGGAAGAAGAAGACGGCTCCCGCCGAAGAGGTGCAAAGCGAAAGCTAACGCGTTTTGATGCGAGGGCAGTTAGCTCAGTTGGCTAGAGCACCTGCCTTACACGCAGGGGGTCACTGGTTCGAGTCCAGTACTGCCCATTTATAAGAAGCGAGATTATTGAAGAAGCACGATTGACAAAGTACATTTTCCGCGCTTTATAAAAACAAGCCGGGGCTGTAGTTCAGTTGGTTAGAACGCCTGCCTGTCACGCAGGAGGTCGCGAGTTCGAGTCCCGTCAGCCCCGCTTTTTTATAACTTATTATCCTAGACAAGATACATTTCAGGGTCTACGAGACATTGGAACTTTTAGTCTACCTGAATTAGGGGCTCCGTAATCTCTTTCATTATAAGAAGTAATAAGTAGCTCGATTTGCTTTGTGGTCTTATTGTCAAAATGTTTGACAGACTGTTTTTTTATTCCCAATCCCCGATAGCGATAAAGGCAGCCCAACTATAAGGATGATCAGATATTCCCTGTGATCGCAAATCGGCGATTTTGGCTAATTGCATTTCGCGAATTCTCGTGGATACAGGCACATTGGGATCAGTATAAAGCTTCGACATGAATTCTGCGGTCGCCCAGTCCGGGATTTTCCATAATGAACTGACAACCGTCCGCGCTCCGGCAATCTGGAACGCTCGACGGAGACCATAAACTCCTTCGCCCGGCCATATATCCCCGTGGCCACTCTCGCACGCCGAAAGTGTTACCACCTGAGTCCCCTTGAGATTCAATGTACGAATTTCCTCTGCCGTGAGAATGCCATCCTCCAAACCAAGATCGACAGCGCCGGATCCGTGAAGGTTTCCGCCGGCCAGAAACAATCCGGAAAAAAGCAAAGGATTTTCGAACTCTCCCCTCGATTCTTCCATTTCATTGTCTATGGTTGGCTTTTTAAGGGGAGAATAGTACCCATGTGTCGCCAGATGGATAATCCTATTACCTGGTGCCAACCTCACAAAATTGTCTTCACTTGCACTGGCTCCCATCAATACCACTTCCGGCCCGGCAGTTTCCTCAGGCCAACTTTCCATAACGCGTTCAACTTCGAATCGAGATCCGGGCAATGACGCAACGGTGATATCAGACGGCGCATAATTTCTGGCGAGGGGACCTCGGTAAGTGACTTTTGTCGGTTGAGCACGATCTTCTGCGGGTGGATTCGAGTTTTCCTTAGCTTCAGTTCGCGCATCAGGTGAAGCATCATAGTCTGGATCGCCAATAGCTAAAAGCCCATTGGAAGGATGAATGTCTTGCTGCCTGAGGCGCACGATGTCCCGTCCTGCGTCCAGATAGTGCAGGATTATATCTTCCACCAGATACTTCCCCTTCATATTTTTCAATCCCGCAAACGACACGAGGTTGAGATCACCATCCGGTGCCAGGAAAATCGTATTATACTCATCGATACTTTCTTCAAGAGGTTTCCAGATTAAATCATACAAGCGATATGAAATATCATTGTATGCTTCCAGATCTGAGGTCGTGGGAAGATGTCCAAGAGATTCCATATCCATGAAATGTTTCCGGTAATCCGTGATAGCGTCGCGGATTTGGTCTGCCGATTCCAACAAAGTAATTTCTTTGGGTCCATGCTTGTCTATAATCAAGACAAGAACATGATCCTCAAGGCGTTTGCCGGATCTGGAAACGATATCAATTATGAGATACTCAACCAGGCAGGCATCGGCCTGAAGAGCAGCACCAACAGTTTGAAACCTGATTTGCTCCGCTGAAGTCAAAGGCGTGAAGCTTATACATTCCCTGGCCAACTCCGATTCCAGTTGCTTTACAACTTCCGCCAATGCATCAAGATTTGCCTCATAAACAGAATCAGATCGTTCGCCTTGACCTGAAATATGTTCACGGGCCATTTCTGCAAGCGCCTGTCTGTATCGCTCCGCTTTGTCGAGAACCAATGAATCAGAATTTTCCGAAACCACACGATGCCTTCGTAAAATTTCGTCCGAAACAGGTCCTTTGATGTTCAATATGATTTCCGCGGCAGCTTCCAGATTCTCAACGTCTAACATTCCGGATTCGATATAATAAGTAAGATAGGCCAAGCCCGAGGCTCGAAGCTGACTCGAATATCTCAAGGCATCCTTCTCGGCCAGAACCATCACTACTTCGTGGAAATTCTGCAAACAAATATCGAATGACTTTTTTGCGAGGGCAAGGGCTTGGTCACTATCACCCCTAAATTGCTTAACCTTCGCCAAACTTAGATAGGTTCTCGCGACATTAAGATGGCGCGGTCCGAGAACCTCTATCCGTTTTCGCAAAACCTCCTGATACAACGAATCTGCCGGTGAATATTTTTTCAGATCACGGTATATATTGGCAAGATTGTACTGACTCTTGATATACTCCGGATGATTTCTTTCATACAGGGTTGTGCATAGTTCAAGCGATTGGAGAAACCATTGTTCGGCCTCGGCCAGTCGCCAGTTTTTTCTATATATCAGTCCCAGATTTTTCAATAGTTGTTCTTTTCGAGCAAGATCAGGCCGGGGCAAACTGTCCTGAAGAGCCAAACCTTTGAGGCAGTAGTCTTCCGCCTTTTCATAATTCTTGTCCGCCATAGAGATGATCGCCAGATTTCCCAGGACGCCACTCGCATGATCGAGTCTGTTCCAGGATCTATAAATTTCCAATACTTCCAACCATAGTTTTTCCGCTTCCCGATATCGCGAAGTCTTGAGGCACACGTCAGCCAGATTATTGATTGCTATTGCGTAACTACTTGTGAGAGGTCTTATATTCTTCAAAATATCCACTGCTTCCAGATAGTATCCTTGAGCCGTGACATAATTTCCCTGATCGTGGTATGCTTTGCCCAATTGACTCAGGGAACTCCCCAGACTTCGATGATTTGCAGGGAGTACTTGCCTTTTGATTGTCAGTGCCGAATCCAGATACCTGATGCCCTGATCGAAATTTCTTATGTTGATCAAATATAGGCCTAAATTACCGAGAGTTTTGGCCATATTAGCTGGTTGAGGCTCGGGCAAGGCTTCCCATATGGCCAAGGCTTGTTCATAATATGATTGCGTTTCACTCGAGCCTGACTGGTGATGAAAGGCACCCATACGATGAAGAACTAGGGCCGTACTGCTGTCGATATCCCCGTGCGATCGCCGAGCTTCTTCCAGAGCCATTGTGGCGATTACGATAGCTGAATCATAATCGCGCTTACCGGCCAAAACCCTTGCTTCGCCCAGTACTTCATCCCATGTCTTGCATAGAGATTCCGAAGCTATAAAGATAGACAGGAATATGATAAATGCTAAAAATCTTGAACAATTCAGCATGCGACAATAGCCCTGACTGTCGGTTGAGGATCAGTGAAAACTACCAAGTAGAAAAAATAATGAAAAGTTATACCTAATGCAAGTCGAATGACCAACTGGCCAGTGATTGATACCCACCAGCGACGGCCCGGGTGATGGTCAGGCAGCCAATGGAATCGGAATGACCCGGCCAAATGATTTTGGCGGTGTCGGTCAACAAGGGCGCATTGTAGAGATTCCGTGATGGAAGAGCGAGTGCCCATACCATCAATGGGGATTCTGCAAGTGAGTCGGTTACCGGGAGATGAAACACGAACTCTCTTAACTGCTGTCCGGAAGTGGTTGCCAGTTGAATGTTTATATCTTTACAAGGAGCTGAAGAAGTGTCTTGGGGCCTTTGCTCACCAATAGAGAAGTCCCCCTGTTGCCACGTTATGAGGTATCTTATCTCGTGCAGAGCGGCTTTTTCCGCTGAGTCGAAAATTCGCATCCGCGACGATGTGGCTGCGGCACGAGTTGAAACCGGAATCAGCATCTCTTTGGGTACCTCATGCTGTACAAGTATGAGATCGGTGCTGTCGATATGGGATCTGTCATGCAGTAGAAAAGGGTCACCGTATATCAGTAACACAAGGATAGCCGCTACGGCTACGGCTGGAACATAAAACCGGGAGCGAATGATTTTCGCTAATTTATCCATGAAGGAAATATCACCATTGCCCGAAACGGAATTACCCCCTCGACGTTTCAAAAAGCCTACTCGATCAGGAACTGAAACGGCATCATAATCCGGCAAAGATACATCTGATATACTTATGATGGTCTCTGATTCTATGACCATATCCCTGATTTCGGCGCGAAACGCGGGTGAACCTATCATGGCCACTTGTATTATACTTTTCTCTTGCTCCGTTGCGGAGCCTGACACATAGGCCGCAATTACCTGTTCGCCGGGGCGCACAAACTCGGTGCTCATTTCGCTTCGGGATGATTTAATTAGACGGTTTAATAACTCATCCACTTTTCGCTCATGATCTTCCGATCTCTTATCCATATATGTCCTTGCCAGACAGATGGTAGTTTATTGAATAATCTACTATTAAGAACACATCTCGTGCGGCTTTTCGAAAATATATCCTCAATTATTTACGATTGGAATACAGCCGTCAGGTCATATCCCTTTTCGGACAGTTTTTTCTTTAATTTCCTCCGACACTCTCGTAAATCATCGGATATCTTTTTATTCTGGTCCTTTGGCAGCCTCAATGAGGCCACCATTTCGCGGGGAGTGAATTCATCGGCAGCCATTTTAAGCAACAGTTGACAATATTCGTCCAACCGCCCGATAACCTCACGCACAATGTTTTCCAGTATAGCCAACTCAAACCGTTTAACTTCTCCCTCCTGTGGGTTTGGCAGTAATTGCTGGAGATCAAATGCTTCTGAGCTTTGATCCAAAGAGACATTATTAGATTCTGATCCCATATCCCGCAAGTGATTCAATACCTTGTTATAGGCAATGGCATAAAACCATGCGGCAAATGGTTTTCCCTTGTCGGTATATTTCTTCAGAACGCGGAAATTATCGCGAGTGCAGTGGTAAATGATTTCCCCAATCATATCTTCTTGATCCTGGGAATTCAGGCTTCGCATCGGCTTGGGAGGATTCGACCTCAATAATGTATAGGTAAATCGATAGAAATCGCGAAATCCGGTATCGGGATCCGTATCGAGCAGATCCAAAAAACCGGGCCATGATGTTTCGGTGTTAATCATAAAATCCTGTCTCGATCGACTGACCGTAAGCAACCTCTTTAATTACAACACATTGCGTTCCATTTGTCAAGTGCAGAGTGTCGTTGGGTTGGCAAAAATCAATTTTCATTTGTTGATTTCCCGAAAAACTTCCCGGCCGGGGTTAATCAGGATAGGAGCAACATAAACAGACCGAAGGAGGAGATCATGTTCTTCGACGACGAACCCAAAAACTACGAAGAGATTGGTGCCGAGGCCCTTAATGAAATGATTGAAGCGTGGGGGAAGGAACTTTTTCGCGCTGAGGGAGATGCGCGTGAGCATATCTCCTTCCATGATGATTTGTCGGTGCCGGCTGCTTCATCCAAGGAATCCGGATTACGCCTAGCCTTTGTTCGTGCCTGGCAAAATGTAAACGATCGGTTACGAACGTCGCGAATTGCGAGGATCGCCAACTGATGAGGATGTTTTACAATGAATACACACACAAATACAGTAAACAATATTTTCGTTTTCCGCGAGGCCGCTAATGCCGACGAATTGCTGGCATTGCTTAAGCTTCGTTACGAAGTGTATCGCAATAGCCGTGTAAGCGGATTCGTTGAAGAGAACGAGTTTGGAATCGATCTGGACGCCTACGATCTTCGGGCACGGCATTTCGGCCTGTTCCAGGCTAATGATTCAGGCGGCGTGCCTGTCGGCTATCTGCGGGTTGTTGAAGACAGAATTACATCGTCTGCCCAGACAGTACTGCGTATTGCACGGGATACTATTGGCAAAACAAACAAGATTATGGCCAATCCCCTTAATCCTTTTCCCTTGATGGATCATTATCCGGGCGCCAAAGTTCTTCATCGCGAATATCGACGATTAGAGACAAAAGGAAAGCGAATGGTAGAAGCGGGACGTCTGGCATTAAGCGATGATTTTCGCTCTTTGCGAGTTGCCTGCCATATTATTGAATCTGCTCTTACAATCTACTTTATTCACCATCGATTTGAGCATGCGATTTGGTGCTGTTACGCTTCATGTTCGGGATTCTACTCCAGACTTTATGGCCTAAAGAAACATATTACAGGCGGATATCCGGAATTCACGAAATTTGGTCGCAAGTCAAACTGCCTTATCGGGCAGCCCGCCTGGTTGCCTGGTAAAATCAGGGGCAAGCTTGAAGCTATGGCGGACATGTTTGGCCGGGTCGGGTATATCCCGTATCCGTTTACGGTGGCCGAATCGACCACGTTAGAGTCGATGCCGGCGGTGGCATAACATGGATTGGAGAAAGTGACATGTCAAAACTGATCAAAGTAATAATCTGGCTCACTGCCATGTATGTTATACCGTTGATTGCCGTGCCAGATCGCATACTCACGCCCCATATAATGATCTTGATTCTTGCAGGGGCAGTTTTGCTGCTGACACAGCCCGAAATTAAACGCGGCAAGGATGACTCATCCTCCGTGCGCGACAAAGGCACTGTGTTGCTCATCGTGGTGGCCGGCGTGATGAGTCAGATCGCGCCGGTTATCGAATGGGGATATGGAAGGAATGGGGAGGGGAATTCCTTCCTGACTGTCCCCGTTATCATTGGCCTGGTAATGCTGATCGGCGGGCTTACTATCAGAATATGGTCGATCAGAATCCTTGGAAGATTCTTCACGCCTACGGTGCAGATGGCCGATGATCATCGCCTTGTTACATCCGGGCCCTTTTCGCTGGTTCGTCATCCCAGTTATTTCGGGGCCTTTGTCTCCATTATCGGAGCGGGTGTATTTCTCAATGCCCCTATCGGGACGGTAATGGCGGCCCTGGCTATGTCATTTGCCTACTGGAAACGGATATCCGCAGAAGAACAGGCGCTCGTCGACCGATTTGGCGGGGAATACAGACAATATCAACAGACCACAAAAACGATAATACCCTTTGTGTGGTAGGAAGGGAGGATAAAATGGTCATAAGTTAATATTGTATGCGGCCTCTGTCGTTTTTCTGAAAGCCATTGGGGCGAAAGTTTAGCAAAAGATATTGATAGTCGCTCTCGCCGAGAACTGGGTGACGATACTACCCTCGCCTTTTTAAATGGGAGCTCGGGGGAAAGACGAAGTGGGGGGTTTCAATCCGCTTTGAGCAGTTGAAGGAAATATTTCAACTTATGCCGCCGAGTTTTCAATGATCCAGTTGCGGAAGTCGTCTTGTAGACCCCGCCATTGATATTGAGCTCGCCGTGAGGCGGGCTTTTTCTTATATATGATTGTTTTCTACAGAGTGATGAAAGCGTAGAGGAAGCAATCAAACGCAACAAGCTAAATACTGCCAGATAGCGATTGAAAAAGGTGATATTGATGGGGCGATCGCATAATATCATGAGCGTAACAATGCTGTCACTTCAACGTATTGTCTTATATAAATCTATACCAATGAGGGTCCGATGAGGCGCAATTCTAAATTCCATCTGATCATACTAATCTTGCTATGCTTTACTTGCTGCAATAGCAATAGAAATATTCCGGAGGATAGCTGGATAAAAATTCGCGTCGATCCCACAATGGAACTGTTTTGTACTATTCATCGATTGGCCAATACTGGCCAAGATGCTACAAATGAGCTACCCAATTACATCGATGAGATCGAGGATTATTTTGAACCATTTCGAAATCACAGAGCTGTAAAATTGGCCCACAAGCTATGGGAGACACATCGCATTAATGTAAGTGCGCTAACTACTCTGATAGTATATTTGAACGAACCACCGGAACTAATCGCTAAGAATAAATTGAATCCGTTACCGCCTGAACTTGACTCGCGGTGGACTGTTGATATTATACCTGAGCTCATTAATGCCGCCGGAGAATTTTCAAAGGATACAAAATTCATGCAATTCTTTGATCAGCAACAACAGTTATACGATCGTTCCGTCAACAATCTGTATAACTCTCTAAAAAATGAAAATATGCTTGGCTGGTTCAAGAGTTACTTCGGTCATGTACCAGATAATTACACAATCATTATCGGTATGCAAAATGGATTCGGTAATTACGGAGCAAGCATATCTCAAAGAGATGGCACAAAGGAATTCTTTTCAATAATCGGTGCACACTCGCCCTTCTTCTGGAGTGATGTTCCGCGATTCTCATCTTCCTGGTTAATCCCAATCGTTACTCATGAGTTTTGTCATCCCTATATCAATCCACTCGTAACTAAGCACAGTGAACGCCTGAAGGAGTCGGGTGAAATTATATTTTCCTACCATGAAGCCAAATTGGCTAAGATAGGCTGTCTTTATTGGAATCATATGATGAATGAATACATCGTTCGAGCATGTGTCATTCGATACTTTCAGGCAAGAGAAGACAACAAAGCAGTTGACCGACAAATTCGGCTTGATGAAAAACATGGATTTATTGGCATCCGAGGTCTTGCAGACATCTTTGACGAATATGAGAGTGATCGAGATAAGTATCCCAGTATAGATGCCTTCATGCCGCAGATTGCGATCTACTTTGACAATTATACTGAATCACTTCAGAGTGGCATATGACAATTGCATTGGGATTAGCATGCTCGATCCGAATGCTTCAGAGTGGCGGACGATGTGATTCCAGCGGAGCAGGAAGCGGCCGTTCAAGTAGTGGACTCCCAAAGTTCGGACCCAAATGGCGGGCAGATCGTTCCGACCTGCCCCTTCTCAATTTGGCAAACCACGGTCAATTTTAGCCTCCGGACTCGGCGTATCGCACTGTTTTCCAACGACTTCCATTAGCCATTGTATAGTGCAACTGGATTTCAAATTCAAAGGTTACAAAAGTTTGGGGAGAGTGAGGTCCACCCCGCATTCTATATGCCTGGCAATAGTCAGGCCTTTTTTATTTTTCCTTACCGAATATAGATAATGGCTTTCATGTCATAGCCTTAATGACCCAGTAACATATAAAGGGGTAACGCCTTCCATAGCCTTAGAAGGCAAAATCACTATCAATTCGATGTTAAAAATCACCCGGTGACATTTATAGAACCAATAGAGAGGAGTTTTATAAATGTGTTTTCCTTGTGATTTCCTATTGAATATTCAAATTCCACCGGTTTTAATTCGTCCAAATGGACTATTGTACAATAAGGATTGTTTGCATGTTTTAAACAAAATTCCTTCAAACTCCATAGACTTAATCTTGACTGATCCCCCTTACGGAATTGGATTTAAGGGATTAAATGGTAATACTATCAAAAATGACTCAAAGGCTGAAATACTGCCAATTTTCAATTCATTTACTAAAGAGGCGAAGAGAATTCTTAAACCTGGAAGGTGTTGTTGTGTTTTCTGCTTCAGTGGAGGAAAGGAATCTATATTTACATCATGGATAGCAATAATGCAAAAAAACCTTGAATATAAAAGCACTGTTGTATGGGACAAAGGCATTATTGGTTTAGGCACACATTATAGACACGGTTATGATTTTATACTGGTTGCAAAGAAAAAAGGTGGGAAATGCATATGGAACGGTGGAAACCGGGTTTCGAATATTATCCATATGGAAAAAGACAAACCACAAAAAGGGGATCATCCGACACCAAAACCAATTAGATTGCTAGAACATTTTATTAATTTGCATTCGAATAAGGATGAAATCATTCTAGATCCATTTGCAGGCGGCGGTTCAGTATTACATGCGGTAATCAATTTAAAAAGAAAGTTCATTGGAATCGAAATCGAAAAGAAATACTGCAACAAATTCATTAAAGATATTACAAAACAAACGGAAACACCTACCAATTGATTATTTGCAATCTCCAGTTGTGAAACTCATCTCCTATGGCCCGCTTTTTTATTGCAAGGAATTCAAGTCGCATTTTCAATAATCCAATTGTGAAACTCGTCTCGTAGACCCCGCCATAGATTTTGAAAGCCCCGCTTCATAGCGGGGCTTTGCTTTTATGATATGGAGCCATCTAGGCTGTTGAAGTCAGAGCCGGGATGAAACATTCTATATCTAGCGCCGTAGATATCTGTAGCTGTTTAGTACTACAAAACGGAGAAGCCTGTGGATACGCTTTGAAGATACTCAGGGATAAAAAGAACCGTCTCAGGTCCATCTGGAGAATGATGATCTATCTTGTTGTGAGTGTCTTGGTATTCATACCGTTTATCCCCGTTCTCAAGATATTGCCTTTGGATGCGAGCAGCACAGACTTCGAATCAAGTGCGAACCTGGTTTTCGTCTTATTCTTGAACATGAGCTTCATTGTAGCTGGCTGGATTGCGCTTAGATGGATAGATCACCGGCCACTGGCCTTGCTCGGAATGAACTTCTGGCCATCAAGTGTGAGAGAGCTTGTCATCGGCATCGGCATAGGTGTTGTCAACTTTGGTTTGGTGCTCACCACTCTGGCACTAATCGGGGATGTCTCGATACGATGGTTCGGCTTAGCTGCCAACAACTTCCCCATTTTTGGCTTCTATTTCGCCGTATACTTGCTCTTCGCAATGATCGAAGAAGTTATAAACCGAGGATATCTGTTTCAGACATTATGTGAGGGCATTGGTAAGGTGAAGGCAGCCGTAATCATCAGCTTTATATTCAGCGTGGTTCACATTTTCAATCCGGATTTCTCTATTCTGGCTGGAGTATTTCTCTTTATCCACGGATTGCTGTATGCAGTTGCCTACCTGAAGACCCGCTCTCTTTGGACGCCAATCGGTCTGCATATGGCCTGGAATTTTACGCAGGGACCGGTCGCCGGCATGAATGTGAGCGGCACATCAGTTAGTAACAGCCTTTTCCTGACCGATGTCGGCGGTCCAGAATTGCTATCCGGTGGAAGCTTCGGCATTGAAGGTGGCTTGACAGCGATAATCATCTCGGCCATTGTTCTACTGGCTATATTAAAGGCTAATTGGCTGAAACCATCTGAACGGTTTCTTGAGGCAGAGAGAGTGTGGGTTGACGGGTTGCAAACTCAGGAGCAATTATCAGCACCGGTTAGCGGACCGTCAGAATGACACCATGCGGGGTGGCAACTGATTATCTTACAACGTATTCCGTTATCTGTTGAATAGGATGATCTCACTGAAAAGAAGAGCTCCGCAAGAGTTTGGGGAAAGTGATATTGGGGTCGCTTTTTCCATCCCCTTAACTGACAATCAATTATAGGCTTCCGAAATCGACTTACCTCACTCTCCCAGTACCTTTCTGCAAAGTAGTCATTTTTCCGTTCAGAGACTTATGAGTCTATTATTCTTGACGTACTGTTTGAGAAATGGCTATATTGTGTATCCACACAACTAGTTGTGGAGAGTTGGCATGGCAAAATCATCCGGTTCGGGCTATCGTGGCCCGATGATTCACATTCGACTTGATGAACAGACTCACAAATAAGTGCCGATACATGGTTACTCACCGGCCGCAGAGGTTTGACACGCAAGCCCCGAGCGTCGAGGGAATGATTCCAGGTGTGAAAACCATCGCACCCCGTGAGGAATCAATGAAACTTAATGCAATATCATAGGGAGCCAATCTAATGAGAGAATTGACATTGGATAAACTACCCCAAAAGGTCTTAGCAGAACTGAACTTGGAGACTGTCTTTAAAGCCTCTCGCTGTGTGATCGCCGCCGAACGGCTACAACTGTTCCGCAAACTCGACGGCAAGGAACTGACTGCCTCCGAAATAGGCCGAAGTATCGGCTTATACAAACGCCATCGCGAAACTTTTCTCAATATCATGACTGCTCTCGGACTATTGACTCGAAAAGGTAATCGGTATCGCCTTTCCCCACTTGCCCACAAGTACTTCATCAAGGAACGCGGTCCGCACTGGACCCGGCTCTGGTCAAGATATTGCACCGAAGACTACACGGCGCTATCGGTATTGGAGGAGTCCTTGACCACCGGTCGGGACTATAGGAAGATTCTGGGGATGAAACGGGAAGAAGACTACGAGGTCCTCCGGCACGACCGGCGGTGGGCCGAAGATTTTACCCGAGTAATGCATGACACCAAGCGCCGGCAGTCCAAGCTTTTGGCGAAGAACCTCGACCTTTCCCGTTATTCTGCATTGCTTGATGTCGGTGGGGGTTCCGGGATTATGTCGATGGAATTGGTCCGCACTCACCCCAATCTTAGGGCATGCGTACAGGAGTTCGAACCAGTTTGCCGCGCTGCGCAGAGGATTATCAAAGCTGCTGGTATGTCGAGGCGGGTTAAAACTTACGCGGCCGATATGACCAAGGAAATCGCCGCAGGTTACGACGTGATTATGTACTGGGATGTCGGAGCGATTCCGCTCAAGTCACTCAAGCTGGCCTATCGAGCACTGCCCAAAGGCGGGATGGTCCTGATGAATTGTGCTTCCGCCGGCAAGATCGACCGCTCGGTGAACCTACTGACGCGTAAGCTTACTCTCGTCTACCCCGATCACGATATTTGGCAGGACGCGATCGCCAAGACCAAGGCGGCAGGTTTCAAACGAGTGAAGCGAATTCGGATCAAAGACACCGCTTGGGTAGTAACCGGATATAAGTAGACAGGGTTATCAAGGACTAAAGACAAGTAGCTTTCCCTCAGGGTCGTAGGTCGAAGAAGATGCTTGAGATGTCGCCAATTTCCTGGTCAGTGTAAAAATCTTCCAACGCGTCTCTCTTGATGTGGAATAAACGGCCTTCACCTGAAAATTGAACTCCACAAGAGTTTGGGGAGAGTGATATTGGGGCCGCCATTATCCCTGACCTCGGTGAGAGCCGGGGTTATTCTTTTGTCTGCAAGCTAGTCTGGGATATTAGGGGAATGTGAGGTGCGGCAAACCCGCCATGAATGGTGGGTCACCCGGCCTGCCCCCGCTTGTGTCAACACAGGTCCGAAATCTGCAACAGCAAGCGCAATTAAAACGTCTGATTGGTATAAACGAAATCCCGAAGAAAGGTATAGATTTGTTTTGCAGTAGAAGTGCGGGCCTTAATCACATAAGGACAGGCTTGTCGATTATTACAGCAGTGGTAGTTTGCAGTGCTGCAGCCGCTGGTGGGTCGTTGGAGGGGCATCTACCTTGGTTAGACCTAGGAGAAAAACTCGATAGTATTCGGCTGGAATACGAGGTGCCTGGCCTTGCGGCAGCTGTGATTTCTGCAGATTCCGTAATTTGGATTGATTGCTTCGGAATAGTCGATAGCAATACCAGTGCACCTGTCACCGACTCGACATTGTTTCGCATGGCATCTGTTGCCAAATCGGTGGAAGCTGTAGCCATTATGAAAATGATAGAAGAGGGGCGATTTGGGCTTGATACGCAAATAGACAGCCTCATTCCGGAAATCGATGTCGACAATCCATGGGCAACGACCGATCCTGTCAAAATTGTTCATCTGTTAGAGCATTCATCCGGAATGGAGGATATACACCACTGGGAGTACTTCAATGTCCGTCATGACCCTGCTATTTCCGTTCTTGAATATCTGGAAATGAGCGTTAAGACACGACGCCTGATGTGGCGCCCGGGTACCAGGATGGCCTATTCGAGTCATGGGTACGGAGTTCTCCGATATGTGATGGAAAAAGCATCCGGAGTGGCATTCAACGAATACATGAATGACAGCGTTCTCCCCTCATTGGGTATGAATGACTCTCGCTTCGGGATATCAGAAGATGAGCTGACCGAGTTAGCTCAAGGTTACGCGGGACAATCTGTTAAGTGGCTTCCTGAGTATAATGGGTCACTGTACTCATCCGTACGGGATATGGCGAAATTCACCAGTCTGTTCCTTTGTCAGGGACGGATTATGGGGAGCCAGTGGTTGAGCGAGTCCGGTGTTGCTCGCATGGAAAACCCACAGACGACGACAGCCGCCAGAAACGGTTTGGCGATTGGATACGGGCTCGGGTTGAGGACGCGCTTCATGAAAGGTGTCAAGTACCTGGGACATTCGGGAAGCATACCAGGATATACTTCGATTTTCGCCTACTACCCGGAATACGCAAAGGGGTATATTCTTCTGATGAACACATCCGGCAGGAGTGCATTTGGTCCATTAAGGGAGCAGATTCACGAATTTCTCTTTCGGAATGTCGCTCCGTCAGTGCCTTCAACACCGACCATGACCGGAGAGGAGTTGCGTCAATACGAAGGGTATTACCACGGGAGTAATCCCAATCTGAGAATCAAGGCTGCTGGCTCAGTTCTTATGCCCTCCGACATACAAGTGAAAGTTGTCAGCGATACGCTGTGGGAGATCGACAGTGACGGTAGACGCTATCACCTGATTCCGGTCGCCCCGGGGTATTTCAGGCGACCGAATCAATCGGAAGCTACCGTGATTTTTACTAGAGACGACAACGGTGCTGAAATTATGGCCGATCCCATATATTTCGATGAATATGCCAGAGATTCAGGTCTTACGCGACAGGCATACCGCTTCATAGCCATCGCCTGCCTAGTCATAGCCCTTTCCAGCATAGTCTACTGGGCAGTTTGGCTAATGGTCAGACTCATTGCACGTTTCAAAGGTAAACCCATCGGCGCGGTGGAGTTGTTGGCTCGATTGGTCCCAGTTGCTGCTGTAACGATCCTGGTGGGCGCAGTTATTTGGCTCGCCTTAGGTTCCGATCCTGCTCATTTGGTGGAAACAGGTCTTTACAATGGTGCGACGGTATTTCTCTTCATTGCCACTATTGTCTTTCCGATTTTGGCAGTTGTTAATCTGGGTATTGTATATTCTTTCTTAAGAGGTAAAGCGGGGTATATAAGTAGAATCTATCTGAGCATTGTGGCAACCTGTCTGATCATTATGGCAGTCTTCATGGCTTACTGGGACTTGATAGGTTTCAAGGCCTGGGTATATTAGTCCAGCTGGTTGCTTCCTGATTACCTAAAAATGTAGTGTTAGGCCAGTCTTCCGCAAAACCAGGTAAATTCGCATCCGAACTTACCTTATTATTTTCCAACGACTTCCGCTTGACGTAGAATAGCACCTTCTCACAGAAAATCTGAATTCCACCAAAGTTTGGGGAGAGTGATATTGGGGCCGCTTTTTTATAACAGGGATATTTAAGCCGCACTTTCTATTATCCAGTTGCGGAAGTCGTCTTGTAGACCCCGCCATAGACTTGAAAGCTCCATGTTTGATCATGGGGCTTTTTTTTTACTATTTGACAGCCTCTCCCCGCACGCTCTATAGGCCTGAAAACCCTTGCAAAATCAGCCTTTTTGCCGATATTAAAGTTAATCAGAAAAAAATCATAACAGGAGGTCAATATGATTGTTAGGAAGCTATTTATTATCACATTGGCCGCTATGTTTATCAGTCTATTCCTGATATCAACAACTCTGGCCCAAGACTCATTATTAATAAGTTATCAGGGACGACTGACAGATGACGGCGGTATTCCAATAACTGGCTCACAAGCTATGAGTTTTACAATCTATAATGAAATTAGCCAAGCCATTTGGACTGAATCACATCCAACCATACAGGTAAATGATGGCCTGTTTAATGTGATACTTGGATCTCAAACAGCCTTACCGAACACGGTCTTTGAAGGCTATGAAAGGTATCTGGGAATTACGGTAGAAGACGATATTGAGATCACGCCACGGACCAGGTTTGTTTCTGTGCCATATTCTTGTCGTGCAATAATAGCTGATTCTGCAATAGCTACGCAACCAGATAATGACTGGGCAGTAAGCAACGAAATTATTGACGATATTTATCACGAGCATGGCAATGTTGGTATCGGCTTAGAGCCATCGTCCTTTGCATCATTACATATTGATAAAGAAAACGAAAACTGTATTGATACCAATGTATATGGTTTTCTAAGTGATATAAGAAAGCATTGTGATGGTAACGTTTATGGAGTTTCAACCTCTTCTGAGCTACTTAACTGGAATACACTAGGAGTAGATTCCGTTTTCGGAGTTTACGGTGTTTCCATTGCCGAGACAACCGGCCACCCTTATGGACCAATGACATATGGGGTCTACGGACATGCTATTGGGGGAAGGTTGGCTCATGGAGTCTATGGCAAGGCGGAAGGTGCTGCTGATTTTAACTACGCAGGATATTTTGCGGGAAGTGTGAATGTTGAGGGTCAACTGACAAAGGGTAGTGGAGCTTTCAAGATTGATCATCCTTTAGATCCTGAAAACAAATACCTACAGCACTCCTTTGTCGAATCGCCGGATATGATGAATATTTATAATGGGATTATTATAACCGATGAGAACGGATTGGCTGTAGTGTTAATGCCTGACTACTTCGAGGCACTCAATATGGAATTTCGTTATCAATTGACTGTAATTGGTGATTTTGCCCAAGCAATTATCGGTGAGAAAATTAAAAATGGAAAATTCACAATTAGAACCGATGAACCAAATATCGAAGTATCCTGGCAGGTAACCGGTATTCGGCAGGATCCATGGGCTAATGCGCACCGAATAGAAGTCGAGGTTGATAAACCGGAAAGTGAGCGAGGTTATTATATCGCACCAGAACTGTATGGATATGGTAAGGAAAAAGGAATCAATTTTAGGCTTTATGGTGATCATGAGGATAAGTAGAGAATTTCAATAAATGTGATCGGATTATTAAAAGGGACAGATAACAGGCTGTCCCCCTTCTCACATTAAGCCAATATCTTCCAACGTGTTCCGCTCGCTGTCGAATAGCGGAATTCCACCCGAAATCCGAATTCCACTAAAGTTTGCTGAGAGTGAGGTCCACCCCGCTTTTTATTACATTAGATTAGATGAATATTGGAAAATTCCGGCTATTGTGGCATCAACCCGTCTTTCGGAGGGGTTTTTGGGTGTCACCAAATAATTCCTCGAATATTCTATAGACACGGGGATATCCTTCCTGGCCCGCCGTAATAATTATATTGACAAAATGAGATTGAACCTTATACTTACCGGGCTGTTATAGTGTCCGAGACATAGAAAGGTCTGTTAGGATTTTTTTCTGTCAGGATTTTTCTGCGTGATTATTCCCTTAAAGTTTAATCTGTAGATGTTTTTGAATTTGTTGTTTGGCAGATATTTCTGCAGTGAGAAGGTTCTTTAATTTATGACTGATATCGCTCATATCCGAAACCTTGCCATTGTTGCACATATTGATCATGGCAAGACGACGCTAATAGATTCCGTATTTAAAGCAACACGAACTTTCCGCGAGAACCAGGAAGTTACCGAACGGCTCATGGACAACAATGTCTTGGAACGTGAACGCGGTATAACTATTCGTGCAAAACACTGCACCGTATTGTGGAGTGACTACCTGATAAATATTATAGACACCCCCGGTCATGCTGATTTCTCCGGTGAGGTAGAACGGGTTCTTTCCATGGTTGATTCGGTTCTACTGCTGGTTGATGCCAACGAAGGGCCGATGCCTCAAACCCGTTATGTTCTTATGCGCGCCTTAAAGCTCGGACTTCGCCCGATTGTCATTGTCAATAAAGTCGACCGTCCAAACTGCCGCCCGGACTATGCCCTGGACAAAACCTTTGACCTCTTTTTGGAATTGGGCGCTACCGATGAGCAGGCAAATTTCCCGGTCCTCTATGGTTCCGGTCTTGACGGGTGGTTTGTCAATGATCTGGGCAAAAAAGATCATAAAGGAATGGCCCCCCTCTTTCAAACTATCATTGATGAGGTTCCTCCTCCTCAAGTCAATCAAAATGGTGACTTCTTAATGCAAATCAGTTCTCTTGACTGGAGTGATTATGTCGGTCAAATTGGTTGTGGACGGGTTATCCGAGGCACCTTGAAAAAGGGTGAAGAATTTACCCGCATGGTTACAAAATTGAAGGATCCTTTATCTCAAAACAAGGGATGGGAGTTAGATTCTTATTCAAAAGCAAAGGGAACCCATATGTGGATTACTCGGGGTTTGACCCGGGTTGAAACAGATGAAATTTCCGCCGGTGATATTGTTTGGTTAGCCGGACCTCCTGAGATTGGGATTGGCGATACCTTTTCCAAAAATGAAGATACCAAAGAAGCACTAAAACCTCTTGAGATCGAAGAACCTACTCTTTCAATGCTTTTCCTGGTCAACAACGGACCATTCTCAGGCCAGGATGGCACTGCGATTATGCTCCGTCAGTTAAAAGAACGACTTGAAAGAGAACTTCGTGTGAATGTTGCTCTTCGAATGGAAGATATAGGTCGCCCCGATGGTGTGAAAGTTTCGGGACGCGGTGAACTTCATTTGGCTATCTTAATTGAAGAAATGCGACGTGAAGGACTTGAGTTCTGTATTTCCCGTCCGGAGGTCATCACACATTTTGATAAAAACGGCAATGTTTTGGAGCCGATGGAGCAGATTATTATAGATGCCCCCGAAGAACATCAGGGAATCATAATTGAAAAACTATCCAAACGTAAGGGTGAATTGACATTGGTTGAAAATGCCGGTACAAACACCATTCGTATCGAATTTAACATCCCCACTCGTGGCTTGATAGGATACAGGTCGGAGTTTTTGACCGACACCCATGGTCTGGGAATCATGGCCTCCCGTTTTGTCGGCTACGGTGCGTGGCGCGGCGATTTCGTGATGGGAAGTAAGGGCTCTGTTGTTAGTATAGAAACAGGTATTGCCACTGCTTATGCTTTGGAAGGGCTACAGGAACGGTCGGTCGTTTTTGTTGAACCGACAGAGAAAATCTATGCAGGTCAGATTGTTGGCGAAAACTCAAGAAATATGGATATGACTTGCAACCCGACCAAACGGAAGCAGTTGACCAACCATCGATCATCAACAAAGGATATTGGAGCCAGACTTGATACCCCTCGTAAGATGACGTTGGAACAGGCAATGGAATGGATCAGAGATGATGAGCTGGTTGAAGTGACTCCAAAGTCCATTCGAATTAGAAAGACAATCCTGAATATCGATGAAAGAAGGCATGCCGATAAAAAACAGTCCGCTTTAAATGAGGGTTCTGATGGATTACAATCAAGAAAATCGGCATAAGTAAATCCAGATCGCCATTACCCTGACAGTTATCAGAAATGAAGATTAATTGTCTGAACGGTCAATGCCCCCCACAAAACTTTCTACCCAAAAGAGGAATAATTGAACACAAATCAACGACGATACGAGAATGCCACAGGAAACCATACTAGAATAAGAGACAATTCGACTATACGACCGGGTAACGGATTTAGTGATTTGGGAATTATTCAGAGTTTAATGAACGGGATCAATCGACATAACTTTGAAAATCCGACACCTATTCAAAAGAAATCGATACCGGCTGGTATCCAAGGTGATGATATTATCGCTGTTGCCCGGACCGGTTCCGGCAAGACCCTGGCCTATGGAATTCCCATGTTGCAACGTTTGCTGAGAAATAAAAGAGGCGCCGGGCTTGTTATCGTCCCGACCCGGGAACTGGCGGTTCAGGTGGAAGAGGCTCTTCAGGATATTGGCCGCTTGATACATATGCGGTCGGTGGTATTAATCGGGGGAGCCTCGATGTCTTTACAGCGGAACGCTCTTAAAAAGAATCCTCGTATTATTATTGCCACTCCCGGACGGCTTATCGATCATATCAAACGAAGAACCGTCGATCTTGCCAACGTTGAAGTTCTCGTCCTGGATGAAGCCGACCGGATGCTTGATATGGGATTCATTCCCGACGTTAAAAAAATATTGAAATCGATTCCTGACAAACGTCAGACGATGCTGTTCTCGGCGACCATGCGTGATGAAATCGAAGCTATTGCCGGGCAACTCATGGAAAATCCGACCCGCATCGAGATTGATCGTTCCGGGATGACCCCGGTTGAAGTCAGTCATGAAATGTTTTTCATCGAAAACAAGGCCAAGAGTCGGTTGCTGGCCGTCAAGCTGAAACAGTGTTCCGGTCCGGTGCTTGTTTTTACAAGAACCAAATGGATGGCCCGAAAATTGACGGCGCAAGTAAGTCATATGGGTTTTGCCACAGCAGAAATTCATTCGAATAGGAGCCTTATGCAAAGGTGTAAGGCCCTGGAAGGATTTAAACGGGGAAGATATCAGGTCCTTATAGCAACAGACATTGCCTCCCGTGGAATCGATGTCTGCGGAATCGAACTAGTGGTCAACTACGATATGCCGGCTAATTCCGAAGATTATGTTCATCGTATCGGTCGCACCGGCCGTGCCGGGAAAACCGGTCACGCTATTTCTTTTGCCACTGCCGATCAAAAGGGATGGATCAGAAATCTTGAAAGATTCATGAAAACCAAATTGACGATTTCGAATCTACCGATTTTGCCTTCCGAAAAACTCCTTTTGGAAGAGGGCTGTCGATTAAATGTAGAAAACAAACCTTTAAAAGATGAAAAATCCTCGAAACGAAAATCTTCAAAAAATCACTCGTCAACACGACAGGGATCAAAGTTTAAAAATTCAAAATCCAAGAACTCACAACCGGCTGATTTCAATCACAATGATACCAACAAGGACAACACTTTCCGGTCAAATTTTAATAGACGCCGGTCCACTAAAAAGAAATCTGTAGGCCAAGGTTGCAGGCGGAAGAGGCGCACCAAGCAAAAATAAAATCCGGAAGAGGTTGGGGAGAGTGAGGTCCACCCAGCTGAAATGGTATGCTAAGCCGCAGAGTTTTCGATTATCCAGTTGCGGAAGTCGTTGCGAAGATCGTGAATCTCAAAGGCCTCGATGGACTAAAGGATGCGGTGGTCGGAGCACTGCAAAAAGCCGGCGGGAATCCGGCCAGTTATGAGGGAACGGACCGGAAATTTAACTACTTCGGGTTATCGCCGGTTATTTCGAGACCGAGATCGCCGTCAGGATTATCAAGTTTCAGATGAACCTCAAAGCAACAAACGTGAAGTCCTTGTGTATCAGTTACTCGAAAACCAATCTCGACACGACTTATGATACGTATCAATTCGTGGCCGACAAGGAACTGATGATCATGATGCAAGAGAAATTGAAGGACAAAGTGATTGAGTATATTGCAGACAAGTTATTGGAATTTATCAAGGCCTTCTACGATCAGCAACTAAAAGACTATCAACAGGGCCTTATTGACATTCTCAAGAAGTGATGAACCATACTCAACACGGAACCATCTCGCAAGACATTGAGATGGAAGATGCCAGACACTTGCATGAACTCGGACGGCGCTTCGCGATGTCATCTGCATGATTTATTAACGAGCCGATAGGATCGGGTGGCTCGCCCTTTGGGCGGGCTACTTTTTCAATTATGTACATCCGCCAATTTACATACGAATGTTTATATTAACAAGTGGACGACTAAACATTTTACCCTATTTTGATCATCATTGCCCACGTTATTTGATCGTCCTATTTTGGCATCAAGCACATTACTGAAATCTCTGCCGGACAAGGTGTATGTCTGATTCAGAACGCGATAACGATAAGACGATACCTCACGTCCTACTAACCACTGGAGCAAAAGTATCCCATTGTCGGATCGTCGAGAAGATCGGTGCCAGCGCATATGTCAATCATACACCAGTACTTCTTTTTTCAAGTACTCGTAGATCATAAATCCCACTAATTGTTTTCCGAAGTCTGTAAAGTGAATTCCATCCTCCTGGAACACGTCATTGATCCTGTCCATGCGACCAAGTTCAGATTCAAGATCAAGTAGCGCCGCTCCGCACTCATTCGCCACAGTACGAATTGTGTCACAATATTTCCGGTGGAGCTTCAATACGGATTCTTTACTGATCGCAAGCTTCTTCTCCACCAGATATTCCGGGACTCCCGTAGCCTCGTGTGATGATGGTGGCGTCACGAACACAATTGGTATGTCATCCTGGGTGAATGTATTACAAATTGTTTTCAAATTCGCTGCAAAATCTATCGGTGATACTCTGACATCCTGAACAACTGTTCTATCGTCGGTCTCAGTCCATAAGGATGACAGCAGCTTTCTTCCGAATTGTAACAGCCGGCTCGAGTGATACAGTTGACCAATCGCGTAATCAAGAACTGATTGCTCTAGTTCTTTATCCGGAGCTCCAAACGCTAACCAGTGATCATTCCAACCGAAATAAACGATCCCCAGATCCGCTTCAAGATTTTTAGCGAACTTCTGCGCAAGAATCGCACCCTGATATGAGCTATAACCCGGCGCCGCGAGTATTACACACTCATACTTGGTTCCGCTGTGTCCGAACTGACGGTTCAACAACTCTTTAACATACCGGGCGAAATTCTGATCGGTGCAGGAATCGCCCAGAAACAGCAGTCTCTTCACCTTGTTTGGTTTCGGAATGGCGATTTCCTCACCGCGAAATCCCAGGGAGTTAATGCCGGTAGAGTTAGGCCTATATTTCCAATACAGTTCTCGATCAGGCACAAAGAACACTTCACATTCGGGCCGAAGCGCGCCAAACGACACATGAGACTCATGCCGAAAATCGACGATCCGGAGTATAATTTCCGAAGCCCCAATAAGAAGCGCTACCAGGAATAAGCATAAAGTAATTCGTAAAGCCAACTCCGTTCTCCCGCGTACGTAGAGTAAGAATTAACTCAGCAGGCAACCGGCCGTGTAGAATGTGACGCCAATCCAACTAGCGACACCTTGAATGAGTAAGTATAAGACGCCAATTCCCGGAAGACCCTGTTCAACGGCAAGGAGTGCTTTGATTGCGCGCTACAGATTGATAGACGGCGATGATAAACTGTTCTTGTGGTCGATAGTGTACTTCCAAGCAAGCGGGCCTTTTAACAGAGATACGTGCACACTACGCTACACGGCCGGCTGATGCAGGACTAATATTTCCACTCTAATACTATGTGAAAGCATCAGCCTTACCCATCCGTCCATCTGTCCAGTAGCATGGTCCAGCTCGAAACCGACGACGCAAGTCATTCGTTTCCGTGTCCTTGCCGCTCAATTCGGCCCTTACTCTATAACCATCACATTGGTCCTCTTCATTATCATTGATCAGAGCAATGAAATCCGGATCATCCTTGTACATCGCAAAGTCTCGATCATTGCCTGCTATTTTCCTGTGCTTACAATCAAAATCAATGGCCTTTTCGAGCGCTTCTATCATCTCAATTTTTATTTCTTTGAGTGAATACGCACTGGCGATATTATAATAGATGTTTTTGTCTTCAGGGTCCAGTTTTAATGATCGATACCCATGCATTCTGCCATTGTTCCAGGCGAGTATAGTTCAAGCCTATCGACTTATAGATATCAGCGGATATATTGCCCGCGCATACGCCTTCAGCTTTTAGCATATGGACAAGCTGTTCGTACTCTACTATAGACTTTTTGGCGTCTTCTTTATCGATACCCATAATTCTTTTTTCAATTGAGTTTAGATCTTCTATTTGAAAACCTTGCCTGAATTGGTTATCAGTCAACTCTACTGACCTGTTTACGGCCCTTAATTGAATTAGGTTTTTTCGTTTAGACCGCTAATCTTATTATTGTATGTCATTGGTCGTATTTATGATCAGGGCTTTTAGTTTTTTCCTTTGCCATCCTGACGTATATGAGAGTTGTAATGTTCAATAAATAGACTTAACTGCTATTTGAATGCTCTCCAAGGCTTTCCGCTTTCCTTAAATTGCGAACCTTTATGTTGATTTTAAATTCCACAAAAGTCTGGGGAGAGCGATATCGGGGCCGCTTTTTTTATGCACTCGCCGAGAGGCGGGTTTTTTGTGTCTGGAAGTCCATTTTGAGATCGTGATGGAAGTCCGCGTTCGGTCGAAGCCACAGCAAGCTGCGGGTTGCCAGGTGAAACATTAAAATGGCGTAATCCGTATTCCTTGGTGTGGATGAAAATACTCTAACGGATCCGATTGACCGAATGAAGGGAAATGATATGGAAGCTGACACTCTCGATATATCACAACGCAAAGCAGCTCGAATCGCGGGATTCACTTTAATTTTCGCTGTTATTTTGGTAATCGTCGCTAACTACAGCGTTAATTTCCGCTTGATAATTCCGAACAGTGCGGCCGAAACCGCCCAAAACATAATCGAAAACAATACCCTCTTTCGATTCAATATCTTCTGCAATCTTCTTTACATCACGACCTTGATCGTAATGTTCACTTCCCTATATGTAGTATTAGAACCGGTTAACAAGAATCTTGCTCTGTCTGCTGCATTCTTCAGACTTATATATGCTTTAATGTGGGGTATTATGGCAGTCAACACATGTGACGCACTGCATCTTCTCGGTGACGCTCCTTACCTTCCGGCATTCGATCCAGATCAATTGAAGGCGATGACGATGCTGAATCTTGTAACCGGTTGGAACGCATACTATGTCGGTCTGCCGTTCTGGGGGTTGGCCTCCACGGCTTGCAGCTATCTATTGTTCAAGTCAAAGTATATACCGAAAGCATTAGCTGTCTTTGGAATTGTCTCATCCGCATGGTGTGTCTTCTGCGCTTTTGCTTACATCATCTATCCTGACTATGGCAAGGTTGTTCACATAGGATTGTTCGACACCCCCTTGACTATCTTTGAAGTAACATTAGGCTTTTGGCTTCTATTCAAGGAATTGAGGCCATCAGAGATAGGCCGGTCAAATTTCGCCATCCAGGAAAAGTCATAGGATTCGAGAAGACCATTGATCTTCTCTCAGAATGCTCCAGTATTCGTGAGCAGGCCACTGCCGTATAGGGATAACCTCTAAGGATCAGGTCAACGAGTTTGCTTGTCTACCTTCTTTGAGAAACATGAACAACCTCTGATCTAAACAAAATCGATTGTCTTCCAACGTGTTCTGCTTGATTTGGAATAGTGCGTTCTAACCGCAAATTTGAACTCTATAGAAGTTTGGGGAGAGTGATATTGGGTTTGCTTGTTTTATGTACGTAACGTTTGGTTAGAGTATCCCGACCTTCGGTCGGGAAGGCCGCTTCAAAATTCTCGTCAATCCCGCTTAAAATCCTTAATCCCACTGGTCGGCGGGATTATTTTGTCCTAAATAGCTCGGGGGGCAGACCTAAGGCTCCCTCGGCAAGCTGTGGGTTTCCAGGTTGAAAGCGCTCCAAAACACTCCGAAACAGTTCAATAGATGTAAATGAAAATCTGTTTTATGTAAATAAAATCGGCCAATTCTTTTTCGAATTCGAGAGCAAGGCGTATGTCGTCGTCGAGTACCCCCTCAATGCCTTCATCGTCTACCGTGAGTGGCTCGATCCAGTAACTTTCTGTAGTAGTGAATGACGTGGGTAAGGGGATAGTCTGGCGTACGTCATTTATGTAAAGGTAGACATTTATGGTGGATGAGTATGAGGGGGCCGCCTCGCCCAGGAGAATGAATCCGACTCGACAGGCCTTCTCCGGAACGTGAACATTATTGGCCATACGCATGTCAGATCCACGTATGTCATACCAAAAAATATACTTCCCGTCTTCGTTCTTCACGCCATACTCCCATAGCCAATACTCCGGATTGTACGCGGCATCCGCAAAGATCATTTCAATCCTTCTGATTCCCCAATTTACAACAGTATCCTGAGTGAGGAATATTGTCTCATCTTTGGGCAGGTAAAAAGGGAGAGCGCGGTAATTTACGGGGGCCGTGAAGACCGTATCCGTCGAGAACATGGAAACCGATACCGAACCTTCGGCCAGATCGGTTACCTCGAAGTTGCCAAACATATCCGTCATCACAATTTGGGTATCAAGATCGGAATCGACGAAGACCATTGTCACGTTGTTGGCTCCATGTTGGCCATATGTGCCGTAGAATTGGGGAATCACCATACCCGAGAGATTGTAATGCTGGACGTCATTTTTCGGACCGGATGGGTTATCGTCTCCGCATCCGATCAAACAGAGACTGCCAAAACATATGAGCAAAATCACGATCGCGTTTCTCATGACTTTCCTTCCTTGTCATAGGTGATTATCTTGTTATTTATCTCCACAAAACGAAACTGTCTATTTGATAGACCCGGCCCTGAATAGAGCCCCTGCTCGTTCTCATTCACCTGTCAGTTGTCGTTGCCGGCTTATCTGCACAAAAGAGCCGATTCACCCGAAATCATCGGCGACCCTGGACGACAATATAATCGGCGGTTGTTCCGCCCGCCGCATCAATCCGGTCACCGGTAGTTATTTAGACAGTCAGAGCAATGACATGGTCATTCATCGCCGGTCCCGGCGCAACCGCGTTGTTATCTTCGGAGTAGCTTAAAGCGAGCATAACCATAACTTTTAAGGAATAAATGTGACCGCTAATACAAAAGGCCTCGACTCTATACATATTCCTCCACGTGCTAAAGCGTTTCGACAGAGAAATATTCGATAAATAGAATTCTACGACTATTTAAATATAGAATAAATACCCTACAGTGTCAATGATAATAAATCAACGGCAGTTTTTTATCGTCTTCCAACGGGGTTTTCTTGCCATAGGAAATGCGGTTTTTGCCTTAAGGCTTAATTCCACAAAAGTTTGGGGAGAGTGATATTGGGGCCGCCGAAAATATTGAAGCCCCGGTGAAGGCCGGGGCGTTTTATTAACCATAATTTCATTGATGAAGGTTTAGCTATCTCTTATAAATCTGCTCGTCTATTTTAGGGCGGCATTTCTGAATTCTTCAATCACTCTGGCATCGAACCAGTACGCCATGCTATCGTTGCTGACAAAGAATATGTATTTGCCGTCCGGTGATATTCTCGGTTGATTTGAATCCAGGTCGAATTTCAAGCCAAGTTGTTGTGGTTCGGACCAGTCGTGTTCTCCTTTTCGAAAGCTAATATAGATAGAAAAGATGCGTGGATTGGTGGAACCTCTTGGATGAATTCTGGCAAATATGATATAGTCGTTTTGAGGAGAAATGACCGGTCCAAAGACTGCTTCTCCATATTTATCATTACTGAAAATCAACCTGGGCTCTTGATATTTTCCGTTACTAAGTCTGGAACAGTAGATTCCACCACTGTTTGCGACGTCTCGCAGGCTACCGCCGAAAAATATGTTACCATGTGTATCAAGTGAGAATTGCCAGTGTATAGAATACTCATTGAAAATCGTGTCAAGGAGTTGCGGTTCTGACCATCCTTTTGGAGTTTTCTCTACAAAATAGAATTGCTCTTTTTGGTCAAATCCCTGATTGGCGCGCAGGTGCCCCTGGAAATATAAACGCTTTCCGTCGTAGGAATAGAATGGACTCCGATGGTTATAGCCCTCGTCAAGAAATCTGATTTCAGAAGGTTTTGTCCAGCTTCCATCTTGAAAACCAGACATGATCAGACCGCCATGCCATTTGAGTGTGTCGCCACTATTTGGAGTCCAGCATACTTCGGAGAAATCAGGTGCGAAGGTCACGTTAGCATATACACGGTTTTCCGAACTTACGATCCCGGGAGCAAAGATTTCCGGTGTTGTACCGGGCACTTTCTGCCCCAGATATTTACCTTTAAGAACGGGAAAGCCGTCATCTTGCGCCAACAAAAGAGATGGGATGGTGAATAGTACCAGAACTGCAACGCGGATTAAGGCATGTTTCATTTTAATTATCTCCTTTTCTATTTTATTTTACTATTACGTTTGAAGGCATGTCTAGTTACACAATTTATTTCACTGCCTTCCAACGATTTCCATTCTTTGCGGAGTAATTTGATTTGTCAACCAGACTAAAATCCACAAAAGCCGGGGAGAGTGATATCGGGGACGCCATATGCTTTTGAGGTCCCGGTATATGACGTTTTTTTTCTTTGCACAAACGTAATGCGGTTATTATGTTCTAATAACAGATTCAGACTCAAATCAAGGGATATCAAAACTTAAAAAGATAACAGAATGACTCACCTGAGAGGTGAACCATTCTGAATAATATGAACGAAATACAGTATCAGGAGGAGAGTATCTATGGAACAGAACCTGGCCGCTAAAATTATGCAAGAGGGTCATGTCTGATCTGAGGCCGTGCTCCTGGCCGTGTGTCGGGATTACAATATAGAAAACGATCTTATTCCGAGAATCGCTACCTGTTTTGGAGGCGGAATTGGTAACACCGGTAGTGTGTGCGGGGCGGTTGTCGGCGCCACGATGGCAATCGGTATTGTTCGGAAACGAAGTTCCAGTATTGAGGAATGGTTGGCAACAGCCGATATCGCCAGGGAGTTTCGCCGTCGGTTTGAGGATGAGATGCAGACCATTAGTTGTCGCGAACTGACCGGCATAGATTTAAGTACAGACCAAGGTCGCGAGGAACTTATGAACTCCGATTCCGATATTGCCATGACGGTTTGTTTTCCTGCGGTTGCCCATGCCTATCGGATAGTCTCGGATTTATTAAAAGACAAGTCATGAATATGACATATAGTACATTGTAACAGGATGGAATTGATTTGACAATAATGGATCACTGTATGGATTGTGGTTATGCTGTCAGTTTTTGTTTTTTCTTTTAGTCTGTATTTCTCGTCTTTGGTACTGTCAAAATCATGATGACCGACCTCCCAGTATTTCGGCATTTGCGGCTTTTCCCAGACACTGTTTGTCATCTTATAGCCGGGGCCCACGTCGTGATCGATCATGTCGCCCTATTCTATGGCAAAAGTCAGATTCGCCCCATTAAAATGATTCACCGCGTATCCCAATCTTTTCAACACCGGTCTAGCAAAAGCGGGTTCCTGTCGGTCTGCCGACTTATGTTTTATTCTCCCTCTTTAGCTGTTGATCTCCCGGAGACCGGGAGATCTTATTTCCCTTCAGTCTAATCCGGACGCGAGGTATTGAAAGTTAAGACGTGGTTTTGTAGCTTTGGCATATCAGGAAGGAGTCAATGATGAGTGCCAAACAGAACCAGAAACAGAAGTTTGGGGAGAGTGATATTGGGGTCGTTTTTTTATAGATAAATTCAAGCTAGAATTATAATAATCCAGTTGCGGAAGTGGTCTTGTAGACCCCGCCATTGATTTTGAAGCCCCGGTTCACACCGGGGCTTTTTTAATTATCGTGCTATTCAGTTATACCTCTTTGGTCCACGGTTCGAGGACACGGTACTCTTTGAGCTCTACCGATGCATAGAGAGCATGAGCCGCATCACTAGATGATCCGACATATGCGATATCGGCCCCCAGCCGTTGCAGGCGAATCAAACCTTCGGTCAGAATGGCCTTGCCGAGCCCGTGTCGCTGATGCTCCGGAACTGTACCGACCGGTTCGAAGAGTCCGGTACGGGTAGCATCATCAAACCATATAGTACAAAATGCGGCGATTGCTCCATTGACGTCCACCGCGACAAGATCCAGATCCCGACGATAAAAGGGTGCGCGCTGAATATTAGGATACCAGTCATCCAGGAAGTTCTTATCCGAATCATCCGGGTGAAAGGCCCGCCAAGATGCAAAGCATCTGGCGTGATGTTCTTCGATATCACCCATTGACCGAATCGTATATCCATCGGTTACGGGAAGAGACGATATCGGCTCTGCAAGTATCCGTCTTCGTTGATATTCCGGTTTCCATCTATCGCCGATGGCATATCCATGGTTCTTAAGTAGTTCTTTGAGTTGCGTATCCTCTCTCTCGGCCCATACATGCAGTGACCGGTGATTGTTTCTTACCGGCACAGTGAGATTCCTTTCCGCTACAGAAAGCATTTCGCCTTCGAGTTCGGTCCTGCGAAAATGAGGGTGGATCTGAAGAAACACACTGCCGGGCGCTTCACGATTCAATACAGCGACAATCTCGTCACCATTTGTTTCCCAAATAAAGACGTCATCCTCTAAAGTGCCGTCTTTCATGTTTAATATGCCGTGCCACCGCCAATAGTCAAAGCGGGCGGTTTCCCAGCTAACCTGGTCGCGGTTGTTGAGGAGAAGGATTTCTCTCAGAAATGAACGTATATTCCAATAATCATTGTCGTTTTGATATCTGCGCATGATTGGTTTCATAACATAACTTCTTTCTTGGATGTTTGATGTTACAGTACACAAGAATTATGATCATCAGCCGTATGGTTCTGTTGCTGAGTCACAGCCAGTTTGTGGCTGTGAGAAGTTGATCTGAAGAAATGTTACTAAGCCATTGCGCTATACTCCCATAAAGAGATACCCTCAAACTTACGGTAAAGAAAGGCGAAAGTTATTTCTTTTTTGCCCACATTTTCATAGTTCATTGCTATCGGCGGGATTGCCACCGTAATTAGATGCACACACACTCTTCTGACCTGAAAACGAGCCATCGTCCTCGTCATACTTGATTACCTTCCGACGGTCCTTGCCAATGCATGCGTTACCCGGTTGGATCGGGAACTGAAATGTCACATAAGTCTGGGGAGAGTGATATTGGGGGCGCATTACAATACGATCAGGTCTTTGGCGAGGATGTCAAAGGGGTTTTTCGTTTCCATGTCCGCAGCAGTCTGGTTGATTGCCGTTAATTTTTTCGTACATCACATGGCCAACAGGGCGTCATTTTCAAGGGGTCGCGTTATCAAGGCTATTGACCGGGATGTCCCCGAATACCCGGCGGGGCAGATTCCGCGGTCCGGCCATCATCGTGGCAGTCACTACAGACCGGATCCTGATCATACCGCTGATCGGCATGACAGTCGGTGCAATCAAGCTGTGTATGCATTTCATCGAGCGCCAGACCGGTGATGGCGTGTCGGAAATTATCCTGATTCCAGTCCGAATGGCAGTTCGCACACATCCGGCTTAGTCGCCCAATTTTCCTGCCGGCCGGGTGGCAGGACCAGCAGTCCAGCCGCTGATGGTAATCCCCAAGCGGCCATCCGGTACTATTATGTGAAAATCCCGGTCGTTCCTCGGTATCATGGCACTTGGTACAGGTGGCGTCGGCATGGCATTCGTTACAAGCACTGTGCAATTCCTCCTGGGTGCGGGCATGACCATTTTGATTTTGAATATCATGGCAATTGCCGCAGTTTTCTTTTTGATGACAATCCACACAGCGAAAACCGAACAGCTCAATATGTTCCTTATGTTGAAAGGTCACAATTGGTCCCTGGTCGTGCGCCGTTTGGTAGACTTTGGTAACCGGCACGGTTATAACGGGGTGTGAATGTCCGATGATATCGGTCGGATCCGGCGCCTCGGCCGACAGGATTTCATCCTTGACGGGGATATGGCAGACGACGCATTTGGTATCGTGACTCCATTCGCGGTGACAGGACAAGCATTGCCGGTGGTAGGCTCCTTTCAGGCTGGGTTTGGTCAGATCTCCGGATTTGGATTCAGGATCGTGGCATTCACGACAAGGTGGAATATGTCCGGGCGGACTATAATGGTGACAGGTGGCGCAACTGTCACCCATCTCGGCCATACGCGCGTGCGATTCATGGTTAAAGTGAACCGGGTGATACAGATCCGCAAGGATGTCAAGGACCATTGAATCCGGCGCTTCGCTTAACTCATGACTGGCAATTTGATTGACCATGCGATCACGCGGGCAGGATATTAAGCAGGGACGGTGGGCCGTGGGGATTTCGCAAATATGACACTCCATGCAGTTCAGGGTTTCATTGCTTTCGTCCGGTGGATTGGCTCTTGCAAAGACCATTATGAGTATAGCCAGAAGTCCGATCAGGGGTATTTGGCGATAAACCTGGTGAATTCCGGTTCTTTTCATGGGGCCGGTTCCGTTCTTCCGGCCGGCTGTCGCCGATTATTCATAATCCCCACGCGCTCAATGCATTCTTCAGTGGTCAGGACAGGAAAAGTCATGACAATCCATCGAAATATCAGCACAAGAGTGCTGATTAAGCCAATCGTGACCATAATTTCAAGAAAGGATGGAAAGTACGGCCGGATCGGATATAGGGGCTGGTAAGCCACCAGAAAAACATTGATACGATTGAGCACGACGCCTCCGACGACGAGGGCCGCGGCAATAAACAGCCCGGTTACCGAACGTCGGATTCGCGGATTCGAGAGGAGCAGAATCGGGGCCACGACACCGGCGAGTATTTCTATCCAGTAGGAGACAGAAGCCGCTGATCCGTCAAACAGATAGGGGATGGCATCGCGGATGGTCAAATCAACCACTTTGACACCGAGATAAACTCCGAGCAGGATGGGGACATAGACAGCAATGGACGACAGCGCGCCGGTTTCGGGTTTACATTTAAGCGATCGGTTGGTCAGGATCGATTCGAATATGACCATTGGGAACCCGACGGCAATAGCCGAAAGAAGAAACAAGACCGGCAGGACATTCGTGTACCAGAGCGGATGCATCTTGTTGGGAGCGATGACCATCAGGGTGCCAAGCGAAGACTGGTGCAGGCAGGAAAGGACAACGCCGGCCACGATAAACAATGAAATGAAACGACCGAGATATCGTGCCGCTACGGTTAGCCAGGATTCGACGAGGCTGTTGGCGTATGAAAGAATTCCGGGCAGATTTACTTGACCTTTAAAGCGTTCGACAACAATTGGCAGAAATTCAATGTACAGGACGGTCAGATAAATCATAACGCACATCCCGACCTCAAAGAGAGCGGAGTTGCCCTGCCACATGGTCGGCAACATCGGATGCCATACATTGTAGTAACGCCCAAGATCCGCCAGCAGACCGACCACCACGAAGGTATAACCGAGCATGGCCGTCAGTAAAGCCGGTCGGACGAAGACATGATATTCTTCCTTGTGAAAAATGTCTGCCAGGGCGGCGGTGGTGAAACCGCCGGCCGCGAGGGCTACCCCGGAAGCGACATCAACGGCGATCCAGAGGCCCCACGCGTACTGGTTGTCGAGATTTGTCGCCGCCTCAAGGCCGAACAACAGCCGATACACATATCCGACCGCGCCAGCCGCGGCGAGGACTACAAGGACGACGGTGCCGCGCGTGAAATATCGCACGCGTTCATACTCATGATGTTGATGTATTATCGTTGTCATCGCTTTGCTTTCCATTTTCTTTCCGCAACGAGTGCATGATCAATCCAAGGAGACCATACAACAACAACGGAGGTATGAACGATTTGAAGATTCCATGTTGAATCGATTCGGTCAGACGAGGGATCGGCTCGGTCCCGAGTTCCGGTAATTCGGTATTTGCAAAATCGGTCGGCGCCAGATACATCCAACTGGTCCCACCTATCTCGTGTTCCCCATAGAGATGACAGGAGTATCGTTCGGGGGCGTCAGCCATGCGAGTGTACGCTGTTTCGATGAGTTGTTCTCGTGAGCCGAACCGCAGTGCCTCACTGGGGCAGACGGCTACGCATGCGGGCACGCCACCTTCTTCGATGATTCGTGTAAAACAAAAATCGCATTTCCGCACCCTTGGTTTGACCGGATCATCAAACTCATAGCTTGGAACCTGAAACGGGCATGCTATCAGGCAATATCGGCAACCGATACACTTGGAAGGATCATATGTCACCGGGCCGCGGGGATCTTTTCGCAATGCGCCGACGATGCAGGCCGACACGCAGGCCGGGTAGTTGCAGTGCATACATTGCACTTTCATTGTGTACCGACGGTCCGGATCGTCGGCGACCTTAAAACTATTTACAACGGTATAGGCGTCGGGGTCGGGACGCCGATGCCGTTCAAAGACCGATTGGTCTTCGAAGTCGGTCGGCGGCCGCTCGGACAGATGGTTGACCTGATTGCACGCCAGTTCGCACTTCCGACAACCCAGGCACAAGGTTGTGTCCACCAGGACACCAAAAGCCGCCTTTCGATCGATCTCGGTTTGGTGGTCATCAGCGAGGACCGACCCGGTTGCAACCGAGGCCGTTCCAGCCACCAAAAATCCGAGAAAATCCCGTCTTGACTTGCTCATACACATTATCCCCGGGAGCCGCGCTCTTGCACCTGGTTTTCGAGGCTTTGGTTAATAGGGTTCACCTTTCACTGTACTTAATCTTTCGAGATGTGTTTGATTGCTCCAGCATCAGTCATTACGCGTGAACGCCAGATCCCGGCAACGCCAACATCCCTGTTGCAGATATCCCAAGGCCGGATTGACTCCTTTGTCACAAAGCCACAGTTCGCCACGCTCATCTTTAAGTACCTGCATTGGTCTGGCACCAGGGTGCAAAATACCATGGCCGTAAATCGGCATTTTGGATTTTTTAACCTCCATAATCGCCACCTCCTCTGGTTGAGGTTGCCAATTGACATAACAATGCAAATAACATGCGAAACAACAGACCAAATTGTTCATGGAGGTATAACTGATTGATTATTAGCCGGTTAACTGTAGTCTTCGCAATGAGTGAATTTGAATTTCCAATAATCTGACTTGCAATATCGCACGATTATTACGGTCGCATCATGCAATAATGCACTGCTGAGTCCTATCGCCGGTTATCGGAATGTGGCGCTTTATGGCCCGGTTTCAATTTGTACTGGATTGGTTTGTTATTACCAGGTGCTTGATCATCACACAAGGTTGGGGAGAGTGAGATCGGGGCTGTTTTTTTTTCCTGTCGCCCGGTGGATTTTTTGCCGGTGTCCATAGAACATAGACGACTATTTTTCACTACAAGGTGCTTGCTGTAAGAGATCCGGTTGAGAGTCAGTGTCATGGTCAACAAGGTCTTTATGGGAATATTCTGTTAAGCCCCCGCTGACGCTATTTGACTGCTTTCCAGCCACTGTATTTATGGTTGCTTGATATTTTTTTGTTCGGTATGTACTTACCTGTTTTTTTATTTGGCAAGTCGACCAAGTTTTTGTTTTAACGGATTCAGAGGCAGAACCCCCACAATCCGTTCTTTAACTCTCCCGTTGCGAAATAAAATAACAGTGGGTATGCTACTTACCTGGTACTTCATGGCTGTCTGCGGGTTCTGGTCTACATTTAACTTGAAAATGTTCACCTGTCCCACATAATCAGGGCCAATTTCATTTAGCAGTCCGCCCATTACCTGACAGGGATGACATCGGGGCGACCAAAAATCGACTGCGGCGGGAATGTCTGATGCCAAAACTTCCCGCTCGAAAGATTCGTCGGTTATGGGTCGGGGTTTACCCGGTTTAGGTTGCCTGTTGAACAGGCTTTTAAATATGCCCATAGATAGTCCTTTGTTTATGTCGTCAAACTTCATGGCGATTATATAATATACTCAATAGTCGTCTTATAGGGGCAAGTTTATCCAAACAAGCTGATATTTTTATGTCATGCTGTCGATTTATTTGTAATGACGTTCGAAGCTAACAAATTCCGGGGAGAGTGAGGTCGGTACCGTTTTTTTTGTCGATGTAATTTGCAGGGTTTACAATAAAGCTATTGCCATCAGTCAAAGCGTCCCTTAACTTCTAACATTGGCATGTCCCCTTTGCCTGACAACGCACAATTTATTGAAGAGGGACAGATGAAGAGTATTAGACTGTGTATAGGGTCGAATGACGGTGAGAATATGGCCAAAATCCATATGGGTGATACGGAATACTTCTACATTTATGATATTTTCGAAAATTCAGAACAAGTTGTTGCACCTGACCAGTTTTAGCCGTGTGATAAAGAGGCAAGTAAGTTTGGTAATTAGACTATCCTGGATTTTAATTGGTTATTGATATGTATCGAGTCTTCTTTTTCAATGAGAGGTGACATGAAAGAAAAAACAAAGATTGGTATAATCATCTGCGACCGTTACCGCAGGTGTGCGGGCGGAAAATGTTTCAGATCATTGCGAAACAGAGAAGGTGCGTTCAGCAGGTACGAGAACAGGGAGATTGAGATTGTCGGGTATACCACTTGTGACGGGTGTCCGGGTGGTAATGTTGAATATGCCGTGGGGGAAATGAAAGGAAACGGAGCCGAAGCGATACATCTTGCCACCGGATTAATAGTGGGGTATCCGCCATGTCCCTACCTGGTATATTTTCATGATTTTATTAAAGCAAGATATGGCCTTGAAGTTGTTTATGGCACTCATCCAATACCGCAGAAGTACCTCACGATACATAATCAGTTGGGAACATGGGATGATGCCGAATGGCAAGAAATGATTCAACCATTATTAGTTGATGAAGAAACTCGTTTAGCCTATGACTAATAGACGGTGAGCAGGGTTGAGGGGTCAATGGCATTATCGGGATAAAATGGTAAGACTGGTCTGCCATGGCCGATATTTCTTATGCAGGGAATTCAAGTTGTGTTTTCTATAATCCAGTTGCGGAAGTCGTCTTGTAGGCCTCGCTTTTGGCTTTTAAAGCTCCGGGTATTACTCAAGCTTTTAATTTAATTGAATCCCTATTGAATTCTTTTATAAATATGATGATCGTGGCCGGATCAACAGAGGAGAGCGATTTCCGCCGAGACTACCTCAGTTTGGTCAGGTTCCCTTCGCCATCAACGCGATAAAAGCAAGAATCTTTCCATAAGAGAGCCTGTAACGATCCCAAATCCTCAAACAAGACATCAATCGCGAAGATCCTGCCATCACGATGCGTCATAATACTGTCCATATTGGTGTGACCAACAACAATTGAGGTTGCGTTATAGAAGGTCAGGATACTGTCAATCCCGGCATTCGTCGCTTTATTGTAACGTCCTTTTTTTGCATCCCAGAAACCCCGGTACCAAAGCGGCCCCGAGCTTCCATACATTTTTCGGGCTATTTCATCAAAACGGTATTGCACCGAGTTGATGCCAAGATTTCTGCGCACTTCCTCATTAATCATATCGGCCGTAAAACCATAATCGACAAATGACGGCGATATCCCTCCGTGGACATACAGCACATCATTAATAATGATTATCGTATGTTTTGTTCTCAGCCACTGCCCCATCACCATGTCAGGACCGTACAAGTCTTGATGGTTGATTCTCGTGCTTGCGACAATACCTTTCATGTATTTGTCGTTAACATAGCGATTATCGCCATTGATGATCATCTCCTCATGGTTGCCGAATAGAACATGTACATTTCCACCGGAGAGCCGTGCCTCCTGCTCCAGGCGATATAGAAACCAGAGACACTCCGTGACCATGTCGCCACGGTCAAATATGTCGCCGTCAATCACCAGGTGTCCATTACCCCAAATCCAATTTAGTCCGGAATCGATCACTCCACCAATTTGCAGAATCTCAATCATGTATTCGTATTCGCCGTGTATGTCACTTATCGCAAAAACTCGCGAAACGCCCGAATACGTGTCGGGACTAATTTCGAAACCAGTCTTGGGAACCATATATTCACTGCCGGAATCGTAACAGAGTCCCGGAACGCGGAACTCATTTCCGTTTGAATAGGTGGTATCGATAACCAAAGTATCGTTGCAGAGGTACATGGTAATAATCGTACTGTCATTTTGTCGATACAGGTAAGGTCCGTCATTGATCGGTTGTGACAGCGTATCGCTATCACTCGCGGCAGGTATCGGCAGAGCGCATAAGATGAACGAAAGGACTGTTATTTGCAGGGTGATAAGTCGTAATGGGCGAAAATTAATGGACATAATTATTTACCTTGTGTTATAGTATTTGTGATACATAACAGTGATGCCGGCCAAATGTCAAGATAACAATAGGGTTGACCTGCCGCAAACCCAAAGCTGAATGTGACAATGGTTTGGGAAGAGTTATATTGGGGTAGCCATAGGATCTATTGAATAACGGCGGCATAGCGCCAGCGTTTGTCATTTTGCATTCTCCGGATTATTTCTTAAACTGAACATTATATCTCTCGTTTCGTAACTAATGTATCGTGGTTTCAATATTAATAGTCTCAATGGAGGTGTCTGATGAAGGCGATTTTTCGCGACGCCTACGGGTCCGCGGATGTTCTTGAGTTGAGGGAGATCGATAAACCCGTTCCCAAAGACGATGGATTGCTTCTGAAAGTACACGCGGCATCGGTGAACCCGCTTGACTGGCATGTTCTTCGTGGCGAGCCATTTTTGGTGCGCCTGATGGGTTTTGGACTTCTGAAACCGAAACACAATATACTGGGAGCCGACATGGCCGGTCGGGTTGAGGCGGTCGGCAAGAATGTGACTCTTTTCAATGTGGGTGATGAAGTTTTTGGCTCGGGTATGGGTGGATTTGCAGAATACGCATGTCTTAGGGAGAATACAGCGGCCCACAAGCCGGCAAACCTGGCTTTTGAGCAGGCGGCTACCGTGCCGGTTGCAGGTCTGACAGCGTTGCAGGCTCTTCGCGATCACGGACGGATCCAGAGGGGGCAACATGTTTTGATCAACGGTGCGTCGGGAGGTGTGGGCACGTTTGCAGTGCAGATCGCCAAGGCCTTAGGGGCACATGTGACCGGCGTATGCAGTGGAAAGAATGTTGAGATGGTTCGGTCGATTGGCGCGGACCATGTGATCGATTATACCAGAGAAGATTTTTGGATGAGCGGTAAGCAGTACGATTTGATCGTAGATAATGCCGCATTTTACTCAATAGGTAAGCCACTGCGAGCACTGAAAGCGACCGGCATTTATGTTGGAGTTGGCGGCTCTTCATCGACTGCCAGCGTTTTGCAATCACTGATCTTCAATCCAATTATTGCGAAAATAAAGGGTAGAAGAGTTGTTTCATTCATGGCAGACTTGAATCAGGCAGACCTGGTTTTCATAAAGGAGCTTCTGGAAGCCGGCAAGGTTGTGCCGGTCATAGATAAGGAGTACTCTTTGAGTGAGACTCCGCAGGCAATCAGATATGTTGAAGGAGGGCACACACGAGGAAAAGTGGTAATTACAATCTGATGAAAGATGGCCACATATAAGTAATCCTGAATATCTATCAGATGCACCTGATTGTTTTTCAACGACTTTCATCGACCCGAAAAAGCTTAACCGAATACCAAATTAGGAAGCCACCAAAGTTTGGGGAGAGTGATATTTGGGGGCGCATATTAAGCTTTGAAGGCCCGACGATGTCGGGCTATTTCTTTGGAGCGATCTTAATAGAGAAATATGGTCCAACTCATGCAACGTTTTACTCGGTTGCACGTTAAGTATATACGAAGCGAAAATTCCCATATATAAATCAGGTAACTGGAGGTCATAATGAAGAGGTCGATAGTTTTGTCAGTTGGCCCGATCATGTTGAGTTTGGTTATGTTGACTCTGTCGAGTGATGGGCTCTGTCAATCGACAACTCATTTCAGGCAGTTGTCATTTTCCAGGAGTGATCAATCATTCGAGCCGTCCTGGACCCGGCATATACTCTTGAGGGACCTTGATGGTGATCGCGATCTGGACGCTGTTTTTGCCAATTGCACAGGTTATCATTCACGAATCTGGCTCAACGATGGTCAAGGTAATTTCTCGATAACCGAACAGATGCTTTCTGAAGCGGCTCATGGAATAGATGCCGCTGATTTAGACGGAGACGGAGATATCGACTTGTTCATAACCTGTCATTACTATATGGAGAACGGAGAACCACGTCATAGAAGAAGTAAGGTTTACCTGAACGATGGAAAAGCAGGATTTGTGGAAAATGGTCAGATAATAGCGGATTCACTATTCAGCGGAAACGTTGTGAAATTGAACGACGTAGACAGCGACGGCGATCTTGACGCGCTGGTAATTTATCACAAAGAGCCGAGCAAGATATTTCTTAACGATGGGAAGGGGCAATTTGCTTTATCCGACTTTTCTTTCACTGACGTTGGCGATTTCGGCGACCTTAATGGCGATGGCGCCCTTGACATACTGTCAAGAGCCCGGGGCATCGGATTTGAGTTTTGGTCTGGCAATGGCGACGGGACGTTTACGATGGTTTGGGATCAACCGGACAGTTCCCTTCAGTTTGGTTTGAGCCATTTTTGCGACCTGGATGATGATAATGATCTGGACGCCGTCCTTACCGATTTCAGTCTAAGCGAGGATATGCCTACCAGAGTCTGGTTCAACGATGGCAGTGGCCGATTCTCGGAAGGTGCCAGTCTGCCCGGTGTTTTTAGGGGAACCGTATCCTTTGGTGACTTGAATAATGATGGTTATCCCGACGCAGTGGCAACTAATCACGATGCGATGGTACAAATCTGGCTTAATGATGGTTCCGGGATGCTGGTCGATAGTGGTATACGACTTGGGACATCATCAGACAAAAACGAATCCGCCGCCATTGGTGATGTTGACGGCGATGGCGATCTGGATATTTTTCTTGCCGAAGGTCGCGGGGGACGCAATACGATCTGGTTCAATATGTTTTATTAGCGGCTGTGAATGCAGTCGGAGAGATACTTCAGTTTACTGAAGGGCAGATCAGTAAGGTTTGTCCTTTTCGTTTGGCCAGATCACTCTTCCTCCAGCCCGGCGGGTCTTCATATTTTATGATCTTTTGTTGGCTTCCGTTTATAGTGACAAAGAGCGATCTGATAGAGGACGAAAAGTTCGCACGAGCTTTGGGAGAGTGTTATTGGGGCTCCAAATAGCGATATGGTTTTGGGCTCAGTTCGCCCAATCAGGTAGAGTTTTAGAATAAACCGGTTTGAATTATATCCCACACCGCCCGCCTTTATTTGCCAGAAATCAACAGAATTCCGCCTGAGAGGTGGGTTACCCGGGTGTTTGGGACGAAAGATAGTTCTTGACCTTTGAAGATTATTGGTTATCTTCGCCGGTCTCCCTTTGTGTTGTATAACCAATTAAATGACTGAGGATTGAAAAAAGTGGACCAGGCAAAGATACAGAAGATTAGAAACATCGGCATTGTCGCCCATATCGACGCCGGTAAGACAACGACAACAGAACGCATTCTCTTTTTCACCGGAATGATACACAAGCTCGGTGAGGTCCATAACGGTCAGGCTGTGATGGATTTCATGAAACAGGAGCAGGAACGCGGAATCACGATCTCATCGGCCGCCATCACGACAGACTGGAACAACCATCAGGTCAATATTATCGATACTCCCGGTCATATTGATTTTACGCTTGAAGTGGAACGCTCCCTGCGGGTCCTGGATGGCATCGTCATGGTTTTTTGCGCCGTCGGCGGGGTGGAGCCTCAGAGCGAAACGGTCTGGCATCAGGCGGACCGCTACATAGTTCCGCGAATTGCCTTTATCAACAAGATGGATCGTACGGGGGCCGATTTATTCCGCACTATCGAGATGATGAATGAGATGCTGGGTGCCAACGCCATCCCGTTCCAGATACCGATCGGTGAGGAGGAGAATTTCGAGGGAATTGTTGATTTGGTGACGATGAAGGCAACCTATTATGATCGGCTCCAGCGGGTCGAAAAAGACATTCCGGAGGATTTGATTCCCCGAGCCCGGGAGCTACACGACAATCTGATTTCGACCCTGGCCGATTATGATGACAACCTGATGGCAAAGTATCTCAACGAAGAAGAAATCACGCCTGCCGATATTATTGGTGCCGCGCGTTCGGCGGTTCTGGGGATTTGTATTACACCGGTATTTTGCGGGTCAGCATTCAAGAACAAGGGAATACAGCTTCTTCTCGATGCCGTCACCAACTACCTGCCATCACCGATCGATCGGGGTATTGTCCGCGGGGTCAAGGTCACAGATCCGGAGGCGACCATCTCTCGTCGACCCTCGACCAAAAGACCGTTTTCCGCCCTGGCATTCAAGATAATCAATGATCCTTATGTCGGTCAGCAGACATTTATCAGGGTTTACTCGGGTAAGGTCACAGCCGGGAGTTATGTTTTTAATTCGACGCAGGGTAAACGCGAACGAATCGGGCGGATAATGCGTATCCATGCGGGCAGTCGGCAGGAACTCACCGAGATAAAAGCCGGTGATATTGCGGCCCTGATCGGGATGAAATCGACAACCACCGGTGATACCCTGTGCTTTGAAGACGAGCCGATCATCCTGGAAAACATTCACTATCCGGAAACGGTTCTGGATTTGCATATTGAGCCGGAAAACAAGAAGAATCGTGATAAATTGGGGATGGCGCTGAGTAAAATAGCGCTCGAGGATCCCTCTTTCACTACCAAATTTGATGAGGAAACCGAAGAGACCATTATCTCGGGCATGGGTGAACTTCACCTGGAAGTGATTGTCGACCGTCTGAAGACAGAACACCAGGTTGATGTTAAAGTCGGAGAACCGGCGGTTGCATATCGGGAAACGATTACAACTGAATTTCGGCACAATTATAAGTATAAAAAGCAGACCGGCGGCAGGGGACAATTCGCCCATATTGAATTTCGCCTGGAGCCCAATCCCGGCAAGGGAATTGAATTTGTCAATCGTATCATCGGCGGGCATATTCCCAAAGAGTATATCCCCGGGATCGAGAAGGGATTTCGTGACTCCGCGCAAAAAGGCCTTCTGGCCGGTTTCCCCATGGTCGACCTGAAGTTTGTTCTCATTGACGGTTCGCACCATGACGTTGATTCCAGTGAGATGGCTTTTCGTATCTGCACGACGAGAGCCTTGAAAGAAATCATTCACAGAACCGGGCCACAGCTGTTGGAACCGGTGATGAAAATAGAGATCAATACCCCGGATGAATATATGGGTGATATCTTGGCGGATATAAACCGTCGCCGCGGAAAAATCGCAACCCTTCGCCGTTTCCGCAAGGGTTCCCAGAAGCTGAACGGAACCGTATCCCTAAAAGAAATGTTCGGCTATGCGTCGACTCTTCGCAGTCTTTCCAGTGGGCGGGCAAGTTTTTCCATGGAATTTTTGAATTACGAAGCACTTCCGGAAAGCATCAAGGAGGAGGTTATCGCCGCTCGTCATGAAAAACAAAAATGAGCAGATAGGAAATACGCAGATACAGGCCATATAGGTTGTAACAGAGGTATAAACGAAGGGAAAAGCCACATGATCAAAACAACCTATGGGAATCTGAAAACAAATGTACATCCACCTGACCGGATGGTCAGGCGTGGTAATCGTGGGTTCCCAGTTTGACTTCCACT
>Ga0272441_10001539_pt1 | contig 49127 bp, 46 predicted proteins | sample SSMProp6N_FD_193582 | JGI IMG/M metagenome (GOLD analysis project Ga0272441, IMG submission 193582) | Marine sediment archaeal communities from Little Sippewissett salt marsh, Falmouth, MA, United States - SSM-Prop-6N | ecosystem: Environmental > Aquatic > Marine > Wetlands > Sediment ... | reverse complement strand
TTTTTCTTCAATTTAAAATTTATTACCACAGAAAATCCTGATTCAGCTGCCATGGTGTAAATCATTTCTTCAGTATACTTATATGAAGATTCTGTATGAATTGCTTCGCACTTATCCAGTTCAAAAGACAGGTTAAGATCTTTAATTAATACGCCCTGATTTTTTTTGCTGACCAGATATGAAACAACCGCGCTTTCACCCGGTTCAAAGAAGCTGTGAAAGCGGAAGTTGTCCACATTGAAGTTTCCCATTAATTCTTTATTGATTCTCACAAGAATATTTTTGTTAAATTCTGCTGTTATCCCCTTTGAATCATTATAGGCTTTATTGAGTATGGAAAAATCTTTTTTCAGGTCAAAACCAATAAAGACATGATCATCCTTGTTTACAGAATCTCTCAGAGAAGACAAAAAATTCATTGATTCCTCATAGGTCATATTTCCAATATTTGATCCAAGAAAAAACACCAGCTTTTTTCTTTTTTCTATTGCTGACAAATGTTTTAAACCGTGAAAGTATTCAGAGACCAGGCCTGCCGTGTAAAGGTCGTAATAGGTTTGGGTAAGACGGTGTACAAGTCCTTCGACTGCTGATTCAGAAATATCTATGGGAATATAACGAAGGTCCATTTTTCTGGAAAGCATTGCCCTGAGAAGAATTTCAGTTTTTGCGCCGTCTCCGGCACCAAGTTCAATTATAGATAAGGGTTCAGCGGAAAAGTACTGAGATATTTCATTGCCGTTTTGTGTCAGGATCTCTTTTTCACAATCCGTTGGATAATATTCCGGAAGGTCCATTATTTTTTGAAACAGTCTGCTCCCCCTTTTATCATAGATGTATTTACAGGGAAGGTGTTTCTTCTCAGCGGTCAGCCCCTTTAAAACATCCTTTGAAAATTTAGATGCAAATTCTCCATATGACGATTCGCAATAATGAATTGATTGATTTTGCAGTTCCATAGCATTATCTGCACGGTACAAATTGAATGATGTTCCGTGATTCCTCCAGCATTTTTTTAAATATGTCTAATGTATATACTATATCTTCCTCAGTGGTTGAGGGCCCCAGGGAGAACCTGACTGCACAATGCGCTTTTTCAGCTGAAAGGCCCATTGCAAGCAGCGCATGGGATGGTTGTGCGGACCCAGACTTGCAGGCTGAGCCTGCTGAAAAAGAGACTCCCAGGCGATCCATATGGAGAACGATTGATTCCCCTCTAAAACCGGGAATTGTAACATTTAACGTATTGGGCAGTCTATTATGTATCGGGCCGTTGATGAAGCAGGAAGGGGTCACATCTTTAATTCCATCATAAAGTTTATCGCTAAGAGCTTTAACCTTTTCTCTGCTGCTGATCTGCTGTTTATTTATTTCAACAGCCTTGGCAAATCCTGCTATTGCAGACAGGTTCTCTGTTCCTGAACGAAAACCCATTTCATGGCCGCCTCCGGAAATAAGCGGCTCTGGAGAAATGCCCTTTTTTATATATAGAACACCACACCCTCGAGGTCCACCGATTTTGTGTGATGAGATGGTAAGCATATCAACATCAAGAGCTTTAACATCAACGGGTATTTTGCCATACGCCTGAACAGCATCACAGTGAAACAGGGCTCCGGCATTTTTCGTTATTTGACACAGCTCATTCACCGGCTGAATGGCACCGGTTTCATTGTTTGCCATCATAATACTTACCAGCATGGTATTTTTATCAATGGCATTTTTTAAAGTTTCCGGTTCAACCACACCATATTGATTAACCGGGAGAATTCGAATTTCATAGCTGTATTTTTCAAGAGATCTGCAGGTTTCAAGAACAGCAGGATGTTCAATGGAGCTGGTAATAATATTTTTCCCGGAACCCTCCTTGAACAAGGCCACACCTTTAACCGCCATATTATTACCTTCTGTTCCTGAAGCGGTAAAAATAATTCTTCTTGGGGTCGTATTCAATGATGCTGCAATAATCCGCCGGGATCTATCCAGCGCTTTGTGTGCTTTTCTTCCTGGCAGGTGAAGACTTGATGGGTTGCCATGGAGGTGTAATGTCTCGAGAACAACCTTTTTCACTTCATCGTATACCGGGGCAGAGGCATTATAGTCCAGGTAAACATAGCGCTCTGGTTCTTTGATATCTGTGAGATTGAGTTCTTCAGGTGAAACTTCACCGCTATGAAGTACTGTACGAGAGGTTAAACGCTCTGCCTTTGTTACCTCACAAAGAAGACATTTATAAACAGGAAATCCTGATATGGGGTCATATTGATTGAGATCTGTGAGAGCATTGATATTGGTGTCCCGCCACGCCTTTGGTCCAACCGGGCTACCGCAGCCATGGTTGGCATCAATGCATCCCTGTGCTATGTTCTCTGTAACATAGGCACGCATGGTCGCTTTGCCCCGAAGCGTTTCAATTACAGCCATATCCCCGTGCTTTATTCCGCGTGCTTCAGCATCTTTTATATTGAGGGTTACTGTGGGTTCAGACCGCTCCCGGTTAAGGCTTTCAATTCCATGATGCTGGGTATGAAAACTTGTTCGAACTCTTGCCCCGGAGTTGAAAACAAGGGGATATTTTTTTAAAAGATCCGGTTTTGACTGAGGACTTTCACAGGGCTCTGTATATACCGGTAACGGTTCATATCCGTATTCCTCAAGAATAGATGAGTGAATTTCAAACTTTCCAGTGGGCGTGTCAAACCCTGGTTTCCCATCCTTCCGCAATAAACCCTTTTCCCATTTTTTGAACTCCATCATTTTGGTCCCACGGGAAACTTCTCCATTATTCTTTCTCACTTCATCAAGGGTAAAGCCTGATCCTTCAAGAACATGGTTTAACATTTCCTCTTCTGACTGAGGAAAGAGGTCTCCATAACCCAGGCGTTGGGCAAGCTCTGAGAGGATAAAAACATCACTGCGGGCTTCTCCTACAGGTTTTATCAGACGCTCTCTGATTTTAAAGAGAGAACCGTATACCATATAGGACTCTATCTCAAAATAAGTACATGCCGGAAGTATAATATCCGCATAGGCTGCATCTGCCGTAAGCTGCCGGTCAATGGTAACGAGAAAGTCCAGTTCATTAAGTGTTTGTTTCCATAATTCCGTATTGGGCCATGAAGTAATTATTGATCCTCCCTGAATGATAAGCGATCTTATTTTATATGGATCCCCGTTTAAGACAGATTTAGGCAGGTCAATCGCATGGGCTTCATCGCGATACCGGATATAAATGGGAAACCGGTCCCCGCCAATTCGTTCATCAGGATTCCCGGGGTTTTTTAACAGTTTGCTTTTATTAATGGGGAATGCGTTATTGGGCATTAGAAAACATCTTCCGCCAGGAACGTCCAGCTGACCGGCCAGACCCCAGAGAACCAGTGTTGCACGAATCCCCTGAACGCCTGTGGCACTGTATTCCATGCCGGTATACATCAGCTGGCTGGCCCCCTGGGCGGCCGCAAGTTCCCGGGCAAAATCAACCACCGTTTCTCCAGGAATACCCGTAATGGTTTCAACAACTTCTGGTCTGTAATGCTGAACATGACGGGAAAATTCTTCAAAGCCATGGGTCCAGTTTTCAACAAATTCATAATCGTACAATTCTTCTGCTATAATTACATTGCACAGTCCAAGGGCCAGAGCACCATCCGTGCCGGGACGGATGGGGATCCATTGTGCATCCGTCATTTGCGCTGTTGCCGTTTTCCTGGGATCAATAACCACAACGCTGGCGCCGCGCTGTTTTGCTTCTATTATTTTTTTCATGTCAATGGGGGGGAGATCAGTGGCAGGATTTGTTCCCCATACCACAACAAGGTCTGAATTTTCAATGTCATTGTACATTTCAGTGAGAATCTTACCAAAGGTAACATGGGGTGCTATCATACCATAGGAAACATAGCATAAAGCCCCCACGCCCATTGTATTGGGAGATCCATAGGGAAAGAGGACACTGGATGCAGAAGAAACCAGGACATCTGCAGGTTGAAAAATATCACAATAGGCCAGCTCAAAGCTTCCTACACCCGTATAAATGGCTGCGGATTCAGGTCCATATTGCGCCTTCTGGTCATTGAGCTGTTTTACAATAATATCAAAGGCCTCGTCCCAGGTTACGGGCTCAAAATCATAGGTGCCCTTGGGACCCTTTCGTTTTAAGGGCGTTTTTATTCTGTGTTCTGAATATATAATATCCGCAGCATGATCACCAAGTTTACAGGTGATGCCCATGGGGGAGGACTCATCAGGTCTTATATTGATGATATTTCCTTTATCATCATAGTCAGCAATAATCCAGCATCCGGCACTGCAGATTCCGCAGATTCCTTTTTTTTCACTTGTCTTTAAAGTCATGAATGATTTCCCTTATTGATTTATGATGTCTGCCGGCGATTTTTACAAAATCAGAAGGGGAATTGAAATACTCCAGATGGATGCCGTACTATATACCTGAAACCATGAGAACAACATCAATACCTTGAAACGCCGAAGGGGTTAGATATTCTGTGTAAACGAATTTTCTGTATCATGATCAGGGCCTTCGCTTATCATAGAGGATGGTGAACGGGTTTAATGCCTTGCCCCAATACGTATGGGCATTGTCCATTTTTTTATTCTATTTTTCAAGAACAAATATAATACGTTCGCGCTTTCGCGCTTTCGGGGTCAAACCTGAACCGTTAACTTAAAGGGATCCGTCTACCGTGGACTTATATTGTAAAATCCATTGTCATTAACGCTGTTAATTAAACCTGTTTTGTCCCTTCCTTTTCATTGACATTTTTATTAGCCGTTGTATAACAAAATCGTTCGTGGTCATTGGCATGCTGTCTGCTAAAACAATATAGGCCGCACACCTCAGCTTCAGTGTTGGCGCGGCTTAAAATATAAAAATAATTGTCAAGATAAACAATAACAGGGCCTTTGAAGAAATACAAGCAGTGCGCCGCTTCGGCAGGCAAGCTGAACGGCTGCTCGGCCCGCTCATTACGCACAGAAAGGAATCAATCATGTTAACTGTGCTGAAACGGTTTGAACGGTTTCTGATTCAAACACTTATGATCATGATGGCCTTTGTCTTGTTGCTGGCAACGATAGATCTGGGCTGGACAATCATTAAAGACCTGACACAACCGCTATCCTTGATCGTCTCGGTTGACCAGCTATTGGAACTTTTCGGGCTTTTTATGCTGGTAATCATCGGAATTGAATTGCTGGAAACAATCATGAAAACCTACCTGACTCAAGACATCCCCCATTACGAGGTTGTTTTGTCGGTAGCGATAATTGCCATTGCCCGGAAAGTAATCATTCTCGACATTAAAGAGACCAGCAGCCTGTCTCTCGTGGGGATCGCCGCTATAATATCGGCTCTGACCGTCGGTTACTATTTTATGAAGAGAACAGAGGATAGGCGCTTCAAGTCAAACGAATTTTCAGAAAACAAGCCGTCATAGGTGTATAATAAGCGGCTGCAGCGGACAGCGTAGCGCCGTTGCTGGACCATAGCGTTAGCCATATGAATTCAGATACCATTGATAGACCGAAAATGTTGTTGCGGCTGTTCATCGGCTTTTCCCTTATCGGATTGGTCGGGGCCCTGGAGTTTCTGGTAGGCTATGAAGTTGAATTTTCTTTGTTCTATTTAATTCCGATCGCTTTCATCTCCTGGTTTGTGGGTCGCTCGTTTGGTTTTATAGCATCGATAGTCAGCGCGGGGATTTGGCTTTTGGCGGATGTGGCTTCGGGGCACACATACCCTAACAGTTTCACGCCTATATGGAACACCCTGGTCCGGCTTTCGTTCTATGTTGTTGTTTCCCTGCTCTTGTCTTCCTTGCGAAGAGCTTTAGATCGTGAGAGCAAACTGGCCCGGACCGATAGTCTCACCGGGGCGGTCAATGCACGCTGGTTCCACGAGTTGGCGCAAATGGAAATGGATCGGTTGGGAAGACATGGCCGTCCGCTGACGCTTATGTATATCGATCTTGACAATTTCAAAACGGTCAATGATCGGTTTGGCCATATTGCCGGGGATCGGGCACTCCAAAGTATCGTTCGCTCAATTAAAGATCAAATCCGGACCAGTGACGTGATAGCCCGCCTTGGCGGAGACGAATTCGCCGTGCTTTTGCCTGAAACCAATCAGAAAGTTGCACATGTAGTGGTTTCCAAGCTTCAAGCCAAGCTACATAAAGAAATGGAACGGAACCATTGGCCTGTTACGTTCAGTATCGGTGTTTTGACCTGTCAAACGGTGGTGCCGTCGATTGATCAATTAGTGCATATGACGGATGAACTTATGTTCTCGGTAAAGAATGCCAGCAAGAATGATGCAAAATACGCCACCTATGAAGGCTGACCAAAACCGGTACGCGGACGAAAATAAACGCTTGAGAAGGACCCGGTGAAGGTTTTCTTCCGGCAACAACTGTGCTACAAATAAATGGGGGCCACATGAAATGTTTTCAGCTCAGTTGTATTTTCAGCCTGGCATGTTTTTTGGGATGCTTTGCCGATCTCAATGCCTGGGAACTGCCGGAAACCGGCCAGTCCCGATGTTATAATGAGGAAACCGAAATTCTCTGTCCCGGGCCCGGGACCCCCTTTTTCGGCCAGGACGCCCAATACCGGACCGGCCGGCGTTCCTTTACCAAGCTTGATGCCGGCGGCAGCGACCTTCCGGACACGGCGGCGTCCTGGGCCATGGTGCGCGACAATGTGACCGGCCTGGTCTGGGAAGTAAAGACCGATGATAACACCATCCATGATGTAGACAACGAGTACCCCGACCCGGAAGACCGAATAACATTCATCAGCGCGCTCAACACCGCCGCCTTCGGCGGGTTTACCGACTGGCGGCTGCCCAGCCAAAAAGAACTCTCGTACCTGCTGGACCGGGGCCGGTCAGACCCGTCTGTCGATATGTGCTATTTCCCCCTGGTTTTTCTCTACTATTATTCTTCCGATGCCGACCTTTCAGGTTCGGACGATCTCGAGGCCTATTACGTTCAGTTTGACACCGGCTATGAATATAATTTCAGCAAGGCCGGCGGCAGTGCTATGGCTGTCCGCGGTGACGGCTCCGCCGATATAAACATTTTTGCAGACACCGGTAACGGAACGATTGTCGATAATCAGACCGGCCTGGTCTGGCAAAAACATGTCCCGGAACAGCGCATGGACTGGAAAACATCCCTGGCCTACTGTGAAGGCCTGGACCTGGCCGGTCATTCGGACTGGCGCCTGCCGAACCTCTATGAGCTTCAGTCCATTGCCGATTACGGCACCTATGGCCCCGGCATAAACACCGATTATTTCCCCCTGACCGCGTCCGCTTATTTCAAAACATCAACGACCATTGACAGCGATCCAGCCAGGGCCTGGATCGTTGACTTCAATTTCGGTTATGTTGATTTCTACTTTGAAAGCGCTAAAACAAAAAGCCATTATGTGCGCTGTGTCCGCAGCGGGCTGGTGCCGGAAGACTGCTTTCTGGAAACACTGCTGGGGGCCGCTTCAGCGGAAGCAGCCGTTTTGAGAAATTTTCGGGACCATGTGCTGGCAAAGCATGCTGTCGGCCGCGGCTTAATTTCTCTCTATTACCGCTTGAGCCCGCCGGTGAAACAGGTGCTTATGGATAACCCGGGGTATCAAAAATATCTCGGGCCGGGCATCCGCCGGATCGTCCCGCTGGTGAGCCGGATTCAGACCGCTTTTATTGACCGGGACGGGTTTTATCGAAACAAGGAAAGGGTTGACACCGGCAACTCCGGCAGCTAAAACCTAAGACAATCATAACCTATACCTGACCCCGAAGGAGACATAACCATGGATGACCGTTTGGCTTTGGAAGCACTGGAAAAAAAGAACCTAGCGCTGGTCACGGAATTCTGCAAGGCCTGGGAGCTGCGGGATGTTGAAAAACTGATCCCCTATTTGAGCAAGGATATCGATTATCACATCTGGGAAGGGGGTGCGGAAATAAAGGGCCTCCAGGAGTTCCGCGAGGTGATCGGCCCTTTTCTGGCCGGAACCGAAAAGGTGGAATGGGAAATTCTCCGTTCGCAGGCCATGGGCGTGATGGTGACCAACGAACGCTACGACCATTTTTTCCGGGCGGGGGAGGAGGCCGACTGGCACTTCCCGGTCACCGGCATTTTTATTGTCAAGGACGGCAGGATTGTTTTCTGGCGGGACTATAACATCCCGGGCAAACCGGCCCAGATGTAAGCGGGGGAGTGGAAATTCAGCGGCAGGCTACCGGTCTTTACCCTTCCGGTAACAGGTGTCGTTGAAAGCGACAGGGCTTTAGCAAACGCTGAAATTCTGTTAAGAAAAAACAGGAGGATTCTCAAACCATGAATACTAACCGTTTAAACGCATGGAAAGTGCTGGTTGTTATGTCCCTCACCCTTTTTAACGCCGGCTGTTCGCTGTTCGGCATTATCAGCTACGAGACGCCCGAATATAAGGTGCTGGTGAAAGCGGGCAACCGGGAGATCCGGCAGTATCAGCCTTATATCGTGGCCAAGACCACGGTGCCGGGCAATTTCGAAGATGCCCAGCGTATGGCCTTTCGCATCCTGGCCGGGTACATTTTCGGCGCCAATGAAAAGAAACAGAAGATCGCCATGACCGGCCCGGTGGTCCAGAAAACGACCCCGGAGAGTGAGAAGATCGCCATGACCGGTCCGGTGGTCCAGCGCCCCGGCGCGGAAGGCTGGGTCATGACCTTCATGATGCCGTCCGCTTATACCCTGCAGAATCTGCCCGAACCGAAAGACAAAAGGGTCCGCTTTGAAATCATTCCGTCAAAATATCTTGCGGCCATTCGTTATTCCTGGTCCGGGAAAAAGTCCCGCAATGACAAAAAAGCCCGGGAGCTTCAGGACTGGCTGGCGGGCATGAAAGAATACAAGGCCGTGTCTTCGCCGATGTATGCCGGGTATAATCCTCCCTGGACACTGCCCTTTTTGCGGCGCAACGAAATGCTGATAGAGGTCGAATATACACCGTAACTTCCGCAGAACAGGGGCGGGACCACTCTCCTGACCAGCAGAAAAAACATCCGTTGTCGGGAACAGCTGTTTTGTTCCTGACCGCCGTAAAACAATAACCGCCGCGCGCGCCCCGGCGCAGATGCCGGCAACTGTATTTTTGGGAAAGCCCGATGGGTGAAAATATCTTATTTGCGTTCTTGCTCACGCTGTTCGCGGGATTATCAACGGGGATTGGAAGCACCCTTGGACTGCTGTCAAAAAAGTTTAATCCCAAAGTCCTGACCCTGTCGCTCGGGTTCTCTGCCGGGGTGATGCTTTATGTGTCCATGATCGAAATATTCCCGAAAGCAAAGGTCGCGCTGTCTGTTCCGCTGGGAGATCAGAAGGGATATGTCTGGACGGTCATGGCCTTCTTTTTCGGTGTTTTCGTCATTGCCGTCATAGACAGGCTGGTCCCGGCTTATGAAAACCCCCATGAGATGAACACTTCAAAAATAATCCGGCAATCGTCTGAAAAAGACAAGGCAAAACTGCTCAGAATGGGACTGTTTTCCGCCCTGGCCATCGGCATCCATAATTTTCCCGAAGGCCTGGCCACCTTCATGAGCGGCTTGTCTGACCCGACGCTCGGCATCAGCATCGCCGTGGCCATTGCCATTCATAATATCCCGGAAGGCCTGGCCGTTTCCGCACCCATATTTTTCGCAACCCAAAGCAGAAAAAAAGCGTTCGTTTTATCGTTTCTGTCCGGCCTGGCAGAACCCGTCGGCGCATTGATCGGATATTTTTTACTGCGCGCCTTTTTTACCGAGTTAACCTTCGGGTTCGTGTTTGCCGGAATCGCCGGGGTGATGGTGTACATCTCCCTGGATGAGCTGTTGCCCACGGCTGAAGAATACGGTGAGCATCATCTGGCGATTGGCGGTTTGATGGTCGGGATGCTGGTGATGGCCATCAGCCTGTTATTATTCCTGTAAAAACAGGAAATCCGGGAACATCGTGATTTTCAGGCAACATTAATTTTAAAAAGGACTCCCTTCCCTGCCGCAACTGAAAATAACGGCAACGAACAGGTATCACGGTCCTGGCCTTTATCAGGTTTTTGTTATATTATGGTATTTTAAAAGATATATTCTCTGTCTTTTCCTTCCGGATCTATGCCTGAAAAAAATAAAAAAGCTGTTTGTTTGAAAAAATATCGACCGGTTCTGTTGACCGGGGTGTTTTTCGTGCTGCTGGGGCTCTGTCCGTATTATGCCCAGGCGCAAACCGTGTTAAAGGTGGGCGCGGTGCAATCCGCCTCTGTCAGCAGAAATATAGAAGAAAATCTCGCCCATGCCGGGGAACTCGTAGAACAGGCGGCAAATGCGGGCGCAGAACTTGTTTTGCTCCCGGAACTGATGCCTTCCGGATATATTATTTCCAAAGAGATGTGGTCCCTGGCGGAACCCTGTAACGGCACCACGGTGCAGTGGCTGCGCACAACATCTCAGGACCTTGGTCTCTGGCTGGGCACAACATTTCTGGAAGCAGACGGCGCGGATTTTTACAATACCTTTGTTTTAACCCGTCCCGACGGCACCGAGGCCGGCCGGGTGCGCAAACAGCGCCTCGCCGGGCATGAAACGCTGTTTGTCCGGGAGGCGGCCGGGGGGCGGCATGTGATTGAAACGGCAATCGGTAAAATCGGGGTCGGGATCTGCTTTGAGGCAACCCTCTGTTTTCTGATGCAGCAGTTTTATGAAAACGAAGTTGATCTGGTCCTTTTGCCCACGGCCGACCCCCTGACCGAAACCGAATACAACGGCCCGCCGGAAGCGTGGACCCACGACCTGGCATCGGAGACCACCCAGCTTTATGCCCGGAGCCTCGGGGTGCCCGCCATCCTGGCCAATCACGGCGGTCCCTGGATCAGTCCGCTGCCGTTCTTTTTACCGGAGCAGAACTCATGGTACCGCGGCCAGACCACCATTGCCGATTCAGACGGGACCATCAAATCCACCCTGGAGCAGGATGAATCCTTCATTGTTGCCGAAATCACCCTGGACCCCGCCAGGAAAACCAGCGCGGCCCCGCCGTGCTTTGGACAGTACTGCAAGGAAATGGATCTTGGCAGCCGGATCTATCAGAGCGTAACGGAGACGATCGGGCGTCTGTTTTATTCTTTCAGCCTGGAACGGATGATCGCGGCACTTGACATTTCCGGAGAATAAACCGGAAAGCCGGAGGCATAATATTATTGTTGAACATTCAGAAAAAAACGGGTCTGGTGTCACCGGGTAAGATAAAAATCCTTATCGGCGTCATAGCTGTTGTCCGCTGCAAAACAATACGATATACACACAACAAAATCGTTCTTTAACCTTTTATCAGGAGGTGTTGTGATATGAAGCGTTTAAAGACTTTTCTTGGTTTGGTCTGTTTTGCCCTGCAGATCAGCGGCAGCGCCGCTGCAGCCGATCTGCCGAGAATGTATCCGGCCTATGCTTTTCAGGGGACCTGGACGGAAATCGGCAAACAGACCGCCCTTCATTTCCGGGACAATATCATCACCACCGGCTTTGTCTTCGAAACCTTCATCGGCATCGGGGCCGCGGAAGCACTGGCCTATTACGATAAAATAAAGGATCTGATTCCGCAGCAAATCATCGCCCAGATGGAGGGCATCGCCCTCGGTCTGAACGAATACGCATCGATCCCCTACGATACGGCCTGGCAGTGGGTCCTGATTGTCAACCTGGGCTTTGATCTGCTGAACCTGCACAAACTGGAGGCGGCGGACACCCCGGGATGCACCGCTTTTGCCCTGCATTCCGAAGACGGCATCTTCCTGGCCCACAACACCGACAACTCCGAGTCGAACCTCGAAATGGGATCCCTCATTCACTACCGGCCCGATAACGGCGATAATGCTTTTCTTTCCTTCTTTGCCCCGGCCTTTGTCGGCGCCTCCCTGGCCATCAACGAAAAAGGCCTGGCCCTGACCTACAATGTGGGCGGCCGCAACAAAAATCCCCTGGCCGGGCTGCCCATGCTGCTGAAAACCCGCCAGGTCATGGCGGAATGTGACAACCTGACTCAGGCGGTGGACAGCTTCACCGGTTTTCTGGACCGGGGCGGCCATTACGGTTATGCCACCTGCAACTTTCTTTTAGTGGATTTCAAGGACGATACCATGGCCAGGCTGCAGGTCTGTTCCGACGAGATTCGGGTGACCTACGGCGCGGAGCTGAAGGACGGGGTCACCTTTCTGGCCTTTACCAACGAGTTTGACGACGATTTCTCCCCGCGAACCAGCGAAGACCTGGAAAAAGATTCGGTGATATCGTCCCGGGCGCGCTATCAGCGGCTGATGGAAATTCTGCCGGCGTTTGACCGCTACGGCCTCGAAACCTGCTGGACCGTCCTGAGCGACACCGCCGACAACGCATCCACCAACAACACCATCTGCCGGAGAGGAGAAAAAACCGTGACAACACTTGCGAACATTTTCACTGAATCGACCGGCTACTATACCGTGGGACCGCCGTGTGAATACCTGTCCCTGTACGACGGTCCCATGATTGTCGACCATGATCAGCCGGTCACCGCTGCCATCACCGGAACGGTGACGGTCTGGGGGCTGCTGCCCCTGCCCTACGCTACCGTGACCTTAAAAAGCCTGTCCGGCACGGGAACGGATCTGAAAACCTGCACGGACGGCAGCGGCGGTTTCACGTTCAACAATCTCGAGATCGGACAGTACTTTCTGCTGGCCGGAAAATTTTTTCATCTGCCCGGCTTTGCCTTCGCAACGGTTGACGGATCCGCCGGCACGACCGTGGCCATCAACCTGTTTTTTTGAATCTTTTACGATCGGGGCCGGATGCAAATCCGGGAAGCCGGGGACGGGATATTGATTCTGGGTATTCAGAAATTTAAAAACGGGTATGGTGTCACCGGAGAACGGATAAGACCAACAGATTTCTCATTTATGAAAATTTCAACCACCACAACAGCGGCAACCGTTTTACATAAACTGTTTCGCCGGGGGCCGGCAACGAAAAAGGAACAAATCCCTCTGCCGACCAAATGAGCCAGCGTAAAGACCGGTCCTCCAGCGGCACGCTGAATTCATATCTCACTTCTGCCGGTCTTCCGTCCTCGGTTACAGCTGGTACCCGGACAGAAAGCCCCGGCAACTTTCTTTCAAAACCTGCTTTAACCGGAATTCTCGTATTACAGAATGTCTGTGCCCAGGGACTTTTAAAAAACCCGTTTTCCGGTTTTATCGTCAGCGTGCTATCATCATTTCGAAAAACCTCCAGAGAACTGAAATCAGCAGATAACAACCATTTCTTTATCGGAACAGAATATCCCAGGACCTCCCGAATATAAGGCAGGTAGCCGATCATCAGGCTCGAAGGCACATTGACAAAAACAAAACGTTCATCCGGCGACAAGGGTTCCGGAACCGTCTTTGCCGCCAGGATATTCGGTCTGCCCATAAAATAGGGGAAAAACATTGCCGGCGGCAGAAGCAGCGGTGAAAGAATCAGGTGAATCACCGTAAACAGAACAGCCAGGCCTTTTGCCGTATAAGGACGAACAGATAGAAGTTCCTTTCGCTTTTCAAAAACCGTCGCCAGAAAAACCGCCACCAGTCCCATTCCCCCGAACCCGACAAAAAAAAGCAGCCGACCGGCGGGCAGGGTCGTGCACATCGGCAACGCAGAAAAGAGCAGGCCAAACGCAAAAAAACGGGCGGTGCGGTCCCCTCGGATCACCGGCCAGAGAATCCATGTAATTAAACCCATCACCATCACCGCAAAAACAAAACAGAAAAAAGACCACAACGGTTGGGTAAAGGTCCACAAACCCGCATCCGGGAAAGCAAACTGTGTATACAGAAGCATTATCAGCCGGCTCGTGCCTTCAATAATAAAATGGCCGGGGTCTTGACCGGGATCAATATACAGTCCTGAATTAATAACACCATAACCCAGGTGGTTATAAAATATTCGCCACAGGACAACAACAGCGCCATAAGGAAGCAGTGCGCCAATCCGGACACGGTATTTACCCTTATCAAGAAACAGGGCGTAGGAAAGGAGGTACGCACAGATGGAAAGGGTGGCTTCCGCGGTAAACAGGCCAACCGCCAGCAGGACAAACGCAAGCACCGCGCCGGGCTTCCACCGGCTGCGCCGCCAGCGGTCATGGGCAAGCAGCACAAGCAAGCCCAAAATTGTCGCAAGGATAGCGCTGCGCCCGGCAAGCCATCCAACCCCAACCCCCCTGGCTTCATCTGCCACATACATAAATGCGGCCAGACCCGCCACCCAGGAAACCGGTATAAACCGCCGGAAAGCCAGGGTTACCACATAAGCCAGCAGGGCATACCACAGGATATTATGAAAATGCATCAGCCAGGGAAATTCGGCAAAAAAACGAAAGTCCAGCCAATGGGTCAGGCAGGCCAGCGGCCGCCAAAACGCCATCTGAAATTCGTCCGGCATCCACCAGGGATACAGCCCCGTCTCCCTTCCCCTGCGAATTATTTCCGGATCGACCTTCACAAAAGCAAAGGCATCCCAGGCTGAAGCAGGGGTGCCCGGAATATTTTCCTGTTGAAGCACTGTGCCGCGAATAAAATAATCATCACAGCAGATACCGTTCCACAACGACGGCAGCGTCAGAATTAATGCAGAGAAAATAATTCCGGACAAAATGTAACGATGACCAAAAACAGTTCGAATTCGGGAGAACATTCCAGCTTTTTCTGTTGTTTCGAGGGTTCTTTTACAGATAAATAAAGAGTTTTTGTTTATAAAAAAGGTTACTACAAAAGATAAAAAATGCTTAAAAAATTCTCTTGACGACAGCGTCTTTTTTTATTGCGCCGGGGATATCCGTGAGGCAAAACAGCTAACTGTAAAAGTTGCGGCCCGGAGAAATCCGAAATCCAGGAACACCAGATTGATTTAATCAAGATCTTTTTTATTTTTTCGAACCGGAAATCTCGTGGATCAGCTCATCCAGCGGCCGGTAGGTGTCTTCGGGCGGCGCATTTCTCAACGTCTCCGCGCAGATATCTTTCCAGTCTTCCGAGACCACTTCTACGCCGTAACGGTACAGGGGGTTTCGCTCCTGGTACAGGTTCATCTCCTGGTCCAGTTCGTTGATGGTCAGCTTGACGCCCAGGACAGAAAGCACGTCCTGCTTTTTTTCCAGCAGTCCCACCGAACGGACCATTTTAAAAATACGGAGCAGGTTTTCCCGGTCGCCTTCGTACTGCTCCAGGCGACTCAGAATTTTATTGTTGATGATCATTTCCAGAAGGGTGTTGTCATCGTCGTTTTTAATGTTCCAGACCACTTTCCCGGTAAACGTTTTCAGCTCCTTTTTAAAGACAATTTCCTTTTGCGCAATCTTTTCATCCAGAAAAAAGTTGAACCCGGCCTCGTTCCAGTCCAGCGCCTGAACCGGCTTCAGGTCATCTTCCTGTTTCAGATACAGGGAAATATAAACATGGCTGAACCGCTCCCGGCTTCTGGCGGAAAAGTCTGTCCCTGCCAAAGGCATCTCCGTCTCCTTTAAAAATGGTAACTGGTATTTTTGTAAAAGCGGGCATTGGCGACCTGTTCTCTGACCACGGGATCGTCGGAATCGCCGAACCGGCCGATCACCGCGTCATAGGTCTTCTGGGCTGTCATCGAATCCCCCGCTTTTTCCAGGGCCATGCCCTTGTTGCACAGGGCCATGGCCACCTGCTGCACCAGCGCCGGTTCCCGGGCCGCTTGCAAATCTTCCAGAATCCGGTCAAAAGCCGCGATCGCGGCCGACTGATTCCCCTGTGCGGAAAAAATAGCACCCTTGTTAAAAACCGCCTTGGCCGTCCAAAGCCGAACTTCCGGGTCCGGTTCCCCGGCAAAAAAACGTTCGGCATCTTCATAAACCCGGACCGCCTCTTCCGGACTGCCCTGGCGGCTGAAAATCACCCCCTTGTTCAACAGGGCCCGGGCCGCCTGGACCTTCAGTCCCGGATCCGACGATTCCCCGTAAAGGGCCAGCACCCCGTCATAGGTTTTGATCGCATCCCGGTTATTGCCCAGCCGCGAAAGGATGATCCCCTTGTTCACGCAGACACCGGCCACCTGTTTTTTGATCTCCGGGTCGTCACAGCTGCCGAAGCCATCGATGATCTCATCAAATACGGCATGGGCACCGTCGATTTTACCCAACTGGGCCAGGGTCACGCCCTTGTTGGCCAGGGCTTTGACCACGATCCGTTTTATTTTCGGGGTCTGTTCCCATTGAAATGTTTCAACAATTTTATCGTAAAGCTTCTTTTCCCGGTTCGCGTCTCCGTTCCGGCCGGCCGCGATGGCCCGGTTGAACAGCGCTTCCGCTTCCTGTATGGTTCCCATCTTTGTTTCCGTTTCCTTTTCAGTCTTCATCAGCGACTTCCGTGATATGGCGATTGCCGGGCACCAGGTATTTTTTCACGTAACCGGCCACATAATCTTTAAACCGGTCCGGCTGCTCCGGGTATCCGGCTTTTCGCAGCCGGGTCATGTCCGCCCGGGTGAAATACTGGTACCGATCCCGCAACTCTTCCGGCATGGGAAAGTAATGAATCACCGGTTCCCGGCCCAGACCGCTGAAAACCGCTTCCGCCAGATCATTAAAGGTATGGGCCCGGCCGGTTCCCGCATTGAAAATACCGCAGGCCTGTTCATGGCTAAGCAGAAACAGGGTCATATCCACCGCTTCATCGACATAGATGAAATCGCGGGCCTGTTCCCCGTGCTTTACCCCTTTACGGTGAGATTCAAACAAACGGATCATGCCGCCGGCCACTGCCTGGGGACAGGTATGAAAAACCACGCTGGCCATTTTCCCCTTGTGATATTCGTTGGGACCGAACACGTTGAAATAGCGGATCCCCGCCACCCGGTCGACCAGACCGTTTTCCAGCACCCACATGTCGAACATCCACTTGGAAAATCCGTACTTGTTCAGCGGTCTCAGCTTCGGGGTCCGGTCGTCCGCATCGGAAAAACCCAGGCGGCCGTCGCCGTACACCGCGGCGGAAGAGGCATAGACAAAACGGACCTGTTTGGCCAGCGACCATTGGCAAAGGCCGATGGAGTAGTTCACGTTGTTTTCCAGAAGATAGTCCATGTCCGTTTCCGTGGTATCCGAGCAGGCCCCCAGGTGAATAATGGCCGAGATGTCGGTCGCCGCAGGGTCTTCCACTAAAAAATCGAAAAGATCATCCTTGTGCACCATTCGGCGGTAGTGCAGCCCGAGCAGGTTTTTCCATTTTTCGCCGGCGCCGAACCTGTCGCACAAAACCAGGTCTTTTCTTCCCTGGCGGTTGAGCGCTGCCGCCACCGCACTGCCGATAAAGCCCGCCGCACCGGTAATCAGTATCATTGAACATTTCCTTTCGCTAAAATCCAGAAGGTTCAGGGTCCCGGGCGGCCCCCGGATTCCCTGTCTTTTTTATCACACTCTCTGCCGGATTACAAAATTTTCTATTTCCCGGTTCACCCGGTCCGCGGCCTCGATCATGACCATGTGTCCGGCCTGCGGCACCAGGCACAGGCTGCTGTTTTTGATCCGTACCGAAAGCGCCCGGGAAAGTTCCGGCACGGTGATTTGGTCCTGTTGCCCGCAAACCACCAGACCGGGCGCGTCGATGGCGGCGGCCAGCGGGCGGCCGTCGAAATCCCGGCAGGCCCGCATGTCCCGGTAAAGTGTTTTTTGGCCGTTTTTGAAAAGCAGGTCAAAGCCTTTCCGGTACTGGTTCGCGGAAACGCTATCGGCATAGGCCCGGTCACACGAAATTTTCACCGCCTTTGCAAAATCGGTTTGCAAAACGCGGAGGTATTCCCGGGAAATATCGAATTTCAATCCGGTGCCGATCAGGACAAGTCCCCTGGTTTTTTCCGGACAGGCCGCGGCAAAAGCCAGTGCCACCGCCCCGCCGAGGGAATGCCCGGCAAGGAAAAAAGCGGACCGGCCCAGCACCGTCGCCAGGTCGCGGATCCAGTCGGCATAGAGGTGTACGGCGTCGAAACAGTCGCCGGCCGATCTGCCGTGACCCGGCAAATCGGGAATGACCAGGTCGAACCGGTCCCGGAGACCGCTCAGCTGATATCCCCAAACCGAGCCGTCACCGCCGGATCCGTGAATCAGCAAAAGGGTCTCGCGCTTTCCGGTGTTTTTTTTGGAACACCGGTAAAAAACCTGTTTTCCGTTTACCATTACCGAAGGCATAATTTTCCTGAAACTGTCTTTTTACAATCTGGTCGCAGTATGTCAACATTTAAACAGCTTAAACGGTTTAAAGCGTTTAACAGCCGCTGTGAATTACACCATCAGCCTTTGTTTGCAAAAATCGCCTGCAGCATCAATAAAAACAGTTTAGCTGTCCGCCAGGTCCGCTGCAAAATAAAGGCCCAGTTTTTCAAACACCGCCTTTGACGGAACACCGGAGTCCGGGTTCCAGTCCAGCGCCCGGTAAACATCCCGGACCTGGGTCCTGTTGTCCACGGTTATTCCCCGGGTCGGTCCGTCCGGCAGCGGCGGTTTTCCCAGCACGCGCTCCGGCAGAACATATTTTTCAACATTTCGAATACCTTCTCTTAAATTAAAGGCCGTGCGCAGCGTTAAAATCCGCTCGCCGATAAAAAGTACGTCTGCCATTCGAAACGGCCGGCCCGTGACCAGGGTCAGAAACTCGGGCAGTGCTTCGGCCGGCGCCAGGTTATTGACAAAAAAACAGAGCCCGGCCGCATTCACCACCTGACCGAAGCAGGACACATACTTGAAAGATTCGCCCTTCCCCGAATAGACATACTTGTCCGTGATCGGCGGATGTCCCAGTCCGGGCGGCACCATTCCTTTTTCCACAAACCAGGACCCGTACTCCGTATGGCGGCCCGGCGCCGGACCGGTAATGTAACTTGCGGCAATCCCCGGGAAAAAACGGGGGTCATGAAAGGGAAGCGCTTCACCCCCACAGTGCATGGCATACTGTTCAGCACCGTTGCCGATTTTTTCAGCGGCGGCTGCGACACCGTTGAACAAGACCTCTCCGCCGAATCCTTTCCTTTCAGCCACCTGGCCGGCCAGGTCGATCATGGCTTCGTGGTTTCCCCAGCAAAGGTCGATGCCGCCGGTATCCGCCGGTGTGATCAGTCCCTTTTCGAAGCACTCCATGGCAAAAGCCATTCCGGCACCGACAGAAATGGTATCGATCCCGGCCTCGTTACAGATCGTGTTGAGACGGCAGATGGATTCCGGATTTTCATTGAGACACAGCGGACCCAGAGCCGCCAGGGTCTCATATTCGGGCCGAAACCCGTTTCCGGCATAGGGACCGTCCGGGACGCGAACCTTAGCGCCGCAGGCCACCGGGCATTTCCAGCAGGCGTACGCACCGGTTTTATATTTCAGCAGCGCCTCCCCGCCGATTTTTTCACTGTCCGGAAAATCCCGGGCCGTCCCGGCCCAGTTTTTAACCGGGGCATCCCCCAGCTTAACATTCGGCGCCAGGCCGCCGGCCGTCCCCCAGGTCTGAAAAAACCGGTACTTTGCATTGTCCCGGTGATAGCTGGTTTGCAACAGTTTAGCCCGGTAACGGTCAAGGGCCGCTTTCTGCGCCACCGGTACGGCACCGGTCCCCACGGTCACCAGACCTTTCAGCCGTTTTGCTCCCATGACCGCGCCGAGTCCCGACCGGGCAGCCGCCCGGCCCGCGTCATTCATGATACAGGAAAGCAGGGATAATTTTTCGCCGGCCGGACCGATGACCGCGGCCCGGGCCTTTTTGCCGTAAAGCGCGCGGAATTTTCGTTCGGTTTCGGATACGGAAAGCCCCCAGAACCGGTCCGCGCTGAAAATCTCACAGCACCCGGCTTCCGCTTTGATGTAAACCGGTTCCGCAGAAATGCCGGTCACAAAAACCGCGTCAAGGCCGGCCTGTTTGAGAGCGGGGCCGAAGCTGCCGCCGCTGTTGGCATCTCCCCATCCGCCGGTTTTGGGGGATTTGGCCACCACCGCAAACCGGTTGCCGCCGACGGCCGGTGTTCCGGTCAGCAGACCGGTTAAAAAACCGAGAATATTTTCCGGCCCCAGCGGATCCGCCCCCGGCCGCTGACGGGTAAAAAGAAAATAGGCACCGAGCCCGTACCCGCCGATATAGTCGGCATAGATGCTATCGGGCGGCTGCTCGTAGGAGATTTCTTTCCGGCTCAGGTCCACCCAGGCAATTTTATGGAAAACCCCTTTCAACGGCATATCTTTCCTTTTTTCGTTTCGCAGCCCCTTTCCGGCCTCACGACCGGCATCGTTCAGCCGGACGGCCGGCGTAACAGCCGTCATTTCCGGCAGCTGTCTGCCGGCCTTGTTCAGGGAAATAACAGAAAATTCTCCAGGCCGGGTCGGGACCGACCGCAGGCCTGCGGGGTCAGGCAATCAGATGTTTCATTTCCGAAATGGTCTTTGCATAATCCGACGTGTTCAAAATTCCGGACCCGGAGACAAAGATGTCCGCGCCCGCGTCCGAAACCGTTTTGATGTTTTCTTTCACAATGCCGCCGTCCACTTCGATGGCAACGTCCAGACCGGCTTCGGCGATTTTTTGTTTCAGGGCCCGGATTTTGGAAAGCATCGCAGGGATGAATTTTTGTCCGCCAAACCCCGGATTTACCGTCATGATCAAAACCATGTCCACATCTTCCAGAACATGATCCAGCACATTGATCGGTGTGGCCGGATTTAAAGAGACCGCCGGCCGGACCCCTTTGTCTTTAATGGCCTGAAGCGTTCGCTGAAGATGATATCCGGCTTCGGCATGCACCGTTAAAATCGTGCTTCCCGCTTCGGCAAAAGCATCCAGATACTGGTCCGGATTTTCAATCATCAGATGAACATCCAGCGGCACATCGGTCACCCGCCGCACCGCCGCAACCACCGGCGGTCCGATCGTTATGTTGGGAACGAAATGTCCGTCCATAACATCCACATGAATATAGTCGGCACCGGCCGTTTCCAGCGCCCGGACCTCTTCGCCCAGTTTTGCAAAATCTGCCGATAAAATAGAAGGGGCTATGCTTTTTTTCATTTTTCCGTCCTGTCCGTATCGGAATGGGGTTCTTCTTCGGTTTTTTCGGTTTTGTTTTTTTCTCCGGCTTCTTTCTCCGCCGGCTTTTTCTTCAGATCAATACAGGCGTGAACACAGGGATGTTTCGCCATGGGCCGGATATCTTCATTGATCCGCAGGGTAACATCCTTTATTTCGGACCCTTTCTCCCGCGTCTTTAACCGAAAGTTCAGGAGATGACCCCCGGCTTCCGCCGGCAGAAATTCCAGCAGCACCGCATCGCAATAGGAATCAAGCGGTTTCTTCCTTTTGCCTTTCCAGGGGTACCAGCAGCAGCAAAAAAAACGCGTGGCGAAATCCTCCTCGAAAAATACGGTTTCACCGGATTTGTTCTCAAGCGAAAAGGCATACGCGTGCCGGTCTCCGGCAAACTGCCGGTAAACCTCGGCCGAGGAAACCCGGCGATTGAAGGTTAATTTTACCCGGTACCACTTGCTTTTCACCGGAACCTCGAAACGGCCCGCAAGCTGAACCGCTTCGCCCCTGTTTGCTTCCTGCAACACCAGGATTTCCGTGCCCTGCAGCTTGATCCGCCGGTAACGGAGAAACCATAAAACCGTAATCAGCGGAAAAATCAAGGACAGCAGAACTATTTCTACAAGATACATTTTTGCGGCCCTGAACAATCAAACCGTTTTCAAAAAACAACCCGGATATGATCTGAAAGATGATATCCGGGCCGGTTTGTCCATAATTATTAATCTTTAAAAAACCGTTACATATTCCCTGCATTCTTTTCAGCATCGGACAGGTCGCCGCCAAGCAGGGCCGCATCAATTTTGCTTTTATCAAACCTCCAGGAGTTTCCAATACGAAAACCCGGAATGGTTCCCTGTTTGGCATGTTTGTAAACCGTTAAAACAGACATTTTGAGATAGCTGGCAACTTCCTTCGGGGTCATGATTTCAGACATCTTCTTTCTCCTTCTCGTTAAAAACAGAAAAACTCTTTCAGTTTCAGATTGTTATCCTATATTTTACTAAATATGGTATTATTTGTCAAAAGAAAATAATATATCGGGTGGTTATAACAAAGAAAACAAAAGAAATTTTTATCGTGGAAAATCAGGAATTATTAAAAAAGATTGTAAAATACTAAATTTTATTCTTCCTCTTCTTGTTTTTCCGCATTTTCTTTTCTAAGGGTTTCAATATCTTTTTCTATAACTGAATACTTTTCTTCAAAGTTTTTATATTTTTCATCAAAAGAATTAAATAAAGATTCAAGCTCGTCTTCTTCTTTTTTCTCTGCCGGTTTTGTATTTTCTTTCATGCTGCTTATGTTCTGTTTTCTGTTTCCTGACACGATTTCACCATAATACCACAAAGAATTATATTATAAAAGCAAAAGAATTAATTTAAGGTATAATAACCTTCAACTTTCCCCACCTTTAATTTTTGAAAGAAGATCTCAAGCTGGGCAACCAGCGCCTCTTTTGACAGCATGTCCCCGGCAATGGCAAACGCCTGAATGATCCGCATCACCCGGGTCCAGTCCTCGGACCGGCCCTGTTTGCAGACCTCGAAAATCGGGCAGTTCCGGCAGCGGGTACCGTACTCTTCGCATAAAAAAATGGGGACCACGGCTGCTTCGAGAATTTCCTGGTACTGGGAGAGGTGAAACACGCTTTCCGAATATTTCAGAATGCGTTGCCACTTTTCAAGGGTCAGTTCGAGAGAATCTTCTCCCGCTTCATACCTTTTTTTCATTTCTTCAAAGGTCATCAAAACCATTTTCACATCCGTCGTAAACGGTTTTTGCTTTTCTGTTAAATTGTGAAGGATTATTTATTGTCTGTCAATGTTCCGGGAAACAGCGGTCAAATAAAACAAGATCAATCCTCAACAATCACGGAATAGTCCTTCAGACAGGAGGCAACCGCTTTTTTCGTGTGCGCTGCATTCATCTTGAGGCGGGGTTCCATCTCCCGGATAAAGGCTTTTGCCAGTTTCAGCTTGCGGGAGGACTTCAGCGCCTGGATCAACAGCAGATAACCGATTAAAATATCGGCGGCCATATCAACGGCCTTGCGGGCATGAAGTTCCTTGATCTGATTGTTTTTGCTTCGGTTAAGCCGGTCCACGGTTTTGGCCAGGAGCGCCCTGGCCCTGACCAGCCTTTTTTCAAACGGAACCTGCGGCTTGGCATAAGCAACAGCGGAAAGTTCTTCAAAATATTTCTCCAGCGTGCCGCTCAGGATTCCGCGAAAAGCGCTCAGCACCTGAAGCTGGGACGTGCCTTCATAAATGTTGGTGATCCGGGCGTCCCGATAATACTTTTCAACCGGATAGTCTTTCATGTACCCGCTGCCGCCGATGACCTGAATGGCATCGCTGGTGACCCGGTTGCACATTTCCGAACTGTAATATTTGGACAGCGAGGTCAGGAGCATGGTCAGGCGTTCAAATTTCTTCGCGTTCTTTCTCAGTTTTTTCTTTTCCGCCGGATCCAGCCCCCCCTTTTCCAGTTTTTTCAGTGTGCCCATGGACAGGTCCGCAATCCGGGCGGTATCATAATTCAGGGCCCGCGACGCTTCAATGGCCGTTTTCATATTAAACAGCATTTCCGCAACCGGTGCCAGGGCCTCGATTTTTCTGCCGTACTGCTTTCGCACCCGGGCATAGGCCAGGGCTTCGCTGAAGGCGGCCTGAGCGATGCCGATGGACTGGGCCGCCGTGGCCAGGCGGGCACCGTTCAACAGCGCCAGCACATAGGTCACCAGCCCCCGCTGGCGCTCACCCACCAGCTGCGCCGGGGTATGGTCAAAGGACATTTCGCAGGTCGGCGAACTGTGAATTCCCAGTTTCTCTTCCAGTCGCCGGATCCGGATGGTGTCATCTTTTTCACACACAAAAAGACTCAGGCCCAGACCGTCGGTGGTTCCGGCCTCCGAACGCGCCAGGACCAGCAGAACATCACCACAACCGTTGGTAATGAATCGTTTGACGCCGGTCAGCCGCCAGGTACCGTTTTCATCCGGCGCCGCCTTTAATTTGATGTTCTGCAGATCGCTGCCGGCCTCGTCTTCGGTGAGGGCCATGGCGCCGGTGGCATTGCTTTGGGTAAACAGCGGCAGGTACTTTTCTTTCAGGGCCTCATCGGCAAATGTTTCGATGATACCGCTGACCCCCTGAAGACCGAAAATGTTCTGAATGCCGGCATCGGCCTGGGCAACCATCTCCACCAGTATGGTAAAAACAAAGGTCGGTAGATTCAGGCCGCCGTATTTTCTGGAAATGGTACAGCCCATCAGGTCGGCCTGAAACAGCGCTTTTAAAACCGTTTTCACCGGTTCCGAATAAACAACCTTCCCCTCCCGGACCACACTTTCCTGCGTATCCAGCTGTTCGCTCAAGGGGGCGATAATCCGGGCGGCGATATCCCCGCCGACCGCCAGCGTCCTTCGGTAGTTTTCCCGGGCATCCTCCTCCGTTTCGGGCGCATAATCATAAAGCGCGGCCTGCGCAAAATCGTCTTCAAACAGACGAATGACTTCCGTCAGGTCGGTGGTGTTGAAAATAAACTGAAGGTCTTTGTTGTCGGTAAAAAAATTCATTGTTCAGGGTCCGGATCGTCCGTTTTCATCCGGCCGTCCAAAAATGTTTCGAGTTTTACCGGGCCGGTTGCCCGTTTTGCGCTGACGGTCAGTGACTGAGTGTTTTATAGATGTTGAGTATTTTTTCCACGCCGGTTTTAAAGTCTCCGACGATGCCGTAATGGGCCACATCGAAAATCGGTGCTTCCGCATCCGTGTTGATGGCCACGATTTTACCGGAATCTTCCATGCCCGAAACATGCTGAACCGCGCCGGAAATACCGCAGGCAATATACAGTTTGGGCCGGACCGAAATACCGGTCTGGCCGATCTGGTGATCATGATCAATAAACCCGGCATCCACTGCGGCGCGGGTCGCGCCCACTTCTGCGCCGAGCATGTGCGCCAGGGTCTTCAACAGCTCAAAATTTTCCCGGGACCCCACGCCGGCGCCGCCGGCAATGATGATATTGGCCCCTTTCAGATCAACCGTTTTTTCAACCAGCTGCTGTTCGATAACAGTGGTCTGCACATCCGCCGGGGTGATTTCCGGTGCAACCGCAATGGTTTCTCCGCTGAGCGTATCATCCCGCCGGGGAAGTTTCATCATTCCTTCGCGAATCGTGGCCATCTGCGGACGGGTTTCCGGATTGACAATGGTGGCGATAATATTGCCGCCCCAGGCCGGACGGATCTGCAACAGAAGGTTTTCCTTTTTCTGTTTGGTCTTCGGTTTCACATAGGACCCGATCTGCAGATCGGTACAGTCCGCGGTAAGTCCCACCTTCAGCGCCGAGGCAATCCGCGGACCGAGATCCCGGCCCTGCGGTGTTGCCGCCACCAGAAAAATTTCCGGCCGGTTTTTTCGAACCAGCCGGCTGACGGCCGCGGCATAAGCGGTCGTGGTATACGGCTTCAGCAGGGGCGACTCCAGCACGTACACCCGGTCCGCCCCGCAGGCGATGACGTCCGCGGCCAGGCCGGACACGTCCGCCCCCAGCAGCAGACCCGCTACGGCAACGCCCCGTTCGCGCGCAAGCTCTCCGGCTTTGCCCAGCACCTCCAGAGAGGCTTCGACAATTCTGTTTTCACGGTTCTGAATGTAAACCCAGACGTCTCCCTGCTGTTTGGTCATCTGTTGCAGTCCTAATCAAACGTGTAATCGGCTATGAGCTCGGTTAACAGCATTTTTATCCCGTTATCGGTCAGCTCTATTTTTTGATGCGTTTTTCCCCGGCGCACGACATTCTCGATCTTTTTCACCATGGTGGGCGACCCCGATATTCCGCACCGGGACGGGTCCAGGTCTATTTTTGCGCAGTCCAGCGTCTCGATGAAAAGGCCTTTTTGTTTTAACCGGTCAAGTGTTTTTTCTTCCGGAACCTCCAGGGCCGTTTTCGCGTTCTTGTATTTCATGATGTTCTTCACCGACCAGGGCCGCGGGATATTGGCGGTATCGGTCACCGTCAGCAGCACCGGCAGCGCAGAGCGCACGATCTCTTTTCCGTCTTCAATCACTCTTCGGGCGCGAATTATTCCGCCGGCGATCTCTTCCACCGCTTCCACATAGGTCAGCTGGTTGATGTTCAGCTTTTCCGCCACCTGGGGCCCCACCTGGGCGGTATTGCCGTCAATCGCCTGGGTCCCGCAGATCACCAGATCAAAAGGGCCCTGTTTTTCCAGGGCGCGGCTCAACACCGTTGAGGTGGCCAGGGTGTCGGAGGCGGCAAATTTCCGGTCCGAGAGCAGAAAAACCCGGTCCGCGCCGCGAAACAGGGCGTCCCGCAGGACTTCCGCAGCAGCAGGGGGGCCCATCGTCATCGCGGTAACCGTGGCCCCGTAGGTTTCCCTGAGCTGCAGGGCCAGTTCCAGCGCATTCAAGTCTTCCGGATTGAAAACCGCCGGCAGCGCGGAACGGTTCAATGTTCCGTCCGCCTTCATGGCCCGGGGGGTCACCGCGGCGGTATCCGGCACCTGTTTTATGAGAACGGCTATTTCCATACGTTCATCGCTATTAAGATCTATACCTTTTTCGGTTTATATTCTATAATAGAATATCACACATGAACAGAAGTGAAAATTTATAGCAAAGTTAGTCTCAACAAGCAAGAAATATTCATCGTGTCCGGTCCGTATCCGTCCTATATCCGTCTTTATCAAACCGGAGAACTCCAAAAAAGGGCACAAACCCTTAACCGCCGGCTGGCCGACTGTCGGCTGTGCCCGAGATTGTGTGGAAAAGACCGGACTCAGGGAAAAACAGGGGTCTGCGGCGCTTCGCCCACCCTTCGTATCGCCAGAGCCGTTCCGCATTTCGGTGAAGAACCGCCTGTTTCCGGCACCCGGGGCGCCGGTGCCGTCTTTTTTTCTTTCTGCAATTTAAGCTGCTGCTTCTGCCAGAACTACCAGATCAGCCAGGACGCCTACGGTCATGACATCACCGAAGAAACGCTTGCGGAAAAGATGGTACACCTGCAGGAAAAAGGCTGTCACAACATCAACCTGGTGTCCGCCAGCCACTTTGTGCCCCGGATTCTGGCCGCCCTGAGCCTGGCTGTGGAAAAGGGACTTCGAATTCCGCTGGTCTATAACAGCAACGGTTATGAAAATGTCGGGGTTTTAAAACTGCTGGAAGGCATTATCGATATATATCTTCCGGACATCAAGTATGCTGACAACCGGTTTTCGAAAAAGTATTCCGGTGCTGAGAATTATCCGGAAACCGCCCTGGCCGCAGTAAAAGAGATGTTCCGCCAGGTGGGTCATCTCAAAACAGATGAAAACGGCATCGCAACAAAAGGCCTGATCGTCCGCCACCTGGTGCTGCCGAAAAACATCAGCGGCACCAAAACCGTACTGAAAACCCTGAAACAAATTTTCGGCACAGGCCTTTTCCTTAGCCTGATGTCCCAGTACCAGCCCTGTTACCGGGCCCGGGACTATTCGGAATTAAGCGCCTCCCTGCCGGAAAACGCCTACCTTGCAGCGGTGAACCTTCTTGAGGCCCTCGGCTTTGCAAACGGCTGGGTTCAGGACTGGCAGCCGCTTGACAAAAGCTTCGTGCCGGACTTTACCCGGCAAAATTCCTGGCGTTAAGCATCGCCCCCCGGTGTCCCCGGTTTTTTCCTCAACCCAAAGGGGTTTTATCGCCGGTCGCTACAGGATTTTTTGCCTGACCCCCCGTTTTTTTGGTCCGTTCAGCGCCCGCTCGGCTGCGCCGAGGAATTTTTCAGTCGCTAAAGCTTTTGATCAGACTGACCGCCCCCCGGATCTCTCCGATGGAATATCCCGTGGCGATATCTTCCGGGTAATGTTTGTCAATGGCGGCCCGAACCCCGGCATTTAATTTTTGGCCATGGCAGCCCAGGCAGATACCGCCGACACCCTGGGCTTTCATGAACCGGAACCGGGTGCCCGTCCTTTCGGCATGGGCCATGCGCTCTGCGGATTCGCCCCGGGCCCGGCGCCGATCAAACTGTTCCAGGACCTTTTTTTCAAAGGGATCCGGTGTTGCGCTCTTGCGGTTGCGGGGGTTCAAGCTCACGCGTCTGATGGTCCAGCCGGTTTCCCGGCTGAGCCGGGCCGCTATTTTTGGTGCTTCCTCCGCGCAGACGCTGATGGCCCGGCTCAACCCTTTGGACCGGATGGTCTCTTTTAAAAGCGGTTTCATGGTACCGGCAAATTTTTGAACGATTCGCGCCGCTTCCTGCTTCAGCGCGCGGTCCCCGGCCGGCGGACCGGCGGCAGCCGCTGCCGGGAGCAGTAACAGCATTGAAAAAAGGATAAGGGCAAAGAGTCTGTTTTTCATCTTTTCTCCTGAAAATTCTTTGAAAAAATGTTTTATGGGTTTCTGCGCTTTTTTTGTTTACTTTTATACCAGGATATACTAGGCTTTTCAAATATTCCCGAAGCTGCGGATCTAAGGCTGAAAACAGCTATGAAAAGCGGCCGACAGGGCAGGAGCTGAAAAGCGGCTGTCTCCCGTGATTGGATAGGGAAAACGGACATGTGTTATCAAACCGGCATCCGTCGATCACGGGTGCCGGTTTTTTTGTTGCGCGGTTAAAAAAAAAAGAAGGTGGAGGCGGCAAAAGGGTCTCAACCCCCATTCGGAGATCCTGGTAGTGGCCTACTCCCGTCTCTATCCTTCTTTTTTTTCCTCGATATGCGCGATCACGGACAAGCCCATGGGAATCTCTTTTTTGTCCGGCCGGAACCGGACAAGAACCTCCTGAAATTTGGTGTCGAAGCGTTCCTGCAGATCTTCCGTCCGGAAATCTCTTCGGCCCATATAGGGAAGCTTGTAAAGGATTTCTCCCGTGCCCAGCTTTTCATTGGTTTCCGTATCGTAAACGGTACAGACCATGCCGGGTTTCACGCGATCCCGCCAGAAGGATTCCACAGAGAGGCGGATCCACAGCTTTTCCGACCCCACCACAATCCGATCCGTGTCATTCTGGGTCAGGGTTTCCCCCTTGCGCACATCCAGCTTGTACACCCGGCCGTCCACCGGCGAACGGAGGATGGTTTGCTCAAACTTTGCTTTTGCCAGGTCCAGCTCACTGTTGGCCACCTTTATCCGTTTCAAATCCAGTTGATACTTTATTTTGGCCTGGGTATAGCGGTATTCCGAATCCACCTTTTTTCGGTACAGCTTGGTGGAACGATCCAGGTCATCCTTGGTCAGGATCAGGGTTTTCTGCGCCAGCGCCACCCGGGTTTCCGCCAGATCGACCTCTCTTTGTTCCACACTGTTTTCAAGCACACACAGGCGTTGTCCTTTTTTAACGTGGTCTCCCTCCCGAACACAGATTTCCGTGACCCGCCGGGTAAACGGCGGGCAGACAAACACCTCGCGGCCTTCCGGTTCAACCGTTCCGTAAACGCGAACGGCGGCCGTTTGATAATCCGCTTCGGTGGCCATCAGGGGCGGCATGGAGGACCGCCGGAGGCTGTTAAAAATAAAAACCAGTCCGAAAACAACGATTACGAGTAGAAGCAACACTTTTATTTTTTGTTTCATACGGCACCACTCCCTTGGGATTGTCTTGAGTCGTAGACCACGGACCCGTTTTCAATTTTAAGCAGCCGGTCCGCATACGGAAAAACCCGGGGATCATGGGTCACCATGACCATGGCCCGGGTTTTGTCCCGGGAAATATTTTTTAGGCTGTCCAGAACAATCTGGCTGGACTCCGAATCCAGCGCAGAGGTCGGCTCGTCGCACAACAGCACGGAAGGCTCGTTCATCAGCGCCCGGACAATCGCCACCCGCTGTTTCTGCCCCCCGGACAGCTGCAGCGGCCGCAGGCGAAGACAGTCCTGAAGCCCGAATGTTTCCAAAAGCCCCTGGGCGCGCTGTTTTTGCTGAAGGTTCAGCCGGGCCCCCTGAATCACGCTGGAAACGGTGATGTTTTCCAGAATGGACAGCGCCGGCAAAAGCTCGGCCAGCTGAAAAACAAAACCGTAATGTTCCCTGCGCAGGTTGGCCCGTTTGCTTTCGGACGTCTGCGTGACATCCATGTCTTTAATCTGTATTTTTCCGCCGGTGGGATTCAGGATCAGACCCATAATGGTCAACAGCGTTGTTTTGCCGCTGCCGGAAGGACCCGCGATAATGGTCAACTCTCCGGGAAAAATATCCAGATTGGTTTCATACAACACCCGTCTCATTTTCGTACCATCATGAAAGTCCCGGGTAATTTTTGCCATTTTCAGAATCGGTTCCGGCATGAAAAACAGCCTTTCTTTCTTAAAAATTGATCATCAGCGAAAAACAGAGGCCGGTTCCACACTGATCGCTTTGCGCATGGCCAGAAGTGACCCGCCGATACAGAGCGCCAGGGTTCCGAACGCCAGCAAAGGTGCCACCTGCCGGGGAAGATAGCTGGGCAGCGGCGATTCAAAGGTCGCCGACAGAAACCCCGCCAGCAGAAAAAATCCGACAAACAGTCCCACCAGGCCGATAATCACGGATTGGGACAGAACGATAATGAAAATATCTTTTTTGCGCGCGCCCAGCGCCCGCAGCACGGCAAAATCCTTCTGCCGCTGCAAAACACCGGTATACATGGTCAGGGTGATAATAATCACCCCCACCAGCGCCCCCACCAGGGTCGAAAATCCGAAGCTGCCGCCCATTCCTGTGTTGCGGATATAGTACATCCGTGTCTCGGTGGAAAGCGTTTTGGCCGAAACCACCCGTGCCGACGGCAACAGGGCGGCCATTTCCCGAACCGCTTCGGGAATGGCCGCGCCGGCGTTCAGCTTTACCAGAATCGCCCGGCAGCGGCCCGGGGGCGTGTTTAAAATTTCCCGGGCCTTGACCAGGTTCGTATAGACCATTCGGCCGGAAAACCCCTTGCTGCCCCGCGTGATGGCGGTGATCTTGGCCCGAACATCGTTTATTTCACACATATCGTTCAGTTTGGGATTGCCGTAAAAACGCAGGTCCAGATATTCCAGGGTAATGCCGTCTGCCTCCAGAAAACCCTCGGTGGATCCCTGATAAAAGTTCCAGGGGCCGGCGGCCCGGGCCGGGTTCCGAAGACCGATGACCTGAACCGCCTCATTCTGGCCGTTCTGTTTTTTGAAGGAAGCGCCGCCGTAAAGCAGGGGTTCGGCCCAGGAAACCGCGGGCAGCGCCTTGACCCGGTCCAGATAGCGGTCCGGAATCAGGCCGGAAGAATTGATGTTTTCGGTATTGGCGGAACAGATCCAGATATCGGCCCGGCTGTGATCGGCCAGCACCGACATGTAGTTGAAAAGACCGAAAAGGACGGTCAGCTGCTGCCCGACCAGAAATACGATCGCCACCACACCGATGACGGACCCAATGGTGGTGGACCGGTCATAAAGCAGCATTTTCAAGGCGATTAAACTGCGCATTTTATCAGCTCCAGCGCTTTTTGATGTCCGTCCATAAAATCCTGCGCCACGGCATCGCCGCAAGACAAAAGCCTTTCCCGCGCGGACACGGCTGCATCTCCCGCCAGCACCCGTTTGGTTTTCGGCAGCAGCTCGCGGATCTTTTCCAGAATTTGCCTTGAAACCGGAAGCCCGGCGATTTCTTCAATGCGGAAAAAAACAATGTCCGGCCTGATTTCAAGCAGGGCCTGAAACAGGTCGATCTGCTGAACCGCGTAGCCGACAAACCGCACATCCCATCCGAGCCGTTTCAAAACGGCCTCCTGAATGTCACAGGCCAAATCCCGAACCGTTCCCGGAATCCCGGTGACCACCACCCGGCCCAAACGCCGGTCCTCCGTCGGGAGGGTATCGGTCAGGACCCGCAGGACATGCCGGCAGATATCGGCGGTCAGCTGCAGGTCCACGGTAGATATTTCGTTTTTTTCCCAAAGCTGTCGGGTTTTTTTGAGGACCCCGGGAAAAACATCGGTCAAAACGGTGGTCCCGGACGCCTCCGGCCGGCAAAGCACCTGGATGGCATCGGCGGCTGCCCGGCGATCTTTTGCCATCAGGGCGTTGAAAAACGGCTGCCAGGCCTCGGGCAGGGGGTTTTCTTTTACCGCTGCATCCGGTTTTATTGAAACATGATCCCGCTGTATCTGCATCAGCGGCCGAACCAGCTCGTTGGCTTCCGGTCCGGGAATAAAGGTATGAACCCCCATATCCCACTCTTTGATCAGGTGATCGAAACATTTTTGCGGCATGTCGCGGTTTAAAAGCAGCGAAAGAAACCGGAAATATTCCGTTTCCAGCCGGTCGTACACACCGAATTCATAAATCCCCTGAAGCGTTCGGCAAAAAAGATCGCTGATTTCCTGAATAAACAGCTGAATCTCCGGCAGCAGGCTGCTGTGTCCCATCCGCGCAGCGGTTTCCTGTTTTTGCTTGAGCAAAAACAGGATGTTGTCCATTGCTTCCCGGTAGAGCCGGACGGCCGGCGCGGAAACGGGCCTGATCTCTTTTTCCATGGGCTTGTTTTTTTTATTTTTTTGGTATAATGTTTTTTATATAACTACCCTGATTAATTCCGTATTGCAAACTTTATTTCCCTGATAAACAGAAACCCAACCGGAGAAATCATGAATTTAAAAAAAATTCGACTGGGCATTATCGGCAGCGGCATCATGGCGGAAAATATTTTGCGGGGGGTGCTTCAGGCCGGCCTTTTGAAAAGCGGTCAGGTGACTGTTTCAGATCTGAATACCGCCCGGCTGACTCTTTTCAAAAAACAGTTTCAGGTCAAAACGGAAAAATCCAACGAAAAAATCGTTTCCGCATCGGACATTGTTCTGCTGGCCATAAAACCCCAAAACATGAAAGCCCTTCTTGAGGAAATCAGAGAGACCGCCGACAATCAAAAACTGTTTATTTCCATTGCCGCCGGCATCACCTCCGCGGCCATTTCCCGGGACCTGTCCGGCCGGGGGCGCATTATCCGCGTCATGCCCAATGTGGCGGCCAAGGTCCAGGAAAGCGCCAGCGGAATCTGCCGGGGTCCGCAGGCAAAAACGGACGATCTCAACATCGCGCTAAAAATTTTTAATGCCATCGGAAAGGCGGTGGCGGTGAAGGAAGAGCTGATGGACGCGGTCACGGGCTTAAGTGGCAGCGGACCCGCATACGTGTTTCTGTTTATCGATGCCATGGCGGATGCCGGGGTCAAGGCCGGTCTCCCCCGTCAAACCGCCCTGGATCTTTCGGTGCAGACCTTTTTCGGCGCCGCAAAACTGCTGCGCGAGACGGGTCTCAGCCCGGCCGCGGCCAAGGACCAGGTGACTTCTCCGGGCGGAACCACCATCTGCGGGCTTCATACCCTTGAAAAGGGGTCGGTCCGGGCCGACATTATCGACGCGGTGGAAGCGGCCATTCTCCGCGCCAAAGCCCTGGGCCAGTAAATTTTCAATCGCATTAATACAGAAAAGCCGGAACGGAAAACCGTTTCGGCTTTTTATTTTCATCCCCGGGAAAAAAGGATTACTTTGAATTGTCTTCCTGCCGCAGGTCAAACCGTTTACCGCCCAGCCGAATAAAAAAACTGTCTTCTCCGTCCTGTTCAAAATATTCGGCGATCCGGTAATACGCCTTTCTTAAAAACCGCGCTCGAAACGCTCCGTTTTTGACCGTACAGTACGGCACGTTGCCGGCGGCGATATAAAAGGTTTTCAAATCCAGGGTTTCCACGGTTTCATCATTGAGCTGTATTTTCAGGTTGTCCTTGTCCCGAACCGCATCCACTACCACAAAAGGCGCATCCTCAACCGTTACCGGACAAGTTTCCCGATCGATTCTGAGTCGGTACCCGCCCCGGGGATCTTTTTCCAGGTGTTTACAGAAAAGCAGAAAAACGTTTCGGTTGACAATCGGCGCGTTGTTATAAAACCAGCTTCCCTCTTTATCAATTTTTATTTCGTTTTCCGTTTCCGGAGGGGAATGCGCCACGGTTCGGGTTTCCTTTATCAAGTAATTAAACAGTAACCGCCGACATCAGGCTGAAGGAAAAAGCGTCGGATCTACTTTTATTTCAACCTTTTCCTTGAGCTTTTCCACATAGCGGGAAAAAAGCTCTGCCTTCTTCTTCTGAAGAAGCTTTTGGGTAATGGTCGCTTTTTCTTTTTCCAGGGAAAAGGTGTCCGGAACGCCCCTGTTCTGCAGGCGGATCAGATACGCGCCTTTTTCGGTCCGATACGCTTTGGAGATATAGGGCACTTGTTCATTTAAAGCAAATATGTCCCTTTTCAGCGCCTGGTCAACACCAATTCCCGGAATATAGTCTCCCTGCCGTTTAAGTTCTGTTTTCTCGATCTTTAATCCCGGTTCCGCGGTCAGGTCTTTCCATTGTTTCCGGTTCTGCCTCAGCTGTGAGAGTATCCGGTTTGCCCGGGTCTCGGTTTCCGCCATCTTTTTTTTGTTCCGGACAATTTTTTCAATTTCTGCGCTGACCGTCTCAAACGGGGGAATATGCTGTTCCTGCCGGTCTTCCAGTTTGGCCAGGTAATATTTCTGGCCAATGGCAAAAACCGGCGCCAGCTCTCCCGCAGAAAGAGCAAACACCGCTTCGGAAAATGTTTTTTTATCAACGGTATCTTCCGCAGACCGGCCATAGGCAAAATAACCGGATTTATGCATCTGCAAATCGTTTTGGGCCGCGTAGGTTTCCAGGTCCCGGCTTTTAAACAGGCGGTTGAAGGCCCTTTTTGCTTCCTTGCGGACCTGTTCCCGGGCCTTTTCCTTTTTCAGTTCCTTTTTTATCGCCGCGGCAACCTGCGCCAGCGGCTTTACGCCGGCCGGCCGGATTTCCTCGGTTTTAATGATATGGAACCCGAATTTCGTTTCCACAAGACCGCTGATCTCTCCCGGATTTAAGGAAAAAGCAACCTTTTCAAAGGGCCTGACCATGGCGCCTTTTGCAAAGAAACCCAAATCTCCGCCTTTTTGCGCCGACTCCGTATCTTCGGAAAATTTTTCCGCCAGTGCTTCAAAATCTGCGCCACTGTTTATCTTGTCCAATATTTCCTGCGCTTTTTCGCGAACCTTTTCTTTTTTTCCGGCGTCGGCCTTTTCCGCGACCTTCAACAAAATGTGGCGGGCACGAACCTGCGCCTCCTCGGTAAACTGATAAGGATCCATCCGATAATACGCTTCGATCTCCTGTTCCGAAACCTCTGCTTTTTTCTCAAAAACCGCCGGATCAAAAACCAGATAACTGACCCGAACTTTTTCAGGAACCATGAAAGCTTCTTTGTTTTGGTCATAATAGGTTTTCTGCTCCGCCGGTGAAACAGCGATGTCCGCCTTGATGGCTTCCGGGGTGAACAGCACATACTCTATTTGGGCGGTTTCCCCTTCAAGAATAAAGGCATCCGCGATTTCCTTTTCCGAAATGGTCACCGCCCCGGTAATCATTTTTTCAAGCGTATTGACAAGAATACTTTGCTCCTGCTGTTTCTCAAAATCTTTTGCCGAAATCGCATAGTAACTCAACACCTTTTCATAGGCCCGCTGGCTGAATACGCCGTTTTCCTGAAAGGCCGGGTTTTTTAAAATCTGTTTACGAACCGCATTTTTGGAAACCTGAAGATTCCGTTTTTCCGCCTCCAGCAAGAGCACCTCTTTGTTAATCAGCTGTTCCAGGACCTGCTGTTTAATCCCCAGTTTCTCGATCAGTTCATCGGAAAGTGAATTCTTGTAGATATTGGTGTAAAACTGCAGCATGTTTTTATAGGCGGATTGAAAATCCTGAAAGGTTATTTTCTTGTCGCCGACCATGGCCAGCGGCGCCTTCACTTTATCATGTCTGCCGCTGAATCCGTAAAACCCGACAAAAACGATAATAATAATTGCAAACAGAACCTTGATAATCCAGGACTGGGCTTTTTCCCGCATTATAGACAGCATTTTTTTCTCCTAAAAGGGTTAAACCGGGTGCTGTTTTATATTTTACAGCATATATTTTAAAATCCAGATGTTAATAGAATATTCCGAATTTATCAAGTTTTATTATTTGCTTGCACTTCTTTGTTATGTTTGATATTAGCCACAATAGAAAAAAAATTCCGTTTTCGGAATTTGCAACCTTTTTTTAGGAGATAAAAATGTTTCTAGACCGTTTTTGGGGTCTTCTTTCCAATGATCTGGCCATTGACCTGGGAACAGCGTCTACGCTCGTCTATGTAAAGGGGCAGGGAATCGTTGCCAATGAACCCTCGGTGGTCGCCATTCGAAAAGACCATACCAGCGGCAAAAAAATTCTGGCGGTGGGAAATGAAGCCAAAAAAATGCTCGGCCGAACACCGGCAAACATTACCGCCATTCGTCCCATGAAAGACGGCGTGATTGCGGATTTTGACATTACCGAGAACATGTTGAAATATTTTATTCAGATCGTTCACAAAAGAAAAAGTTTTGTCCGGCCGCGAGTGATTGTTTCCGTGCCCTCCGGCATTACCCCGGTTGAAAAAAGGGCGGTCAAGGAATCCGCCATGCTGGCGGGGGCCAGAGAAATTTTTTTAATTGAAGAACCCATGGCTGCGGCCATCGGCGCGGGACTGCCGGTCAGTGAACCGATCGGAAGCATGATCGTCGATATCGGCGGCGGGACCACCGAAGTTGCGGTTATCTCCCTTTCCGGAATCGTCTACAGCCAGTCGGTCAGAACGGCCGGCGACAAAATGGATGAAGCCATTGTCCAGTATGTCAAAAGAAAATACAATCTTTTAATCGGCGAACGAACGGCCGAACTGATAAAAATCACCATCGGTACGGTCTACCCGGAAAAAGAAATAAAAACCGTCGATGTCAAGGGCCGCGATATTGTCACCGGTATTCCGAAAACAATGGAAATCAGCTCCGAAGAAATTATGGAGGCCATTGCCGAGCCGGTGAATACCATTGTCGAGTCGGTGAAAAGCGCTTTGGAGAGAACCCCCCCCGAACTGGCTTCGGATATTGTCGACCGCGGTATTGTTCTGGCCGGCGGCGGCGCCCTGTTGAAGAATCTGGACAAACTGTTAAGAGAAGAAACCGGGCTTCCGATTATCGTTGCCGAAAGCCCGCTCACCGCCGTCGTCATGGGTTCCGGTATGGCGCTTGACGAGCTTGACCTGTTAAAAGATATCGCTTTTGACTAGCAGAATAATGATAAAACATGTCCTCGTTTTTTATAAAATACCGGAAAATCTTTTTTCTGGCTGTCTTGCTGCTGGTTTCTTTAACGGTTTATGCCGTCGGAATCGAGAAAAAAAGAGAAAATAATGTCTTTGACCGGCTGGTTCTGAATCTTTTTCGCCCGCCTTTAAAAATCACCGCTCTGTGTGTCACGAAAGCCAACCGGCTCTGGAACGACTATTTTTATCTGGTAAACCTGAAGCAGGAAAACCGACAGCTGAAAGACCGGATCAAAAAACTGCAGCTGGAAAGCCAGCTGTTAAAAGAACAGGCGGAAGAAAACAAACGCCTGCGAAAGCTTCTTTCTTTTACGAAAAAACATGCCTATAAAACCATCCCAGCCGAGATCATCGGCCGGGACCCCTCGAGCTGGTTTAAAACCATTCTCATCAATAAAGGTAAAACCGACGGCATTATGACGGGTTCCGGTGTGCTCACCCCCGCCGGTGTGGTGGGCCGGGTGATCAGCGTGTCGGGAAACACCGCTAAAATTCTTCTGATTATTGATGTGAACAGTTCTTTCGACGCACTGGTCAAAAGAACCCGGGCAAGGGGAATTGTGGAAGGGTTCGCGGAAAACCGCTGCCGATTCAGTTATGTGTTGAAAACGGAAGATATCCGCATCGGTGATATGATTGTAAGTTCGGGGCTGCATAAAAAAATCCCCGGGGGGGTGGAACTGGGAAAAGTGGTCAACATTATCAAGGACCAGAAAGGGTTTTTTCAACAAATTGAAATAAAACCCGCAGTGGATTTCTCGAAACTGAACGAAGTGCTGGTTGCCGTCAGCAGCCGGGAATGATGCCATGCTGAAAAAACTATTTTATCTCGCGACAGCGGTTGTATTGCTGTTTCTGCAGGTCCATCCGTTTTTACCTTTTGGCCGTACCGGTATTCGTCCGGACTTGATGTTTATCCTGGTGGTTTATACCGGTGTCTGCTGTTCCGTGTTAAGCGGCGCGGCCCTCTGTTTTGTTCTGGGATACCTGGTCGAAATCTTTTCCGGTTCAAGTCCCGGATTTTACATCACGGTTTACCTGTGTGCGTTTATTTCAATCCGGTTTTTCCTGAAATATTTTTCCTTTGACTCCCTGACAAAACTTTCCGTTTTACTGCTTGTTTGCTTTGGGATTAAATTTTCCCTGTTGTTGTTTTCCTTTTATTTTACCTATTCTTACGATTTTTACGTTTTCAGAAAGATCTTTTTTCTGGAAGCTTTCGCCACGTTTATTTTATCCCCTTTTGTTTTCTGGGTTCTTCGGATAATAGAAAACTATAAAAAAGAAACCCCCTATTTTTTCGGTTCCGGTAAACATGTCGTTTAAACTGAACGAACCCAATCTTGAAAAAAGTTTGGTCAAAAGAATCAAAATTACCGCCGCCCTGACAACGCTGGTGCTGCTTTTCATTTTTTCCCGGCTCTGGTATCTGCAAATTATCAAGGGCGCGTATTATACGGAACTTTCCATTGATAACCGGATTCGCATTACCAAAATTCCCGACGCACGGGGCAGAATTCTTTCGAAAAAAAACGAGGTGCTGGTCAAAAACATTCCTTCCTTCGACCTGCATCTGATTCCCCAGGATACGCCGGATATAAAAAGCATTGTTTCCCGGGTGGCGGCTCTTTTACATCTGGACCCGAAGGTCTTGTGGGCCCGGTACGAGAAAAAAAAGAGCCGTCCGCCGTTTGAGCCCATACCGCTGAAGAAGGAGATGCCCTGGAATGAAATGAGTCTCGTGGTTTCGAATAAAATGGACCTTCCCGGCATAACGGTCAACGTGGTTCCCAAGCGGTTTTACTGTCTGGGAATGTTTGCGCCTCACGTGTTCGGTTTTCTGGGAAAGGCCGACAGCAAGGATCTGCGTTTTTTTCGTTCTTCAAAATACCGGGCCGGAGACCTGGTGGGAAAATACGGGCTGGAGCGCTGGGGAGAAAAATACCTGAAAGGCAAGCCCGGCGGACTGCAAACAGAGGTTGACGCTTTCGGCAACCGAAAAAAAATTCTGGCTGAAATCGCTCCGGTAAACGGCAACGATATCATCATCTCCATTGACCCGGTCTTGCAGAAAAAAGCGGAAGATCTGTTAAAGGACAAGGTCGGGGCGGTAATTGCCATGCATCCCGAAAATGGAGAAATTATGGTCCTGGCCAGCTCTCCCGGCTTTAACTCAAATCTTTTTGCCCGGGGCATTGAACAAAAAAACTGGAAAACGCTGTTGCAAAACCCGTTTCATCCGCTGCTGAACCGGGCCCTGCAAAGCCAGCAGCCCCCGGGCTCTGTGTTCAAAATCATTACCGCAATTGCCGCACTGGAGGAAAACGCGGTGGATCCGGAACAAAAAATTTTCTGTTCCGGACGGTATCAGCTCGGGAAACGAACCTTCCGGTGCTGGAAAAAAGGCGGCCACGGCTGGGTAAACATGAAAGAAGCCATTACCCAGTCCTGTGACTGCTATTTTTATCACGTCGGTCTGGCCGTGGGAATGGACACAATTTCAAAGTATGCAAAAATGTTCGGGCTCGGCGCAAAAACCGGCATCCGTTATGAAAAAGAAAAACCGGGGCTGGTTCCCGACACGAAATGGAAACAGAAAAAATACGGCACGCCCTGGCAAAAAGGCGAAACGCTGAATGCCGCGATCGGACAGGGGTTTCTTTTAACCACCCCGCTGCAGATGGCCACGGTATACTGCGCCGTTGCCAATGGCAAATATCTTCCCCGACCCAGAGTCATTCTTGAAATAGACAAACAACCCGCGAAAATACTTTTTCAACCGGAAAAAAAACCGGTCCCGGTTTCCCCGAAAACCCTGGCTTTCATTCGGGACGCACTCGTTGCCGCGGTAAACGAACCGAACGGAACCGGAAGACGGGCAAAGCTGAAGGATATTCAGGTCGCCGGAAAAACCGGAACAGCCCAGGTCATCAGTAAAAAAACAGACGCGGATGAAAAGGAAGAAAACATTCCTTTCCGGTTAAGAGACCATGCCTGGTTTGTCGCTTTTGCCCCGGCGGAACAGCCGGGCATTGTGGTCTGTGTGCTGATTGAACACGGCGGCCACGGCGGTGTGGTGGCCGCACCGATTGCAAAAGAAATTATCGCCAAATATATGAATACCCGATAATGTGCTTTTCCGTATCGAAAAAGAAAGGCCCTGAATGTTTGACCGAAGATTGATTATAAATTTTGATTTTTTTCTGTTTTTTGTTGTCCTGCTGATCTCTTTTCTGGGCGTGGTCAACCTTAAAAGCATCTGCACCTCCAGCGGCGGAACCGTGTCGCCCTTTTTTTACAAGCAGATTTACTGGGTGCTGATCGGCTTTTCCGGTCTTTTCATTATCATCAATATCAATTACGCCTCCCTGATCCGCTATGCTTACTATTTTCACATCTCCGCGCTGGTGCTGCTGTTGTTTGTTCTGGTTTTCGGAAAAACCATCTACGGCTCGCAACGCTGGATTTCCCTGGGACCGATTTCTCTGCAGCCGTCTGAAATCACAAAAATAACTTTTATTTTCGCTCTGGCAAAATTCTACACGGAAAACCTTTCTCAAAAGGCCTATCTCCTGAAAGATCTGTTTATGCCCGGTCTTTTACTTCTCGCAACCTTTCTGCCCATTTATTATCAGCCGGACCTGGGAACGGCCGGGATCATTCTGCTGATTTTTGTCTCCATGACCTTTTTTGTCAACATCAACAAAAAAACCGTTTTTCTGCTGGTTTCCGCCTTTACGGCGGCGCTTCCGTTTTTCTGGTTTCTGCTCAAAGATTACCAGAAAAAACGGGTCCTGGTTTTCATGAACCCGGAACTGGATCCTTTGAATGCCGGATATCAGGTGATCCAGTCTAAAATTGCCGTTGGTTCCGGCGGGTTGCTGGGCAAGGGATTTATGCTGGGCACACAAAGCCAGTTACGGTTTCTGCCCGAGCAGCATACGGATTTCGTTTTTTCCGTCTGGGCGGAAGAGTGGGGGTTTATCGCCTGTTTTTTATTGATATTGCTGTTTTTTTCCATTATCTACCGGGGGCTGGCCATTGCTGCCGAAGCCAACAGCCTTTTCGGTTCTTTTCTGGCCGTGGGCTTTTCCGCGCTTTTCTTTTGGCAGATCTCCATCAATATTTTCATGACCCTTGGCCTTTTCCCGGTTGTCGGCGTGCCGTTGCCTTTTTTCACTTACGGCGGCTCCTCCATGCTTTGCTGCATCATCGGCGTGGCGTTTCTGTTGAATATAAATATGAGAAAATTCAAATAATCTTTTCTGAAAATAGGTTGAAAATGTTCGCTCAATCATATATTCTATTATATTAATTCAAAAATATTGTTTTCCTGTCCAAACCCGATAAACAAAAATCCATCAAAAAACTTTTTTGCCGGGTTTTTTTATCACGAGGATATAAAAAACGGATACCGATACTATCAAAACAGCCGTTAACTGTTTTTGTTTCTTGTATAAGGGATTGTCTTGGAAAAATTCTGGAACGATTTTCTGCTTCAGATAGAAAAAAAAACATCTTCACAGGTTTTTGAAACCTGGTTTAAGCCTCTGACCCTGAACGGGTTTTCACCAACCTGTGTTTCTATCGGTGTCCCCAAAAAATTTTTTGCGGACTGGCTGAACGAAAATTACAAAGAACTGATCCATGCCGTTGTTTTCGAGCTGACCGAGGCAACCCCTGAAATAAAACTGGAAATCCAGGAAAAAACACCTCCCGTTCCGCCACCGGCGACAAAACTGCGCCGGGAAACAACAAAATATTTTGTGCCTAAAAATATAAACAAAAGTTACACCTTCGCCAGTTTTGTGGTCGGCGCCAGCAATCAATTTGCAAACGCGGCCTGTCAGGCGGTGGCCAACAATCCCGGAAAAACCTATAATCCGCTGTTTCTTTATTCCGGCTCCGGTCTCGGAAAAACACATCTTTTACATGCTGTTGTTCATCAGAGTTTGCACCGGGACAAAAACACAAAAATTTATTACGTCACCTCCGAACAGTTCACCAACGAACTGATAAACTCTATCCGTTACAACAAAATGCAGGAGTTCCGGAGTAAATACCGAAACATTGATGTCCTGCTGCTGGATGATATTCAGTTCATTGCCGGGAAAGAAAGAACCCAGGAGGAATTTTTTCACACATTTAACACGCTGTTCGAACTCAAAAAACAGATCGTGGTGACCAGCGACACCAGCCCGAAAGATATCAACAACCTTGAAGAAAGAATTCGTTCCCGGTTTCAGTGGGGTCTGATTGCCGACATCCAGCCGCCCGAAACCGAAACCCGGGTCGCTATTTTAAAGAAAAAAGCGCTTGAAAAAAACATTTCCATTACAAATGATGTTGCTTTTTTACTGGCCAATAGTGTAACATCAAATATTAGAGAACTTGAAGGTCTTTTAACCCGGTTAACCGCTTTCTCCTCCCTGATGGGAAAAGATATCACGGTAGAATTTACCAAGGATGTCCTGAAAGATTTCATTAAAACAGAGGATCGGGAAACCGCCCCGGAAGAAATACAAAAGACCGTTGCCAAGTATTACAACATTAAACTTTCAGACCTTAAGGGAAAAAAGAAAAGCAATTCCATTGTCCTTCCCCGACAGATTGCCATGTATCTTTCCCGTCAGCTGACAAGCCTTTCCCTTCCGGAAATCGGTCAGCAGTTCAGCGGGAAAGACCATTCAACCGTTATTTATTCTATTAAAAAAGTTGAAGGTTTAATGAAAACGGACAAGAAGATAAAAAGTGATATTGATCTGATTTTGAAAAAGTTCTAGACTGGTTTTGATGTCATCAAAGAGCAATCTAAATAAAAAGAGCTGCCCATGAAAATAAAAGCATCCAAAAACAGTTTATTAAAAGCACTGTCACGAATCCAGGGAATCGTGGAAAAAACGAGTATCAAACCGATCACGGCAAATGTGCTGATTTCCGCAACCCGTTCCGAACTGTCTTTTGCCGCGACAAACCTTCAGCTCGGAATGGTGGCAAAATATTCCGATGCAAAAGTGCTTCAGGAAGGAACGGTTTCTCTCAACGCCAGAAAACTCTTTGAAATTGTCAAGGAACTGCCGGAAGGAGAGGTCACGTTTTCGGAAAACGAAGCGTATCGTATGGAAATCTCCTGCGGAAAAGAGGTTAAATTCAACATTCACGGCCAGCCCCCGGAAGATTTTCCAACCTTTACCGACAAGGAAGAAGACGGTTTTGTCGATTGGAAAATCAACAAGCTGGTGAAAATGATCGACCTGACCGCTTTTTCCATATCAAAAGACGAAACAAAACTGAACATTAACGGTGCATTCATCGAGGCCGGGGAAAAGGACCTGACCCGGATGGTCACCACCGATGGTTACCGGCTGTCCATTCTGGATGAAGCCCTGGGAAGTCCCTTCCCTCTGAATAAAGGACTGATTATTCCCCAGAAGGGTATTCTTGAACTGAACAAGGTCCTGCTGGAAAAAAAAGCAGAGGAAAAAACCGTTTCCATTCTGGTCAACAACAACAATTTTATTGCAAAAATCGGCGAGGTCACGCTTTATATCCGGTTGATCGAAAAAAGCTTTCCTGAATACAAGGTGATTATTCCAGGTCCGGAAAACAAAACCGCAAAGCTTTTTCTTGAAAAAGACCAGATCCGGCCGACCCTGAAAAGAATGCTGATTATTTCCACGGAAAACAATCGTCCGGTGGTTTTTTCCTTTAAAGAGCGTTCGGTCAATATTTTTACCGAGGACAGCGAACTGGGCAGTGTTAACGAAACACTGACGCTCAAGGAAAAAATCGACCAGGATTTTTCTCTGTGCATAAACTGCGGGTACCTCCTGGATATTTTAAATGCCGCAGAGGACGATATTATGATAGAATATAATTCTGCCGAAAGCGATAAACCGATTGTTGTCAAGCCGGCAAACAGAAAAAACATAACCTATATCATCATGCCGATGATCATGAGCTGAGAGAAAAAATGAATTTTACTGCAAACACCATTCTTCTGGTCATTATCGTTGTTTACCTGATTTACAGCCTTTTCAAGACAAACAAAAAAACCCGGGGAGAAGCCGCTGGCTCACCGCCAAAAACCGCCGTTGTTGCAAACGAAATGTCGGATTATGAAAAACACGTACTCGCAGCGGTTATTTCCGCAACGATGCAGGATAAAAAATACATTGTTAAAAGGGTCTTTGCCGTGGGCACAATTGACGAAAAAAAATCGGCCTGGCGGGTGTCCGGCAGACAGGAAAATATGAATAGAAGACTTTTCTTGAGAAAAAAATAGATAGGAGAAAAAATTCATGTCGACCAGAAAGTTTAAAATCAAAATTGATGGTAAGGTTTTTGAAGCTGAAGTGGAAGAAATCGGCGGCTCGGCTCCCGCTGCAGCCCCGGCCCCGGCCGCACCCAAAGCAACGCCCTCTCCGGCGCCGCAGGCACCGATGCCGCAATCCGGTTCCGGAAACAGCATTGTTGCGCCCATGCCGGGAAAAGTTGTTTCCATAAAAGTAACCAAGGGACAAGCGGTCAATGCGGGAGATACGGTTTTGATTCTCGAGGCCATGAAAATGGAACAGGAAATCAAGGCTTCCGTCAGTGGAACGGTAACCGAGATTCCGGTATCTGCGGAAGATACAGTTAAAAAAGATCAACCCTTGATTGTTCTTCAATAGAACGGGTGGTGTTTATGTTCTGGTTATCTCTTAAATTCGCTTTTAATGTTTACATCTTAGCCACATTCATCACGTTGATTGTTCTGGGTCTGGTCAATATTATCAAAAAGGTTACCGGACAAAAAGCATAACCGTTTTAGAAAAAGGAAAACATAAAAATGCTGTCTTTTCTGCGGGAGTTTGTCAGTATCTTCCCGGGTATTGAGTCCTTTCTGGTAATGGAACCGGTAACGGCTTTTGCCAGAATCGCATTGATTTTGCTCGGTCTCTTTCTTTGTTATCTGGGATATAAAAAAATTCTTGATCCGCTTTTAATGATACCCATGGGAACGGGAATTGCCATGGTTAACGCGGGTATTCTGGTGATGCCCAATACCGGTGAACTGGGAACCATGTTTCTAAACGCGCTGGTGGAAACACCGGCGGAACATATCGATGCTTTTCAAATATATTTTCTTCAACCGGTTTATGCGCTGACATTTTCAAACGGTTTAATCGCCTGTCTGGTCTTTATCGGTATCGGTGCCATAACAGAACTCGATTTTTTTATTGCCAATCCCAAAATGAGTCTTCTGCTGGCCATTCCCGCTGAAATCGGTTCAATTCTGACCTTTCCCATCGCCATGGCCATGGGATTTGATCCGAAAGAATCGGCTTCGGTTGCCATTATCGGCGGTGCAGATGGACCCATGGTTCTGTTTGCTTCGCTGCAGCTGGCCCGACATCTTTTTGTTCCCATTACGATTGTCGCCTATATCTATCTGAGTATTATTTATGCGGGCTATCCCTTTTTGATAAAATACACCATTCCGAAACATATGCGCGGTGTGGCCATGGACTCTTTTTCCGTGAGCAGGGTTTCCCCGGGAGAAAAAATCGCTTTCAGCATTCTGGCGGGAACGGTTCTGTGTCTTCTTTTTCCGGTGGCGTCTCCGCTGTTTGTCAGTTTTTTTCTCGGGGTTATTATTAAAGAATCAAAAATTACCCGTTTTCTGTATGTTTCGGACAATGTTATTTTAAGCGGTTCGACCCTTTTCCTGGGGTTTACCCTGGGCTGCCTTTTGAGCGCCGATATTGTCGTCGATCCTAAAATGTTCAAGCTTATCCTGCTGGGTTTTATTGCACTTTTTCTTTCCGGTGTCGGCGGTATTTGCGGCGGATTAATTGCTTACAAGGCCAGTGGCGGAAAAATCAACCCCTGCCTGGGGGTTGCCGGTGTGTCCTGCATTCCGACAACCGCCAAGGTTGCCCATAAATGTGCCCATGAAGCCAATCCCAACGCTTTTATCATGCCCTATGCCATGGGACCATCTATTGCCGGGGTTATTGTCTCGGCCATTGTGGCGGCCTGTTACATCACCATGATTCCCAAGGTTTTTTAACTAAAAAAGAATGCCGTAACAGCCCCGAAAAAATTCGGGGCTGTTTTTTTTAGGCCATCTTCCTTATGCCGGAAATCAATCAAAGAAAAATTTATGCGCTTCTGTTTTGTCTCGGCGGTGTTTTGCTTTACAATACCGGTCGTTTTTTTGATCTGGATGACGCCGGCCGACTTTATGCCGCAGCATCCGGCTTATTTATTTCCTTTACCGGTCTGGCGTTGTATATCTCCGGAATAAAAAAGAAAGTAAAAAGAAAGATTCGCATTTGCCCGAAATGTTTTTTTAAAAATGATGCTTCGAATTTGACCTGTGTGAAATGCAGAGAACCGCTTATTTAGAGCATTTTTATTTTTTTAAACACTTTAATTTTTCTTTTTTCCATGAAACCTCTCGAAAAAATGAACATTGTCGTTCTCGACGGCTATTCCTTGAACCCGGGAGATCTTTCCTGGAAAAAAATCGAGGTTCTGGGTAACTGTAAAATTTATGTCCGGACACCGCCGAACAAAATAATCCCCCGCTCCAGGTATGCAGACATTTTACTGACCAATAAAACGGTTCTGGACAGTTCAATTCTGTCCCGTCTGCCCCGGTTAAAATATATCTGCGTTTTGGCAACAGGATACGATGTCGTGGATACGGTTTTTGCCGGACAAAAAAACGTTCCCGTTTCAAACATTCCGACTTACAGTACGGAATCGGTTTCTCAAATGGTTTTCGCCCTGATTCTTGAACTGACAAACCATGTGGGGGATCACAGTCGCCGGGTACTTAACGGAGAATGGTCCGCCTGTAAAGATTTTTGCTTTTGGAATCACCCGCTGGTAGAACTGGACGGACAGACCCTGGGAATTGTCGGATATGGAAAAATCGCAAAATCCGTAATCAAAAAAGCGTTGTCCTTCGGCATGAGACCTTTGGTTTTTACTCGAACCGTTCCGAACCAAAAAAATACCTCTGTTCATTTCTGTACGCTTGAAGAGCTCTTGCAAAAAAGCGATATTATCAGCCTCCATTGTCCTTTAAATGACCAAACCGAAAAAATAATAGCGGAAAAACAGCTGAAACTCATGAAAAAAACCGCTTTTCTGATTAATACCGGCAGAGGACGACTGCTGGACGAAAAAGCTCTGGCCAGAGCCCTCAATCAAGATAAGATTGCCGGTGCGGCCGTTGATGTTCTTTCTCAAGAACCTCCGGAAAAGACAAATCCCCTTTTAACCGCTAAAAACTGTTTTATTACACCTCATATTGCCTGGGCAACAGTGGCAGCCAGAAAAAGACTTCTTGGAATCGCTGCGGACAACATAAAAGGTTTTTTATCCTGCCAAAAAATAAACATTGTTAATTCGGATTTACTGCCGTAAAAAAAGTCCTGAATTAATAATGATGGTATTTACTGTCTTTACAATTGCTGTTTTAACTGCTATTTACTAAAAAAGATTTTTTTTAATCAAAAGGATTTTTATTCATGAATAAAGCAGCAGAAAATAAAATGCGTCAGGAAATCGCCGGCCTGAAGAAAAATATTCTTGAGCTGGAAAAAAAACTGACCGCAATTTCTGAAGAAAATAAAAAAATATTCATAAACAGACTCCCCCGCGTAGAAATGAATGCGGATATCGAAGCTATTGGTGATTTTGATATTTTAAAAGCCAAGGGCATCGAAATTTCAGAAGGCGGCATCAGTTTCGAAATGGAAGAATCTCTTCCTTTTGAACTTCAGTTTTACCTCAAAAATGAACTTTTTAAACAAAGAGTACACCTGGTCTGGTTGGAAAAAAAAGAGAAAGGCGGGTATCGCTGCGGTTTTCGATTTGTGGAACCCAATCATAAAACAGATTTTTAATGTTATTTTTTTATTAAAAAACTATTAACTATTTTCCGATTTCCTTTAATTTTTTCTGTTTTTTTAATTTTTCTGTTTTTATCGACACCTTTTAAACAGCCGTTTCAACATTTTTTTAAATATGTAACCCTAAGAAAAAACAAAAATTTTTTTTCTTTTTCACAAAAACAACCAACCTTTATTGTTACTATCTTCTTATAAAAATTTATTATTATTAAAGGACACTTGAAATGAACAATAACCTGCAGGCCGTTATCAAAACAAATAAAGGAGAAATCCATTTAACCCTTTTTCAAGACAAAGCACCTGTAACCGTTTTAAACTTCATAAATCTTGCCCGTAAAAAATTTTATAACGGTCTTTCTTTTCACCGGGTAATAAATGATTTTATGATACAGGGAGGGTGTCCGCTGGGAACCGGAACCGGTGGCCCCGGCTATCAATTCGAAAATGAATGCTGTGCAGAATTAAAGCACGACCGCGGTGGAATTCTGTCAATGGCCAATGCTGGTCCCGGAACAAACGGCAGTCAATTTTTTATCACGCATCTGGAAACTCCCTGGCTGGACGGCAAACACACGGTTTTTGGAGCCGTTCTGGGAAAGGAAGACATGACGGTTGTCAATAAAATTGTTCAAAAAGACAAAATTCTGGAAATAGAAGTAGCAGGAGATTATTCCGATCTTGCGGAGAAATACAAGGACCGGTTGGAAGAGTGGAACAGTGTGCTTTCTCAATAATAAGTTTTTAATATAAAAAAAAGACTCTCTTTGTTAAGAGAGTTTTTTTTTGGGAATAAAAAATGAAAAAAAAAATTATTGTTATCGGCGCGGGTGCCTCTGGAATGATGGCAGCGGGAACGGCAGCGCAAAGGGGTTTTTCCGTAACGGTTTT
>Ga0272441_10001537_pt1 | contig 49140 bp, 38 predicted proteins | sample SSMProp6N_FD_193582 | JGI IMG/M metagenome (GOLD analysis project Ga0272441, IMG submission 193582) | Marine sediment archaeal communities from Little Sippewissett salt marsh, Falmouth, MA, United States - SSM-Prop-6N | ecosystem: Environmental > Aquatic > Marine > Wetlands > Sediment ... | reverse complement strand
GGGGTGGTCTCCTTCCACGCCGGCCCACCATGGGCCGGCTGATTACTTCGACAATGGAGACCATCCCTATCCGCCCACTCGACGCAACGGGGCAAGCCAAAATTGCGCACGGGATCGTACGCCAGGCGCCGCAGGATCGCCGGGCGAGTCCGGCGATTGCTTCCATTCCCGTGCTTGCTTCGGCACAGAGGAACGGTAGGATGGCGACCGGGACGAGAATGAGGAGTGAGAAGATGGCGCGTGAGATCAATCGTCGGACGTTCATTCGGGAATCGATCGCGGCCCCCGCGGCTGGGGCGCTGGCCGTCTCGGCGGCCGGCGAACGAGCGCCTGCCGCCTCGCCGCCGGCGCAGAAGGAGATGCTGCCACAGGGGAAGATCGGCTCGCTGAGCGTCAGCCGGATGCTGCTGGGCGGCAACCTGCTGACGCACTACACGCACAGCCGGGACCTGCGGTACGTCTACAACCTGACGGCCCGGTACAACACGGACGAGAAGATCCTCGAGACGCTCGCCCTGGCCGAGGCCCACGGGATCAACACGCTGTCGATCCACACCGTTCCACACGCGCTGGGGCTGATGGAGAAGCACCGCAAGTGCGGCGGGAAGATGCAATGGATCATCTGCCCGACGGCCCCGGTCAAGCCGGGCGTCAAGGAGTACTCCGAGCAGGTCAAGCAGCTCGTGGACATGGGCACGGAGGCGATCTATCTCTGGGGCGTCCACGGCGACCGGCTGGTAGCGCAGGGCAAGGTGGGGCTGATCGGCGAGGCCGTCGAGGCGGCGAAGAAGCACGGGGTGCCCTCGGGGGTCGGCGGGCACGACCTGCGGGTCGTGGAGGCCTGCGAGAAGGCCGGCATCCAGAACGACTTCTACATCAAGACCCTCCACCATCACAAGTATCCCAGCGGCCCCAAGGCCGACGAGATCAAGGGCCCCTACCGCGAGCATCCCGGCTACTGGTGCAGCGATCCCGAGGCGACCATCGAGCGGATGAAGACGGTCACCAAGCCATGGATCGCCTTCAAGGTCATGGCCGCGGGGGCCATCAGCCCGACCAGCGGCTTCAAGTACGTGCTCGAGGGCGGCGCGGACTTCGTACTGGCCGGCATGTTCGATTTCGAGATCCGCGACGACGTGCTCGTGATGAAGAGCCTCCTCGGCCGGAAGCTCAACCGCGCGCGGCCCTGGCGGGCGTGACGCGAGACCGGGAGAGACGCCGTGGACCCGCGGACCTTCCTGCCAAGACCACGCCCGGGGGTCTGGGCGTGCGCTGCCTTGCTGTTGGCCTCGCCGCTGGGGGCAGCTGCCCCGACGGCCCGGCCGCAGGCGACCCCGGCGGCCCGGGGCGCCAACCCGTTTTTCGCCTTCTGCATGGACACGCATGACAGCGAGAAGCGAACGCTCGCGGAGCAGGCGGCGCTGCTGAAGGAGCTCGGCTACGACGGGGCTGGACATCTCTGGCTGGCCGGCCTGCCCGAGCGTCTCAAGACACTGGAGGCTGCGGGGCTGAAGCTGTTTCAGGTGTACTTGCGGGTGAACATCGCGCCGGGGAAGCGTCCCTACGATCCGGCGCTCAAGAAGGCCCTTCCGCTGCTGGAGGGCCGAGGCGTAATGCTGGCGTTGCTGGTCAACGGTGGCCGGCCATCGGACCCCGCGGGCGATGCGCGGGCCGCTGCCCTCGTCGGCGAGATCGCCGACCTGGCCCGAAAGTCCGGCGCGAGGGTGGCCCTCTATCCCCATGCGGGTTTCTGGCTGGAGCGCGTGGAGGACGCCGTTCGACTGGCGAGGAAGGTCGACCGCCCGAACGTCGGCGTGATGTTCAACCTCTGCCACTGGCTGAAGACAGACGGAGGGAACGACGTCCGGCGTGTGCTGTCACAAGCGAAGGACCGCCTTTTCGCCGTCGGCATTCACGGAGCGGACACGGCCGGGGAGATCCGCTCGGGCAAAGGCAAGTGGATCCAGCCGCTGGGCAGCGGATCGTACGACATGTACGGGCTCCTGAGGCTGCTGGACGGCCTGGGGTACGGGGGCCCGATCGGGCTTCAGTGCTACGGTTTGCGCGGCGATGCCCGCAAACACCTCGCCCAGTCGATGGCCGCCTGGCAAGCGCTCCGCAAGCGCGTCCTCACCGCTCGTCGGACCCCGCCGGCCGCTTCCCGCCCGGCGCGTCGGGGGCACGAGGGCGTCCCGGATTGAACCCAGCCTCGGGCGGCGCGTATACTGGGCCGCATGAAGGTCTTCGCGAAAACGCCGTGGTACGTCGCCGGCCTGGCCTTTGCTTGCCGTCAGTGCGGGCGGTGCTGCAAGGGTCCGGAGGAGGGCTACGTGTGGGTCACGAGGGAGGAGATCGCCAAGATCGCCGCGCACCTGGGGCTTACGGCAGCCGAGATGCACAGCCGCTACGTCCGCAAGGTCGGACAACGCTACAGCCTGGTCGAGCGGTCCGACAACCGGGACTGTATCTTCCTGGTGCCCATGGGTGACGGGCGAGTCGGCTGCCGGATTTACTCGGTTCGGCCCACCCAGTGCCGCACCTGGCCGTTCTGGACGTCCAACCTGATGACTCCCGAGTCCTGGGCAGAGGCGGGCCTGCGGTGCCCGGGCATCAACGCCGGGCGGCTGTTCACCTACAACGAGATCGAGGAGCGTCGCCGTGGCACGCGGGAGTAGGCTCGCGAAGGTCGAGGCGTCGCTGGCCGAGGCCGTCGAGCGGGCCCGAGCGGACCGGGCCTTCGTGGCCGCCGTCGGCGACGTCCTGCGCGGCGTGGACGCCCCGCTGGCGAAGCTCGCCCCTTCCTGCCAAGCCTGCGGAGAATGCTGCCACTTCGATCAGGCCGCACACCGGCTGTACGTCACGACCGGCGAGTTGGCCCTCCTGACCGAGAATCTGCCCGACGGGGCCTTGTGGGCCCCGAAGCGTTGCCCCTATCAGCGGGACGAGCGATGCACGGCCCGGGCTCGCCGGCCCCTCGGCTGCCGGACGTTCTTCTGCGACGCCCGCGTCGGCGAGGCCTGCTCGGCGCTGTACGAGCCGGCGCACCAAGATCTCTGCCGGCTGCACGCCCGGCACGGCGTGCCGTACCAATACCGCGAGTTGACGGCCGCCTTGGCGGAATTGCGGGCCGCGGCAAAAGACCGGCGGTTTTTGCGTTGACACGTGCCGACGGGATTCCTAGCATTCGGCGAACGCCGTCGGGAGAGGGATGCCCGGCGGAACGTCGAGCCTGTCGGAGCACTGCGGAGAGAGAAAACGATGAAGAAGTTCCTCATGCTTCTGGTTCTGTCTGGCCTGATGGTCGGGGCGATGTCGGTGGCTGGCTGCACGACGGGCGAGTCCTTCGATGAGCATGCACGGCGGCTGTGGCTGACGACCGACCTCCAGGCCCGCCAGGTGGTCGAGGACTGGGACTACATCTGGCTGTACGACCGCAACAATCGCGCAAACCGCTGGGACAATCGCATCGGGTACTAGGCGGGCGGTCGACCTGGGATTGCCATCAGCCTCCGGCCCGCGGCGGCCGGGGGCTGCTTTCTGCGCTGCGTTTCCGACAAGCCCACCGCGGCCCCCGCCCGCTCGTGAATCCCCTGCCGGCCTTGTCTGGCCGGCTCTTCTCGGGGCAGGGCCTCGCCCCCACAACCTGCCCAACCGGCACCTGTCCCAAGGCAGGCGGCTCGGGTAGAATGGCCCTTGGGAGAGCACCATGGACCGAACAACCGGCACGATCGCGGCCTACCCCGGCACGTTCGACCCAATTACCAACGGCCACGTCGATCTCATCCGCCGCGGCGCGGGGGTCTTTGGTGAGTTGGTGGTGGCCGTGGGAGACAACCCCGAGAAGACCTGCCTTCTCTCGGCGGCCGAGCGGCTGGACCTGGCGAAGGCTGCGGTTGGCGAGCTGGGCCTACCCAACGTCCGCGTGGAACGCTACGGGGGCCTGACGGTGGATTTCGCCCGGCAGATCGGTGCGACGGTGCTGCTGCGGGGGATTCGGGATCCGTCTGACCTGCACTACGAGATGCGGATTGCCCATACCAACCGTCAGATGACGGGCGTGGAGACGGCCTTCATGCTGCCGGCGCCGCAGTGGGCGTTCCTCTCCTCCGAGCTGGTCCGGCAGATCGCCCGCCAGGGGCGCGACGTATCCGCCATGGTCCCGGCAGCCGTTGCGGCGCATCTTGCACGGCGGGAGAACCGATAGCGCCGGCCTGCGTGCCCACAGTCGCCTTCACGCATCCGTCATGCGCTCCCGTCATTCGGTGGGCAGGCCCCCACCGCGCATAATAAAAGCGACGCCAGGGGAGGGGAGCCTGACATCGCTTATAAACTCGGTCAAAGGAGGGAGTATGACCGAGGAGCCTCGAAACAAGAACGCCAGTACATTCAATACTACCCGGTATCTGGGGGTTGTCAAGGACCCTACGCTGAATTCGGGCCTTTTTTTCGCCGTCTCGGACCGGGGACGGTTCACGAAGACGATGCTCCGCTCGCCCGCACGCTTCCGGGTGCATAAAGCCTGTTTTCAGAAATATATCGGCGTACCGGCTCGGGCACGAGGAAACGGATCGACCGGCCGGCGGCAACGCGTTGGCGAACCTCGGTGGAGGAGATTCCGATCAGGGGAACAGGAATGACCGACTCCGCCAGCCTGTCGGCGGCTTCCGGACCGAACGCCTCCCGAAACCGGCGAAAGACCTCGTCCATCCGCTCGGGCCACGACGGCCGATGCGCGACCAGGACCCGGGCCATCCGGACCACGTCGCCCGCTCGCCGCCAGTTGGGCAGGTCCGCGAGCATGTCGGCGCCGACGGCCAGGTGCAGGCCAACGTCACCGCCAATCCGCTCCCGTAACGCCGTGAGGGTCTCGAAGGTGTAGTTCGGGCCGGGGCGGCCCAACTCGATGTCGCAGACGGCCAGGCGCGGCTCGCCTTCCACCGCGAGTTCGAGCATCGCCAGCCTCTGCTCCGCCCGGGCCGCCGCCGGGGCCTTGTGGGGCGGCGTGCCGGCAGGTACGAATGTGACGCAATCGAACCCGCAATGCTCGGCAATCGAGCGCGCAACGATCAGGTGCCCGTGGTGGACGGGATCAAACGTGCCCCCGAAGACAACGAGGTTCTTGGCCACCTTCGCTCCAGATCGGGCCTCGGCCTGCCCCGGCCGCTGAGCCCTATCGTACCCGGGCGGGCGGGTTGTTCAAGTGCTCGGCACATTGACGGATGCGGCATTGCCATCCCGAATCGCCCCGTGTAGAATTCTCCGCGGATCAGCCGGGAGCGTGGTTGGATGTTGGCCAAGAGAATCATACCGTGCCTCGACGTGGACAAAGGCCGGGTCGTCAAGGGCGTGAACTTCGTGAGCTTGCGGGACGCGGGCGACCCCGTCGAGATCGCCCGACGCTACGACGCCGAGGGCGCCGACGAGCTGGTCTTCCTGGACATCACCGCCAGCCACGAAGCACGAGACATCATGCTCGACATCGTCCGCGAGACGGCCGAGCAGGTCTATATGCCCCTGACGGTCGGCGGGGGTGTCCGGTCCGTCGCGGACATCCGCGACCTGCTGAACGCCGGCGCGGACAAGGTATCGATCAACTCGGCGGCGGTGCGCGACCCGGACGTGATCACGACCGCCTCCCGTCGCTTCGGTGCGCAGTGCGTGGTGGTGGCAATCGACCCGCAGCGCGTGCGGAAGGACGGCCGGGAAATCTGGGACGTCCACATCCACGGCGGTCGGATTCCCACGGGCCGGGAAGCGGTTGCCTGGGCGCGGGAGGTGGAGGATCGCGGCGCGGGCGAGATCCTGTTGACCGTAATGAACGCGGATGGGACATTGAACGGGTACGATATCGAGATAACCCGGACGGTTGCCGAATCGGTGAGCATTCCCGTGATCGCCTCGGGCGGCGCGGGCAACCCCGAACACCTGCGTGCAGCGCTGACAGAAGGCAAGGCGGACGCGGCCCTGGCGGCGAGCATTTTCCACTTCGGCACGTACTCGATCGCCGAGACGAAGCAGTACCTCGCGGAGCACGGGGTGCCCGTGCGAACCGCCCCGCCGGCCGGACCCTAGCAGCGTGCAATGCCCGAGGTCGGCGGCCGGCCTCCAGAAACTGAGACCTCACCGCGGAGTGATCGATGGGACAGATGATCGCGGAGATCCCCGAGTTTGGCGGGCTGACGGCGACGCTGAGATTCGTGGTACTGATCGTGCTGATGGTGCCGTGGCTGCGCCTGGCGATCTGGGTTCGCCGGGACGCCAGGCGGCTGTTCCGCTCGGCGAACACGTGGAACACCGCGGTCCTCGGCGCCGGGTCGCTCGGCATGCTGCTGTGGCTGATCATGCCGTTCTTCCTCGTCGGGGCGCTGTTCTACGTGGTCCTGTGCGCCGGAGCGATGCTGATCTACGTCGCCCATCGCAACGGGCACGTCGATGCGGACAGCAAGGTCCTGACCCGCAAGCACCTCGCGTCGGTCCTCAGCCGCAGGCGGTCGGAGAAGCTCGAGATCGAGCAGAAGGTGGTGATCTACAGCCACGAGGAAAAGGTCGTCCATCCGCCGGGCACGTCCCGGAGCGAGCAGGAGGACGTTCGGACCTACAACCTCGTCCAGGACCTGCTGCACGACATGGTGTGGAGGCGGGCCAGCGAGGCGACCGTCACGCCCGCGGGGCAGGTCGCCCGGCGGCTGTACGTGATCGACGGCGTGCCGACCGAGCGACCCGCCATGCCCCTGGACGCCAGCGAGCGGATCGCACAGTACCTCAAGGAAGTCGCCGGGATGGAAGTGGCCGATCATCGCCGCCCGCAAGACGGCACACTCTCCGTGGACCTCCACGGCGGTCGGGCGGACATGGAGTTGACCACGGCGGGCACGACTAACGGACAGCGGATGATGTTCCGCCTGATCCAGGAGGCCGTTCGCACGGAGTTGGACTCGCTGGGCATGCCGGAGGACATCCTGGAGGAGATGCAGAAGGTCAGCCGGACGGAGAACGGGCTGTTCATCGTCAGCGGGCGGCGCGGCGTGGGCGTGACCAGCACGCTGTACTCCCTGCTCCGCCAGCGGGACGCCTTCATCCAGAACATCATGACCATCGAGCACGAGCCGGCCGTCGAGTTGGAGAACATCACGCAGTTCACCTACGAGGACTCGCCGAACGTCGCCAAGGCGGTCCGCGGCGCCCTCAGCGAGGACTACGCCGACGTGCTCATGGTCGACCAGTGCCCCGACAGCGAGACGGCGAAGATGCTCGCCGAGGCCGCAGCGAAGAAGCCGGTCTTGGTCGGCATGCGGGCCGGGGACTCCTTCACCGCCCTGGCGCGATGGGTGCAGCTCTGCGGGGACCCCGCCCTGGCCGTGCGGATCCTCCGCGGGATCAGTTGCCAGATGCTCGTCCGCAAGCTCTGCGCGGACTGCCGCGAGTCCTACCACCCGGACCCCCAACGCCTTGCCAAGCTCAACCTCAGCGGGGAGAACATCGACGTGTTCTACCGCCCGGGCAAGCCCGCGGCGGCCAAGGGAAAGGGCCCGGTTGAGCCCTGCGGCACCTGCCAGGGCAGCGGCTATCGGGGGCGGACGGCCGTCTTCGAGCTGCTGCGGATGAACAAGGAGATCCGGCAGCTCATCATCGAGGGGGGAACGGTTGCGCAGATCCGCGCCGCCTGCCGGAAGAACAAGATGCTCTACCTTCAGGAGCAGACGCTCCGGAAGGTCATCGACGGCACGACGAGTATCCAGGAAGTCGTCCGGGTCACGCAGCAGATGAAGAAGAAGTAGCCCCCAACGCCAAACCGGCATCCGAGGAAACGCGACATGGTGGTCATTGTCCTCGCAACGCTCCTGATCGTGGCGGTTACCTACTACCAGGTGATCCAGGGCCTGTTCAGCGCGCTGATCATGGCGCTGCTGACGGTGGTCTGCGCGGTCTTCGCCCTCAACACGTACGACGCCCTGGCAACGGCGTTCCTCCACGCCCGCCAGGGGCCCTACGCCGAGGCCGTGGCCCTCGCGGCCCTGTTCGTCCTGCCCCTGCTGACCGTGCGCATCGCGATGGACCTGATCGTCGCGCACAACATCGCCTTCTCGCCCTGGATCGACCGTGTTGTCGGCGGCGTGCTCGGGCTGATCACCGGAATGGTCATGGCCGGCATGCTGCTGATCGTCATGCAGTTGCTGCCCTTCGGCGAGTCGATCCTCGGCTTCCAGCCGTTCGACGACGGGCTGCAGCGCAATCAGCGCGTCGTGCCCTTCTACCCCGACGAGTTCACCGTCGGCCTCGGGCGGTTCTTCTCCCGCGGCGCGTTCAGCACCGACGCCAGCTTCGACGAGGTCCATACGGACCTGCTGTTGGAGTCCCACTGCGTCCGCAACACCGCGGGGCGAAACGGGGGGATCTGGGCCCTGCCGGACACGGCCTCCGTTACCATGGCGTGCGAACCGAACGAGGCCGAACTCCAGAGACTGGGCACCGTGCCGGACTACGTCGATCGCCCCGAAGGCCCCCCGCCGGTCCAAACCAAGGTCGTCGTGCTCCGCGTCTCGATCAACCGCGACGCCTGCGACCGGGACGAATGGATGCGGCTGGCGGGAACGCAGTTCCGGCTGGTCACGCGTCCCAAACAGAGCAAAGGCGAGGACGAGTACTACGAGGGGCCCGTCGATCCGGCATCGTATTACCCCGTCGGATACCTCTTCACGGACCGGGCAGGCAAGGAATGGCGGCTGGCGACTGCCGAGGAGAAGGACAACACGCTCCAGGTCGGCAAGCTCTGCATCGAGCGGAAGCTCGCGGGCAAATCGCCGTCCACCTCGCTGTACTGGGTCTACCGCCTGACCGTCCGGGAAGAGCCCGACTACCTGGTCTTCCGCCGCGTCTGCCGAACCCCCGCGCCGAAGACGGTAGAGGGCCTGCCACCGCTCCAATAGCCTGCCGGCCAAGCGGCGGGGCCCGGGGCTTCGCCCTGCTATCGGCGGTACTCGGCGGGCAGGCGCTTGGCCCACATGGCGAACGCGACGTCGGGCCGGCGGATGTGACCGCCGGGAATCAGCTTCCGCTCCGTCTGGAAGCAGCGGTTCTCCCGCAGGAAGCGGAAGGCCGCCCACGACTGGTCGCGAATGGCCACGTCATCCTTGCCCCAGTAGATGGCCATCGGCAGGGCCCGCGCGGCGTCGGTGATCTCGATCTTCTCCAGCATCTCCCTGGTGATGTTGCAGTCCCGCGCGATGAGCATGTCGAACTGGTCGGGGTTGCGCAGGCCGGTGTAATACAGCGGGAAGCCCCCCGAGCTGAAGCCCGTCAGCAGGACCAGCTCCTTCTCGGACGGCGGAGGCGGGGCGTTGGCATCGGCGGCCGGCCCGCGGACCACGCGCGTGGCGATGCGGTGGGTCCGCCGAACGTGGTCGATCACCGCGAGGACCGCCCGCTCGTCACGGCGGAGCTTGTCCTCGTCGGCGTACCAGACACTGGGCACGACCGGCACGTAGCCCTGCGTACTGCGGAGTTGGGGGGCGACGACGATCAGTCCGTGCCGCTCGGCCGTGTCCCGCCATTCGAGAATCTGCCGCGTTCGCCCGTCCCACGGGTTCGTGCCGTGCAGCGTCACGACCAGCGGACAGGCGTCGAGGTCGTCGTAGTAGCTGGGCTTGTAGAGCCAGTAGTCCGTGCCCGTCACCGGCTCCGAGAGGCCGACGTGGGGATTCCGCGTCTCGACCGGCGCGACGGGGCAGCCGGACACCGCCCCCGCCAGCAGGGCCAGCAAGGCCAGGCGGCGGAAGCTCTCGGCCGGCGAGAATCGGTTCGCTCGTGTCTGAATCGTGCTTTGCATATCGCCAATACGCTACTGTATTCTACCTTCGGCTTCTCCGGGTGTCTGACTTCGTAGACACTACCGGCCGGATCGGCGGAACGACAATGACAAACTCCATGAGAACAGGCCTGCTGGCCGCCGCAGTGGTTTCATTGACGGCCGGCCCCGCGGCGGCGCTGTCGCCCAACGAGGTCCTGGTCGTCGGGAATGCAGCCGATCCCGATTCCGTCGCCCTCGCCCGGTATTACGCCGCCAAGCGCGGCATTCCCGCAACCAACGTGGTGCTGATCGAGACGACCGGCCCGGGGCAAACCCTCGTCACCCGCGCGCACTTCGACGGCGTCCTTCGCGAGGCCGTCCGCAAGGCCCTCGCCACCCCGGCCGGCCGACAGGTCCGTTGCCTCAGTCTGATGTACGGCGTGCCCTACCGCGTTCAGGCCCCCGCGGACGGCCCTCCCGCCGGCGCCCGCGGGCGCAGTGCCAGCCCCTTGCGGCGGGCCGACGCCTCCGTCGACAGCGAACTGGCCCTCGCGCTGCGGGGCGACTACCCGCTGGCCGGGCCGGCGGCCAACCCGCTGTACTGGCGCGCCCGCGCCGACGCAGGCCGGGGCAGACCGTTGATGGTCGCTCGAATCGACGGACCCAGCAAGGCCGATGCCCTGCGGATCATCAAGGCCTCGCTCGATGCCGAGGCCCAAGGGCTCGAGGGCGTGTTCTACGTGGACGCCGGCGGACCCGCGCGGATTTCCGCGCCGGGGCGCGAACACCTCGACGGGCGCCTCAAGGCCCTCCACCGCCTCGTCTCGGCGAACACCTCGCTGAAGGTCGTCCTCGACACCAAGCCCGTGGTCTTCCCGGCCGACTCCTGCCCCAGGACGGCGCTCTACGTCGGCTGGTACAGCCCGCAAAAGTACGTCCCCGCCTTCATGTGGACGCCCGGGGCCGTGGGCTATCACGTCGCCAGCGCCGAGGCCGCCGAACTCCGCCAACCCGCCAGCCGAGAGTGGTGCCCGCAGATGATCCAGAACGGCGTCGCGGCGACAATCGGCGCGGTCCAGGAACCTCTGCTGAGCCATTTTCCCGACCCGGAGCATTTCTACGCCCTGCTGCTGACCGGCAAGTACACCGTCGCCGAGTGCTACTGGCGGACCATCCCGTCGGCAAGCTGGCAGATGCTGCTGCTCGCCGACCCGCTGTACAACCCCTTCAAGGCCCGGCCTGCCCTGAAGGCCTCCGCCCTGCCGGCCGGCCTCGCGCCACAAAAGGACTGATCCGAACCCAGGCATCCCGCTGCCCGGGTCCCGCGCAGTCGCTTATTCCTGACCTTCCTTCGTGCCGACTACGTCCGGACGCGGCGTCGGCGACGGGGGCAGGTCCGCCGGCAGGCGGCTGAGCCGCCGGACCGCCAGCCGCGCCGCGGCCGTGCTGGGATACCGCGCCAGCAGGAAACGGTACATCCGTCGCGCCGCGCCGGCCTGGGCGGTCTTCTCGTAGCAGAACCCCTGCCAGAACAGCGTCTCGGAGGCCCGTACATCGTCGCCGGTCGCCTGGTACCACTCCGCAACGCGGGCGAACCGCTCCTGGGCCTCGGCGTACTTCAGTTCGGCCACGAGGGCTACGCCCTCCTCGAAGGCCTTCCGGTCGTCCTCGGCCATCTCGACCAGGACGGCCGGCCGGCCCGACAGGGAGGGCATCGACTTGGCGGGCCCCCACTCCGCGGGCATGGTCACCGCGCAGCCCCCGAGCGCCGCGACACCCAGCGCCGCAAGGCCGCCCGCCAGGAGGACCCGGTCAGCCCGCATCGCCCGCTCCCATCAGGATGAGCTTCGCCTCCAGCAGCAAGGCCCGCACCGGGCCCGAGCCCGCCCCCGCGGCCAGGGCCTCGTCGATCTGCGCCTCCACGCCGCCGCGCCGGAGGAGCCGGCCGAACGCCGCCCCCGAGCCGGCCCGCTCGGCGCTCAGCAGGTCCAGGTGCGTCAAGACCACCTCCAACCGGGCCAGCAACTGCCGTATCGACTCGTTTTCCGCCTGCTCGGGCAACTCGCCCAGCCGCTCCAGCATTCGCCGGGCCTTCGCGGCCTCCTGACGGGCGGCCAGGCCGGACGCCGCCGGCGCGACCGACGCCAGGAACGTCCGCTGAAACGTCGCGACCACCGCCGAGTGCTTGTCGCGCAGCCGCTCCATCTCGCTCCGCGCAGCGGCCAGCGCCGCCTCGGCCTGCTCGGATCGCCTGCGGTTCGCGGCGATCTTATCCGTGGCGCCCGCGAGGCGCTGCTCGACAGCCGCAAGCTCCGCGCGGACCTTCGGAAGCTCCGCCGCCGCGACGGCCAACGCCTGTTTGTCCTTCTCCAGCGCCTCGACCCGCTTTTCCGCGGCCGTCAGCTTGACCGCCAGCGCCGCCCCGGCCTGCCGCACCGAGTTGGCGTCGGCCAGGAGATTCGCCAACTCCGCCTTGTGGCGTTCCTTCTGCTGCTCGATCTGCTGCTGGAGCGACCGGACTTGGTCGGCCAGCCCTGCCAGGGCCGTCACCTTCGCCTCGCGCTGCGACAGCGTGCCCTGGACCGCGGCCAGCTCGTCTCGCAACCGCCGCAGCTCGCCGGTGGCGTGCGGCTTCGGCGGGGGGGTCGCCGCAACGCCCCGATTCTCACCGCGCCCCGCGACGTAGACCCCAACCGACGCCATCAGCAGCATAGCCGCGGCGGCGACGGGGCCCCAGCGAAGCAGCACGATCCGCAGCGTTCCTCGCCCGGCGGTCCGCGCCTCGGGCCCCGCCGCCGGGGGCTCGGCCCGGCGCAGGGCCTCCTCGGCCCCCCACCGCCGCAGGAGGGCTTCGAGTCGCTCCTTCGTGTTGTTCGCCTCGTCCGTCATGTGCTGGCTTCCACCTGGGTATATCCTCGGCCGGCCGCCGCCGCGCAGAGAAGCTCAATCACTCCAACACCCCCTTGGCCCGAAGGCACTGCTCCAGGCGCTGGTAGGCCTCGGCCAGGCGAAGGCGAACCGTCGACTCGGGAATGCCCGCGCCCGCTGCAACGCCGCGCGTCGTTCGTCCCTCGACGTACCGCAGGGAAACGAGGGCGCGCAGCTCCGGGGGCAACTGCTCGATGCAGCCGCGAAGCGCATCGAGCTCCTCCCGCTCGGCGGCGGTCCGTCCGGGATTGTCCGGGGCCACCAGAATGTCCTCCGCCAACTCGGGGTCGAAGTGGTCCGGCTGGGGGCGCCGCCCCCACCGCCGGCGGGCGACGTTCCGCGCGATCGTCGACAGCCACGCCCCGAACGCCCCCTTCCCCGCGTCGAACGTCCCCAGCGAGCGGAACGCCCGCGCGAACGTGTCTTGAACCAGGTCGTCGGCGTCCGCCCGCGTAAAGCCGCTGCGAAAGAAGTACGCCGCCACCCGCCGCACGTGCGCGTCGTACAGCGCCCGCTGGGCCCCAGCGTCCCCGGACAGGCAGCGAGAAATCAGTTCCACGTCGCGTTCGTTCACGATGGTCCCGTTGACGGTGTGTCTCGATTCTCGCGTTCGGCGAGGCCGCGCGTCAACTCGGCGTTTTTCTGCGCAGCCGACGACGACGGCGAATACCTGCCATTGATCCGCACGGAACCTCGAAGGGAGACATCCATGAGAACGATTGCACTGGCGGTATTGCTCCTGGCGGCCGGGCTGTTCCTGGCCGCCGGCTCGATTGCCTTCACGGGCTGCGCGTGCGAAGCGCCGCCCGCGGGACACTGGCTCGCCATGAGAATGGGACCGGCAGCGGCGGCACCGGTCGACACGGCCGCCGGCGCAGACATCCCCCGGATGCACCGGCCCGGGGAGTTCAACACGGAGGACTACGACCACATCGTGGAGAACGCCTTTGTCCGCGTGGCAGACCACCCGCTGTCGACGTTCGCCGTCGACGTGGACACGGCCTCGTACTCGAACGTCCGGCGGTTCCTCAACCAGGGCCAGCTCCCGCCCAAGGGGGCCGTGCGGATCGAGGAGCTGGTCAACTACTTCCGCTACGACTACGCCCCGCCGACGGACGGGAAGCCCTTCGCCACACACGTGGAAATCGCCGCCTGCCCGTGGGCCACGGATCATCGCCTCGTGCGAATCGGCCTCAAGGGCCGGGAGGTCCGCAACGAGAGCCGCCCCGCGAGCAACCTGGTCTTCCTGCTGGACGTCTCCGGCTCGATGGGCTCGCCCAACAAGCTGCCGCTGGTCCGCAAGGCCATGAAGATGCTCGTCGAGTGCCTCAACGAGAACGACCGCGTCGCGATCGCCGTGTACGCCGGCGCGTCGGGCCTGGTCCTGCCCTCGACGTCCTGCGACCGGAAGGAGGAGATCGTCGCCGCCCTGGACCGCCTCGAGGCCGGCGGGACCACCAACGGCGGGGAGGGCATCGAGCTGGCGTACCGCACGGCCGCCGAGGGCTTCAAACCCGGCGGGACCAACCGCGTGATCCTCTGCACGGACGGCGACTTCAACGTGGGCACGACGGACCGCAGCGCCCTGATCCGCCTGATTCAGGACAAGGCCCGCGGCGGGGTGTTTCTCAACGTGCTCGGCTTCGGCATGGGCAATCTGAAGGACGGCACGCTGGAGCAGTTGGCGGACAAGGGCAACGGCAGCTACGCCTACGTGGACGGCGAGGCCGAGGCCCGCAAGGTCCTCGTCGAGGAGCTGACCGGCACGCTCGTCACGATCGCCAAGGACGTCAAGATCCAGGTGGAGTTCAACCCGACGAAGGTCGCGGCCTACCGGCTGATCGGCTACGAGAACCGCCTGCTCCGCAAGGAGGACTTCAACGACGACACCAAGGACGCCGGCGAGATCGGCGCGGGGCACACCGTCACCGCGCTGTACGAGATTGTCCCCGCCGGCGGGCCGATCGACGCGCCGGCCGTCGATCCGCTGAAGTACCAGAAGGCACCGGTCCTGTCCGTCGCCGCCGGCAGCGACGAGACCCTCACGCTCAAGCTCCGCTACAAGCCCCCCGACGGCGAGACCAGCGCCCTGCTGACGTTCCCGGTGACCGACGCGGGGCGAAGGGCCTCGCAGGCCTCCGCCGACTTCCGTTTCGCCGCCGCGGTCGCCTCCTTCGGCATGCTGCTTCGCGAGTCGAAGTACGCCGGCAACTACACGTTCGACGCCGTCGTCGAACTCGCCGCCAGCAGCCTCGGCCCCGACCCCAGCCCCTACCGGCAGGAATTCGTCGACCTGGCCCGCACGGCCGGGCGGCTCCAGGCCAGGTGAAGAAAGGGCCCGTCATGAAAAACGCGATCCCCCCCCTCCTGCTGCTCGCCGCCGCGACCGGCGGCTGCGCAAGCCACCACGCATTCGTCGAGCCCGTCGCCGATATGCTCCGTGCCGGCGTCGTCGAAGACCCCCAGCAGATCAGCCGGCTCGAGAAGGCCATGACCGACCGGGACATCGCCAACCTGCTCGATGCCGGCGTGCGGGCCAAGCTGCCCTCCGCCGTCGCGCTCGCCAAGCTCACCAGCGAGTGCTCGGGATTCCAGCCCCGGCTGGAGCCGCTCGACGCCAATGAGCTAGCCGCCTGGGAAACGTGCGTCGAGGGCCAGCCGATGATCCGCGGCGTGCGTCCTGTCTCCGTCCTGAGCCACTCGTCCGGCAAGCCCACGCTACACTCGCTCCGCGTTGCCGGCGCGCGCATGGGCTGTGAGCTCGTGCTGGTGTACCTCCAGTCCGACAGCACGGTGGATAACCCCAACGACGCGGCCGTGCTGTACTGGACCCTCCTCGGCCTGTGGACCGCGCCGGGCAACACGCTGGAGCACAAGACCGTCATGCAGGCCGTGCTCCTCGACAGCCGCACGGGCATGATCCTCGGCACGTCCACGGGCGACGCCTACGCGAAACGCGACTACCCCGCAGCCTTCGCCGAGCAGCGTCGGGCCGAACTGGCCCGGGACGTGCCCGCCGCTGCCCTCGCCGACCTCCAGACCGGCACGCAGCGCCTGCTAAAGCAGGTCGTGGAGGTCGCAGTGGCAGATCGCCAGCCTTGAGTATTGAGTATTCCCCTTGGATTGACTTCCGGCAACCGCCGTGGTAAGATTCTTACTGGTTGGAGTATTACCAGGAGACCGGCATGAAGATCACGGCAAAAGGACAAGTCACCATCCCACAGGGAATCCGAGAGAAGACGGGAATGCTCCCCGGATGCGAGGTCGAATTCGTCGAAGAAGAAGGGCAGTTGATTCTGCGGAAGCTCGACGGCCCCAGCCGCGGCGAGGCGCTCATCGAGCTGATGCGAGGAAAGGCGACCGTGCGAATGAGTACGGACGAAATCCTCGCACTGACCCGGGGCGACCGGTGATGGCTGCCCTGGTCGACTCCTGCGTGCTGCTTGATGTTCTCGAAGACGATCCGAAGTGGTTCCGTTGGTCCTGCCGGGCTCTCGCCTCGCAGGCCAACACCAGCAAGCTGATCCTCAACGCGGTTGTCTACGCAGAGGTCTCCATCGGCTTCCAACAGGTCGAAGAGTTGGAGGCCGTATTGCCCAGCACGGTATTCGAGGTACGCGCCATTCCCCGCGAGGCGGCCTTCCTGGCGGGCAAGTGCTTCCTGAAATACCGGCGCCGAGGAGGACCCAGAACGCGGCCGCTTCCCGACTTCCTCATCGGAGCCCACGCCGCCGTGGAAGGCCTCTCATTGATCACACGAGACCCTCGACACTTTCGCAGCTATTTCCCCACCGTGCATCTGATCTGTCCGTGATCCGTGATCTTGTCGGCGGCCGGGGATTTTGCGACACGCCCCCTACGCGCCATGCGTTTCATGCAACGGAACCAAGCTCATTCTCGAGGAGAACCGACATGAAACGCATCGCGTTGCCCGTTTTCGCATTGCTGGCCGTGGGGATCTGCACGACCTTCGCGTCGGCGCAGGCGAAGAAACCCCGTGTGCCGGCCGACCGTCTCGCCAAAATCAAGGCGGCCGTGCCGACAAAGGCGACGGCCAAGCCCGCCAAGCCGCGGAAGATGCTCGTGCTGTCCTACCGCAGCCACAACGCCGGGCGGTTCGCGGGCGAGGCAGCGCTGGAGCTGATGGCCAAGACCGGGGCGTTCGAGCTGACGTTCGTCCGCGAGGAGAGCAAACTCCCCGAGGCGGTGATGCCCGAATACCTCAAGCAGTTCGACGCCGTCTGCGTCAACAACTCCACGGGCGGCGGGGGCAAGGCGAACAACGGCAAGACGCTGGTGGAGAACCTCGACGCGTACGTCCAGGCCGGCGGCGGGCTGGTGGGCATCCACTCCGCCACGGACAACAAGTTCGGCGCGATCTTCGGGGGGTTCTTCTGCGGGCACCCGTGGCACGAGTTGGTTGGCGTGAAGGTCGACGACCCCGGTCACACGTTGTGCAAAGCGTTCGGCAACAAGGGCTTCATGGTCACCGATGAGATCTACCAGTTCGCCAAGATCTACACGCGCGACAAGCTCCATATCCTGCTGAGCCTGGACATGGCCAAGACCAAGGACAAGGGCAAGCGGCAGGATAAGGACAACGCCGTCGCATGGGTCAAGAGCCACGGCAAGGGGCGGATATTCTACTGCTCCCTCGGCCACAGGCCCGACATCTTCGAGATCCCCATGTTGATGCAGTTCTACCTCGACGGCATCCAGTACGCGCTCGGCGACATCCAGGGCGCCGACACCACGCCCAGCGCCAAGCTGGCCCAGCAGCCGAAGCCGGCGCTCGCGCCGTAGCGGCCGCCGCGGGCCCTCAGTGCCGCAGGAGCAGATCCAGCAGCCTGCGGTCGAGTTGGTGGCCGTGGAAGCCCTCGTATTTCACGTCGGCCCGGCCGGAATCGACCACGCCGAACGGGCCGCGGAGGTTCCACATCGCCCACCCGATGCCGTGCCCCTTGAGAATCCGCAGCACGTCGCCGAACCACGCGAGGAACACGTCGTGGGGTGTCTTGTTGTAGCACCCGGCCTCGCCGCAATGCACGCCGACGCCCCGCCGCACGAGCCGGCCCCACGGCTCGTAGTGTTTCTCCAGTTCGGCCGGGCCCATCTTGTGGCTGCCGTCCTTGTTGCGCAGGGGCCAGGTCGGCTTGGGGAAGCTCAGGTTGCGGTCGACCCACTGCGCGTGGTAGTGGCTGATCTGCCCCGGCCGGTAGGCGTGAACGCTCTGGGCGACGCCCGCGTCCGCCATGCCGTCGACGACCATCGAGCCCGCCCCGTAGCCGTCGACGACAATCAGCCGATCCGGGCTGGTCTGGCGGATCTTCGCCGCGGCCCGCTTCATCACGCGGCAATAGTCTTCACGCGTCATCCGCCCGGGCTTGGGGCGCGGGGCCTCGTTGACCAGGTTGAAGCTCAGCCGCTTCGAGCCGATCCCCTTGTACCGACGGGCGAAGACGTCCCAATGGTGCACAAAGGCGTCCTCGGCCTCGCGATCCTCCCACAGGTCGAACGGCTCGCGCTTGCTGTCTCGCTCGTTGACGCAGTAGCCCGGCGCGCGGTGGAAGTTCAGGCTCACGTGCAGGCCGTACTTCTCGCCCAGCCGAACCGTCCGGTCCACCTTCTCCAGGAACCGCTCGTTGATCTTGCAGGCGTCTTCCGAGCGGAGCTTGAACGTCTTGCGCCACTCCGTGTCCACCCACAGCCAGTAGTCCATCGGGATGCGGATGAAGTCCAGCCCCCAGTCGCGGATCCAGCGGAGGTCGTCCTCCGAGACCATGCCGTTCCGCCGCTTGGGGTCCCGGTGGAAGGCCTGGAAGAACTCCAGCAGGTTGAACCCGCGCCATCGCGGCAAGGGATTGCCCGCCGGCGCGCTCGTCGGGCCGCCTTGGGCCGCCGGACTCTCCCGCCCCGCGAGGGCCGCCGCCCCGCACGCCGCCGTCGCGATCATCTCCCGCCGCGTGAACCGTCCGGCCATGTCGTAACTCCTTCCGGCGGAGGTCGGCCGCCGGGCTTCCCGAGTGAAACCCCCAACGCGCCGCCAGGATTCGGCCCGGCCTGCGGGCGGGAAGGCCGGAGCGGGCACGGAACGCAGACTTGACGGCGCGGCGGCAATCGGCAAGGATCGTCGCGGCCCGGAGGCGAGTGTGCGCCGGGCGACGGCCCGTATGGGAGCCCATCATGAAGGAACTGGCCGACGTTGCCCTGAACGCCGCGCAGTCCGCCGGGGCGGAATACGCCGACATCCGCATCTCCCGGCACCGCCAGCAGAGCCTCTCCGCCCGCGAGGACCACGTGGAAAGCGTCCGCGACACGGAGAGCTTCGGCTTCGGCGTGCGCGTGCTCGTGGACGGGACGTGGGGATTCGCCGCCAGCAGCCGCGTGGAACGCGAGACCATCGCCCAGGTCGCCCGCAGGGCCGTGGCGACCGCCCAGGCCAACCGCCCCGCGCGCCGCCGGCCGGTCGAGCTCGTGGACGCCCCGGCCCACGTCGGCGCGTGGCGAACGCCGATCGAGACCGACCCCTTCGAGGTCCCCCTGGCCGAGAAGACCGACGTGCTGCTGGCCGCCAACGCCGCGGCGATGACCGTCGCCGGCGCGAAGTACTGCATGTCCTGGATGACGTTCCAGAACGAGCGGAAGTTCTTCGCCAACACCGACGGCAGTGCGATCGACCAGGACATCTACCGCACCTACCCCTGCCTGTCGGTTACCGCGACCGACCCGGCCACGGGCAAGTTCGAGACCCGCCGCGCCGACGTCGCGCCCCGCGGCATGGGCTACGAGCACGTCCGCCAGGCGGACCTCGTCGGCCTCGCGCCCCGGATGGCCGACCAGGCCGTCGAGAAGCTCCACGCCCCGAGCGTTGAGCCCGGCCGCTACGACCTGATCCTACACCCCAGCAACCTGTGGCTGACCATGCACGAGTCGCTGGGTCATCCCACGGAACTGGACCGCGTCGTCGGGCTCGAGGCGAACTTCGCCGGCACGAGCTTCCTGACGCTCGACAAGCTCGGGGCCTTCCGCTACGGCTCGCCGGTGGTCAACTTCAAGGCCGACCGGACCCTCCCCACCGGCCTGGCCACGTGTGCGTACGACGACGACGGCGTGGAGACCACCGAGTGGCCGCTCGTCCGCGACGGCATCCTCGTGGACTACCAGACGATCCGCGAGCAGGTCCTCTGGCCCGAGTACCGCCGGGCCCGGGCGGCCGCGGGGCTGCCGGAGGTCCGCCATTCCTACGGGGCGTGCTACGCGGACAGTTGGTCGTCGTTCCCCTTCCAGCGGCAGGCGAACATCCACCTGGAGGCGGGCCGGGACCCGCTGACCCCCGAGGAGTTGATCGCCGACACGGAGCGGGGGATCTACATCGTCGGAGACGGCAGCTTCTCGATCGACCAGCAGCGGCGGAACTTCCAGTTCAGCGGGCAGGTCTTCTACGAGGTGCGGGACGGGAAGATCGCGGGCATGCTGAACGACGTGGCCTACCAGGCCCAGACGCCGGAGTTCTGGAACGCCTGCGATGCGATCTGCGACGAGCGGTACTGGAAGATGGGCGGCACGTTGAACTGCGGCAAGGGCCAGCCCCCCCAGGCCGCCAAGATGAGCCACGGCGCCGCCCCCGCGCGGTTCCGGCAGATCAACGTCCTCAACACGCGGAGGAAGGTATGATCCTCGACGAGACCCAGGTGCGAGCGATCCTGGACAAGGCCCTGTCATACGCCACGGCCGACGAGGTCCGGGTGAATCTCCAGGGCGGTCGTCGCGCGAACACGCGGTTCGCGCTGAACGGCGTGACGACCTGCGGCGACGCCGACTCGCTGACGGTAACGGTGACGGCGGGCTTCGGCCGGCGTCACGCGGCGGCCAGCACCACGGAGGTCGACGACGGCGCCCTGCGGCGCGTGGTCGCCGCGGCGGAGCAGCTCGCGCGGATCGCCCCCGAGGACCCCGAGCACGTTCCGGAGCTGGGCCCGCAGCAGTACCTGCCGGTCGACCCGTGGGCCGACCGCACAGCAGGCGCCGTGCCGGCTGTTCGCGCCGAGGGGGTCGCCACGGCGATCGGCCGCGCCGAGGCCGACGGGCTCGAATCGTCGGGCTACTTCGAGCACGGCAGCGAGTTCTCCGCCGTGGGCAACAGCCGCGGCCTGTTCGGCTGGTCGCGCCGGACCGACGCGTCCTTCACCGTCACGATGCGGGCCGACGGCGGGTCCTCCAGCGGGTGGGCCGGGGCGACCTCCCGCGACATCGGCGAGGTCGACTGCGAGGCCGCCTCGCGCCGCGCCGCCGAAAAGGCCCTCGCCGCCCGCGACCCCAGACCGCTCGAGCCCGGCGTCTATCCCGTCATCCTCGAGCCCCAGGCCGTGCGGGACTTCCTCACCTTCGCGCTCTGGTGCTTCGACGCCCGACGCGCCGACGAGGGCCGCAGCTTCTTCACCCGGCCCGGCGGGGGCAACAAGATCGGCCAGCGCGTCGCCGGGGAGAACATCACCATCCGCTCGGACCCGACGCACCCGGACGTTCTCGGCACGCGGTTCGGCGCCGACGGGCTGCCCGCCCGGCCCCAGACATGGATCGAGAACGGCGTCCTGCGGCAGCTCGTCTACAGCCGCTACTGGGCCGGCAAGCAGGGGGTCGAGCCGACCGGCCTGCCCACCGGGCTGATCGTCGAGGGCGGCGAGGGCACGGTGGACGACCTCATCGCCGCGGCCGACCGCGCCGTCCTGATCACCCGCTTCTGGTACATCCGCTTCGTTGACCCGCAGACGATCCTGCTGACCGGCCTGACGCGCGACGGCCTGTTCTGGGTGGAGGACGGCCGAATCCGCCACGGCCTGCGGAACTTCCGCTTCAACGAGTCCCCGATCGCCGTCCTGAACCGAGTTACGGGCCTGTCGGCGCCCGTTCGCGTCTCCGGCGCGCTGATCCCCGCCCTCGCCGCCGGCGGTTTCACTTTCGCCAGCGCATCGGACTCCGTGTGAGGTCCACGGGGTGGATTGACCGGCGGTCGGGTGCTATCCTGTTGGCATCACGTCACAAACGGCGCGATCCGTCGTGTTTAGGCGCCGGGAAGGAGGCACGGACAATGCTTGCTTCGCACCGCCACCCGTTCCCGCCGGCCTATGCGGCAGGGGTGCTCGTGCTGCTGTCGCTCTCGCCCCACGCCCGGGCCGAGGAGGCCTGCACGCTGCTCGCGGACCGGCGCCTGGCCGCGCCCGTGAAGGCGATCGCCGCCGAGTACCGCCATCGGGCCGGCGCGGAGGTCCGGGTGCGGCTTCAGTCCCCCGCCGACGTCCGGTCCGCCGTGCGGGACCGGAAGGCGGCCTGCGACGTGGTCGTCTGCATGGCGGCGGGCAAGGACGGCAAGGACCCCCTGGCCGCGGTGACCGGGGCGAGGAAGGTCGCCTGGAAACACCCGACCGGCGAGCCGGTCTGGGCAGCCGCGCTGAGCCAACACGCGCACGCCGCCGCACTGGTTCGCTTCCTCGGCGGGCCGACGGGCCATCGCCTCTGGGCCGAGAGCCCCCCGGGGTTCCGAATCGCGTCCGGCAAAACCCCGGCCGAGGCCTACGAGTGGGTCGTCGAGCACCGTACGAAGCAAACCTATCCCATGACCGCGCAGCGCATCCTGGCCGAGCTGGGAGGGATTCGCAAGGGCGTCTGCATCGACATCGGGTGCGGCTCGGGCCTGCTGGACGTGGAGATCGCCAAGCGGTCCGGCTTCCGGATCATCGGGCTGGACATTGACCCGAACGTGCGGCCGGCCTTCGAGCGAAACGTCCGCCAGGCGGGGCTGTCGGAGCGAATCTCGTTCGTTCGGGGCGACGCCCAGAAGCTGCCCTTCGCCGACAACTCCGCCGACGCCGTAATCAGCCGGGGCACGCTGACGTTCATCCCCGACAAGGCCCGGTGCCTCCGCGAGGTCCGCCGCGTGCTGAAGCCCACGGGCGTCGCCTTCCTCGGCGGGCGGTACGTCTTCACGCCCCAGCCGTACAGGACCTCGGCCGACCAACTCCGCGAGGTCGTCCGCCAGGCCGGCATTGAGGGGGCGAGGGTCATCGACGCCCGCGGGCAGTGGGTCAAGATCGCCGGTCCCCAGGCCCCGCCGGCCGCCGGGCGCTTCCAGGGCGGGCCGCACATGCTCGCTGGGCGCCTCGTGGCGGACTACGGCATTACCGAGGGCCGATGCCTGCTGATCTGCCGCGGAGACGGCGGCCTGGAGCAGACCCTCCAAAACGGCCTGCTGGACATCACCCGCTTGGCGATCACGGCGGTGTACCCCCAGGAGAAGCTGGCCGCCGGGGCGCGGGAGCGGATCGCGAAGGCCGGGCACGGGGCGCGGATCACGGTGAAGGTGGGCACGATCGACGTCCTGCCGGCCAAGGCGGGGACGATCGACCTCGTCGCGGGCGTCGGCCCGGTGCTGGTCTTTCACAAGGACAAGGTCCGGGCGATGCGCGAGGTGCACCGCGTGCTGGCCGACGGGGGGGCGGCTCTGATCGGCGGGCGGTTTCTGCACATGCCGGCCCAGCGCAAAGTGCCCAGCGAGGCGTTGCGCAAGATCGCAGCCGGAACGCACCTGCCGGGCATCCGCGTGATCGACGACATGGGCCAGTGGGTCGAGTTCCGCAAAGGGACGCGCGACCGGGGCTTTCGTGACTGAGGAAAGGGCGGGGAGATCAGTCGGGCTTTCCGATGCGCCCGGTGGGCAAGCAACCCGCTGCCGGCTGGGTCACAGACCCACCGCCGACCGTGCCGGCGCCGCGGCAAAGCGGCAATCTCCGCCCGGTCCCGGCGCCGGCAGGCCTTGCCCTACAGCAGCAGGGCGGGCCCGACGACGTCGCGTCGGGCCCGCCCGAATCCACCGGTCAGGTTCTTGCCCCCGCAGACCGCGCGCTCTAGCCGAGCAGCTGAAGCGCCATCTGGGGCATGCTGTTGGCCTGGGCCAACATGGAGATGCCGGCCTGGGCGAGCACCTGGTTCCGCGTCAGGGCCGCCATCTCCGTGGCCACGTCCACGTCGCTGACGCGGCTCTCGGCGGCCATGAGGTTCTCGGTCTGGATGTCGATGACGCTGGCAGCCGCTTCCAGCCGGTTCATCATGTACCCGAGTTTGGCCCGGAACGAGTCCTTGGTGGCGATGGCGCTCTCCACGGCGGTGATCGCCGCCTGCGTGCCCAGCGTGAGGCTGTCGGCGCCGTTGGTGTTCACGAAGCCGGCGGAGCCCACCGCGTCTCCGCCGAGGGCGGTGGCCCACACCGGGCCGCCCGTGTCCGACACCGCGAAGGCCACGTCGCCGGCGGTGTGGTGGGCGAGTTTCAGGACGTACTGTCCCGTGTCGCTGTTGTAGGCGGCGGTGGCGATGTCCCATCCGGCGACCGCGGCGCGGCTGGACTGGTTCAGCGCCGTGACCGTTTCGGCCAGTGTGAGGCTGCCGTTGCCCACGGTCACCGTCGCGGCCTGGTCGCCGTCGAAGGTGAAGGTGATGTCGTCGGCGGCGTCATCTCCGGTGAAGTAGTTGGCCGTCGTGCTGCCCACGCCGCGTCCGGAGGCGATCTCGACGGCCCCGCCGACACCCAGCGTGGTGGCCTGCATGTCCTGCTTGTCCACCTTGATGGTTTGTCCGGCCACCAAGCCGCCGCCAAGGGCGATCTCGAGGGCGTCGGCCGCCGTGGTGTTCAACAGGTTGTTGTCGTTGAACTCCGTGTTCGTCGCGATCCGGGTGATCTCGAGGGCCAGCTCGTCAAACTCGTTCTGCATGATGCTGACCTGGGTGGACGAATACGAGTCCGTGGCCGACTGCTCGGCCAACTCCCGCATGCGAACGAGGATGTCGTCGATCATCGACAGGCCACCCTCTGCCGTCTGGAGCATGGAGATCGCGTCGCGGGCGTTCCGCGATCCCTGCTGGAACGCGGCCACGTCCGCCCGGATCAACTCCCGCACGGCCAGGCCGGCCGCGTCGTCCTTCGCGCTGTTGATCCGCTGGCCGGACGAGAGCCTCTGGACCGATTGGGCCAGCGAATCGTAGCTGATGCCCAGGTACCGGGCGGCACCCTCGGCCATAAGGTTGTTTTTGATCGCTAGCATGTTCTGTTACCTCCAATATGCTTGAATCAGTCCCCGCCTTCTCTGAGGCTTCAGACCGTTAAGGCCCGGAACCGTCCACAGGCTCATCGGGCAGCGGCGCCGGCCGGCTCGACTCAAGGGTCCATGGCTCCTGAGTCGGCCCCGTGGAAAAGCCGTTCCGGGACCGGCCATATCGCCGCGACAAGCGGTTCGCTCCGCTTGCCTGCTGGGAAATCGACCATTCCACGACGGGCATCAATGGCATGTTCTCGTGGTTCTGCCCCCCGCGAGCATGCCAGGACACCCCGAAGCAACCAAGCCGGCACCCGCGGCGGACCCCTGCGCTCGGGACAACGGCGCGTGGGGTTCCCCAGAAAAAGCGGTCGCCCGGAAGTGGGGCATCTTCCGGGCGACAGACAGAGGAAAACGGCATGTTGGCGTCTGCCGGCGGCGTCCGGGGCAGGATCGCGCCGATCGCATGTGCCAACACCTTCTCTATCGAGCAGCGACGGACGCCAGGCCATGGCGTGGATACGCCAATTGCGCCGAGCCAGGGCGCCAGTCCAGACGACCCCCTGCGGGCCCCGCCGCCCGGACCGGGCCACGGCAACGCCGCTGCCCGTCCCTATCCCACCGGCGCGACGCGAACCACGAGGCTGAAGCCCATCGTCCCGCCGGCATTCTCGATCTTGAACAGGACCTGGTTGGGGCCCTTCTTCAGGCGGACCTTGCGGAAGCCGCGGTCCGGGATCCAGTGGTGCGGCTGCTTGCCGCTCGCCCAGACCAGCTTGCCGTTGATCCAGACCTTCCCGTAGTCGTCGCTGCCGAACGCCAGCCAGTAGTCCTTGCCTTCGTCAGAGGAGATTTCCGTCCAGCAGTAGTAGATGGCGTACTTGTCGACGTCGAGCGGGGCGACGCACAGGATGGGCGATTGGAGCAGCCGCCACCGCAACGTGGCGTGCTTGCCCTCGTAGACCGCGTCGAGGTCCACGACGGATTCCGGCGGGAACTTCTCGTCGAGGTTCTCCCGGCCGGGGTTCGGAAACGGGCCGATGCAGTACCACCGGTCGATGAACATCCAGTCCATCGGCTCGCCGCGGTCGGAGACCTTCCGGCCGGGGCGGGGGTGGAAGTTGGCCTGGGTCAGGGAGCTGGCGCGGCTGGCGAAGATCTCGTCGGCCAGCAGGGGCGGGCCGACGGACGCCCCCCACTCGACCTGCCCGTCGCCGCCCTGGTACATCGTGCCGGACATCTCGATGGCGATGGTCTGCCCGCTGCCGAGCTCCGGCGCGTCGATATCCTGCACGAGGTCGAAGATCCGCTTGGCGCCGACCAGGATCGCGTCCACCTCGCTCTTGACGTAGATCACCTCCTTGCGGAACTTCCGGAACGCCGCCAGCGTGCTGACGTCCCCTTCCAGCAGCTCCTTCCTGCCCGCGCGCCGGCTCGGGCGGGATACCCGCGTGACCTCCCTCGCGCGGGCGAGGTCGATCTTCTGCTGCGCGACGAGGGTCACCGCCCGCCAGCCCTCGTAGGCGTCGTAGCAGGCGTTCTCCAGCGTCTGGCCGGCGTCGAGAAGGTCGTAAAGGCCCCGCCCGGTGCGGATCGCCAGATCCAACGCCCGCTTCTCCTCGTCCGTCGCCAGCTTGCCCGCCCCGGCCGGGACTTCCTCCCGGGCCCTGCGGTCCCGGCTGTCCGCGATCTTCGCGAGGATCTTCTGCACCTCGTCCAGCTTCAGCCGCAGGCCCTTCGCCGCCGAGCGGCGGATGTCGTCGGCCGTCTCCCGGATCCGCTCGGCCGAGTACGCCCGCTTGACCCGCTGCTCCGGCGGGAAGACCAGATCGCGCAGCCAGGGGATGCGGTGCACGGCCACCGAGAAGACCGCCAGGATCACCAGCGAGACGACCATCGCCAGGCCGAACGCCACCGCCCACCATCGCCACCCCTGGAGCTGTCCGGCTCGCTTTGCCATGCTTCCGCCCTACCGTCCGCCCCGCTCGTGGTCCTTCGTGCGGACGCCGACGTTGTTGAGGCCCTCGAACTGGCACAGGTCCAGCACGTAGGCAATGTGCTGGAACGCCGCCGCCCGGTCTCCGTCGACACGCACGCGGGCGTTGGGGATCTGGGCATGCCGGCGGAGGCGGGTCAGGAGCGTTCGCGTACTGACGGCCTGCCCGGCCAGGTGAATCGTGCCGTCCTTGGTCACGGAGACGACCAGCGTGTCATCGACGGCCTTGGCCTTGACCGACGCGCCGGCGTCGGGCAGGTCCAACGGCAGCTCGGGGTGGATCTCCCGCAGGGCCTGCGTGACCAGGAAGAAGATCAGCAGCAAGAACACGCAGTCGATCAGCGGCGCCATCTGGACCTCGGCGTCGCCCTCGGTCTCCTCGCCCGTCAGGCGGATGCGCATCAGGCCGCCTCCTTCCGCATCAGCCAGCCGGTGACCATCTCATTGGCCTTGCCCTCCAGCGTGTCGGCCAACACGCCGGTCAGGAACTTGTTGAGGTGGTAGAAAAACAGCGCGGGGATGGCAATCATCAACCCGCCGGCCGTGGTGATCAGGGCCTTGGAGATCGCGCCGGACAGGTACGACGCGTCGCCCATCGACCCGGCCAACTCGACCTTCTCGAACGCCTCGATCATGCCCAAGATCGTGCCCAGCAGCCCCAGCAGCGGTGCGATGGTCGCCACGACCGCCAGCGGGTAGTTCCGCCGCACGTGCCGCTTGATGTACCGACTGGCCAGGTCGCCCACGCCCGCCGAGACGTCCGCCGCGTGAAAGCTGCGGTGCCGGACGATGAAGTCGATCAGCCGCGACGTGATGCCCCCCCGGGCCTCGACCATCCGCTCGATCTCGTCGTACCGCTTCTCGCTCCACAGCGCCCGGGCCTGCTTGACCGGCCCGCGGATGCTCCCGGCTGCGACCAGCAGACTGAACGCCCGCTCCAGGATGCTCGCCAGGCCGATGATCGCCGCGACGGCCAGGAAGACCATCACGCGCCCGCCGAGCTTGTAGAGGCGGTCCCAGAGCGCTTCGAGGTAACCGAAGAAACCCTCCGGCTGCTCCTGCTCGGCAAGGAGGGCCTCCTCGGCGGCCTTGGCAGCCTTCTCGACCTCCTCGGCCCGGCGGGCGACACGGGCGGCGTTGGCATCGTCCTGCTGCGCCCACGCGAGCGTCGCGCCGACAGCCAGCAGGGCCAGGAAAGCTATCCTCATCGTCCTCCGCAACCGGTCGCGATCTGCCATCCGTCCGTTCTCCGTACAGCGGTGGTTGTCTGCTGCTGCCTGCGTCCGCGCCTCCCCGATCGAGCCGTACGCCGCGGGAGACTCACTAGTCAATGACACAACGCCCCCACAGGTTTCATCGCTTCGCCGAGGGTCGGAGCGCCTCGACCGAGCCGGACCCGCACCGGTCTCCCGGCCGGAGGAGCGATGTGAAACGACGTCGATGGCGAAGCAACCGGAAGGGCCATGACGAAACCGGGAGCGCCCGTCGACGGGCACTCCCGATTCCCGGTTCCCGATTCCGCAACGGGCTACCGGCTACGTCTCTCTTGCAGCCCTCTACTCCTCCGTTTGCCATCCGCTGTAGCGGAGGTCGAAGAAGAGCTTGTCGTTGGGCAGCGCGAGGACCTTTTCGAGCTTAAAGAGCGTCCCGTTGATCGGCAGGCGGACGCGGATGGGCGTCGCGCCGGCAACGCGGGCGCGGGCGTCGACCTTCGCGTCGAACGCCTTCTGCATCTCCTGGGCCTGCTTGGCGGCGTTGACGGCGATCACCCGCGTGCCGGCGCCCGTCGACAGCGACGCGAACTCCTTGACCACCTTCAGCGGGCCGCTGAAGCCGCTCTCGCCCCAGCCGACGGTGTAATCTCCCTCGGCCGGGACGTAGTAGCTGTACATCACGTGCATCACCGGCACGGTGCAGACGGGCAGCGTCACGTGCATCGTGCCCTTCTCCGGGACGGCCTTCTGGGGCGCCTCGACAAAGACGATCTCCACCGGGAACGCCGCCAGCTCCTGCCCGCCCCGGGCGCTGCGGACCAGCGGTACGAGCACGCTGCCGGCCGAGTCCTTCGCCGGCGAGACCGTATTGCCCCCCACCGACACCGACCAGATCTCCGAGCCCGCCGGCATGGTCAGCCGCAGGAACTGGTTGCGGTTGTTCCGCACGGAGTACGTCGCCTTCGTGATCCGCCGGCCGTCGGCAAGCTGCATCGCCGTGAAGGCGGCACTGTCCACGATGGTCACCAGCACGCCGACCTCCTCGTGCTTGCGGATCGTCAGCGGGATCGTGAACTGGCTGCCGAGGTGGCGGAAGGCCAGCAGGATCGGCTGGTTGGTCATCGAGACGATGTCACCGGGAAGCTGCCGCACGTCGATGGCCGTCGCGCCCTGCACCTGACCCGCGGCAATTTCCACGTTCGCGACCGCCACCACGCCGACGAAGCCCCGCTCGCGCTCCACGCCCAGCGGGTGGACCACCGGCGCGGCGGCGTCGGCTTGGCTGGGCTGCTCGTAGGCGAGGCTCAGGGCATAGCTGCCGACAACCTCGGCCTTCAGCACGACCTGGAGCTTGCCCGCGTCGTCGACGCGCCAGTCCTGGAGGTTCGCCCCCGAGACCGTCAGCACGCTGGCGTTCTGGGGGACCTGGAGGCTCAGCTCGCGGACGGCGGTGTGAAGGATGTTGTAGTTGACGGTCTCCTGGCAGAGCAGCAGGCCCTCGGCGACGGCAACGAGCGTTCGCGTCTCGGCGTAGAGCTTCGTGGGCGCGGGCGGGACCTTCGGCAGGGCACGTTCCCAAGAGACGGCCACCGCGGCGGCGGACGGCAGGGCCGCGGCAACGTGGGCGGCCTTGTCGGCCACCTTCGTCACCATCGATTGGGCGTTGGCGACCTTGGCGTCGACGTCCTCCCGGTCGAACGCCAACTCCAGCAGACTCGAGCCGGGCAGGACGCGCTGGAAGGTCGTCTGGCGAATCCCGCCGCTGGTCGTGACGGCCACGGAGAACTCGATCGTCACGTCGATCTCCCCAGTCTTGTCCGTCAGCAGGTCGTAGCTCTTGCCACCGGCATGCAAGAACACGCCCTCGGGCAGCGTGACCTTCGTCAGCGCGACGGTCTGCGGCAGGAGGGGGATCGTCTTCCAGCCTTTCTGGCGGAGGATGTTCAGCTTCGCCGTCAGCGTGAAGGCCGCGGCCTTCTCGCCCAGCGCGCCGGCGTACCGGCTGGAGGCCACGATGAAGTCCGTCGGCGGCGGGCTGGCGTCCTTGCCCTCGCGATGGATGGACCACTCCAGCAGGGCCTTGAACTCCGCCCACGGCAGGTCCACCGTCGCGCCCTTGATCTTGCCCTCGACCTTCACGCCGATCAGCTTCTCCACCTCGGCCCACGGGACGGTCAGGACCTGCGCGCCCTTCTTGGCCGGGTCGTAGCCCGTGATCTTCACGAACTCGTTCCACGTCAGCGTGACTTGCCCGCGGCCGTCCTCCAGCTTCGGCGCCTGCGCCCAAGTTGCCGTACACAGGCCCGTCAACGCGACCGCCAGTATCGCCCAATGCTCCCGTCTCATTGCCCATCTCCTTCCCAGGTATACGTTGCTTGGATAGTCAGCTCGTCCGTCGGACGAATGAGGGTCTTCTCGAACTTCTCCAGTCGGCCCACCTGCGGAACGTCGATGTCCTGCGGGACCTCGGCGAACTCGATCGGCCGGACCGGCTGGGTCCAGTGGTGCATTTCCCCCGCCCGCACGGCCGTGAGGTAGCCGTGGTTGTCGATCAGGACGTACTTCTCGTGCGGCAGGTCGATCCGGTTGCCGTACAGTTCGAGGCGGTTGGCTCCGTCCGACGCGAAGATCACGTTGGTCACCTGCCCGCTGGCCAGCAACGCGTCGGTGCCGACGATGGTCTCCTGGAACCGCAGGTTGGGTCTTACGACCTGCTCGCGGGCGTCTCGGCGGGCTTCCACGTCCCGCAGCGTCCGCAACTGGGCCTCGTCCACGACGGCAAAGCTCGTGTCGTTCGCCCCGTCGGTGAACTCCACGCCCAGGGCGGCGGCGTCTCCTGCGCCAACATTGATGTTCAGGCTGTTGACGCCCACCTTCTGCCCGAGGTTGCTCAGCAGCTTCTCGCTGAGCGCCATCTGGTCGCCCAGCACGTCCTGCGTCACCAGAATCCTCCTGCCGTCGGGCAGCGGCGCGGTGAATCGCCATTCGTAGTTTCGCGTGAGGAAGTCCTGGAAGTCCGAGCGCCGGGCGATCTCGCGCGCCCGCCGCTGGCTCAGTACGTCCTGCGCCGTCACCACGCTCGTTGCATCGAACAGAGAATCGGCTTGCACGTCGCCGGCGAAGCCGTCCACCCCGTCGCCGCCGTCCACCAACCCCGCCGCCCGCTGGCCGACGATGTTGGCCCCCACCTGCACCTGCGGGCCGCGAACGTCACGCAGGCGGTCGAGAAGCGTACCGGCGACCTTCTGCTCCGCGGCTGAGCCCGTGACGACCAGGCGGCCGTTTTCGTACCCCACGCCGCCGCCCCCGCCGCCCAGCGTGCCGCGCAGCGTCTGGACCAGCGCCTCGGCGGTCTTCACCCCCTCGGCCGCCGTCTTGCCATCATCGGTCTGCGCCCCCCCGCCGTACACCAGGTCGCGGACGTCATAGGTCTTTCGCTGGACCGGGCGGCTTTCGGGCAGGTCGGGCTCTGCGGCGTAGCGGTGCTCGCCCGCCGAATCCCGGCCTCGGGCCCGCCGGAGGTCCTCGATCATGCGGCTGAGCGTCTCGTGATTCGTCGCCGTCTGCGTTACAACAAGCTGCCCGTTGATGATCTGGATGGCCCCCGCCGCGTCGCCCCCAGCGGAGGAGTCGGCCCAGGAGTCGCGGCCAATCCCGGCCTTGATCCGCTCCACAAGGTCCTCCGTCAACTGCTCCCGCCGCCGCCCGGACTTGGAGCCAAACGCCTCGCCGAAGTCCTCGAAGATCCCGCCCACGTCGGCCGGCGCATCCTCGTCGTCGTCCTCGCCCCCAGTGGCCTCGGACAGCTCGATCCGCGGGCCCTTGAACGTCGGCACGTCCACGAGCAGATCCCGAACGTCATACACGCGGCGGATCGGTTCGCGCTGGAAGTCGGCCTTCGTCGAGACGACCAGCACGCCCCCGTCAATGCCGTACCCCAGCGCCGCACGGGTCCCCGCGGCCGCGCCGGCCGCCTCCCGCAGGACCATCTCCAAGGCGCGGCGAACCGTGACATTCCTCGTGTCCATGGCGATCTTGGTGGTCGTCTCGATGCCCGCATCTTCAAGGGCCCGCCAGTTCACGTGGATGTTCGTGTCGGAGTACTCGCGAAGGAACTGGATGACGTCCTTGAGGTCGATGTCGGTGAAGTTCAGCCGCTCGATGGTACGCGCCAGCTTCTGGCGTATGGCGGCATCAGCGGGGCTCTCCCCCGCCGCGGAGGCGGTGAGCTCTTTGCGGTCTTCCGTGAGCCGCTCCCAATTCTTCGGGTACCGCAGTAGCTGGTACCACGGGACCTCGGCCTGGCTCTCGCCCCGCCCGGCGGGGCGCCGATCCACGCCGTCGGAGGCGATCATCTCGTCCCGGGTTCTGGCCAGCAGGTCCAACTCAAGCAGCACGTCGGTCTGCCGCTCCGCCCACGTGTTGTGAGGGTCGAGGGCCTTCACTTGGCGTACGGCCTCCAACGCCTTCTCGTAGTCCCTCCTGCTGCGGTGGGCCTCGGCCTGCTTGGTCAGCGCGGCGATCCGCTCGTCGCGCCGGCTCGTGTCCTCGAGCCGGCGCTGGGTCTGGACGCGCTCGATCTCCGCGGCCTTCGAGGCGGCCCGCTCCCTATGCCATTCGTCCCGGTGGGTTGCGATGCGTTGGAGCTGCCCCTCAATCCGCGCCTTGGTTCGTTGGTATTCGTCGGCCGGAAGAAAGCTCTCTCCGGCGGACAGGGCGTCGTGGGCAGTCCGCGCCGCCACCTCGGCCCGATCGAAGTCCGTTGGCTTACTCGCAGCCGCCAGCGATTCCGCCGACCGGCGGCGGGCTTCGTGAATCTCCGCCTCGGCGGCCCGCCTCGCAACGGCATTGCGGCGGCTCAGTCTGCTGAGGGTTCCGGCCTGCGCTTCGGTCCCGCGCGAGGCTTCAGGACCCGGTACAGACCCGCTCGCTACGCGGGGCACGGACATCGCCGTGATGTCGAATTTCGCGATGAGCGTGTCGATCCTCTTGAGCTTCTCTTCCGGGGCATGAACAAAAAGGACGTTCGACTCCTTGTCCGCTTCGATGCAGATCCCGTCGCCGGCTCCCGCCATCACGTCTCGCAGAACACGTTGGAGATTCTCCGCCGCGGCGTGCTTGAGCGTGTAGACCCTCACTTCGGCCACAGCAGGCCCCCCAGCGCGGCCTCCACCAGCGATTGACGTCCTCCCCCGGGCCGTCCTCGTGCCTTCCTGCCTTGCGGGTCGATCGGTCGTGACATCCAGCCCGATGTTCTTGCCGATCTGACTGTCCGGCAGCGACCAGTCTATCTGCCATCGGCCGAGCGGCGGCTTCCGGCGGGCGACTGGAGGGTCCGCCGCATCCTTGTCGGTATTCGCCCGATCGTGCTCTTGGACGAGTGCGACGGCGAGATCCTCCAACTCCCCGCGGAGCTGGTCTTTGTCGGCCACGTCGAGCGCCTGGAGGGCCTTGCCGACCTGGAAGGCCGCGTCTTTGTCGCCTTTGGACTTGAGGGCCTTGTACTTCTCGCGGAGCTCCGCGGCCTGCTCGGCCTGTTGCTTGCGGAAGCGGGACAGGTACTTGCGGGCCTCGCGGAGGCGGACGGTCTGCTCGGACTTGTCGGCGCCTTGCTCGACAAGTTGCTTTCCGAGGGCCTCGGCGGCCTCGAACTGGGTCTGGGCATCGCTCAGGTGCCCGCCGCGGACCGCCTGCTCGCCTTCCTCCAGAAGCCGGCGCTGGCGGGCCTCCAACTCGACGTTCAGGCGCGAGGTTTCCTGTTTGACCTGCCGCCCGAGGGCCTTCTCGGCTCGTCCGCCCTTCTCGGCCTTGCCCCGCACGACGAGGATGTTGGCCAGAAGGCGCTCGGCGTTGGGGGCCTCGGGGCTGCCCCTGGGCGCCAGCTCGACGGCCTTGGTCAGCGAGGAGACGGCCTCGTTGTAGCGGCCCTGCTCGTAGAAGTCGCGCCCGGCGCGGTAGTAGTTCCGCGCCAGCAGGCCCTGGGCAAGATCGGCGCCTGGGAGTTGAATGGGCAGCGTCTGCTGTGGCACGGCCGGACGCGTTGTGGGCACGGGCGCTTCGGGCAGGTCGTCGGGCGGGATGGCCTTCGGAGTCGCCGCGACGGGCGGCGCCTTCTCCGCGGCCGTGGGGGACGTCTGCGTTGAGGTGTCGGCAGGCTTGCTCCGCTCGTCGTCCTCGGATGCGGCCCGGAGTGCGGTGGTCGGGCGGTCCTTGTCGGTGTACCCCTCGGCCATCTCACCCCGGCCGTAGGTAAGGCTCGCGACGGCCGTCTCGCTGGAGTACCGCCGGACGTGGCGCAGCGGCCCGGACCACTGGCGCACGTGCAGGTCGTCCGGAACGCGAACCTCGCACCAACCGTAAGCGATGGGCAAGTCGATTCGCGGCAAGGGCAGGGCCGCGGCCCCCCGCCCCGCGCGAAGCGGCTGCCCGCGGAACAGGATCACCAACTCGACCGGGAAGCTCACCAGCCCCTTGACCGACGCCTGCGAGCGGACCAGCGGCAACAGGTAGACGTCGTGCTGCCCGGTGACAGGCGCCAGCGGCCGGGGCTTGTCGTTCACGCGGACCGCCAGGGCATGCGAGCCGGCCGGCAACGTCACGCGGAGGTACTGCCGGTTGCGATTGCGGATCTCGTACTTGACCTTGCAGATCGCCGAGCCGTCGCCGCAAAAGGTCAACTGGAAGTGGGCCAGGTCCGCGATCGACTCCCGCAGGGCCAACTCGCCGAGGTCCACCACGTCCACCGCGGCCTCGAAGGACCGCGACGTGATCTCGTACGCCAGCACGGGCTTTCCGAGCAGGATCGCCTTCACCTCGGGCGGAAGGTCCGCCGGGTGCATCTCCCGCAGCCCCCGGACGGACTGGGCCAGCACCTCGCTGCCGCCGACGGTGTTGGTGACGGCGAGCGTCCCGCCGACCCACCGGCCGTCGGCAAGGTCGATGCGTTGGAGGCGCTTCACGCTGCCGGCGCCCCACGGCGCTTCCCAGGCGATCCGCAGCCGCGTCTGCCCGGCGATCCGCCCGCGCAGATGCACCACCGCGGCGTCGCCGACTCGGCGCGCCTCCCGCACGTCGGGACCGGTGATCGACACGTTTCGCGCGCCCGCCGGCAGCCGCAGATCGAGGCGATCGGTCCGCCCGCCCACGATCCGCACGTCGAGCTGCGCCGCCACCTGCTGCCGGCCGGCGTCCAGGTTCCACGCCACCGCGCCGCGGACCTCGTACCGCGGCGGCCGGGGCGGAAGGACCACGCGCGGGGCGTAGCGGACCTCGATCCGCGCCCGCGGGGGCACGGCGGCCCGGCCGTGCGTGCCCCGGCCTTCCTCACCGGTGATTCCCCCGGCCGCCCCGGCCACGGTTACGTCCCACGCCCGGTCCGAGTCGAATCGCACGGAGGTCACGACCGTCGCCGGCACGTCCAGGACGAGCGTCCCCCGCGCGGCATCGGGCTTGGGCAGGTGGGCCCTCGCCGAGAGCGTAAACGGCCCGGCCGCCGGCGGCGTGAACCGCAGCCAGCCGTCCCGCGTCGGCAGCTTGGCCGCCTTGCCGTCGACGCGGACCTGCTCCCACGCGAGCCGGGCGCTCAGCAGGCGAAGCCCCCGCGCGCGGCGGGCGCGGAATACGCGGACCGACACGGAGGCCGTCAGCGCCGCCGAACCGTCCGCCGCGACCGCCAGGTGGTAGGCGCCCTCGCGAGGGAGCCAGTGGATCGGCGGGCGTCCGGTGGCGGGGCCCCGGTCGCGCAGATCGCGCAGGTGCGCCCGGTACGTCTTGACGGGCACGCGGAAGCGGACGTCCTCCAGGAAGCGGGACCGCTTCAGCAAGGCGTCGAGGAAGGGCTCGCGAGCGGGCGGCTCCGCCGCGGGCGCGCAGGCGACCCATGCCAGCAGGAGCCCGACCAAGGATGGTGCCGTCGTCGTGCGCACGTGCCCCTTCACATCCATGGCAGCTTGCCAGGAATCTCTCTTGGACTCTACCAGGACTTAGACGCCGCTGCGCAGGAAAGTTCACGGGGCCGTGGCGGGAAAATCGGCCGCGACCCCTGCCGCAGCGCTCGCCTTCCCCTGTGCATGTCCCCTCCGCGGCGGGGTCCTTCGCCCGAATGCGTGCCGGTCAGTCGCCGGCGGTGGGTTCGCCGGCGGGCGATTGGCAGTCGTCGCGGACGCAGCAGCCCCGCAGTTGCAGCAGGGCCAGGTCGGACACCTCCCGCTGAATGCGGTCCAGCAGGTCCTGGAGCGCGGGCAGGTGCCGGCGGACGAACGCGTGGTTGCCCTCGGCCAGGGCGGCCTCCAGGCTGGCGATAAACGCCGCGGCCGACTCGATGGGAATGGCCCCCGCTGCCGTGTCCAGTCTGGTACTGCGCATCACATCCGTCTCTGGCGTGGGCATCGGTGAGGACCAGAGCAGAGCATACACGGACAGGAAGCCCCCATCAAGCTCAGAGTTCCAATAATCCCAATATGCCCAATTCTTCTACCGGGTCCCGGGGCGGCCCCGTCGGCGGAACGCGCCGCCTAGCGGGCCCGAAACGGAGTGACGGCGTCGAAGATGCGCCGGCGGAAATGGGCCTCGCGGGCGGCCTGTTCGCGGGGGGTCAGCGAGCGGCGGCCCACGGCCCCCTGCCACTGCTCCGGCGGCACGGGCGCCGGGCGATAGGGCAGCTCGGCCCACAGCAGGAACAGGCTGTACGAGAAGACCGACCCGGCGCCCAAGGCACCCGGGCCGCCGCGGTCCACGCCGTCGGCGCCCAAGATGGGGGGGGCTGTGCTGTCCATTGCTGCTGATCGAGGCGGACGGGGGCGCCCAATCGCGCGTGGACGCCCCGCCCATCGAAAGGTACGATCTACCCCGCCGACCGGCCATCGAGGCCCCCACGGCCGCAGAAACCACCGCAGCGAACCACATGAGAATCCTCGCACTGGAGCCCTATTACGGAGGCAGCCACCAGGCGTTCCTGGACGGCTGGGCCGCGCAGAGCCGGTACGAATGGACGCTGCTGACGCTGCCGGCCCACAAGTGGAAGTGGCGGATGCGCCACGCGCCGGTGACGTTCGCCGAACAGGTCGCCGCCCGGGCGGCGGGGGGCGAACAGTGGGACGCGGTGTTCTGCTCGGACATGCTGGACCTCGCGGCGTTTCTCGGCCTGGCGGGCGGGTCGATCGCGAGACCGCCCGCGGTCGCGTACTTTCACGAGAACCAACTCACCTACCCAGCCCGCCACGACGAGCCGCGGGACCGCCACTTCGCGTTCACCAACTTTACGACGGCCCTGGCGGCGCGGGCGGTCTGGTTCAACTCGGCGTTCCATCGCGACGCGTTCCTGGGCGCGTTGGATGGCTTCCTGGCCCGCATGCCGGACCACCAGCCGCTCGGGTCCGTCGAGGCGCTTCGGGCCCGCAGCGAGGTGCTCCCGCCGGGCATCGCCCCCCTGCCGCCCCGCCCGGCCCGGCCGCCGGGCCCGCTCCGCATTCTCTGGGCGGCCCGCTGGGAGTATGACAAGGGGGCGGAGGCCTTCTTCGAGGCCCTCGGCCTGCTGGCCGGGCGCGGGGTGGACTTCCGCCTCAGCGTGATCGGCCAGCAGTTCCGCGACGTGCCGGCCGCGTTCGCCCGGGCGCGGCGCGCGTGGGCCGGGCGGATCGATCGCTGGGGCCACCAGGCCCGCCGGGCGGACTACGTCTCCGCGCTGGGCGAGGCGGACGTGTTCGTCTCGACGGCGGAGCACGAGTTCTTCGGCATCAGCGCCGTGGAGGCCGTCGCGGCCGGGGCGTACCCCGTGCTGCCCGACCGGCTGGCCTATCCGGAGGTGCTGGGGGCGATCGCCGGCGACCGGGCGGGGGCATTCCTTTACGACGGCACGCCGGGGGGGCTGGCGGATCGGCTGGCCGATCTGGCCGGGCGACGGGCGGCGGACGCGCTGTGGCCGGGGCGGACGGACCTGTCGCGTTCGGCGCAGGCGTGCTTCGGGTGGGCGCGGGCCGCCGGGCGGCTGGACGACGCCCTGGAGCGCACGGTCCGGCCCGGGTAACGCCGGGACGTCGGTCCGGCCGGTGTCACGCGGAGAGGTCGAACGCGTTGGCGGCCCACGAGGCGGCCTTCGTGAAGACCGTCTGGACGGTTTCCTCCGGGACGCCCAGGCCGGCGGCGCAGGCGCTGAACGCCAACCACTGCCCTTGCTCGAAGGCCAGAACGAGGTCGTAGACGTTGCGGAACGGGCCGGAGTCTCCCAGCAGGGCGGACTTGATCTGCGGCGAGATCGGCAGCTTCTCGAGGATCTCGGTCATCGCCTGGTCCAGCAGGGCGTCGAGGACGGAGAACATGCCCATCAGGAACAGGTCGCAGGCCTTCTCGGGCATGCCGGCGGCGTCGGCGAGTTCCTCGGCCATCCGGGCGCGGGTCAGCGCCTGGATCATCAGCTCGTTGGGCTTGCCCGCGGCCATGCCGCGCAGGGAGACCAGCGCGAACCATTTGCGGATCTGCGGCGGGCCCAGCCAGACGAGGGCGTGGCGAATGGACTCGATCTCCGTGCGCAGGCCGAACCACGCCGAGTTGATGAACTTCAGCAGCCGGTAGGCCAGCGAGGGGTCCTGCTTGATCGTCTCTTCCAGCTTCGTCAGCGAGAGCTCCGGCTTGTGCACTTCCTGGAGCAGCCGCAGGTAGCCCATGCTCGTCGGCGAGAGGGCCTTGCCCTCCTTGATGACCGGCTTGCTGAAGAAGTAGCCCTGGAAGTAGGAGTACCCCACGTCCCGGGAGGTCTCGAACTCCTCCTGCGTCTCGACCTTCTCGGCCAGGCCGCGAATGCCCCGGGCGGTCAGGTCCTTGCCGATCGCCGTCCATTCGTCCGGGGTCGTGCCCATGAAGTCGACCTTGACGATCGAGGCGATATCCAGGAAGGGGCTCCCGCAGTCCGCCAGGACGAAGTCGTCCAGCGCCAGCGTGTACCCGGCGGCCTTCAGGTCCTTGCAGGCCTGGATCACCTCCGCGTCCGGCTCGATGTCCTCCAGGATCTCGACGGTGACGACGTCGGGCGGCAGCAGCAGGGGGGTCCGCTCGAGCAGGAGCTTCCGCGTGAAGTTGATGAAGCAGGGCTTGCCGGCCGTCAACTCGTCCAGCCCGATCTCCATGAACGTGTGGGCGATCACGTCCAGGGTCGCGGCGTCCCCGTCCACCATGTTGCAGCGGTTCTCCAGGCCGGAGCGAAACAGCAACTCGTAGGCATGCGTGCCCTGCCCTCCGTCGAGTATGGGCTGGCGAGCCACGAACACGGACTGGCCGAGGTCGGTCTGCGTCATCGTTCATACTGCCTTTGGGGCAACAGGTACAGCGTTGTCGCATGCCGGCGGCACCCCGTTCCGCCGGGCCTTGCTCGCGTTGTTGCGTCCGCCCCGCCTGGCCGCGTTCGGCCGGCTGCCAGCCCCGGTCGGGCCGACCCGACCGACTCGAATGCCGTTCGGCCCTGCGTTCCCTTCCCGTCGCCCCCTTTGCATCGGGCAGAAGGCAATGGCGGCAGCGCGGCGGTCATGCAGCCCCGGGCACTTCGCGCAGTTCAATTTCGGCGGAATTCGGCGGCGGGATTAGTAAGAGTGAGGTATACCGTGCGGATTATGGATATTTCCGAGACGAGGCGCCGGCGATGTGGGTCCCGGGCGGCCGGACCGGCGGCGTGTACAGGCCCGCCGGCCGGCCCCGGCTGGCGAGATCGGGGCCGACCGGCGTTCGGTTACGGCACTTCTCATAGAGGAGTAGGTAGCAGTGTAATGGTCCAGCCGCGGCGCCGGGCGCGTCAGGCGTTGCAGATCACCATGGCGGTGAAGCACTCCGTCATCTGGGTCATGTTCAGGCGGAGCAGGCCGTCGCCGTAGTTGTTGTCGTAGCTTCGGCCGTCCACGCCCCAGGGGTTGTAGACCGTCACGATCGCGCCGGCGCCGGTGCCCTCGATCGAGTGGATCATGTAGGCGTGGGAGCCGACGATCGGCGCGGGGCTCGACCCGCTGCTGCCGACGGTCACCGCGTGTCCGGCGGTGAGGGCGGTGGCGATGGTGTTGGCCAGCGTCGTGGCGGACCCGCCCATCCAGATGGTGCTGGTGGTGGCGTTGGTGACCTCGCGGTAGACGGTGCTCATCCACCCGCCGGAGATGGAGGCGTACGTGTTCTGACCGTAGCGGAAGTGGCAGTAGGCCTTCTCGGCAAGGGCGACCCAGGTCTCTCCGTCACCCGACAGCCGGGCGTACGCCAGGTTCGTGCCCGAGGCCACCGGCAGGTCCGCGTCCAGCCGGAGGTAGACTTCCTCGCCCGCACTGAAAAACCGCACCGCGTACGTCCCGTCGCCGAGGGACGTGATCATCTGCCGAAGGGCGTTGGGGTCCGTATCGCACAGGCTGGCCAAGGCGGCCAGGAAGTAGCAGTCGCCCACGTAGCCCTGGACGATATCGTCGTAGTCCGGCCCGTCGGCGAACAGCGGGCGGTCGGCGAAGTTCGCCCAGCCCTTCCCGTAGCTCGTCGGCGTGGGGTCCACGAGGTCTTGCCCGCGCGCGTCCAGCGAGACGTAGCTCGACGAGGCCGGGTTGCTCGTGTACGGCTGGTAGAACGCCCCGATGCGGTGGACGTTGGAGGCGGCGTTCTCGGCGCTGCTGGCGTCGGCCAGGGCGTCGGCGCCGTCCAGCCAGAAGCTGTCGGTCCCGCCCTCGCCGCGCAGGGTGTCTGTCCCGCCGCCGACGCTGACGATCAGGTCGTCGCCGCCCCCGCCGTAGACCGTGGCGGAGGCCTGGCTGTTCTCGTAGATCGCGTCCGCCCCGTCGCCGCCGTAGATCGTGCTCTCGACGGCCAGCGACCAGTCCGTCCGCAGCACGTCGTCGCCGCCGAAGCCGTAGATCCACACCCCGTCCAACGTGCCGCTGAACTGCTGGGTGCCCGCGGCGCTGACCAGCGTCGTCACCGACTCGCTGTACGACAGCGTGATCACGTCGTCGCCGTCCGTGCCGGCAACCACCAGCCGCGTCCCGCCGTCGAAGTCCTCGGTGTAGCCGATGACCGTCTCGCCCGGAGTCGGGGCGTCCGGGGCCGGGGCAGGATCCGGATCGGGCGACGGGGCCGGGTCCGGGTCGGGCTCGGGGTCGGGCGCCGGCGGCGGCGGGGTTGTCTGCACCGTCAGGAGGTATCGCCCCGTGCCGTCGCCCAGGTCGGCGGCCAGCAGGTAGTACACCTGCCCCGCCGTCACGTCGAGGGTCACCTCGGTGACGGCGTCGCCGTCGGCGTCCGCCGCCAGTTGCGCCCCCGCCGCGTCGCAGACCGAGAGCTGCGGGCTCAGGCCCGCCTCGCCGGCGCTCGGGGCCATTGTGACGGTCATCTCGCCCGTTACGGTCGCGACGATCTTCAGGACGTCCACGTCCCCGTCGTACTGCATCCGCCCGGCGATCACGCCCGAGCCGTCGGACCGCAGTCGGCGCGGCCGGGCCGTGGCGAGCGTGTTCCCCGCGTCATCGATCGGCATCGCCGTGAACGTCACCTCGTAGTCGCCCGAGGTACCCTCCACCGCCGAGGCCCGAACGTAGTAGGTCTCGCCGGCCTTGACGCGGAACTGCACGCGGCTGTCGTCGCGGCTGCCGTAGTCGTCGTTCTTGGCGATCCGCCGCTGATTCGACCGGAAGACCTCGACGCAGGAGTCGATCCCGCTTCCCGCGTCGGCCGCCATGTCGATCCGCATGTATCCGTCGGCCTTGGCGGTGAACTTGTAGCAGGTCGACCCGTCCGCCCCGAGCGTGCCGGTCAGCGCCGTTTCCCCCCAGGCCGCGAGGTCCACCGCCGTCGCATCGATGAACTCCTGCCAGATCGTCGGCTGGACCCGCAGCACGTACCGCCCGGTCGTGTCCTCCCCGCCGGAGACCGCCAGCGAGTAGCTCTCGCCGGCCACCGCCGTGAAGCTCATCTCGAGCGCCGCGCCCTCGCCCGCCTGTTGGGCGGTCACCAGCGTTCCGGTCGCGTCATACACCGACACCGCCCCCGCCAGTGCGCTGTTCCGCCCGTAGGCCGCCAGGCTCAGCGTGACCAGCCCGCTGACCCGTGCGGTGTACTCCAGATAATCGACGTCCCCGGCGTAGTGGACCCTGCCCCACGCCCCGGTCCTGCCGTCGGTCCGCACGCGCAGGGCGGTGGCCATCGCCGCGTTGTTGGCGTAGTCGTCCCGCGGGGCGCCCGTGATCGTCAGCTCGTATCCGCCCGCGGTTGCCTCGGCCCCGGAAACGCGGACGTAGTAGGTCCGCCCCTCCCGAACGCGAAGGCGAATGTGGCTGTCGGTGACGTTCCGGTTGAGGTTGTCGTTGCGGGCGATCCGCCGCTGCGACGTGTTGTAGACCTCCAGGTACGGGTCGATCCCGCTGCCCTCGGCGGCCGTCATGTCCAGGTGCACCCACCCGTTGGCCGTCGCGGTGAACTTGTACATGTCGCTGCCGTCGGGGACCAGCGTGCCCGCGCGAACGGCCTGGTCCTCGCCGGCGACGACCACCTCCGCGGCGTCCACGAACTCCTGGGCCAGGATGCGGTCCATGCGGACGACGTACGAGCCTTGCGTGCCGTCCTCGCCGCTCGCCCGGAGGTGGTAGGTCTGGCCTTCCTGGACACTGAAGTCCAGCGCGACGGCCGATTCGCCGTCCCGTGTCACGCTGCCGAGCAGGTTCCCGGCCGCATCATAGGCCGACAGGGTCCCCTGCAGGGCGTTGTACCGTCCGCGGAACTGCATCTGTACGCGAGCCAGGCCGGTCACCGTGGCCGTGAACGAGCGAAAGTCCTCGTCGCCGGCGTAGTGAATCCGTCCGGCGAACGCGCCCGCACCCGTCCGCTGCGTACGAAGGTATTGCGCGGCGGCCAGGCTGCCGCCGAAATCGTCGACCGGGTCACTCGTGATCTGGAGCTCGTACTGCCCGTGGGTCTCCCCGTCGCCCGCCGCCCGGATGTAATAGGTCTGGCCCGCCTGCACGTACCGCCGCACGCAACTGTTGAGCGTATCCCACCCGGCGTTGTTGTTGGCGCCCACCAACTGCTCCCTGGCGTTGTACACCTGGAGGTAGGGGTCGAGCTCGCCGTCGAGGGCGCTGAGCTCAATGGACACCCGCCCGCGCGCGGCGGCGGTGAACTTGTACAAGTCCGTGTCGCCGGCGTCGATCAGCGTGCTGCCATTGGAGACCGCCCCGTCGGCTACGACGTCAATCGACGTTGCCGCGGCGAACACGCCCCCCACCGTGGGCTCGCCGCTCATCAGAAGCCGCGGCTCCATCTGCTCCAGCCTGGGTTGTTCGGCATTGCCTGGAATCACGTCCCTGCTCCTCGATCGCGACGGCCCCGAGCACACCCAGGGCGTAAGATCCTTCCAAAAAAAGACATAGGGAGACCGCCTGCTACGGCGGCCGGGGCGTTCCTCTGACGCGGGGGGAGGATGGCTCAGACCCGGCCTCCAGGCCCGCCGGGTCCGTTCTTGCTCCAGTAGAACCGTACGATTCTCGGCCCCCCATGCCAAACGATCGCACCCCCAGCATGCCCCCCGATCCCCCTGAGAAGATCGGGACCCAAAATCTACAAACCCCTTTATTAGCTCATCTTACAGGCGATAGCCTAAAGGGGCCCTCGTCCGGGCCAAATCGGAAATACCGCCACAGATTCCCTGTCTTACCAGATTCAGGGGGGACGGGCAGATCCGGCGCGGTGGCCGCAAGCTCCCCCCGACTCTGGCTTTGATTGCCCCCGTTCCGGCAGCACGTCATGGCGTCCCCCGGGGCCGGCCGCCCCGCGCCACCCTACGAGCGCTTCGGGATCTCGATCTCGTACTTCTTGATGCGGTAACGGATGTTGTCGCGCGTGATCCCGAGGGCCTTGGCCGCGCGGGTCTGGTTCCAATCGCTCTCGCGCAGCGCCCGGACGACCATCGCCTTCTCCGACGCCGCCAGGGCCGATTCCCCCTCGTGCCGGGCCTCCTGCAAGTCGCCGGCCAGCTCTCGGGGCAGGTGCTCCAGACGGATCGCATCCGGCTGCGGCCAGGTGGCGTCCATGCGGCAGCACAGCAGGCAGGCCCGCTCGAGGATGTTCTGCAGTTCGCGGATATTGCCCGGGAAGTCGTACTGCGTCAGGGCGCTCATCGCCTCGGGCGAGATGATGGGCACGTTCATCTTCATCTCGGAGGCCACGCGGCGCACGAAGTGGTCGACCAGCAGCGGGATGTCCTCCCGGCGCTCGCGAAGCGGCGGGATCTCGATGGGGAACACGTTCAGCCGGTAGAACAGGTCTTCCCGGAACTGGTGCTGCCGCATCTCCTCGGCGAGGTCGCGGTTGGTGGCCGCGATGATCCGGACGTTCGTGCCGATGGTCTCGGTGCCGCCGATGCGGACAATCTCCTTCTCCTGGAGGACGCGGAGAAGCTTGACCTGGATGTTGGGGGCGACCTCGGCGATCTCATCGAGGAAGAGCGTGCCGCCCTCGGCGAGCTCGAACCGCCCGGCCTTTCGCTCGACGGCCCCGGTGAACGCTCCGGCCTCGTAGCCGAACAACTCGCTTTCGAGCAGCGCTTCGGGCAGGGCGGCGCAGTTGATGGCGACGAAGGGTTTCTCGGCGCGGTCGGACTGGTTGTGGATCATGCGGGCGGCGAGTTCCTTGCCCGTGCCCGTCTCGCCCAGCAGCAGGACGGTCGCGGCGGATCGTGCCACGCGGCGGATGAGGTTCTTGACACCCTCCATGGCCGTGGAGATGCCGACGATCTCCTCCAGCGGCTGGTACGCCTGCTTCAGTTGGCTGTTCTCGCGCTGGATGCTGTCGTAGAGTTGGGCGTTGGCCAGCGCGATCGCGGCGAGGTTGGCGAAGACGCGGCACAGTTGGCGGTCTCGTTCCTCGAACCGCTCGGCCTGGACGGGGTTGAGCACCTCCACGACGCCGAGCTTGCGGTCCTGGTTGACCAGCGGAGCGGCGATCAGGCTGCTGGTGTGGAAGGCCATCCGGTCGTCGAGCTGGGAGTAGTGGGACGTGTCCTTGGAGACGTCGTCGACGATCTCGGCCTCGCCGCTGGCCAGCACGCGCCCGGAGATGCCGGCGTCGCGGTCGAAGGCGACGCCGATCAACTGGTCGGACCGGTCGCCGATGGCGGCGCGGAAGACCTGTTTGTCCCGCGCCTCGTCCAGGACGATCACGCTGGAGGCCCCGGCGCGCATCACCGCCGCGGCGGCGCGGGCAATGGCCTGGAGCGTCTCGTCCAGACCGGTGGCGGAGTTGATGGCCGCTGACGCATCCACCAGGGCCGACAGCGCTTCCGGCGATAGCTGATTCGTCAAGGCCATAGGCGTACGGTCTCAGCCCGCGGGGTTCTCGGCGCCCTGCCTCGTGGACCGGCGAGATGCGCGACGCATGCCCCTTCCGGGAGCGGGAGCGAATCCACGAGACAGCGAGCCGTGAACCCGCGATCCTTCGCTGTGGGTCTGACGGGTCCCGGTTGAACGTGCTCGCCCAGTATGTCGGCGGGGCGGCAAGCGGGTCAAGGGAGTTTTTTCCACCCAAACGCCGGGGTGGCTCGGTCGTATTATGGAGAGAGAGCGCCGAGGGCGCCGCGCCGAGGGCCGGGCGGCATCGGTCGCCGGGCGCGGGACTTATGTGCCTTTTTGCTTGTGTGGCCTCCCGCGATAGGCGATACTGGCTGTGGGCTGCTTCCGGAAAAGCTCCTCCCCGGGTTCGTTTGGGAACCCATTGTCGCGAGAATGCCTATGAACACCATATGGAGCACGGTGCTGGCCATGCTGCTGGCCGCCGCCCCCGTCGCGGCGCAGGAGAAGATCGAGGCCATCACCCGCCCGAGCGAGGACCGCATCCTGGCCTTCGTCCGCCCCGGACGCGTCGCCACCGTCCACGTCAAGGACGGACAGGCCGTCCAGGCCGGACAGGAGGTCATGCGACTCGACGACGAGGCCGAGGCCGCCAGCCTCACCCGGCTGAAGGCCGAGGCCGAGGACGAGACCCGCGTCCTGGCCGCCGAGGCGCAGCTCGCCCAGCGCAAGGTCGACCTGCGTAAGATCGAGAAGGGCTTCGCCGACGGCGTGACCACCGAAATGGAGGTCGAGCACGCCCGCCTCGACGTGACGATCTCCGAGCTGTCGCTCAAGCTCGCCCAGTTCCAGAAGAAACAGGCCGTGCTCTCCTACAAGGAGGCGCAGATCCAACTGACGCGAATGCGCCTCGTCAGCCCGATCGACGGCGTGGTTGAAGGGGTGGCCGTCGAGGAAGGCGAGTCGGCCGACGCGTTGGAGAAGGTCATCCGCATCGTGAAGATCGACCCGCTCTGGGTGGACGTACCCACGCCGCTGGACGTTGCCCGGCGGCTGGCCAAGGGCGGTCCGGCGGAGGTGGAGTTCGGGCTGGACACGACGGAGAAGCCCATCCGGGCGACGGGCAAGATCATCCACGTCGCGTCGGTGGCGGACTCGGCCAGCGCCACGCGGACCGTCCGCGTGGAAGTCGCCAACGCCGAGGGCCGGCCCGCGGGCGAGCACGTCTATGTCACGTTCCCCAAGGCGACCGCCGCCCGGGGCGACGACGCCGACGCGCCGCGCAACACGGCCCGCCGCGCGCCAACGCCCTCCCGCCAGGCCCGGGCCGGCTGAGCCCCGGTCGAACCAGCGAGACCCGTTCCCATGACAGTCAACCCAGCACGCGTTGCCGAACAGCCATCCGAACGAAGCCGCCCGACCATGGCCGACATGATCGAGCGGCTGAGCCGTTTTGACGGCCCGCCGGAGCAGTTCCTGGTGAACCTGCTGGCCGTCCAGTGTCACCTTGCCGCAGCCGACGGCGGGGCCATCCTGCGGATCAACCCGCGGGTGGGAGCGGAGATCCTGGCGGTCTACCCCCAGCCCGCGCCGGGCTCGACCGCGCCGGTCTGGCTGGCGCAGTCGGCCGAGTCGGCCCCGCAGGTCGTCCAGGGGGGCCGGCCCGTCACCAAGCCGCTGCACGGCCCGGACGACCTGTACGGCCAGCCGGCCAGCCGGCACGTGATCCTCCTGCCACTGCGCGGCGGTAGCGGCGTGCCGGGCATTGCGACGTTCGTGGTCGCCGTCAAGGACCCCCAGGTCCTCGCCGCCACCCAGCAGCGGCTCGAGCTGACCACCAGCCTGCTGAGCCTCTACGAGATGCGCCTGACTCTCCAGCAGCGCCAGACCGACCTGTCCCGCCTCCGCCTGGCCATGGAGACCACCGCCGCCGTCGGCGAGCACGACCGCTTCCACGGGGCGGCCATGGCGTTCTGCAACGAGATCGCCGCGCGGTGGAGCTGCGAGCGAGTCACCCTCGGGTTCCTCAAGGGCCGCTACGTCCACCTCAAGGCGATGAGCCATACCGAGAAGTTCAGCCGCAAGATGAAGGTCGTCCAGGACCTCGAAGCAGCCATGGAGGAGACCCTCGACCAGGACGTCGAGGTCACCTACCCCGCGCCGCAAGAGGCGACCTTCGTCAACCGCGCCGCGGGCGAGCTGTCCAAACAACACGGGCCGACCGCCGTTCTCAGTCTGCCGCTGCGGCGCGGCGACGACCCCGTCGGCGTGCTGACCGTCGAGCGCACCACGGACCACCCGTTCGCCGTCGACGAGGTCGAGGCCCTGCGCCTGACAACCGACCTGTCCACGGCGTGGCTGAGCAACCTCCACGAGCACGACCGCTGGGTTGGCGCCCGGATGGCGGGCACGCTCCGCAACGGCCTCTCGACGCTCGTGGGGCCCAAGCACACGTGGATCAAGATGCTCGCCGTGGGCATCTGCGCGGCGATCCTGTTCCTGGTCTTCGTGAAGGGGGCGTTCCGCGCCGACGCGACCTTCGTCCTGGATGCCAACACGCAGCGGGTCGTCCCCGCACCGTACGAGGGCTATCTCAAGCGGATCTACGTCGAACCGGGCGACATGATCGTCCGGACCCGGTCCGAAACGCCCTCCTGGACGCTGAAAGACACCGACGAATACACCGACGTCGAGGACTGGGGCGCGCTGCTCGCCACGCTCCACCAGCAGGCGCAGGCCGACGCGCCCTCGCCGGGGCGGGACCTCTGGCGGCAACTCCCCGCCGAGACGCGCCGGGCCGTCGAGGCCGCCGGCGTCGGCGATGCCAACCAGGGCGTGGCGCTCGCGCTGGGCGGGATCGACAAGCCGCTCCGCCAGGCCGTGCTCGATACGCTCAACGACGTCCTGCGGGCCCCCCCGCTGCACACGGGCGAGGCGTGGAAGGACCTGGTCACGACGGACCGCCAGAAGGACCTGGTCGCCGACGCCGAGGCCGGACGCCTCCGCGAGGTCCGGGGCGTCGAGCTGAACCGCTCGCTGCTGACCGCGGCGCTGCCGGGGCTGATCGCGCCGGGGCCCACCGTACTGGGCACGCTGGACACCACCGACCTCCGGCTGGCGCGGACCAGCGCCGTCGCCGAGCTGCACGGCTACAACAAGCAGGCGGACGCGGCGATGAAGGAGGACAAGCGGGCCGAGGCCCAGATCGCCAAGGCCAGCGCCGACAAGGTCCGGGCGCGGATCCGCCTGCTGGACCTCCGCATCGAGCAGGCGGTGATCGTCTCACCGATCGACGGGTACGTCGTGGCGGGCGAGCTGAAGCGCCAGCTCGGCGCGCCCAAGAAGACCGGCGACGTCCTGTTCGAGATCGCCGACCTGGTGGACCTGCGGGCCTCGCTGGCGGTCTCGGAGGACATCATGGCCGACCTCCAGGCCGCCCGGCAGAAGGCGCGCCAGGCCGGCCGGGACCTGACCGGAGAGCTCGCCACGGCGTCTCAGCCGGACCGGCACTTCCGCTTCACGGTCCAGCGGATCAACCCGATCGCCGAGGTCGACGAGCAGAGCAACGTCTTCAAGGTCCGCGTTCGCCTCGACGAGCGGGCCGACTGGCTCCGCCCCGGCATGGAGGGCGTGGCCAAGATCGACATCGACCGCCGCAGCTACGGCTACATCTGGACCCGAGGCCTGATCAACTGGATCCGGATGAAACTGTGGTTCTAAGCGGTCTCCGGTACGTTCGTTGGGGTTCCTGCGCAGGACGCCGTTCGGCTGGCAAGGAGGCCGAAGCAGGCGATGCCGTGGCATCGTCGATGCAGGCCGACGCCGACAGGCGGGCTGCGGACCA